>Ga0335082_10005389_pt1 | contig 13989 bp, 13 predicted proteins | sample Lox_Sample_41_FD_206718 | JGI IMG/M metagenome (GOLD analysis project Ga0335082, IMG submission 206718) | Soil microbial communities from Loxahatchee National Wildlife Refuge, Florida, United States - Lox_Sample_4.1 | ecosystem: Environmental > Terrestrial > Soil > Wetlands | place: USA...
TCGTCTTGACGATCTCGAGGTCCATGCACCACTCGTTGCCGACCTTGTAAAGAAGGCCGGTCTTCGGGTTGTAGGACCCCATGTTCCAGCTCATCCCGCCGGCGATGAACGGGCAGAGGTTCTCGTGCTTGCCCGCCGACATGTCGCGGCGCCCGACCAGCTCGCCGTTCGGCTTGATGTCCTGGACGAAGTTGATGTTCTTCACCAGGCGCCACACGTTGACCACCTTGGCGTTGCGGTCGTAGACCCACACGAAGCCGCTCTTGTTCGGGTGCACGACGAACTTCTTCCCGCCGCGCTCGATCATGATGAACTCACCGGTCGCGCTGTCGAAGTCCCACGCGTCGTGCGGCAGCTCCTGGTGATAGCCCTTCAGCTTGCCGGTATCCGGGTCGAGGAGGATCACCGAGGTCGTGTAGAGGTTGTCGCCCGGGCGCGCGCCTTGCGTCTTCCAGTCGGGACCCGACCAGTCGTAGAGCGGCGCCGGATTCGCGGTGCCCCACCACACCGTGTTCGTCTCGGGGTCGTATCCGCCCGCCATCCAGCCGCCGCCGCCCCCGGTCTTCCAGGAGTCGTTCAGCCAGGTGTTGCGCGAATCGGCGTTGTCCTCCTCGCCGCCGGCCGTGTAGAACCGCCACAGCTGCTTGCCGGTCCGCGCGTCGACGCCGAAGATCGGCCCGCGATCGGGCCATTCGCCGCCCTGTGCGCCGATGATCACCTTGTCCTTCACGAGCAGCGGCGCACCGGTGAAGCCGACCGTGAGCTTCTCGGAGTTGACGAGCTTGGTCTCCCAGGCGAGCTTGCCGGTCTTCAGGTCGATCGCGACGAGCTTGCCGTCGAGGGTGCCCATGTAGACGTTGCCGTAGCCGATCGCGATACCGCGGTTGTACGGCGAGTGGGTCTGCTTGGCGACCAGGTCCTCGTTCAGCTTCTGCTTGTACTGCCACAGCACTTCGCCGGTCGCCCCGTCGAGCGCCCAGACCTGGTTGTAGGACCCTGAGTAATAGAGGACGCCGTCGACGACCAGCGGATAGGACTGCAGGCCGCGGACCGAGCGGCTCGCGACGTGCGACCACGCTTCACGGAGCTGGGCCACGTTGCCCGTGTTGATCTGGGCGAGCGGGCTGTAGTGCCACGACTTGTAGGTGCCGTGATAGGTCATCCAGTTGTCGGGCTCCTTCTCGGCGTTGTTCAGCCGAGTGGAGTCCACATCGGCCGCGCCGGCGTGCGATGCTGCAAAGAACGCCGCGGCGGCGAGCGAAGCGACCGTTGGATAGCGCCATCGAGTCATCGGATATCCCCCTTTTGTGCGTTGGTCATTGGCGGTGAAGCTTATTGTTGTTGGTGGTGAAGCTTAAGAGCCGCTTCGCGCGCTGCGAGGAGACTGCGTGCGGCGCAGCCCGCGCAAGACTGCATGTATAGACCTCTCCCGGGGCGAATTCAAGTTTCGGTCGCCAGGGCGCGCGGTGCGCCCGGTTCAGACCGGCGCCTCCGTCGCGTCGTAGGTGAAGAGCCATTCGTAGCGCTCCTTCACCCGCTCCTCGCTCCACTCGCGGTCGACGTAGGCCTGCGCGCCGGCCGGATCGGCGAGCGCGGGATTGTGGAAGCGCCGTGCGTTCTCAGCGGAGCCGAGCACGACCCTGCGCGTCCGGTCGCGTCGCGCCGCCTCGTAGCGGGCGAGGGCGGTTTCGACCTCGGTGTACGCCTCGAGCGCGCGGGCGAGAGTGAAAGCGTCCTCGATCGCCATTGCCGCGCCCTGGGCGAGCATCGGCAGGGTCGGGTGGCAGGCGTCGCCGAGCAGCGTGATCCGCCCGGTCGTCCAGCGCGCCATCGGCGGGCGGCCCATGAGCGCCCACTTGAACGGCGCGCCGACGTTGCCGATCATGCGGTGAACGTCCTCGTGCCACCCCCGAAAATCGCCCGCGCACTCGGCCGCCGTGCCCTGCGCGGTCCAGGACTCGACGCGCCAGTCGCCGCGCTCGATGAGGCCCACGAAGTTCATGTATTCCCCGCGGTGAACCGGATAGTGGACGACGTGCGCGCCCGGCCCGATCCAGTTGGTCCCGACCAGCCGGCGCATGTGCACCGGGAGGCACGACATCGCGATCGTGCCCCGCCAGGCGACGATGCCGGTGAACGCCGGCGCGTCGGCGCCGAACAGCGCCTGCCGGATCCGCGACCGGACGCCGTCGGCGCCAACGAGCGCATCGCCCGTCGCGTCACCACCCTCGAAGCGCAGAACCACCCGCTCGCCATCCTGAGCGCACCCGGTGCAGCGGGCGCCGAGATGGATCGCGTCCGGCTTCTCGCGGCGGACCGCTTGCGCGAGGAGGTCGAGCAGATCGGGGCGGTACACCAGGAAGTACGGGAAGCCATATCGCGCCACCGACACCGCCCCGAGATCGAAGAGCTTCCAGGTCTGGCCGGTGTTCCAGAGCCGCACTTCCTTGCCGATCGCCTCGCAGGCGAGCCGCTTCAGCTCCTCGCCGACACCGAGCGCGTAGAGCACGCGGTTGCCGTTCGCGCTCAACTGCAGCCCCGCGCCGATCTCCCTCAGCTCGCGCGCCTGCTCGTAGACGTCGACGTCGATGCCGCGCTTCAGGAGCGCGAGCGCCGCGGTCAGCCCGCCGATCCCGGCGCCGGCGATGAGCACGTGAGGCCTGGCCATGCTGTGCTACTTTACAACGGCATTCGAATGGAACGAGGTATCGCGATGTCCTTGCACAAGCGCTACGCCGTGCGGCCCGAGTGGGTGCACGTCAGCTACGCCGAGACGGCGGAGTTCCGGGAGGTGTACGGCTTCGCGAGCGCCGGCGGGCGGGTGAACCTCGAGGGCATCCGGTTCGTGCCGGAGGGCCGCTATACGAAGACGCTGCTCGTCTATATGCACCCGGCGTCCACCCTGCAGCTCCTGCCGATGCCGCGCGCGATGGCGGAGCACGGGATGCACGTGCTGTGCGCCGGCAGCCGCTACGCGCGGAACGACACGCCGCTCATCATGGAGAAGGTCGTCCTCGACCTCGGCGCATACGTGCGCCATGCGAAGGAGGTCTGGGGTTACGAGAAGGTCGTCCTCGTCGGCTGGTCCGGCGGCGGCTCGCTCGCGCTCCTGTACCAGGCGGAAGCCGAGCAGCCGACGATCACGCAGACGCCGGCCGGGGATCCGGTCGACGTGAAGGGCGCGAGGCTCATCCCGGGCGACGCGGTGATCTTTCAGGCCGCGCACCTGTCGCGCGCGGTGATGCTCGCGGACTGGATCGATCCGTCGGTGCGGAACGAGGACGATCCCGACGACCGCGACACCGAGCTCGACCTGTACGATCCTCGCCACCGGCCGCCGTATTCGAAGGAGTTCCTCGCGCGCTTTCGCGCCGCCCAGCTCGCACGCATCCGGCGGCGCACCGCGTGGGTGAAGGAGACGCTCGCCCGGCTGCGGAAGGAAGGCGGCAAGGAGATGGAGCGCGGGTTCGTGACCCACCGGACGCTCGCCGAGCCGCGCTTCCTCGACGCCGCGATCGACCCGAACGATCGCAAGGTCGGCGGCTGCTATCTCGGCGACCCGGAAACGGTCAACAGCGGGCCGATCGGGATGGCGCGCTTCTCGACCCTGCGCGCGTGGCTGTCGCAGTGGTCGATCGACGACACCAATGCGCTCGGCGAGCGCTGCGCGGCGCGCGTGTCGGTGCCGCTGCTCGCGATCGAGAACACTGCGGACGACGCGGTCCCGCAGCCGCACACGGCGCTGATCCACGGGGCAGCCCGCAGCACCGACAAGACGTTCAAGGCACTCAAGGGCGCGACCCACTACTACGTCGGCCAGCCGGAGCTCCTGCAGCAGGCGGTCGACACCTGTCTCGACTGGATGCGCGAGCGCCGGCTCGCGGACTGAGGCCGCGCCCAGAGGGGCGAGAGCTAGCCTTCGATCGCCCCGGCGGTTCGCGCGCGCGCGAGCGAGAGCTCGGCGGACTGGATGGTGTTCACGAGCAGCATCGTCACCGTCATCGGCCCCACGCCGCCCGGCACGGGCGTGATGCGGGAGGCTTTCTCGCGCACCGCCTCGAAGTCGACGTCGCCGACGAGGCGACCGTCGGGGAGCCGGTTGATGCCCACGTCGATCACCACCGCGCCGGTCTTCACCATCGGGGCAGTGATCAAATTGGGCTTCCCCGCGGCCACGATCAGGATGTCGGCGAGGATGGTGAACTGGGCGAGGTCGCGGGTCCTGATGTGGCAGACCGCGACGGTCGCCTCCTTCTGCAGGAGCATCAGCGCCATCGGCTTGCCGACGATCGTGCTCGCGCCGACCACGACGACGTTCTGGCCGGCGATCGGGACGCCGCTGTACTCGAGCAGGCAGGTGACGCCGTAGGGCGTGCAGGGCGGGAACACCGTGCCGCCGCTCACGAGCCCGCCGACGTTGTACAGGCCGAAGCCATCGACGTCCTTCTCGTTCGCGATCGACTCGAGGAGGCGCCGGGCTTCGATCTGGCGGGGCAGGGGAAGCTGCACCAGGATGCCGTGGATCTGGGGCCGCGCGTTGAGCGCCTCGATCTTCGCGAGCACCTCCTCGGTCGTCGCCGATTCCGGCAGCCGGTACTCCTCCGAGTGGATGCCCATCTCGCCGCAGGCGCGGACCTTGTTCCGCACGTACACCTGCGAGGCCGGGTTCTCGCCGACGATGATCACCGCGAGGCCGGGGGTCACGCCCTGCGCGGCCAGTCGCTCGACCCGCGCCTTCCAGTCGGCGCGGACCCGGCGCGCGATCTCGACGCCGTCGATCAGCTCCGCCGTCATGCCGCCCCGCCGCGCAGGCCGACTATGATGAAGAGCGCCATGCTCAGGCCCATCAGCACGTAGCCGGTGAGATTGAGCTGGCGCGCGCGCTCCGTGCTGATCTTGTCTCGCGTTTGCAGCACGGACGCCGCGGTCGCGAACAGCGCGCCGGCGATCGCGAGGCCGACGATGACCGGTCGCGTAAGCACGATTTCCATCTGGATGCCCGGGCGCGAACCACTACCCGCGGTTCGCGCGCTTGAGGTAGGCCTCGACGAAGTCCGCCGCCGCCTTGCTGCCGCGCGCGAACGAGCGCATCGCCTCGGCGTGCAGGATCGAAAGCGCCTCGCGCTTGATCTCGTTCGCGCGGTCGCTCTCGACGAGGTCCGACAGCCGGCGCGGCCGCGGCAGGTCGACGTCGACCACCGCGCGCACCTGCGTCGGGATGTTGGACATGATCAGCAGCCGGTCGGCGAGGTAGACCGCCTCGTCGATGTCGGTGGTGACGAAGAAATTGGTGCGGTGGTACTCCTCGTACAGCCGCGAGTAGTACTCCCACATCAGCTCCTTCGTCATCGCGTCGAGGCCACGGAACGGCTCGTCGAGGATCATGACCCGTGGATGGTTGATCATCGCCCGCGCGAGCTCCGCGCGGCGTTGCATCCCGCCGGAGAGCTGGCCGGGGTACTTGTTGCGAAACTCCTGCAGCCCGACCTTGGCGAGGAGGAACTCGGCGAGGTCGAGCGTCTCGCGCGTCACCTCGCCCCGTGCCCGGGGCCCGTAGAGAATGTTGTCGTAGGTCGTCATCCACGGGAAAAGTGCGGTTTCCTGGAAGACGACCAGCCGGTCGCGGTTCGGCCCGGTGACCGGCTTGCCGTCGAGCGTCACGCTGCCTTCGGTGGGCCGCTCGAAGCCGGCGAGGAGACGGATCATCGTGCTCTTGCCGCAGCCCGAGGGACCGATCATGACGGTGAGCCTGCCGCGTTCGATCGTGAACGAGCAGTCGCGCACCACCTCCTTGCGCAGCCGGGTCGCGCCGTAGCTCTTGGAGACGCCGCTCACGACGATCTCGCCGGCGTCGACCGCGCGCTGTACCGGGTCGGCGGCGGCGCCGGGGTGGGCGTGCGGGACGGCGCTCACCGCACCCTCAGCCACGGCGTGACGTACTTGCCGAGCGTGCGCAGGAGCTCGCTCGAAAAATAACCGGCGATGCCGATCGAGATCATGCCGACGACGATCTGCTCGTACGAGCCGCCGACGTACGAGTTCCAGATGAAGAAGCCGAGGCCGCCGCCGGTGCCCGCGGCCTGGCTGCCGCCGCCGGAGATCATCTCGGCCGCAACCACGACCTCCCAGGTGATGCCCATTCCGACCGCTGAGCCCACCATGATCGACGGGAGGGTGCCGGGGAGGATCACGCGCCGGAAGATGTCCCACCGCGACGAGCCCATCGACTGCGCGGCCTGGAAGTAGCGCTGGTCGATCGATCTCGCGCCGCCGAGCACGTTGATCACGATCGTGTAGAACGCGCCGAGGAAGGTGACGAAGGTGATCGACAGCTCCTGCGTCGGCCAGAAGATGATCGACGCCGGTACCCACGCGAGCGGCGGGATCGGCCGCAGCACCTCGAAGGTCGGGAAGAAGGTGCCGTACGCGGTGCGGCTGACCGCGAGCGCGAGCCCGAACGGGATCCCGACGAACATTGCGGCGAGGAACCCCCCCATCACGCGGAAGAGGCTCTTGTACCAGCTCATCCAATAGCCGGCGGAGGTGAGGACGTCCCCCCACGCCGCAAGCACGGCGCTCGGGGCGGGCACCACGCCGATCCACGGCAGGTAGTCCTTCTTGAACCCCATCGCGCCGAGGAGCGCCTTGAACGGGGCGAAGAACTCCGGCGCCATCCATTGCTTCGAGCGCGCACCGAGCTCCCACAGCACGATGAACACGACGATCGAGATCACCCCGCGCCAGAACACCGAGCTCGTCAGGAACCTGTTCACCCGCCTCGCCACGCGCTAGCCCTCCTTCTCTCCGGCCTGGAAGGCCTTGAGCGCCTCCTCGTGCACCGCCTCGTTCGTCTCCTCGATCAGTTCGCGGAACCGCTTGGAGGTCAGCACGCTGTAGTCGCGCGGGTGCGGGATGTCCACCGTCAGAACCTTTTTCGGCTTGCAGGGGCGCGTCGTCATGATCGCCACCTTGTGGCCGAGGAAGATCGCCTCCTCGAGGTCGTGGGTGATGAAGAAGATCGTCACCTTGTTCTTGTAGTAGATCTCGAGCAGCGCCTCGTGCATCACGCTCTTGGTGAGCGAGTCGAGCGCGCGGTACGGCTCGTCGAGGAGCAGCACCTTCGGATCGTTCATCAGCGCGCGCACGATCTCGACCCGGCGCCGCATCCCGGACGACACCTCACCCGGGTAGTTGAGCTCGACTCCCGACAGGCCGGCGTCCGCCATCATCGCGCGGCCTTTGTCCATGGCCTCCTTCGGCGTGAGCTTGCCCTGCATCACCGGCCCGAACACGACGTTGTCGAGGTTGGTCTTCCACGGGAAGAGCGCGCCGTTCTGGAACACGACGATCCGGTCCGGCCCGGGCTCGGCCTTCGGCCGGTCCCTCGAGCACAGCACCTCGCCGTCGAGCAGGATCGTGCCGGAGGTGATCTCGTGGAAACCCGCGATCGCGTTGAGCAGCGTCGTTTTGCCGCAGCCGGAGGGCCCGACGATCATGCAGATCTCGCCCGCCTCGATGTCGAGCGAGCAGTGATCGACCGCCATGACCGCCGCCCCTTCCGGATCGTAGATCTTGACCACGTCGTCGATCAGGATCCGGCCGCGGGTCGCGGCCGGGCGCTCTTGCGGATCGGGGGCGCGGAGATCCATCAGCGCTCGGCGAGTGCCAGCTCGCGCACCCGCCACTCCATCAGATAGTCGCCCGCGATCCGCACCATCGCGCTCGTCGCGTAGCCGACGAAGCCGAGCGTGATCATGCCGATCACGATCGTCGGGTAGCGCACCATCATGTACGACGTGTTGATCACGTAGCCGAGGCCGTATTGGCCGGACACCATCTCGGCCGCCACAAGCGAGAACCACGACACCCCGATCGAGATCTGCAGGCCGGTGAAGATGAACGGCAGGGCGCCCGGCATGATCACGTGGCGGAAAACCTGCCACTTGCCCGCGCCGAGGCAGGATGCGGCGCGGACGTAGGACTCGTCGATCGATTCGACGCCGAGCATAGTGTTAAGCGCGGTGGCGAAGAACGAGGCGAGGAAGGCGAGGAACACGACCGCCGACTCGGTGGCGATGAACATCACGATCGCGAGCGGCACCCAGGCGAGGATCGGGATCGGCCGCAGGAGCTCGAACACCGGGAAGACGTATTCCTTGAACTTGCGCGACCAGCCGAGGAAGAGCCCGAACGGCACGCCGAGCGCGGTGGCGAGGAAGAACGCCTGGGCGATCCTCCACACCGACATGCCGATGTGCTGGTAGTACTCGGCGGTGTAGAAGGACAGCCCGTACGTCGGGTTGGGGCTCAGCCACTCCCTGATCACCGCGGTGATGCCCGGCATCTCCTTGAAGCGCGGAAGCCGCCACACCTCGACCGTGAGGTACCAGAAGCCGAGGAGGAGCGCGAACCCGACCACCATCAGGTAAGGGCGCGGGCTCTTCAGCCACAGCGACATCCGGTACATCGTGAGCCCGAGGCTCGTCATCTCCTCGGGCTGCGGTCGGCCCGCGAGGCGCCGCACCTGCGCGAGCAGCTCCGGTACCGTGAACTCGCGCGCGATCAGCGACGCGAACCGCTCCATCACCGCGTTGCCGGCGACCGCCTCCGACTCGAGGATCTTCACCAGCGCCTCGGTGTCGATCCGCAGCACCTCGGTCGGCTCGGACGCGGTGACGGTCGCGAGCCGCCGCGTGTGGCCGAGCAGCAGACCCGCCCAACCGAACACGCCACCGCGCGTCATCCGCTTGAGCGGATCGCGCGCGCCGACCTCGGGGGTGAAGACGTGCTCGACCCGGCCGGAGACCACGACGAAGATGTCGTCGGCGTCGTCGCTCGCGCTGTACACCCGCTCGCCGGCGCCATAGCGCGCGCGCCGCGCGATCGCCGCGACCGCGCGGAGCAGCGCGTCCGGCGCGTCGCGGAACGGCGTAGTCGCCCGCAGGACGTCGAGGTCAGCGTCCTGCAGCGACGCGTTCAGCGCGATCTCCATTCCCCCCTCTCCGCGTCCCTGGAGGAACGCTCCGCCAGCCGGCGGATGCGCACCGGCCGACCAGCTCGCCCGCTCACTTCGGCGCCTGACCGTCGGGGAGACCCTTCACCTCGCCGACCGGGGCCTTGACGTTACGCTCCTTCAGCACCTGCTCGGTCCAGCTCGCGTCGATCGCCTCCGGGCGGAGCGTCTCGACGTTGATGCTCTTGATCGAGTAGAGGAATGCCGAAGCCCGCTTGATCAGCTCGCGCGTTTCGGGCGTGAACGTGTAGTGGAACTGGTTGCGGACCGGCCAGCCGCCCGAGGCCGGCGGGTAGGTGCCGTAGAGCGAGAACCAGAGCGCCCGCTCGGAGAAGCCGGTGGTCTGCTCCTTTGCCATCTTGATCACCTCGGCCGCGTTCTTCGGGTCGGCGAGGTAGAGCTGCGCGTCGAGCTCCGCCATCAGCCAGCCCTTCACCACGTCGGGCCGGGCCTTGATCAGGTCGGCGCGCATGGCGAGAAAGCCGCCGTCGTTCTCCTGGACGCTCGCGCCCGAGGCGACGCGGCGGGCGAGGCCCTCCTGCACGAGCCGCGAGGCGGTCGGCTCCCAGATCACCGCCGCGTCGATCTTGCCGGCGCGGAAGTTGGAGGTGATCACCTCGATGTTCTGGTTCAGGTACTCCTTCGGGGTCACGCTCTCCTTCTTGAACGTCGCCTGCGCGAACCGGTCGGTGCAGCTGCCCTTCGGCACGGCGACCGTCTTGCCGTCGAGCCACTTAAGCGCTTCCTTGGGCGAGCCGAACTGCGGCGCGTCGGTCCGCGCGAGGAAGATGTTGCACTGGTCGAACGCGAGCCCGAGGTTCGCCACCAGGCGGATGTCGGCGGTCTCGGTCTTGGTCGTCGACACGATCGCTGGCATGTCGCCCATGTACCCGATCGACTGCTTCCCCGCGAGCATGTTGTTGACGATGATCGCGCCCTGCAGCCCGATCTGGAACTCGACCTGGGAGCCGGCCGGCAGGTACTTCTCGTAGAACTTCTTGCCGCGCATGACCACGCCCGACCACGACTGGGTGTAGTAGGGCTGGTAGCCGACCGTCAGCTTGACCGGGCCGCCGGGCTTGCCGTAGTCGTCCTGCGCCTGCGCGAATCCGCCCGTCAGCGCGAGCGGTGCGAGCACCGCGAGCGCCCAGCGGAGAAGAGCTTCTGGTTTCATGACTTCCTCCTTAGGTGAGTGTTGCAGCGGCAGTTCGTTGCCGCCTGCGGATCTTTCGGCTCTTGTTTTCGCCTTTCCCTACCGTCCCTCGCGCTTCGCCTCCAGTTACTTTGCACCCGGCTCGGCGAGATAGCGCGCGATCAGCGCCGAGAGCCGTTTCATCACCAGATAGCCCGAGGCGGGGTCCGCCTCGAGCGCCTGCAACGTCTGCTTGCCGTCGATGCGCAGCACCGTCGAGCGCTCCTCGCAGCGGGCGCGCGCGATCCGCCGCGGGTGGCTGTCGAGGAGCGCCGCCCAGCCGAACACCTCGCCCTTGCGCAGCATGAACCCCGCCGGGCTCGTCCGCTCGTCGCGCCCGATCCGGAACTCGACCCTTCCTGAGTCGAGCACGAAGAAGTCCTCGGCGGGATCGCCCACCGAGTAGATCGTCGCGCCCTGTTCGTACTCCTCGCGCTTTGCCAGCGCGGCGAGCTTCGCGAGCGTCGGCTCGGAGGCGCCGGCGAAGAGCTCGCCCACGTCGATCGCGCTCTTCGACTCCACGTAGATCGAGTCGCCGTCGACCGACAGATCGTAGCGCTCGAGCGCCGTCTCCGCGAGCCCCACCGCCGCGCCGCTGCGGATGTCCCACTGCCACAGGTGCATGTGGCAGGTGAGCATCGCGCCGTCGTAGAGCCCCTCGCAGAGCGGCACGTCCTGGTGCGGGCAGACCGCCTGGTAGGCGAAGAACTCGCCGCCGGCGTTCGCGACGAGGAGCTTGAGGCCGCCCTCGGCCTCGCATTCCTTCATCGCGTTCGCCGGAACATCGCCCACGCGGCAGACGAATCGCTTTCCCATCACCAGTCACGAAACGAGGGGCCACACCCCCTCGTGCTCCCCAAAAGCGCTGCCGTCGGCATCGGTTTTCTTGCTAGCTGAACTTGTCGTACCGGATGTTGTCCGCGGTGAGCTTCGCTTCGAGCAGCAGGAACCGGATCGCAGCGTCCACCGCCGGCGGCGGCCCGGCCAGATACGCCCGGACGTTCTGGAACCGGCCGAGCATTGCCCGCTTCGCCACCTCGTGCACCATCCCGCGCTCGAAGCGCAGCAGCGGGTGATCGCGCCCAGCGCGTTCGGGCACGTCCTCGTCGGACAGGGCGACCGTGATCGCGAGGCTCTCCGGGAACTCCCGCCGGAACGCCGCGAGCTCGGCGAGGTAGAAGGCGTCGGGCATCGTGCGCACGCCGAAGAATACGTCGCCGCGGAACTGCGCGAAGTAGCGCTCCTCGCAGGCGCGGGCGAGGATCGACATCATCCCGGCAATGCCGCTGCCGCCGGCGATGCAGAGGAGGTGCTTGCCGAGGCTCGGATGGAAGGTGGCCTTGCCGAGCGGTCCGAAGAGCTCGATCCGCGCGCGCTCCTGCAGCCCGCCGAACAGCCACTCGGACACGCCGCCGCCCGGCTTCTTCTTGACGACGAAGCCGAGCCGGCGCGTGCGGCGGCCGAAATTGACCATCGAGTAGCCGCGGGCGCCGGCAATGCCCGGCATCGTCACCGCCATGAACTGGCCGGCGTCGAAGTCGAGCGGGCGGTCGAGTTCGATCTCGAGCGCCATCACGTCGTGCGTGAGCGCCCGAGCGCCGGCGACGACGCCGGCCACGCGCACCGCCGGGCAGGCCCCGGAATCGCTCGCGTACACGAAGCTCGCCACCTCGGCGGTGAGGTCGCCCGCCGCGGCGCACTGACACATCAGGAACTCGCCCGCCCCCTTGAGGTACCTCCGACCCGGCGCTTGCGGCCAGCCGTCGTCGACCCGGCCGTCGACCAGGCGCGCCTTGCAGGTCCCGCACGTGCCAGTGCCGCACTCGTAGGGCAGGTCGACGCGCGCGCGCAGGCCCGCGAACAGGATCTTCTCCCCGGGCTCGGCTTCGAACTCGTAGGCGCGGTTGCGCGCGTTGAGCTGCACCTTCATTCAGAACGGCACGTGATAACCGAAGCCGAGGAGGCGCGTGTCGAGGCGGACCGCGCGCTTCACTAGCATCGGGCCGCCGCCGTTCAGCTTGACGGTGTCGTGGAACCGGCCGACCGCGAAGAGCTCGGTCGCGCCGCCGTCCAGCGCCGTCTTGAACACCTGCAGTGCGGACACCGCCTCGGCCTCGGCGCCCCCGTCCTTGACGTCGACCGTGTAGACCGTCGCGTGGCGAGTGATCGGCGAGTGGTCGCTGTTGTGCTTCGGCAGGTTGCCGAAGAGCGTCGTCATGCCGGCCTTGTCGTGGTCGAGCCACACCTGGTCGCGGCGGATCTCGGGGCTGTAGGTCGCAATCGTGTAGCGAAACGCCGGGTCGCAGAGCGCGAGGAACGCGTTCCAGTCCTTCGCGTCGAGCGCAAGACAGGAGCGGTAGACCAGCTCCTCGACCGTGCGGCGCTGCTCGAGAGTCGTCATCGTGTCCTCCTCACGCGGCTGCGCGTACCGGCTTGCCTTCGAGGTACGGGTCGTGCGCCGGGCGCCCCATGCAGCGGCTCCACTCGGCGTAGTAGTGGCGCATCCCGATCTCGTCGTGGATCGTGCTGTTCTCCTCGCGGCCCTGGATCACCCAGCGCGAATCGGTGCCCTCGCGCATCGCGCGGCCCTGGCCGTGCACGCCGAGGAGATCCTCGTGGAGGTTGCGGCCGAACGGCCCCCAGATCATGTTGTGGTCGAAGACGCGCTGCTGGCGCTCCTCCGGCGTGTCGCGCTTCAGGCCAAGGCCGCGGAACTCGATCAGCACCTCGTTCGGCCCGAGCGGGATCGACGTGTCGATCCGCATGACGGAGGTGCGCAGGTTGTAGGTCATGCCGGGAAAGACGTCGACCATGTACCAGCCGCCGCGCGCAAGCCCCGGCCAGCCGACCGCGCGCTCGACCGAGCCTTCGTACTTGTCGTACTTGATCTGCATCGAGCCGACGGTCGCGTGGCCGTGCGGGAACGCGGTGTATCTCCGCTCGAAGTAGCCCGGCTGCATCATCCCGGTGATGCGATTGAAGTAGTGCAGATAGTCGTGATAGAACTCGCTGTTCGTGTCGTGCCACAGCTTGAAGTTCGTGCGCACGATCGCCTTGTGGAAGTGGAACACCTCCATGGGTTCGCGCATGTACGGCTCGAGGATGTCCATCGCGCCGCCCATGAACTCCTGCAGGCCGATCGCCCCGTCGTCGACGTTCACCCAGACGAACCCGCCGAACGCCACCTCCGTGCGCACCTCCCGCAGGCTCGCGTCCTGCTTCCCGTAGCGGTCCTGGTAGCCCTGCTCGCCGCGCGAGATGTCGACGCAGCTCCCGCGGGTGTCGAACGACCACTGGTGGAAGATGCACGTCATCCGCTTGGCGTTGCCGGCGGGGTCGTACAGGATCGTGTTACCCCGGTGGGGGCAGATGTTGTAGAAGGTCCGGACCTTCTGGTCGTCGCCGCGCACGACGATCAGCGGCACGCCGGCCGGGTGCGTGAAGAGCCGGTAGTCGAACGGGTTCGGGACCTCCGACTCGTGGCAGGCGATGATCCAGCTCGGGCGGAAGAGCTTCTCGCGCTCCTCGGCGAAGATCGCCGCGTCGGTGTAGATGCGCGAGTCCACGTAGTGGGTCGCCGGGAATCTCGGGCGGGCCGCCCAGTCGGCTGCGGTTTTGGCCATCGTGCGTTACCTCTCTCGTTCGGGCTGATCCCGGGTAGCGGACGCAGATTCTGTGCCACGCCCGGCAGCCGATTAAATCACTAATTTTTCGATCGATATGCGCCGGGCCGCGGCCCCGCCGATCGGCACGTGTTTCCCGGGGAAACAGCGCCGGCACAAAA
>Ga0335082_10005390_pt1 | contig 13988 bp, 9 predicted proteins | sample Lox_Sample_41_FD_206718 | JGI IMG/M metagenome (GOLD analysis project Ga0335082, IMG submission 206718) | Soil microbial communities from Loxahatchee National Wildlife Refuge, Florida, United States - Lox_Sample_4.1 | ecosystem: Environmental > Terrestrial > Soil > Wetlands | place: USA: Florida...
TCGCGCTACGCCTGAAGCGGCCGTTGCGCGTCTCGACAAAACTCAGTGGGCGCAGCCCTTCGGGCGTGACGTCGCCCCTCGCCTCGGCACGGACATGAAGCCGATAGATCGCGGCGATCCCGATCGTATTGGATTCCATGATCACGGAGTAGGTCCTGCCGTCCTGCTGAAGCACGGCAACACCCTCGCCGATCGGGACGCCCGCGATCCGGAGTCGGTATCTCACCTCGATTCGGGAAGGGACTGGCTCGGCGGGGGGTGCGGAGAGCGACGATGCGCTGACCAGCGCCAGCGCGGAAAGGACAAGGAGCGGCTTCATCTTGTCGCGGATGAGGGGCAAGCCAGAGGATACGCGCAGACCGCAGCCCATCGGCACCTTGCGCTCACGCGAAAACCGCGGCTCGGCCCGCGAAAACCGGTCCTCGTTGGCCGCGGAATGCGCGCATCGTTGAGCGTGCTATACGGCTCACAACCGATATAGTTTAGCCCTCGTCGTAACTCTGGTCCGCCCGTAGTCTCGTCCCTGTTCGCGAGGGCACGCTGGGAGAGGCACGGCCGCACGATAGACGACCGCCCGACCGTTACTTTTCTCGGCTGCGGCGCCCTGCTTCCTGCCTAGGCACCGTGCGCCACCGGTCGACGGCGTAGCGCTCGTCGGCCGTCAAGACCACGGGCTGGAGCAGCTCACGCCAGACCATCCCGGTTCTCGTTTGAGCCCGGCCATCTGCTGCCGCATCGTCCGGCGCTTGAAACCATGCGCGTCGCGATCCGGTACCGCGCGGGCTCAGTGCGCGAGCTGCGCTTCGACTTCGGCGAAGGTCGCGGCAATCTGCGTAGTCTGCAATTGCACGCCCAATTGACGCGCGATCTGGGTGAGCGAGAAAAGACCGCACACGCTGTGCCGAGGCCGGGCCTGCGGAGCCGGGCGGAGCTGTTCCGCGTAGGACGGTTCGTACACTTCCACCACCATCGCATGCTGCCGCCCGGAATGCTCGAGCGTAGCCAGCACATGCCCGACCTTTGCCCCGCGCACGTCGTCGAGCTCGATCACTTCGAGCAGCTCACGGGGTGTCATCACCTCGCTCACCAGAACGTCATGGCGAGCGACGCTGCGGGTCTGCATGGCCTGCACCGGCTTTTCGCCCAGGATATCCGTAGCCGTGATCAGACCCAGGACGCGATCCTGCCCATCGGTCACGAACAACGAGCGCACTCGGTTGCGGATCATTCGGGCATTCGCCTCATCGATCGTCGCCCCCGGATCGACCGTCACTGCGGGGACCGTCCTCAGATCGGTCATCACGTCCAGGGCAGGGCTCTCTACTGAGATTCGCTCGGGGAGCGATTGAGAAAACCGATGCAGCGTCGCTCCCACGGCCAAAGTCGTTACCGGAAGAGGGATGAAGAAATCTCGGGTCATCGTCTGGTCTCCTCAGTGGGGAATGCTCGCATCGCGCCGCCACGACAAATTCGACCGTTCCCGCGGCCGGGCGTTCGACATTCGTTCGGACGGTTGCTCGCCTCGGGCGGCGCCACACGGAGGTCCGGTCCGAGCGCTCACTTCGCGATCAGCAGCAGCACCCCGCGGCCGCAAATGCCGTAAGCGACACCCTCCCCTCCGATGTGGTCCTCCGAGCCGGGTGAGCGCACCTGGTTGGCGCCCTCGGCCCAATTGCAGGTGTCGGTGACGCGATACCAGTCCTTTCCGTTCCCGGGCCAGGGCAGGTTGAAGGTCACATCGCCCGACCAGCCGTTGTAAGCCATATAGATCGCGGAGGCGGGATCGCCGAACTCCGTGCCGTCGATGCGGTAGGCGATCGCGTGGTGATCCGGGTCATCGAAGTAACCGCCGTCCGCCACGCCGCCGTCCGGCTTGAACCAGCGCAGCTGCTCCATGATGTTCCCGTTGGTATCGCTGGCGACGTACCAGTCGGCCGGGCGCAGGGCTGGGTGTGCCTTGCGGAAGGCGATCATCGCCTTGACGAACGCGTTGAAACTGCCTCGGTCACTGTTCCAAGCGTAATCGAGCCAGTTGGCCGGCGAGTCGAGGTTGTAAGGATTGTTGTTGCAGTGGATGCTGCGCAGATATTCGTCACCCCCGGTCATCATCGGGATGCCGGCCGACAGCATCAGGAGAGCGAACCCGTTGCGCGCGGCCCGTCGTTGATCGGCGGGCACGCCGCCCTGATCCCAACTGTTGTTGTTGTCCTCGCCCCCGTCCGATGGGCCATAGGGCCAGGGCTGCGAATTGTTCTTCCCGTTGCAAGAGTAGAGGTCCTTCAGGGTGAAGCCGTCATGCGCCACGAGGAAGTTCACCGAGTTCCACGGCTTGCGCCCGTCGTCTTCGTAGAGGTCGGAGGAGCCCGCGAAACGCGTCGCCAGCTGACCCGTCGTGACGGGTTCGACGCCGAGCTTGTTCTGGTGCTTGCGCAGGGTGTCGCGGTAGATGCCGTTCCATTCGGACCAGCCCGACGGGAAATTCCCGACTTGATACGAGTTGCCGCCGATCGCCCATGGTTCGGCGATGAGATCCACCCCGCCGCCGCCACCCGCCGCGCGGGGAGTGATCTCGCGCACAATGCGGTTCAGGGCGTTGTTCGGGTCCATCTTGTCGAAGTTGAAGCAACCGTGTTGGCAGGTGTTGCCTAGCACCGAAGCGAGATCGAAGCGGAAGCCGTCCACACCCAGGGTGTCGCGCCAGTAGGCGAGCGAGTCGACGATGAGGTCCTGCGCGACCGGGTTGTAAGTGTTGTAGTTGCCGCCCACGCCGGTGTTGTCCCACGAGTATTGCCGATCCGCGGTAAGAGAGTAGTACGTCGCGTTGTCCAAGCCGCGGAACGAGAAGATGCTGTAGGTCGTCTTGTCGGCACCGTTCCAGGCTCCGCCTTCTCCGGTGTGGTTGTACACCACGTCGATGAAGACCTTGATGCCGGCGTCGTGGAAGGCCTTGACCATGGCCTTGAACTCGCGCGTTGGGCCGCCGGGCGAGCGGTCGTGAGCGTAGCGTCGATCTGGCGCGAAGTAGTTGATCGTCATATAGCCCCAATAGTTATCGCCGGCGCTGCTATCGGGTACGACATCGTTGGTGTCGTTCTGCGTCTCCTGTACCGGCAGGAATTCGACCGCCGTGACCCCCAGGCTCGACAAGTACGCCGCCTTGAGCCCGGCCCCTTTGTAGGTGCCCCGATACGCGGCTGGGATGCTCGGATCGTTCTTTGTCAGCCCGCGCACGTGCACCTCGCAGATCACGTCGTCCTTGAACGCGCGTATAGGGTTGGTGCCGGTGCGGTGGTGATCTGGCGGCAGAACGATGCCCTTGGACGCCTTGGGGCCGCTGTCCACATTGCGATAAGAAGCGCCGGAGGCGTATACGGTGCCGTCGGTCCACGCCGGATTGGTCGGGTCGTGGCTGATCTCCCGCGCGTACGGATCGATCAGCAGCTTGTTGGGGTTGAAGCGATTGCCGTTGCCATCGACGTCGGTGACGAAGCCGGCGTCGGACCCCTTGGTCCACGATGGGTCGTAGGGCCAGTTCGGGCCCCAGGCTCGGTAGCCGTAGAACGCCGGGCTGGTGATGCCGGCCTGCTGGAGCGCCGAGACGGAAACCGTGATGGACCAAACGTTGGCTGCGTCCTTGGCAAGGACATACTTCGCCACTTCCTGCGCGTCGAAGGCCTTCGCATACAAGTAGAGCTCGATGCGGGTCGCCTGCGACGAGTAGACCCGGAACGCGATGTGAGAAGCGGTCTGGTCGTATCGAGCCCCGAGGTTCTGCGCATTGATGGCAGCGTGGGCGGCAGCAAACGGTGCCGTCAGGCCGGCCAACGCCAAGAGCGCTATTGCCGGAATTCTTGATAAGCGCATGGGGACGGTCCTCCTGCGGTGTCGTGAGCAAACCGACCCGGAGAGCGAATCCGTGGACAGCTGCGCGCGCATCCACAAAGCGGGAAGGAGTTTCGACGCTAGCACACCGCTGCTGCGAGTTCAACACGCGCACGCCGACTGCGAGGTCTGGACCGGCGCTGCCCGGAGCGGGTGCCGATCCCGACCGTGCCGGACACTGACAGTGCGCCCGCCTCGCGAGGCGAACGGCCAAGGCTTTGCGGAGCGTTGATCGCTCCCTCGGCCGGCCACCCGTGCGCGCGGCGGATCAAGGGATCCTAGGCGCCGAACTGCAAAGCCGCGAGACGCGCGTACAGCGGGTTGCTGTTCAGCAGTTCTTCGTGGCGGTCCGCGGCCACGAGCTTTCCTTGATCGATGACGGCAATGCGGTCGACGCGGCGCACGGTAGACAAGCGATGCGCGATGATGAGTGTCGTGCGGTCCCGCATCAGCCGTTCGAGCGCGGCCTGCACCATGCGCTCGCTCTCGGAGTCCAGTGCACTGGTGGCCTCGTCCAGCAGCAGGATCGGCCGATCCGACAGGATCGCGCGGGCGATGGCCAGCCGCTGCCGCTGTCCGCCCGAAAGCCGCACCCCACGCTCGCCCAAGTTGGTCGCGTAACGCTCGGGCAGGCGCTCGATGAATTCGGTGGCGAAGGCAGCCTCGCAGGCGGCGCGCACCTGCTCGTCGCTCGCGTCCGGCCGGCCGTAGCGCACGTTCTCGGACACGCTTACAGCGAAGATCGCCGGCTCCTGGGGAACCAAGGCGATCCGCTGGCGCAGCTTCAATGGATCGGTACGGGTCGCGTCCACGCCGTCAACGCGCACCACGCCGGAAGCCGGATCGTAGAAACGCAACAGCAGTTGGAACACGGTGCTCTTCCCAGCGCCGGAAGGGCCGACCAGCGCGAGCTTTTCTCCCGGCTCGACCCGCATCGAGAAGTCCAGCAGCGCCGGCTGGCTGCGACGGCTCGGATAGTAGAAGGTGACGCGATCGAGCTCCACCGTTCCGCGCGCCGGTTCGGGCAACGGCGAGGCGCTGACCGGAGCGCCCACATCTGGACGCGTGTCCAGGATCTCGACCAGCCGCTCAGCAGCACCGGCCCCGCGCTGCAGGTCGCCTACGACCTCGCTGATCGCGCCAGTCGAGGCGGCAACCATCGCAGCGTAGAAGACAAACGCCGACAGCTCGCCCGCCGTCAACCGTCCAGCGAGCACATCATGGCCGCCGCTCCACAGAATCATCCCCACACCGGCGAACACCAGCACGATCACCGCCGAGATGAGAGAGGCACGCTGGCGGATGCGCCCCAGCGCCGTCTGGAACGTGTCCTCCACGCGCTGCCCGAACAGACGCTGGTCTTCCGTCTGATGCCCGTAGGCCTGTACCGTGCGGATCTCGTGCAGCGTCTCGTCGACATAGGCGCCCAGGTCGGCCACGCGATCCTGGCTGGCGCGCGACAGCCGGCGCACGCGCCTGCCGAACAGCACGATCGGCGCAACGACCACGGGCACCATCAACAGCACCAGGAAGGTCAGTCTCGCGCTGGTGAGTGCGAGCATAACCAGGCTCCCGAGTCCGAGCAGCGCGTTGCGCACCGCCATCGATGCGCTCGTGCCCACCACCTGTTCCAGCAATGCGGTGTCCGCAGTAAGCCGCGAGATCACCTCGCCGGTGCGCGCTTGCTCGAAGAAGCCGGGCGAGAGCTCCAGCAGATGCGAGAACACGGCGCGCCGGATGTCGGCGACGACGCGCTCGCCCAGCCAGGACACCAGATAGAAACGGACGTAGGTGGCGCCAGCCATGATCACGATCACGCCCAGCAACGCGAACAGAGCGTGGTTCAGTGCTGCCGCATCGCCGCGCGCAAAGCCGAAGTCCACTACGCGCTTGAGCCCCTGTCCGATCACAAGGAAGCACGCAGCCGCCACGATCAGCGCCACCGCCGCGCCCACGATGCGCGCGCGATAAGGTGCTATAAATTGAAACAGGACGGACAGCTGCCGCAGGCGCTGCAGTCCAGCACCCGGCTGCAATGCAAGCGGCGCGACGCGGTCGATCGCTTCGGGCTTCATACCGCTGTGGTCGCGCTGTGTCTGTGCAATGGGACCAAGATGCCGCCCCACCGGCGCTCGGGCTCGGCGCTGAACTCGTGGACCAGCGCGAAGGCCGGCCGATGAGGGTTCCGTCGAGGTGCTCCCAGCGCGACCACAGGCGAGGCCGCATGCCGAGAGAACGGACGTGCGACGAGCTTACTGCACTTCGGGAGCCCCGCCTCAACTGCGATCTCCGGCGCCAAAGTCACGCCCAGACCGCCTACTGCGATCTGGATCAGTGTGCTCAGGCTCGTGGCGTCGATGCGGGATTGCGCATTATCGGCACGCCTCCGCTGCATCGCCGCGCACGAGAGAGTGCTGCGCGATGCCGGAGTCACGGCAGAGCAGAGCCAGACTGCGGCTCGGATCGCCTCGGTCGTGCATGCCATCGGCGTTGCACCGGAGGGCGGGGACACGCTGCAGGCTCACTCGCTCGCGCAAGCCGCTTCGCGGCGCGAAAGAGGCACGGCGACCGGGCTACGCCTCGACGTCGATCGATGGCGGCGCGCTGTCTTCCGCGCGCCGGCGTGTGAGCCGCCGCGGCCCCACCCGCGTGTCGAGGGTCACGTTCCGTTGCTCCTTGCGTCGGTCCTCGCCGCGGCGGTCACCTTGCCGGCGTTCCACCGGCGCCGGAGTGGGAGTGGGCGCGGCTGCGGTCTCAGCGCGTTCGGTCGCCACACCACGGGGTGCCGCGGGCGCGGGACTCTGAGGACTGACGGCACGCACCGCGGCGACAGCGCCAAGCGGCCCGCGCGCCTCCGGACGCTCCACGTTGGCCGGCGGCGGGTCGTTGATTCTCACGGCTTGGGATGGGATTGGCTCGCTTTGGCGGACTCCTGGATCGTTTGCAGCGCCGACCTCTGCATCTCGAGCGTCTTGATCGTCATCTGCAGAAACGTCAGGTTCATCTTGAGCCAGTTCTCGACCGCCTGCAGTTCCGCGATCTTCTTGTCGATCTCGTCGACATTCATGGTCGGCGCGAACATCCCAGGGATCGGGAAGGAGGTGGGATTCCACATCCTCTGGAAGAACTCGAACAGATCCCGCGGCGTGCTCTCGTCAGCCATCGCTATCACCTCGCATAAGGCACTGGGCCTGAGCTCCAGAACGGGCCAATTCGGGCGCAATCCCCTCTTGAGCCGCCACCGCGCCTACATCGTCGGCCCGAGGACCCAGGGCGCGAACTCGTCGTCGCCGTAGCCGAACACCTCGCTCTTGGACGGCTGCCCCGATGCGGTCTTCAGGATGATGTCGAAGAACTGCTGGCCGACCTCCTGGATACTGGCCTTCCCGTCGACGATGACGCCGCAGTTGATGTCCATGTCTTCTTCCTGACGGTTCCAGAGCGCGGTGTTCGTGGCTAGTTTGAGCGAAGGCGAGGGCTTGCAGCCGTAGGCGGAACCGCGCCCGGTGGTGAAGCAAATCATGTTTGCCCCGCCGGCGACCTGGCCAGTGGCGGAGACCGGATCGTAACCGGGGGTGTCCATGAACACGAAGCCTTTGGCGCTGACCGGCTCGGCATACTTGTACACGGCCATCAGTCCAGTGGTGCCGCCCTTGGCGGCCGCGCCGAGCGACTTCTCGAGGATGGTGGTCAGCCCGCCGGCCTTGTTCCCAGGCGAGGGGTTGTTGTTCATGTCGCCGCCGAGCTTGCTCGTGTAATCCTCCCACCAGCGGATGCGCTCGATCAGCTTCTCACCCACTTCGCGGCTCACGGCACGGCGGGTGAGCAGGTGCTCGGCGCCGTAGATCTCGGGAGTCTCCGACAGGATCGCCGTACCGCCATGTTTCACCAGGAGGTCGACCGCAGCGCCGAGCGCCGGGTTCGCGCTGATGCCGCTATACCCATCCGAGCCGCCGCACTGCAAGCCGAGCGTCAGGTGGCTGACCGCGCAGGGCTCGCGCCTGACTTTGTCGGCCTCCGGGAGCAGCTCCTTCACCTGGGCGATGCCGTTCTCGATGGTCTTGCGCGTTCCCCCGGTGTCCTGAATCGTGAAGGCGCGCAGCTGATCCGACCGCTTGAGCCCTTGCGCGGCGAGCAGATCATTGATCTGGTTCGCCTCACAACCCAGGCCGACCATCACCGTCGAGTGCACGTTGACGTGCGTGGCGTACCCGGCGAGGACGCGACGCAGGACCTCCACTGGCTCTCCGTACGAGGCCATGCCACAGCCGCTCTGATGCGTGATGGCGATCACCCCGTCCACATTGGGATAGTCGGCAAGGTGCTCGCCGCCGAAATGCTCGGCGATCCGCCGAGAGACATGGGCCGAGCAATTCACGCTGCTCACGATCGCCACATAGTTTCGCGTGGCCACCCGCCCATCGGGGCGTTTGATGCCCATGAAGGTGGCGGGAGCGGGAACGAACTCGGTAGGCTTGTAATCGACGCCGTAAGCATAATCGCGCTCGAAATGGGCCATACCCAGGTTGTGGACATGTACATGCTCGCCCGCGCGGATCGGTCTGGTCGCATGACCGATGATCTGGTTGTAGCGGCGCACGGGCTTGCCCTCGGCGATGTCGCGGATCGCGATCTTGTGGCCGGCGGGAACATTTACCGCCACCCGCACGCCCTCCTTGATCAGCTCGGTGCCAGAAGGCAATTCGACGCGCGCGATGACCACGTCGTCGTTCGGGTTGAGCTTTATCGTCAGGTCGGCAGGCTGCAGCATGGGTACCTCCTCATCCGTCATCGGTGCGAATCGTCCAGGCGTCGATCCGCTGCCAATCTGCCATTTTAGTAGAAATCGGGGGTTCGGCCATGCCCGATCCGGCCGTCCAGGATGGAAAAAGCCCGGCGGCGCCGGGCTTTTCGACAGAGCGAGCGGCCCGCGCCGCGGCTCAGTGCGACTCCCGGGGCACCGGCGCCCCGCTTCCGCCCACGAGGAAATCCAGGTCGCAGCCCTTGTCGGCTTGGTTCACATGCTCACAGTACAGCCTCAGGTACCCGCGCGCATCGTGGGGAGGCGGTGCCTTCCACTGACTGCGCCGCTGGGCCAGCTCGGCCTCGGACACGTCCAGATGAAGCCGGCGCCGTTCGACGTCGAGCTCGATCATGTCGCCGTTCTTCACCAGCGCCAGCGGCCCGCCCACCGCCGCCTCGGGCGAGGTATGCAGCACCACGGTACCGTAAGCCGTGCCGCTCATCCGTGCATCGGAGATGCGCACCATGTCGGTGATGCCCTTCTTGAGCACCTTCTGCGGCAGCGCCATGTTGCCGACTTCGGCGAAGCCGGGATAGCCCCGCGGCCCGCAGTTCTTCAGCACCATCACGCAGCTGCCGTCGATCTCGAGGTTGGGATCGTCCACCCGCTCGTGGTAGTCCTCGATGTTCTCGAACACGACGGCGCGGCCGCGGTGCTTCATGAGTTGGGGTGTCGCGGCCGAGGGTTTGAGCACCGCTCCGGTGGGAGCCAAGTTGCCGGTGAGCACCGCGATGCCCCCGTGCGGCTTGAACGGCTTCGCCACGTTGAAGATCACCTTGTGGTCGTAGTTGACCGCGTCTTTGACGTTATCCCATATCGTCTTGCCATTCACGGTGAGCGCACCCTTGTGCAGCAGGTTGGACACGCCCAGCTCGCGGAGGACCACCGGCAATCCGCCCGCGTAATAGAAGTCCTCCATCAGGTACTCGCCGGATGGCATGAGATTGACCACGCAGGGCACGTCGCGTCCCAAGCGGTCCCAGTCGGAGAGCTCGAGATCCACTCCGATGCGCGCGGCCATCGCCAACAGGTGCACGACGGCGTTGGTGGAGCCGCCGATGGCGCCATTGACTCGAATGGCATTCTCGAACGCTTCCCGGGTCAGGATCTTGGACATCTTCAGATCCTCCTTGACCATGTCCACGATACGCCGCCCTGCCATGTGCGCCAGCACGTACCGACGTGAGTCCACCGCAGGGATCGCCGCGTTCGTCGGCAGCGCCAGCCCCAGCGCTTCGACCATCGAGGCCATGGTGGAAGCCGTTCCCATCGTCATGCAATGCCCGGCAGAGCGCGACATGCAAGCCTCGGCGTCGAGCAGGTCCTCCATGCTCATCTCGCCGGTCTTCAGCATCTCGGTGAACTTCCACACGTGGGTTCCCGAGCCCACCGTCTGACCGCGCCAGCGTCCGTTCAGCATCGGCCCGCCCGAAACCACCAACGCCGGCAGATCACAGCTGGCCGCCCCCATCACCAGCGCGGGGGTTGTCTTGTCGCAGCCGGTGAGCAGCACCACTCCGTCGAAGGGATTGGCGCGGATAGACTCCTCCACGTCCATGGAGGCGAGGTTGCGAAACAGCATCGCGGTGGGACGCATCACCGGCTCGCCCAGCGACATCACCGGGAATTCGAGCGGGAAGCCGCCCGCTTCCAACACCCCGCGCCTGACGCGCTCCGCGATCTCGCGGAAGTGTGCGTTACACGGAGTCACCTCGGACCAGGTATTGCAGATCCCGATGACCGGCCGCCCGTCGAACAGATGATGCGGCAGGCCCTGGTTCTTCATCCAGGACCGGTGCACCATGCTATCGCGGTCGGGCTTGCCGAACCATTCGTAACTGCGGAGACGCTTCTTCTGCTCTGCCATGATGTCCTCTAGTCCACGGCTCGCGGCATTCAGGGGCGGCCAAAGACACCGGCGCGGGCCGGCATCACGACCCTATTCCTTGACCGCGCCGGTCATCCCCGCCACGTAGTACTCGACGAAGAACGAATACATCAGCGCCACCGGTAGCGACCCTAGGAGCGCGCCCGCCATCAGCGCGCCCCAGTGATACACGTCGCCTTCCACCAGCTCGGTGATCACGCCCACGGGCACCGTCTTGTTCTCCGACGAAGAGATGAACGTGAGCGCATAGATGAACTCGTTCCAGGACAGGGTGAACGCGAAGATCCCGGCCGAGATCAACCCCGGCACCGCCAGCGGCAGGATGATCTTCACCAGGATCTGCCAGCGCGTGGCCCCGTCGATGAGCGCGCACTCCTCCAGCTCGAAGGGAATGGTGCGGAAATAGCCCATCAGCAGCCACGTGCTGAACGGGATCAGGAAGGTGGGGTAAGTCAACACCAGCGCCCACTTCGTGTCGAAGATCCCGAACTTGAACACTATCGTGGCGAGCGGGATGAATAGGATGCTGGGCGGGATCAGGTACGCGAGGAAGATGGCCATGCCCACATGGCGCGAGCCGTGGAAGCGCAGCCGCTCGATCGCGTAGGCACCGAGCACGCTGGCGGCGAGCGAACCGAAGGTGGACACCACCGCGATCAACATCGTGTTCCACATCCAGCTCGGGTAGGCGGTGTGAAACAGCAGCTTCTTGTAGTGGTCGAGCGTGGGATGGGCAATCCAGAACGGGTTGCCTTCGCTGGACAGCAGCTCGGCGTTGGGTTTGAAGGACGTGATCGCCATCCAGTAGAAGGGAAACAGCAGCACGATCAGGAACACCGCCAGCGGAACATATACGGTCACCACGCGTCTGGGGATCGACACGAGGTAGTCCATTCCGGCGGTTTGTTCGGTGTTGCTCATCGCTTTGCGATGTGAAGAGTGAAGAGTGAAGAGTGAAGGGTGAGCCCTCTCACCCCGGCCCTCTCGCCCCGGTGACAGGGGAGAGGGAGGGTTTGCATGTTCGTCTCATTCACTTCCTTCACCTCTTTCACCCTTTACCCTTCACTCTTCACCCTTCACTAGTCTTTCGTCCCCTGCTGCCACCGGCGCCGCTGCAGGCCGAAGTAGCTGAACAAGATCGCAGCCAGCAGGAACGGAATCATCGCCGTAGCGATCGCCGCCCCTTCCCCCAGCGCTCCGCCGGGAATCGCGCGTTGGAACGACAAAGTGGCCATGAGATGGGTGGCGTTGATCGGGCCGCCGCGGGTGAGCACCCAGATCAGCTGGAAGTCGGTGAACGTGAACAGCACCGAGAAGGTCATCACCACCGCGATGATGGGGGTGAGCATGGGCAGCGTCACATGCCAGAACTTCTGCCAGCCCGTCGCACCGTCGATGGCCGCCGCCTCGTACAGGCTGGGCGAGATCGTCTGGAGGCCCGCCAGCAGGCAGATCGCGATGAAGGGCATGCCGCGCCAGATGTTGGCGATGATCACGGAGGTGCGGGCCCATAGCGGATCGCCCAGGAAATCGATGTAGTGATCGATCCAGCCGAGCTTCGTCAGCGTCCAGCTCACGATCGAGAACTGCGCGTCATAGATCCACCAGAACGCGATGGCCGAGAGCACGGTCGGGACGATGAACGGCAGCAGCACGATCGCGCGTATGAAGGCCTTCAAGGGGATGTGCTCGTTCAGCAGCAACGCGAGCCATAGGCCGAGACCGAACTTGATCGCGCTCGCCACCACCGTGTACAGGAAGGTGTTGAAGACCGACAACCTGAATACGCTATCGGTCACCAGGAATTCGAAATTCTCCAGCCCGATGAACTGGCCGGGTCTTCCGATCGTGGCGTCGGTAAGGCCCAGCCACGTGCCCAGCCCGAGGGGATAGGTGAGGAACACCAGCAACAGAGCGGCCGCCGGCAGCATGAACAGCAGCCCGACGAAGTGGCGGTTGTCGAACAACCGGGCCAGGCGGGACACCGAACCCGCCGCGGGCGGAGCCTGCGCGACAAAGTCTGGGGTGCGCGTGATCTCCATCCGCAGGCCCTTTAGCTATAGTGGCGCCTGGCGCGACGCTCTGCCTTGGACATCGCATCCTGGATGGACGAAGAGCCGGTGGCGGCCTCGGCCACCATGTCCACGACGATGAAGTCAGCCATCGCTGCCGCCGATGCCGGACCGAGCTTCGCCGGCCAGCCGTTTGGCAGCATGAACTTCACGGCGTCGCGGTACGCAAAGCGCTTCGGATCCGACTTCCACACCGGAGCGGACTCGTAGGCGCGCAGCGGCTGCGTCACGAACGCGAGCGCCGCTTCCATCCAGGTCTCGTACTGCTCCTTCTCCCACATGAATCGCAGGTATTCCTTCGCAGCCTGCGGATACTTGCTGTACTTGAACAGAACAGCGGTGAAGGCGAGCCCCATCTCCGTGGGCCGGCCGACGGGTCCGATAGGCATGTTCGCGTGGTAGATGTCGTCCGCCATCGCCTTGAGCTTCGGATCCGCGGAGTTCTTGGCCGCGTAGTAGATGGACACACCGTTCGTGGTCAGGCTGATATCCCCGGCCAGGAATGCCTTGTTGTTGCTGGGGTCGAGCCACGACAACGTTCCGGGCACGAACGTTGGATACAGCGCCTTGGCATATTCGAGCGCTGCGGCCGTCTCCTTCGAATTGATCGCCACCTTGCCGTTCTGATCCACTAGCTTGGCTCCGTGCGCCCAGATCAACCAATGGCACCAGATGTTCGCGTCTCCCGTCGCGTGACCCAGGGCCATTCCGGCCGGCGTGCCTTTGTTCTTGAGCGCCTGGCACAACTTCAGAAACCCGGCCGTATCCCGCGGAATAGAGTCGAAGCCGGCGGCCTTGACGTGGCTCACGCGATAGACGATGGCGCTCGCGCCGGCGCCCATGGGAACGCCGATCCAGCGACGGCCGTCGGTGGCGTACTGGCGGGCCAGGTCGTACCAGCCGCCATACTTGTTGCCAAGGTAGTCGGCCACATCGGACACGTCGACGAGCTGATCCGGGTACTGGTGTGCGTCGTCGTTGGTGCCGATGATGATGTCCGGCCCGCTGCCGACCTTCGCGGCCACAGCGGCCTTGGGGCGCAAGTCCTCCCAGTTCTCGCTTTCGACCGTGACCGGCACGCCGGTCTTCTCCGTGAACTTCCTGGAGTTGGCGAGCCACTGATCCTCATCCCCTTGCACGAAGCGCTTCCAACGCAGCACGCGCAGCGCAGCGGCTGGCTCCGGTTTGAATGACACCTGCTGAGCCGAGGCCTCTCCCGGCAACAGGCCAGAACCCAGTGCGGCGCCTGCGGCGACCCCGGTGGTCGCCTTGAGAAATTCGCGCCGGGTGAAGTTGCGCATTCGAGCTTTCCTCCAGCGGAACGACGATCCGCGCCTTATGC
>Ga0335082_10005393_pt1 | contig 13986 bp, 15 predicted proteins | sample Lox_Sample_41_FD_206718 | JGI IMG/M metagenome (GOLD analysis project Ga0335082, IMG submission 206718) | Soil microbial communities from Loxahatchee National Wildlife Refuge, Florida, United States - Lox_Sample_4.1 | ecosystem: Environmental > Terrestrial > Soil > Wetlands | place: USA...
CTGCCGCGTATCTGCTGAGCGGCGGGCGAAAGGAGTCGCGATGGAAAAGCTGCCCGGCGAGCCCGTGCGAAGCGAGCGCAGCGGACGCCTCGGCATCATCACGCTCGACCGACCGCGCCGCTGCAACGCGCTCGACGTGGAGATGGCGCAGAGCCTGCGCGCCGCGGCCCTGGCGCTCGCCCGCGACGAGGGCATCGGCGCCATCGTCATCCGCGGCAGCGGCGGCGCCTTCTGCGCCGGGGTCGATCTCGGCTACGTGCGCCAGGGCGGCGACGAGCGCGATCTCGCCTATCTGCAGCCCGCGCCGGGCGACGGAGCACCCGGTCTACGACACGCCGCCGTGTTCAAGCAGACTCTCGAGTACCTGGCCAGCACGATCTCGGAGATCCGGCGCGCGCCGAAGCCGGTGATCGCGGGCGTCGACGGCGTGGCCGCCGCGGGCGGTCTCGGCCTCGCGCTCTGCTGCGATCTCGTAGTGGCCTCGCAGCGCTCGCACTTCGAGTGGGCCTACCAGAAGACGGCGCTCTCGGGGGCGGAGGGGATCACGTTCTTCCTGCCGCGGCTGGTCGGGCTGCGGCGTGCGCTCGACCTGGCGCTGCTCGCGCCGCGCCTGGATGCCCCACGCGCGCTGCGCATGGGACTCGTCAGCGAGGTGTGGCCCGACGACCGCTTCGAGGACGAGCTTCTGGCGCTCGGCCGGCGCCTGGCGGAGGGTCCGACCGCCGCCTACGCGCGCACCAAGGCCCTGCTCGAGTCCGCCGTCGGAGGCGACTGGCTGGAGCAGCACCTTGGCGACGAGATCGCGAAGCTCGTCGAGAGCGCCGGAAGCGTGGAGTTCGCCGAGGGGCTCGAGCGTTTCTTCGAGCGCGCCGGGTGACGGGATGCACGAGTACTCGATCGCAAGCGAGCTGCTCGACCGGGTAGAGGCGGAGCTGCGCCGCCACGAGCGCGCCGAGGTGCTGGGGATCCGGGTGCGCGTCGGCGAAGTCTCCGGAGTCGACCTGGAGCTGCTTCGCAGCGCGTGGTCGCTGGTCCGGGAGGGGACGCCCTGCGCGCGCGCGGAGCTCGAGCTCGCGGCCGAGCCGGTTCGCTGGAGCTGTCCGCGCTGCGCGAGCGACATCGAATCGGGCGCCGCGCTGGCCTGTTCCCGCTGCGGCGCCCCCGCGCGGCTCGCGTCGGGCGATGCGCTCGTGCTCGAGCGCATCGAGATGGAGGTGGGTCATGTGTGACGTGTGTGGCTGCGGCGATCCGGAGGTCGTGTCGATACCGGTGCACGAGCGGATCCTGACCGCGAACGACCGGGGGGCCCGGCACAACCGGGAGCACTTCCTCGAGCATGGCGTGCTCGCGATCAACCTGATGGGCTCGCCCGGCAGCGGCAAGACGGCGCTGCTCGAGGCGACGGCGCGGCATCTGCCGGCGCGCACCCTGGCGGCGCTCTCCGGCGATCTCGCCACGGAGCATGACGCCGTGCGCCTCTCGCACGCGGGCATCCGAGCCCGCGCCATCACCACGGGCTCGGCGTGCCACCTCGACGCCGCGATGGTGCACCACGCGCTCCACCACCTGGCGTGGGACGACGCCGACTGCCTCTTCATCGAGAATGTGGGCAACCTCGTGTGTCCCGCCATCTACGATCTCGGCCAGCGCGCCAACGTGGTGGCGCTCTCGGTGACCGAGGGCGAGGACAAGCCCCTCAAGTACCCGGTGATGTTCCGCGCCGCCGATCTCGTGGTGCTGACCAAGATCGACCTGCTGCCCCACCTGCCGGACGTGCACCCGAAGCGGATCGAGGATTCGCTCGCCCGTGTGATGCCCGAGCCGCGCCTGATCGCGCTGTCTGCCACGACGGGAGAGGGCATGGAAGCGTGGGTCGACTGGCTCGAGCAGGCCCGCGCCGGCTGATTCGCGAGCGCCGAAAGCTCACCGGGTGGGAGCGCACGATGCGGACGAGCCGATGCAGAGCCGCCCCAGCCTTCCGATCGGCATCTCCGCCGGCCGGTGGGCGCGACCGGGACCAGGCGTTCGGCGTCCCCTCGCTGGAGATCCTGGATCAGGTGCATGGCGAGCCCGCGTCCTCGATCAGCACGGTCGAGGTCCCGTGTTGCTGCGCGCCCACCTCCTCAACACGAGACGGCAGCGCCCTCCTCATACACCAGATGTTGTCAGGTGTCTTGCACAGCTGGGCTGCGAGGGGGTCGTTTGCCCTAGCAAGGTCGACTGCCCACCAACAACAGGAGGGATGCAACGTGAGTCGATGGCATGTCGATGGAATGGGGACGCGGCGGGTTTTTCTTTGGATCGGATGCGTAGGCGTGCTGGTCGCCGGACCGGCCTGGGCCGAAGAGGGCTGCGGCAAGCTGTTCCCAGACTTCACCTCAGACTTCACCTGCGAGCGCTCGGCTCGGCCGAAGGGCTCCGTGATGCCGATGTCCTTCCCCTATCTGTTCGAGGACCCCTACATCACGTCGGGGCTCAACTTCGTCGGTATATGGCACCAGTTTCCCCATGACTCCGTCTTCGAGGGCGGGCAGCTCGGGGTGCTGGCGCTCCAGGTCCGGCTCGCGATCACCGAGCGGCTGGCGTTCATCGCCGCGAAGGACGGAATCGCCATCCTCGACGCGGACAACGAGCTGATCCAGAACGACACGGGCTTCCTCGACCTCGGGTTCGGCTTCAAGTACGCGGCCTGGGAGTGGAACGGGCAAGACGACCAGAGCGTCGTCTTGACGCCGAGCCTTCGCTACGAGGCGCCCTCGGGCCAGCAGAAGGTGTTCTCGGGCGACGGCGATGGGCTGCTGATCCCGGCCATCTCGGGCGCCTATCATGCCGGACCGTGGAACGTGGTGGCCGATCTAGGCGGCAACGCGGCGCTCGACTCCGACAAGAACAGCTCGAACGTCTTCTACAACATCCACGTCGACCACGCCTTTGCCTCCCCGATCGCGCACGAGTGGGTGAAGTTCATCGTGCCCTTCATCGAGCTGAACGGCATCTACTGGGCAAGTGCGGGAGACGGCAGCCGCAAGGTCAATCTGAAGGGACTCCCGAGCCTGCCGATCGGCGCGGTGAAACCGAACTTCGAGGGCGCGGACGTCGTCAACCTCGGCAACAACGACGTGAGCGGGAGCAACTACGTCACCATGGCCTGGGGCGTCCGCTTCCCGATGGCCGCGGGCTTCGACATCGGCGCGAGCTACGAGCGGCCACTCTCGGACCGCAAGGACATCACCGAGCAGCGCGTGACGCTGAACATCACCTGGGAGATGTAGCGACGCCCGCTGCATACCAGACCATCTCGTCGCTCGAATCTGTGAGCAGCTTTGGCGTCGTGGAATGAGCGAAGTGCTGGAATCGGGACGTCGCCGATGAGCGCCGGGGAGGCCACGCTCGACCAGTCGGACGCCGACGTGCTGCGGATCGTCTTGCGCGGAAGCTGGCGCGGCGGGGGCGAGACACCCTCCGCCTCCGTGGTCGACGCCGCGCTCGCGTCCGGCGCTGCACGCGTGACCTTCGACGCCCGCGAGCTCGTGGACTGGGACACGCGGCTGGTGAGCTACGTGCGCAGTGCGCTCCGCGCGTGCGAGGCCTGCGGCGTCCCAGCAGACCTTTCGGCGCTCCCCGCCGGCGTGCAGCAGCTCCTGGCCCTGGCGGCCGCAGTACACGAGAAGAAGACGGGGGAGGCCCAGCGCCCCGAGCCCCTGCTCGTGCGCGTCGGCGACGCGGCGTTGGCCGCGCTCGTGAGCGTGCGCAGCTTCTCGACCTTCCTCGGCGAAGCGCTCGTCGCGCTCGGTCGCCTCTTCACGGGACGCGCGCGCTTTCCGCTGCGCGACTTCCTTCTGGCGATGCAGGACTGCGGCGCGCGGGCACTTCCCATCGTCGCCCTGGTGAGCCTGCTCGTCGGGCTGATCCTCGCCTTCATGGGCGCCATCCAGCTACGAAGCTTCGGCGCCCAGATCTTCGTCGCCAACCTCGTGGCGATCGGAATGGCGCGGGAAATGGGCGCCCTCATGGTCGGCATCATCATGGCCGGTCGCACCGGCGCCGCCTTCGCGGCGCAGCTCGGCACGATGACCGTCAACGAGGAGATCGACGCCCTGCGTACGACGGCGATCTCACCCGTGGAGTACCTGGTGCTGCCGCGCATGCTCGCGCTGATGTTGATGATGCCTCTGCTCTGCCTTTACGGGGTCGTGCTCGGCATCGTCGGCGGGATGCTGGTGGGGATCGGCCCGCTCGGGCTCGGCGTCCGCCAGTACCTGGACCACACCCTGTCGCCTCTCTCCTTCACGATGGTGGCCGGCGGCCTCTTCAAAGGCATCGTCTACGGGGTGATCGTCGCCTGTGCCGGCTGCATGCAGGGCATGCGCTGCGGCCGGAGCGCCGAGGCAGTGGGCGGCGCGACCACGTCGGCGGTGGTGCTCTCGATCGTCTTCATCATCGCGGCCTGCGGGATTCTCACCCTCGTGTATGACGTGCTGGGGATCTAGCGAATGACCACCGCGGCTGTCGCCAGCGCTCCGGCGCAGATCGCGGTCTGCGACCTCACCATGGCCTACGGGAGCTTCGTGGTGCAGCAGAATCTCCGCTTCGAGATCCGACGCGGTGAGATCTTCGGCATCATCGGCGGGAGCGGCTGCGGGAAGAGCACGTTGCTGCGCCATATGATCGGGCTTCAGCGCCCGGCGAAGGGCGACGTGCTCTTCTCCGGCCGTAGCCTCTGGCAAGCCGAGCTCGACGAGCGCGAGGCGATGATGCGGCGCCATGGTGTCCTCTTCCAGAGCGGTGCGCTTTGGAGCTCGCTCACGCTCGCGGAGAACGTGTCGCTCCCCATGGAGCAGTTCAGCGACCTCTCTCCCCCCGAGATGCGCGATCTCGTCTCGCTCAAACTGGCGCTCGTCGGGCTCGCGGGATTCGAAGAGTTCTACCCGTCCGAGATCAGCGGCGGTATGCGCAAGCGCGCCGGGCTGGCCAGGGCCATGGCGCTCGATCCGGAGGTGCTGTTCTTCGACGAGCCGTCGGCTGGCCTCGATCCGCTGAGCTCGCGGCGTCTCGACGACCTGATCCTCGAGCTGCGAGAGAGCCTCGGCACCACCTTCGTTGTCGTGACCCACGAGCTCGCCAGCGTCTTCAGGATCTGCGACCGCATCGTCTTCCTCGATGCCGAGGCGCGCACCCAGGTGGCGCTGGGCGACCCGAGGCAGCTCCGCGATTCGTCGGACAACCCCGAGGTACGTGCCTTCCTGCAGTGGGGGAAAGCGTGAGCCGTCGCGCGAACCCTGCCGCCGTGGGCGGCTTCGTCCTGGTGGGCCTGGCGATCCTGGTCGCCGGCATCCTCGTGCTCGGCGGGGGTCGGCTCTTCAAGCGGACGATTCGCTACGTGGTGTTCTTCGAGGGCTCGGTGAACGGGCTCTCGGTGGGCGCTCCGGTGAAGGTCGAGGGCGTTTCGGTGGGCCAGGTGATCGAGATCGATGCGATCGTCGACGTTCAGTTGTGGAGCGTGCTGACGAAGGCGGTGATCGAGATCGATCCGGACCGCTTGACGCGGCGCGGCGTGCGCGCGGGAGAGCCCATCCCCGATCGAGAGCTCGTCGAGCACGGCATGCGGGCCCGCCTCGAAATGCAGAGCCTGCTGACCGGCCAGCTCTACGTCGAGCTGAGCTTCCGCCCGGAGACGGAGGCGAAGCTCGTGGGCAGCGACACCTACCCGGAGATCCCATCGCTGCCGACGACGGTGCAGGAGATCGAGGCGCAGGTCCGGCGGGCGCTGACGAAGCTCGCGGAGATGCCGCTCGAGGAAATCGCCAAGAACCTGGATGCGACGCTGGCCGGTGTCGACCGCCTCGTCAACGACCCGTCGATCCCGCTCGCGCTCGCGAACCTGAACGCGGCGCTGGTCGAGGCCCGGCAGGCGATGGAGGGGGCCGCGCACCTGTCGCAGCGGGCTGACGACGAGATCGACGCGGTCTCGGAGAGGGCGACGGCCGCGCTCGACGACGCCCGGCGCACTCTCGAGGACGTGCGAGGAACCCTGGGCGCCGGATCGCCGCTCTCCTATCAGCTCTCTGTCACGCTCAAGGAGCTCGATCGCACCCTCGAGGCCATCCGGCTGATGGCGCAGCAGATCGAGCGCAACCCGCGTTCTCTGGTCTTCGGCCGATCGGAAGACCGGTGATGAGGGTCGCGCGCAGCGGCGTGCGGGTGGTTATGCTGCTGCTCGCGGCGGGCACCGCGGGTTGCGCCTCGCGCGGCCTCCGGGTACAGGAGTACATCCTCACGTCTACCCCTGGCGACACGGCGGCGCCAGTGCCGAGCGCGTCAGTCGACTCCGTGATCGGGTTCGGCCCGATCGACGTTCCCAGCTACCTGCGGCGGCCGGAGATCGTGTCGCGGGGGCCGGGCGCCCGGTTGCAGACGCGCGCGAGCGAGCGTTGGGGGGAGGACCTCGAAGCAGGCTTCAGGCGCGCGCTCGCCGGAGATCTAGTAGAGCACCTCCTGCCGTCGGCCCGGGTGATCCTGCAGCCCTTCCCGTCGGCGTCCCAACCCAGCTACGCGGTCGCCATCCAGATCCAACGCTTCGAGCCTGTAATGGACGAGGGGGTCGTCGAGCTCGACGCGCTCTGGGTGCTCACGCGTGGCGCGCAGCCGCCGCTTGCGGCGACTGCGCTGCGACTCGAGTCCATTCGCGAACCGGTCACCGATACCACGACCGAGGCCCGTGTCACCGCCATGAGTCGTGCGGTCGAGCAGCTCGCTGCCCGGATCGCGACGGTCGTCCGAGAGGCGCTGGCCCAACGTTCTGCGGCCCCGTGACGTGCGAAAGATCGAGCGCGGACTCCAACATCACATCACGTTCCTCGAGTGGCGCGCAGCCTCGATTCGCGACGTGAGGCCGAAGACTCCTATGCCTGCAGGGTGCCTCGGATGAGCGTGACGGACTCGGCGCATTGGCTCTTCGAGCGCAGGCTCCAGCACGCACGCCTGCGCGCGCTCGTCCGCGACGCTGTCCGAGATGTGTCGATGCTCGACGACCACCGCGTTGGAATCGAGCTCGACGATCCGAGTACGCGGGACCATGAAGGCCTCCTCGACAACCCGATTAGTCACACATGGGCGGCGGCACACACCCCCCCCGAGGCGGGGCCGGTCCCGGCGCTCGCGATCGCAATCCTGATCGTGGGCTCCCGAGGCGACGTGCAGCCTTTTGTGCCGATTGCGCGGCGTCTGGCGCGTGACGGACATCGCGTGCGGCTTGCCACGCACGCGGTGTTCCGCGAGTTCGTCGAGGCTCACGGCATCGAGTTCTTCCCGCTCGCGGGCGATCCACGGGAGCTGATGGAGTACATGGTGATGACGGGCGGGCGCCTGATTCCGCACCACCTCGATCAGCTCATCGAACAAGTGCCACGCAAGCGTGAGATCATGTCCCAGATCCTCGCTTCCACGTGGGCCGCCTGCACCGAGCCGGACCCCGGACGGCCTGGTGCCTTGCCCTTCGTAGCCGACGCCGTGATCGCGAACCCCCCGACCCAGGGACACATCCACGTGGCGGAGGCGTTGCATGCCCCACTGCACATCATGTTCACGATGCCCTGGAGCCCGACCCGTGACTTTCCGCATCCCTTCTGCCACGTGATCTCGGAGGTGCATCCGGCACTCCGCAATCGTCTCTCCTTCGAGACCTTCGACCTCCTCACCTGGCTTGGGCTCTCGGACCTCGTGAACGAATTCCGCGTGAGAACGCTCGGACTCGATCGCGTGCACCTCGGCGAGCACGGCGCGAGCCTGGTCCACGAGCTCGCCGTGCCGCATGCGTACTTCTGGTCCTCGAGCGTCCTTGCCAAGCCGGAGGACTGGGGTTCCGAGATCGACGTGACGGGCTTCGTCTTCCTCGACGAGGCAGCCCACTTCGAGCCGCCTGTTGCGCTGCGGGAGTTCCTGGCGTCGGGTGCCCCACCGGTCTACGTCGGCTTCGGTTCGTGTACAGCGCCCGATCCTGTCGCGCTTACCGCGACAATCTTCGACGGTCTGGAGCGCGCGGGAATACGCGGTGTCGTGGCGCGGGGCTGGGCGCGGCTCGGCGCGGGCTCTGCTCCGGCGCACATCCATCTGGTGGACGACGTTCCGCACGACTGGCTCTTCCCGCGCTGCGCCGCTGCCTGCCACCATGGGGGCGCCGGCACTACTGCGGCCGGACTGCGCAGCGGGCTGCCGACGGTGGTGGTGCCGTTCTTCGGCGACCAGTACTTCTGGGGGCGGATCGTGGCCGAGTCCGGCGCGGGGCCTGCGCCCGTACCGGTCGGTGAGCTCACCCCAGAGACGCTTGCCGAGTCGATCGCTTTTGCGCTGCGGCCGGAGGTGCGTGCGCGCGCCGCAGCGCTCGGGGAGAAGGTGCGTTCAGAGGCGGGAACCGCGGATAGCGTGGCGGCCTTCTACAGGCATCTGCCCCTCGCGTCGATGCGCTGTAGTCTCGATGCCGGGCACCTGGCCCGCCGCTACTGCGAGGAGTGTGGCCTCGTGTTCTGCCGGACCTGCGACGCCATCATCCACGACGATCCGGGGCGGGCCACGCATCGACGCGATCCGCTCGGGCACTTGGCATGGGACGTGTCGGGGTCACCCTCCCTGGTGGAGCGGCTGGAGCGTGCGCTAGCGGCTCCGCTCGGGACGCAGGAGCCCATCGAGCCTGGGGCCGAGCACGTCTCCCGAACGACACAGGGAGTTGTCATGCGCGGCGGGGACTCCGCGGCGGCGAAGCTTTATGGGCGTCCCGTGCCGGTCGTCGTCGACCGCGCGACGCGCGCGAGAATCCTCGAGCACTTCGAATCCGCAATCCGGCGCAAGCGTACGCCTGCTCTCGGTTGAAACCAATCGAACTTCAGGGTCGGATCAGCGCACCGCGGTCGGGCGGAACTGGTTGTGACAGGTGACGCACATGGTGACCATTCCACCGTAGTGCGACGCGGCCGCCGCGCGCAGCTCGTCCGCAGCCAGGAGCTCTTTGCCCTTGTCGTGCTCGATGAGCAGCTGGACGATGGCGCCGAGGTCGGCGGCGTTCCCGCGCAGGTTGTAGGCGTAGCTGAGGAAGCGCTCGCGATCCGCCGGGGCGATCTGCGGCGGCACCTTGTGCGTGAGCTGGGTGGCGTGGTCCTGGATGATCTTCACCTGGTCCGGCACGGCGGCATAGTTGGAGTTGATGAGCGCGACCAGGATCGTCTGCAGGCCTGCGAAGTTCTCCGCCATCAGCTGCTTCATGTCCTGCTCCTTGGCGGCTGCCGAGGGAGTCGCGCCCCACAGCGCGGCGAGGACTCCGGCGAGGACGGCTGCGGCGATTCGTGCTCGCTTCATGAACTCTCCTTGGGAGTCGGCCAACGCTCGGAGGCCCGCGCGGGCGCTCACGCATAGCATGTCGCGGGCCGACCGGCCCGTCCCGACGTACCGGGCGCTGCGCCCGACACGCCGCTGCAGGATGCCGCGACACGAAGAGGCGTTGCGCCTCAACTCGCTGCCGTGTGTCCGATTTTGCCTCCGAGCGCGCTCGCTACGCCCCACACCCCCTCTCCGGCGCGGTCCAGGTCTTGCACACGACCGCACAGCAGTGCCCAGGCAGGAAATGGACGGCCAACGCCGATGCCCCCGATCTCTCTGATCCGCTCCGCCGTGGCCGCGGTGTGGCTCTACGAAGGCGTCTGGTGCAAGTTGCTCGGGCGCGAGCCAGGGCAGCTCGAGGTCGTCGAGGCGGTCCCCTGCCTCGGGCCGCGGATCGGCAAGCTCTTCCTCCGGACGCTCGGAGCGGTCGAAACCGCGCTCGGGGTCTGGGTGCTCATCGGAGCTGCGCCGCTGCTGTGCGCGGCGGTCCAGACCGTGCTGCTCGTGATGCTGAACGCTAACGGTCTGCTCTGGGCACGGCACGTCATCCACGATCCGGGCGGCATGGTCGTGAAGAACATCGCGTTCCTCGTGCTCGCGTGGGTCGCAGCGGGTCTGGCGGGCCCGACATGACCGCGAGCGCCGCTATCACCCCCTGGGAGCGAGGTCGCCTCGACAGCAGGAGTGGGCGCAGAAAGCTGCTCTTCGGTCGCATGTACGAGGACGCGTCGATCGAGATCGGCGCGTTCCCGCCGGGAGGTCGCGTCTTCTGCATCGCTTCGGCGGGCTGCACGGCGATGCAGCTCGCCCCGCGCCACCAGGTGGTGGCGGTGGACATCAATCCGGTTCAGCTCGAGTACGCACGGCGCCGCTGCGCCGGCGGTCCCGTCGTCCGCGGCAGCGCGGATCGCTTTCTGGGCTCCGCTCGCGCCTTCGCGCCGCTCGTCGGCTGGACACGGGCGCGGCTCCGCGCCTTTCTCGCCCTGGACGATCCCGCCGAGCAGATCGCGTTCTGGCGGCGGCACCTCGACACGCGCCGTTTTCGATCGGGGATCGACGGAATGTTCTCGCCCACCCTTCTCCGCGCCGTGTACGCGCACGACTTTGTGCGAGTCCTGCCTCCTCATGCGGGCGCGGTCCTGCACGCGCGCATGGAACGTTGCTTCGCCCGTCACTCGAACCGCACGAACCCGTATGCGAGCGCGCTGCTCCTCGGCGAGACGACCGCCCCGCCGCCGCCGCCCGAAGCGAAGGCGATCCGTTTCGTGCATGCCGACGCGGCCGCATTCCTCGAGGGCGAGCCCCCCGGGAGCTTCGATGGCTTCACGCTCTCGAACATCCCGGATGGGACGGGCCCGGAGTACGAGCGGCGGCTTCTCGCGGCCGTGGAGCGCGCCGCCGCTCCCGGGGCGATCGCAGTACTGCGGAGCATGCGCGAGCCCGAGGTTGATTCCCGCGCCGAGAACAAGGCGGCCGAGGACCGCGCGATGCTCTGGGGCCTCGTCGAGGTGAGATCGGTGGTCAGCTCGTGAGGAGAGCGCGGCGGGAACGGGCATCCCCCTCGATCGTGGTGACGCGGAGGAAGATCGCCGTCTCTCCGATCGAGGCGTGGCGAAGGCTGCTCTTCTTCGAGGATGTCGCGGACCGTCCTCCTCTCCCGCTGCGCATCCTCCTGCCCTCGCCCATCCGCACCGAAGGCCGCAAGACGGAGCTGGGAGACGAAGCTCGCTGCCTCTACACCAGCGGCTATCTGCGCAAGCGCGTCACGCGCATCGACGAGGGGCACCTCTACGGATTCGAGATCGTCGAGCAGGCCCTCGATGTCGGCCATGGCATCCGACTCCTCGGCGGCTGCTACGAGCTGCGCGGTCTGCCCGACGGCGCGACGGTGGTCGCGCTCGAGACGCGTTACGAGAGTCCGCGGCGGCCTGGATGGATCTGGGGGCCGATCGAGACGGCCGTCTGTCATCTCTTCCACCAGCACCTGCTGGCCGCGATTGGACGGCAAACCAGCGTCGAAAGAACCGCGACCGAGACGGCGGGAACCGGCCGATGAAGGGCGGCCGGAGGGTCCGCACGTGGCGGCGTGCCGTCCAGGTCCTTCGCGCCTGGCTGAGATACTTCGCCAGCCCAGCGCTCCGCCGGCGGCCGGCGGCCGGACGCGCGCAGCGCGCGCAGAAGGCTCTCGAGGAGCTGGGGGGCGCCTGGGTGAAGCTGGGACAGGCGCTGGCACTCCGCTTCGACGTCCTGCCGGAGGACTACTGCCTGCAGTTTTTCAAGCTCCTGTACCAGATGCCGCCGTTTCCAGCGGAGGAGGTGAGGGGTGTCGTCGAGAGCGAGCTCGGGCGTCCGCTCGAGAAGCTGTTCCGGCGCTTCGACTTCACGCCGATCGCCGCCGCTTCCATCGGGCAGGTGCACCGCGCCGAGCTGCAGGGCGGCGCCGTCGTCGCGGTGAAGGTCCAGCGTCCGGGGATTCGCGACCTCGTGCGCGCCGACCTGCGGCTGATGCGCTGGATCGCGAGAGCCATCGACCTGGTGCCGTGGCTCGGCAGGCCGCGCGCGCGGCGCGTCGTGGACGAACTCGCTCGCTGGACGGAGGAGGAGATCGACTTTCGAAACGAAGCTCGCAACCTCGAGCTGCTGGGGCGCAACGCCGCGGGCGATCCCCTCGAGAGGGACCCGCGGCTCTACCCCGCGCTCACCACAGCGCGCGTGCTCACGCTGGATTACCTCGATGGGGTCCCGCTCATCGACATCGTGACGGCGACACGGCAGGGAGACGAGACCTTCCTACGCGACCTCGCGGCACGCGGCCACGATCTGCGCCGGATCGCGAGTCACATCACATGGAACGCGCTCAACCAGATCTACCGCCAGGGCTGCTTCCACGCCGATCCCCACCCCGCCAACCTTCTCGTCCTGCCGGGGGATGCCATCGGCTACGTGGACTTCGGGATTGTGGGCCGGCTCGATCCGCGCGCGACGGACTCGCTGCGTCGCTTCGCCGCGAGCCTGTTCGCCGGCGACGTCGAGCGGGCGGCGGACGAGTTCACGGGCTGGCTCGTGCCGTCGCGGCGGACAGATCTCGTCGCCGCTCGACACGATCTCGTGGAAGCGCTGCGCCGCTACGTCGAGAGCACGCGCGTCGCTCCGGACGGCGTCGCGCAAGAGACGCTCTTCGAGGTCGAGATGTTCGCGGTAGTGCGACGCCATCGCATGGCGCTCGTCCCCCACGCCGTCCTCTACCTGAAGGCGGTCCTGACGACGGAGGCAACCGTCAAGGAGCTGGACCCCTGCTTCGACCTTCCCGCTCACGAGAATGAGTTCTTCGAGCGGCTGATCCGTATCGAGGCGCTCGAAGCCTGCGATCCGCAGCGCATCGCGCGCTTCCTCCTCGACGCGCGGCGGCGGGTGGGAGACCTGCTCGATGCGTTGGAGCGCGGCGGAAGGGTGGCGGAGATGGTGGCGGAGGCGAGTGGTGTCCGGCGGAGCGTCCAGGTCGGTGCCGCGCTCGCGATCGCCGCGACGCTGGTGCTCACCGCGCTGACATGGGCCGGAGCGCCGGGGGCAAAGTTCGCCGCGATCGCGATCGCGCTGCCAGCCGTCGTCCTGCTCGCAGTCGCCTTCCGCGAGGCGAGCCGCCTGCCCTGGCGCGGCGGCGAGGACGGCACTCAGTAAGGGACGCGGCTCCGGCGCGGTGACGCGGACGTCCGCTTTTCGATGGGCAGTCGGGAGCGCACGAAATAAGAGAAGAACGCGCCCGATACCCGGGACAATGCCTCGACCGTGTCCTTGCCGGCGAGCTCGACCTCGCGCAGCAACGACGCGAGACGAGCCTCCTCGCGGGCGAGCCCCGGCGGCAGTGGTACGCGACCCGAGAAGAGATGCCCTTCGGTCTGGTGGCGTGACCACTCGAGCTTTTCGTCCTCCGTCGGTCCCTCGAGCCACGCGCGCCGCCGCCCAGTCTCCCGCTTCACCCACTCTTCGATCTCATCGGGCGCGGGCGCGAGCTCCGATCCCTCGCGGACCGCGTGGGCGCTCGCATGGCGCCGCTTCTCATCCTCCGAAGGCCCTTCGAGCCACGCGGCGCGGCGCCGGCGCTCGCGCTCGGCCCAGGCGTCGATCTCGTCCTTTGTGGGCGCGAGATCCGACTCGCCGAAGCCGAACGCCGCTCGCCTTTCGCAACGCCGGGCCCACTCCTGCTTCTCGAGCTCCGTCGGGCCGCCGATCCAGGCCTGCCGGCGCGCGTGCTCGCGCTCGGCCCACGCATCGACCTCCTCCTGCGTCGGCGCCAGCGCGTGGATGCGGGGGTCGGTCGTCGTCTCTTCGTCCATCGCTCGACCTCCTGGCCAGAGAGTCGCAATCGTATTCGCGCCTGGCGACGCGCGCAAAAGAGGAGCGCGGAGCTGGCTGGAGAATGCCGACCGTGCGTCGACGGTCGCAGTGCGCCCGCTGTCGAGCGAAAGGGATGCAGGGGCTCTGCCCCCTGCATCCTCGGCGTCGGCGCTTCGCGGCGGCTCGCTCAGCCGTGGATCGCGCTCTCGGTGGCCTTCGCGCGATCCATGATCTCCCTGGCGCGCGCGACCTCTTCCGCTGTGCCGTTGGCGATCAGCAGAT
>Ga0335082_10005394_pt1 | contig 13985 bp, 16 predicted proteins | sample Lox_Sample_41_FD_206718 | JGI IMG/M metagenome (GOLD analysis project Ga0335082, IMG submission 206718) | Soil microbial communities from Loxahatchee National Wildlife Refuge, Florida, United States - Lox_Sample_4.1 | ecosystem: Environmental > Terrestrial > Soil > Wetlands | place: USA...
GTCGAGCAGCGTGGTCAGGCCGGGATCGACCGCGAAGACGACATCGCCGCCGTCGCCGCCGTCACCGCCGTTGGGCCCGCCGTGCGGCTTGTATTTCTCGCGCAGGAAGCTGACGCAGCCGCGCCCGCCGTCGCCGGCGCGCACGTGCACCTCAGCTTCGTCGATGAATTTCATTGGTCTCTGGCCTGGTTTTTATTCCTTGTCCCTGGTCCTTAGTCCCTGGTCTTTGGTTCCTGGTCTCTTGTTGAGCAGCGCTCCACAACCCGAAACCAAGGACTAGAAACCAAGGACTAGAAACCAAGGACCAGAGACCAAGGACCAGAAACCAAGGACCAAGGACCAGGGACCAGCAACCAGAGACAGTTCTTACGCCGGAAAAATATGGACCTGCTTGCGGTCCTTGCCGACGCGCTCGTAGCGCACGATGCCGTCGATCTTGGCGAACAGGGTGAAGTCGCGGCCCATCCCCACGTTCTTTCCCGGATGGACACGCGTGCCGACCTGGCGCACCAGGATGTTCCCCGCCTTTGCCAGCTGGCCGGCGAAGACCTTGACGCCGCGGCGTTGGCCGTTGCTGTCGCGCCCGTTGCGGGTGCTGCCCTGTCCCTTCTTATGCGCCATGGCTCTCTGCTCCACTTTCGATCTGGGTTACCCGCACGGCGGTGAACTGTTGGCGGTGGCCTTGGTGGCGCCGGTAGTTCTTGCGCCGCTTCTTCTTGAACACCAGCACCTTCTTCGCCTTGCCCTGCTGCAGCACCTGCCCGGTGACGCGTACGCCCGACAGCAGCGGTGTGCCGACGCGCACACTGCCGCCATCTTCAGTCATCAAGATCTCGGTGAACTCGACTTCTGCTCCCGGTTCGCCGGCGAGCTTCTCCACCCGGATGACATCTCCGGGTGCGACCCGATACTGCTTGCCACCGGTGCGAATGACTGCGTAGCTCATCTGTGATCTCCAACCTCGAAAGGAAGAATTCCCTAGGGCCTGCGGCCGGCGTCTTTTCTATGGCCCGCTCCCGCCCGCACTCCAGAGGCTTCCGGCGGACGTGTTGGTCGCTAGGGGCTTCCAAGTCCGACACGTTGCTAGAAGAACCGGTCACGCTTGTCAACCAAGCGGGCCGACGGTATGCAACTCTCATGGCCCCGATCGCCCTGACATTCTATAGCCGCCCAGGATGCCATCTGTGCGACGAAATGAAAGAAATCGTCGGTGCCGTCGCGCCGGAGCTGGGCTGCACGGTCAGCGAGGTGGACATTTCCGGCGAACCGGAGCTCGAGGCACGCTACGCAACTGAGATCCCGGTCCTCCTGGTCAACGGCCGCAAGGCGTTCAAGTACCGGCTGACGGAACGGGAGTTGCGGAAGCGGCTGCGAGCGGAGGAAGAGGGGAGATGAGAAGTCAAAAGTCAAAAGGCAAAACGCAAAAGGCAAAAGGGGGGCTCGCGACTTTTGCCTTTTCACTTTTGCCTCTCCTCTTCCGCGGTGACCATGCCAACGATTGCAATTGACGCGATGGGGGGCGACTTCGCTCCGGACGAGGTCGTCAAAGGCGTCGCGCAGGTGTCGCTCGAGACCGACATCCAGTGCACCTTGGTCGGCGATGAGCTACGCATCCAGGAAATCCTCAACGCCACGACCTACAATCCGGAAAACATCAGCATCCAGCACGCGCGCGAGTTCATCGACATGGCGGACGATCCAAAGGCGGCCATCCGTGCCAAGCGGCACGCCTCCATCTTGGTGGGTGCGCGGCTTGTGGCGGAAGGGGACGCGGATGCGCTGGTGACCGCCGGCAACACCGGCGCCGCGGTGCTGGCGTGCGCGCAGCACTTCAAGCCGATTCACGGCGTGCGCAGGGCGGCGCTGGCGAGCGTGTATCCGCGGCAGACGGAGTATCCCGGGCAGGACGAGCTGGCGTTGCTGCTCGACGTCGGCGCGACGATCCGCTGCGAGGCGATGGAACTGGTGCAGTTCGGCCTCATGGGTGGCGCCTACGCGCGCCGTGTCTCGAAGGTGGCGAGCCCGCGTGTGGCCTTGCTCAACATGGGCACCGAGGAGACCAAGGGCGGCGACGTGTTGGTGCAGGCGCACCGCCAGCTCAAGGCGGTTCCCGACATCAACTTCATTGGCAACATCGAAGGCAACGACCTCGCCAAGGGGAAGGCGGACGTCATCATCTGCGAAGGTCTGCTCGGCAATGTTGTCCTCAAGATGCTCGAAGGATTGGCGGAGCTGGTCGTCGATCTTGCTGGAACGGCGGCCCGGGAGAACTGGCGCTGGAAGCTCGGGCTCATGATGCTGGCCAGCGGCTTTGGCCGGTTGCGTGACCTGACGGACTATGCGGCCTACGGCGGCGCGCCGTTTCTCGGCTTCGAGCACCTGTTGATCAAGTCGCACGGCCGTTCCAACGCCCGCGCCATCAAGAATGCGGTCAAGGTCGCCGCCAAAGCGGTGCGCGACGGCGTCACGCGCGAGATCGCCACCGCCATCGAGCGGCTGTGATGGTCCTGCGCCGCGCCAAACGACCGAATCCCGAACCGTCTCGGGTGGTCATCTTCCGTTGGGACTTGGACAAGACGTATCTCAAGAGTGAGTTCGAAACGCTGCGCGAGCTGGTGCGCATCCCGTTCGAAAAGCCGGAGGACAAAATCGCCGTGCCGGGGGTGGTGCCGTTGATCCGCAGCCTGCGGCAGGTTGCCACACAAGCGGGGCGGGACGTGCGCGTCTACTTCATTTCCGCCAGCCCGCCGCAGATTGCCAAAGCCATCAAGGAAAAGCTGGCACTCGACGGCATCGAGTACGACGGCATCGTTTTCAAGAACCAGCTGCAGCATCTTGTGCGCGGCCAGTTCCGCAACCTGCGCGAGCAGGTCGGCTACAAGCTCACGGAGCTGTTGAAGAGCCGTGCAAACATGCCACCCGACTCGACCGAGGTGCTCTTCGGCGACGATTGGGAATCGGACCCGATCATCTACTCGCTGTACGCCGACGTGCTGGCGAACCGGCTCGCCGCTGACGAGCTCGACAATGTCCTGACCACAATCGGCGTCGCCCCCAAGCTGATCACCCAGGCCCACGAGCTGGCGGCCGCCGCCCACCACGCGGACGTGGTGACGCGGATCTACATCAATCTCGAACGTCGTACACCCCCCGCGCACTTCCGTCTCCTTGGGACGCGCTTGGTGCCGGCTTTCAACTACTTCCAGACGGCGGCGTGTCTCTATCAAGATCAGCACCTGACGTTACCGGCAGTGGCGCACGTGGCCGAGCACCTGATCAGTACCTCAGGCTACACGCCGGAACGCCTTGCCAACTCGCTGGCCGACATCGTGCGGCGCGGGCATCTGTCGCACGCATGTGCCATCGCGGTGCGCGAGTATCTGCACGCCCGTGGCCTGCTGCAGCGCCGCCGCGTCGTCGGCGCGCGCCTGTCAGCGTGGCAGCGGTTTCTCCGCTGGTTGCGAGCCCAACCCGCGCCGCCGCCCGCCAGCCCGGCCGCGATCAACTACCAGACACTGGTCGCCGAGTGGCGCGGCACACGGTGACGCGGATGGAGAGCACCGACTGCGTCGTCGTGTTGGTCACCGTGGGGTCGCGCGAGGAAGGCGAACGCATCGCCACGGCGGTGGTGAGCGAACAGCTCGCGGCCTGCGTGAACATCGTCGGTCCAATCGCATCGATCTATCGCTGGGACAACCAGGTGCAGCGTGACGAAGAGCTGTTGCTGGTGATGAAGAGCCGCGCGGCGCTGTTCGACGCCCTCACGGCGCGCGTCAAGGCGCTGCACTCGTATCAAACGCCGGAGGTGATTGCCGTCCCGATCACTGCAGGATCGCCGAGCTATCTCGAGTGGCTGCTCGGCGCGACCGGCACGCCGCGGGCATGACGGCTTACAACCGTCGCAGGTGTGGGGCAGGTGTGACGCCCTCGATGCGGAAGTCCTCTCCCGCCAGCGCCGCCGCCATGCGGTTCTGCCGTGCCGTCTTGCCGGAGATGTCGAAGTTCTTGATCCGGATGCGCAGGTTGTTGGCGCTGTCCGCATTCGCCAGCGCCTGTTCCTCGGAAATTCGGCCCTCGGTGTAGAGGGCGAAGAGCGCCTGATCGAACGTCTGCCCGCCTTCCAGCGTGCTCTTCTCCATAGCTTCCTTCAGCGTGTCGACCTCACCTTTTTTGATCAGGTCTTTTGCCCACGGTGTGTCGATCAAGATCTCCATTGCGGCGACGCGTTTGCCCTCGACCCCCGGAACGAGTCGTTGCGAAATGATGGCGCGCAGGTTGAGGGACAGCTGCAGGAAGATCTCGGGGTGGCGGGCCACCGGGAAGAAGTTCATCACCCGTTCGATCGCCTGGTTGGCGTTGTTCGAGTGCAGCGTCGCCAGGCAGAGGTGGCCGGTTTCGGCGAAGGTGATCGCCGCCTCCATCGTCTCCAGGTCACGCACCTCCCCAATGAGGATGACGTCCGGTGCCTGCCGCAGCGTATTGCGTAAAGCCTCGTTGAAGGAAATGGTGTCGAAGCCCACCTCGCGTTGGTTGACGATACACTTCTTATGACAATGCACGAACTCGATCGGATCTTCGACGGTCAAGATGTGTCCAGGGGTCGTGTCGTTGCGGAAATCGAGCATCGCCGCCTGGGTCGTTGACTTGCCGGAGCCGGTGGCGCCGGTGACCAGGACCATGCCGCGGCGGCTCAATGCGATCGTCTTCAAGATCGGCGGCAGTTGCAGTTCGTCGAGCGTCGGGATCTGCATCTTGATCTGCCGAATCACGACGCTGATCGCACCGCGCTGGCGGAAGAGATTGACACGAAAGCGTCCGAGGCGCTCCGAGGCGATCGCCAGGTTCATCTCCAGCTTGTCGTCGAAGGCGGCGCGTTGGCGTTCGCTCATCAGGGAGTTCGCCAGGATCTCCACCTCCTTGGGCGACAGCGTCTCGGTGCCCAAGGGTTGCGTGATGCCTTCGATGCGCAACATTGGCGGACTGTCGACGGTGAGGTAGAGGTCGGAGGCGCCGCGCTGCACCATGTCTCCCAGAAGCGACCGCATGTCCATTGTTCACGCTCCGCGCTGCAACGGGTTACGCTCCGCGTCCGGCCATCGGGCGTTGGAAACGTGACTGTCCGGCTTTGGCGTCCGGCACCGCGTTCGCCGGACCGAATAGGTTCGGGGTGAGGGTGCGCGACTGCGCTTCCTCGCGCGTCACCAAGCCCTTGTTCACCAGCTCGAGAAGCGCCATGTCGAGCGTCTGCATGCCGACCGATTGGCCGGTCTGCATACTCGATGGGATCTGATGGATCTTGTTTTCCCGGATCAAGTTGCGCACCGCCGGCGTGCCGATCAGGATCTCCAAAGCGGCGATGCGTCCGCCCGCCCGCTTGCGCAGCAGCGTCTGCGTGAGCACGGCTTGGATCGACTCCGCAAACATCGTCCGGATCTGCCCCTGCTGCGCGGCCGGGAAGACGTCGATGATGCGATCGACGGTTTTCGGGGCGCTGGAGGTGTGCACCGTTCCGAAAACCAGGTGCCCGGTCTCCGCCGCCGTCAGTGCCAGGGAGATGGTCTCCAAGTCGCGCATCTCGCCGACCAGAATGACGTCGGGATCCTCGCGCAACGCACCGCGCAACGCCGCATTGAACGAGGCCGTGTCGCGGCCGACCTCGCGCTGGTTCACCAGACACTTCTTCGAGGCGTGCACGAACTCGATGGGATCCTCGATGGTCAGGATGTGCCCCTCGTAGGTTTCATTGATGTGGTCGATCATCGCGGCCAGCGTCGTCGATTTTCCCGAGCCGGTCGGGCCGGTCACCAGGATGAGCCCTTTCTCCTTCTCGCAGAGCTCCCTCATGATCGCTGGCAAACCCAGCTCCTCCAGCGTCATCACCTGGGTTGGGATCGTTCGAAACACCGCGCCCTCGCCGCGGCGGGTACGAAAGACGTTCACTCGGAAGCGCGCGATGTTGCCCAGCTCGAACGAGAAGTCGACATCGTTGGTTTCCTGGAACGTCTTGCGCACCGCATCGCTCATGATGTCGAAGGCCATGCCGTGCACCTCTTCGGCGCTGAGCGCCGGGTGCTCGATGCGCTTCATGTTGCCGTGGATACGCACCATCGGCGGCTCCCCCGAAGACAAGTGCACATCGGATGCGCCTTCCCGATGGGCAAACGTCAGTAGCTGCGTGATGTCCATGCGCACCTCCCCGCGTCCAGAGCAGCAAGACGCACGCCACATGCCGATCGCGAAACCCGCCGCGGGCCGCTGCGAGTGGCGTCACAGACGAGTACTCGTCTGACGGTCGGTCCGATGCCTCGCGTTACTTTGGTGACGGCAAGCTAGGTTGACAGGCTGAGCAGCATGGTCTGCATCAGCAAATTACTGAAGGCGTGATAGACCGCCGGCACGGCGATCGTTCCCGTCCGTATGCGCAGCCAGCCGTAGAGCAGACCGGGGAAGAACACGATCAGACGGCCCGCACCGCCGAAGAACACGTGACATATCGCGAACAGTGCCGACGCCAGCGGCAATCCGATGCCCCATTTGGCACCGAAGAATTGGTACGGCCGCTTCCACACCTGATCAAACTGAGTCTGCAGGTAACCCCGAAAGAAGAACTCTTCGGGCAAGCCGATCAACAGCACCTGGTCGACGGCGCTGCGGAGCAAGTCCGGCGGCAGCCGCAACGCGAAGCGCGCCCCGAACCACCAGTGCGCCAGCAGATAGTGACCGATGATGTACGGGACGAAGACCGCTGCCGATACGACGGCATGGAAGCCGATGCCGCCGGGACGTTGCAGGGTGAGCGCGTATTCGGCGTACGGCCGCTTGGCAACGCTGATGACCACGAGCGGAGTGACGAACCACAATGTGGAGAGATGCAGGCCGACCGCGAGCGGGAAGGTAACCACCAGCAGCGCCAGCCCTTCGAGCAGCGGCTGGTAGCGACGTGCGCTCACGTGGGGGGTGCGCCTTCAGGGGATCGCGCCATCTTCCACGATGATCGCCGACAGGCCCATCGGCGTCACTGACTGCGCAAACGCCACCGCCGCGTCCCGCTGCTTGAAGCGGCCGACGCGCACCCGGTAGTAGCGACCGGCCTCACCGTTCTGCGTCGCGACGTAGACGCCGCCGAAGCGCTTGTCGAGCGTGTCCTTCAGTCGCATGGCGTTGTTGCGATCCACGAAGGCGCCCACCTGGATCGTATACGCCGCGGCCACCAGTTGCGGTTGCTCAGCGCCGAGCACCTCGATGCGTACGGGCGCCGTTCCAGGGCCGATCATGCCGATGCTGCGCGCCGCAGCGTATGACAGATCGATGCTACGGCCCTTCGCGAATGGCCCACGGTCGTTGACGCGCACCTCGACCGAGCGTCCATTCTGCAGGTTGGTGACCGCGACCTGCGTGCCCAACGGCAACGTCGGATGCGCCGCGGTGAGGTCATTCTGGTCGTAGATCTCCCCGCTCGAGGTGCGGTTGCCGTGAAAGCCGGGTCCGTACCACGAAGCCGTTCCCACTTCGACGGCACGTGAGGGCGGCTGGACCGCAGGCTGCGACCGTCCGAAAATCAACCCGCAACCGCTCAGGCACGCCGCGCCCACCACGCAACCGACCACCCCACGCCACATGGACGCGGATTATACGGAGAATTGATTCATTGGTCCATTGATTCATTGCTCCATTGGGAGAAGCAATGACGCAATGGGCCGATCGTCAATTTCCCGGCGACCGTCATGCGGGCGATTTTGATCGTCGGCGCTGCGACCGCGTGACGCAGATCGAGGTCGTTGCCGATCACTTCGATGCTCTGGTACATCGCCAGCAGGTTGCCGGCGATGGTGATCTCCTCGACAGGAAAGGTCAGTTCGCCGTTCTCGATCCACAGCCCAACCGCACCGCGCGAGTAATCGCCGGTGACCGGATTGACCCCGAAGCCGATCAACTCGGTGACGTACAGTCCCGACGACACGGACTTGATGATCTCGGCAGGTGCTGCGGCTCCGGCCTGTAGCACGAAGTTCGTCGGTGCCACTTGTGGTGCGCTGCCGACGGCACGCGCGGCGTTGCCGGTGCTGCGGCTCTGCAGCTTGCGCCCCGAGTACGCGTCGAAGAGATAGCTGGTAAGGACGCCGCGATCGACCACGAGCGTACGCCGCGTCGCCAGGCCCTCGCCGTCGAACGGCTTCGAGCCCAACGCACCGGCGATGGTGCCGTCGTCCACGACGGTGACGAACTCCGGGGCGATGCGTTCACCCAGCTTGTCGATCAGGAACGACGTCCCCTTGTAGAGCGCGTTTCCCGATACCGCCGCTGCCAGGTGTCGCATGAGGCCCGAGGCCATTTCCGGATCGAAGACAACCGGGACGTCGCGCGTCGGGACCGAGCGCGCATGCAGCCGGCGCAGCGCCCGCTCCGCCGCTTTGCGCCCGATCGCCGCCGGGGCTTCCAGGCGTGCCAGCTTGCGCTGCGCGGAGTACCAGTAGTCACGCTGCATTGAGCCGTTCTCCGACGCCACCGGTACGACCGACAATGACGCGCCGGAGTCGCGATAGCTTCCTTGGAAGCCGAGGCTCGATGCGTAGAGGACATGGTTGGTGGACGCGCTGCACTCACCGCCCTCGGAGTTGGTGATGCGCGCATCGGCACTGAGGGCCGCGTGCTCCGCCTCCTTTGCCCACTCGAACGCGCGCTCGGCGCTAAGCGACTCGACATCTGGGTCGTAGAGATCCAGATCGGGGATGGTACGCGCCAGCTCGGCGGCATCCGGCAGGCCGGAGTAGGGATCCGGCGCGGTGATGCGCGCCAGAGCGCACGTGTCTTCCGCCAGCCGCTCCAGCGCATCACGCGAGAAGTCGGCGCTCGAGGTGATGGCGGAGCGCTCGCCGATGAACGCCCGCAGCCCCAGATGCTTCTGCCGCGCCTGCTTCAGCTTTTCGATGTCGCCGAGGCGTACACCGACGTCGAGCGAGCTGCCTTCGGCGACGACGACGTCGGCTGCGGTGGCGCCGTGACGCTTGGCGGCCGCGAGCAGCAGCGCGGCGATGTCTGCGAGAGGTTGGGTGCTCATGCGTATGGCGCGTGCTCAGGATGCGTGCGTGCCGCCGACCGTCAGCCCGTCGATGCGGATTGTCGGCAGCCCGACGCCGACGGGAACCGACTGCCCGTCCTTGCCGCACGTGCCGATGCCTTCGTCGAGCTGCAGGTCGTTGCCCACCATGCTGATGCGCTTCAACACATCCGGTCCGTTGCCGATGAGTGTCGCGCCCTTGACCGGCTGCGTGACCTTACCGCCTTCGATGAGGTAGGCCTCGCTCGCCGAGAAGACGAACTTGCCGTTGGTGATATCCACCTGCCCGCCGCCGAAGTACGCCGCGTAGAGGCCGCGGTCGACGGAGCGGATGATCTCGTCAGGCGTCGACTCGCCCGCGAGCATGAAGGTGTTGGTCATGCGCGGCATCGGCATGTGGGCGAAGCTCTCGCGCCGGCCGTTGCCGGTGAGTGGCATGCCCATCAGCCGCGCGTTGAGCCGATCCTGCAGGTACCCGCGCAGGATGCCCTTGTCGATCAGGACCGTGCGGCTCGTGGGTGTCCCCTCGTCGTCGACGTTGAGCGAGCCGCGGCGATTGGCGATCGTGCCGTCATCGACCACGGTGCACAGCGGCGACGCGACTTGCTTGCCGAGCAGCTCGGAGAACGCCGACGTCTTCTTGCGGTTGAAGTCGCCTTCGAGCCCGTGGCCGATCGCTTCGTGCAGGAGCACACCGGGCCACCCCGGACCGAGGACCACCGTCATGGTGCCGGCCGGCGCATCGACGGCGTGCAGGTTGCGCAGTGCTTGATCGGCCGCGGCACGCGTGAAGCGCAGGTAGCGCTCATCGTCGAGTACGAAACCGTACTCGACGCGGCCGCCGCCGCCGTACGTGCCTTGCTGGCGGTTGCCGGCTTCTTCCGCGATGCACGTCACGTTGAGCCGCACCAGCGGCTGCACGTCGCCGACCACCCAGCCGGCCGAGCTGACGATGAGCACCAGCTTTTGCTCCACGCCGATCGACGCCATGACGTTCTTGATGCGCGCGTCCTGCCGGCGCGCCGCGATGTCGATGCGGTTGAGCAGCTCCACCTTGTCGGCGAGCGGCGCGTCGAGCGGCGACTGCTGCAGCGTGTAGAGGTCGTGGCTGGGCCGCGTTTCACTGACGGCGACGGCGCGGGTCTCACCACTTTCCTGCGCGATCGCTTGCGCGGTGCGCGTCGCCAGTTGCAGGCTGTCGACAGTGACGTCGTCCGAGTACGCGTATCCGGTCTTGTCGCCGGCGACGACGCGGACGCCGACGCCTTGCGCAACATGCTGGCTTGCGCTCTTGACGAGGCCCTCCTCGAGGCTGAGGCTCTGCACGGTGCGGAACTCGAAGTACAGGTCTGCGTAGTCGGCGCGCCGCGCGATGGCATTACCGACGATCTGTTCGAGGGTGCGTTGGTTGAGGCCGAAGCGCTCGAGAAAGAAGCGCACGGGTTCGCCAGTCGTGAGAGCTGATGCCATGTGAAATTCCTTGATTTCCGGGTCACAACCTGGGTAGCATACTTTCACACAAGGGACTAGGTCGTTGTCGTTCAGCGCGAGAGGAAGGGGGGAATGAGCCAACACTCGCTAGAAGCACGCTGGTCGTGTTTACGGCGATACGTTGGTCTGCGCATCAATCTCTTCCGTGCCATGCATGACGGCGGCTTCCACCTCGCAGACGATCGCAGCGTCATTGCGACGCGCAGTGGTGACTACGCCCTGACCGCCTGCATCGCCTACGATCAGGTCTTCTCGTACTACTACGTGCGCGACTGCAGCTGGTATCGCAGCGATCTGTCGCGGCTGACGGACGACGAGCTGCCCGATCACATCCGCGACGACCTGTTGCACCACTTCCTCTCGGTGCTGGGCTGACCGGGTTGCTTGCGCTGTCCGCAGCCAGGGGTGCCCTTCGATACGGCCGCTGAGAAGACGCGGCCTACTCAGGGCGAGCGGTACTGTCCTTGCCTGAAAGTGAGATCGAGCACCGCTCACCCTGATCTACTAGGTCTCAAGATCCTCGCGCGGCGCGAAGATTCTGAAGGCATAGATAGAAGGAAGAGCCGCGAATGAACGCGAATACACGCGAATTTCGGTCATCCGGATTTGCGTTCATTCGCGTTGATTTGCGGCTCAGTGGTTTTCTGGTTTTGGCTGCGGCGACTGGCCGCGCTAGGTAGGCGCCATCTTTTCCGGCGCCGTTTGCCGGTAGCGGGCGATTTCTCTATAAGGCCCGCCGGAGGCGTTTGATGCGGGGTCTCAGTCTCGTGGACATCCTGATCGTTCTCGCCGTACTGGCGGTCTTGCTGTTCGCGGGCAGCAGGGACTTCGCTCACTACAGCAACTCGACGATTGCGCCGGTGCGGCCGGCGCCGACGGCGACGGCACCGCCGGCGAGCTGATGGCCCGCCGCGACTCCAGACACGATCGCGCGCGCCGCCGCTCGCATCTCATCTGCGGGTTCACATCGCCGGCGACCGTCGAGCAGCACGGCCCGATGCAGCTCGTGAAGGGCAGGGGCGTGTACGTGTGGGACGCGCAGGGACGCAAGTACCTCGATGGGTTGGCGTCGCTGTGGAACGTCGCCGTCGGACATGGCCGCGCCGAGATCGCGCGCGCCGCCGCCGCACAGATGCGGCAGCTCGAGTACGCGCCGACGTTGCTCGGGTTTGCGTCGGCGCCCGCCGAGCAACTCGCAGAACGCATCGCGAAGATGGCACCGAAGGGCCTGACGCGCGTGGTATTCACCTCGGGCGGTTCGGAAGCCAACGAGACCGTCATCAGGCTGGTGCGACTGTACTGGCGGCTGCGGCAGCGTCCCGACAAGATCAAGATCGTCGCACTGAACCGCGCCTACCATGGTTCGTCGACCGGTGCGGCGAGCCTCACGGGCTTGCCGTACTTCCACAAATACTACGAGCCGCTGCTGCCCGGCGTGGTCCGAATGCCGCGGCCGTTCTGTTACCGCTGCGAGCTCGGCCTGACGTATCCGCAGTGCGCCTTGGCGTGCGCTGACGAGCTCGAACGCATCATCGAACCCGAGGGTGCCGACACGATCGGTGCCTTCATCGCCGAGCCGGTACAAGGCGTCGGCGGAGTCGTCGTGCCGCCGCCCGATTACTTCGAGCGCATCCGCGCGATTTGCGACCGGCACGAGGTGCTGATGGTCGCCGATGAAGTGATCACCGGCTTCGGCCGTCTCGGTACACGCTTCGGCATCGAGCGTTGGAAGGTCGTGCCGGACATGATTGCCTTCGCCAAGGGCGTCACCAGCGGCTACCTGCCGCTCGGCGGCGTGATCGTGAAGGAATCGGTGTACCAGACCCTACTCGATGCAGGGCCTGACTTCGCACTGCACCACGGCTTCACCTACTCCGGCCACCCGACGGTGTGCGCCGCCGCGCTCGCCAACCTCGACATCATCGAGCGCGAGGGCTTGATCGCGCGTGTCCGCCGGCTGGCGCCGCACTTCAAGCGCCGGCTCGACGCGCTGTTGCACCACGACATCGTCGGCGAGGTGCGCACGGCCGGCCTGATGGGTGCCATCGAGCTGGTGCGTGACAAGACGAGCAAGGAGCCGTTGCCGGGAGAGTGGAACGTGCCGGCGCGCATCCGCGCCGCGGCGCTTGCCCGCGGCGTCATCATCCGGGCCAGCGTCGACACCGTCGTCGTCTGCCCGCCGTTGATCATCACGCCGAAGGAAATTGACCTGCTCGCGTCCACCATCGATTCGGCGATCGGCGAGGTCAGCGCTGCACTCGTGCCCCACTGAGGCCAAGGGCTCTCAGCAAAGGTGGCACGAGCCTCTGGCCGGTGCGCAAGCGGCATTCAATCTCTCAGGACCATCACCTGGGAGGTGACATCACGAGGCGCAGGGAGACTCTCTACCGCGGTTGACTCTGCAGGGCTGCGTCAAGGCCTTCGAAGGCTGGCGGCGCGGCATCGGTCGTTGCAGGAGCGAATCCCAGATCCTGATACAGCGCGTCGAGCGTGGCACGCATTCGCGCGTCGTGACGCGCCTGGTCGGTCATGCCGTTGAAGACAACTGTGACAACCAAGCCGTGCTCGGGGTCGGCGAAGCCGACGGACGAAACGTAGCCGCCGTGACCGAAGGTGCGCGGTGAGCAGTGGCGGCCGTACCAATCGGTGCCGGGTCCATGGTGCTTGGAATCGACGATGACGCCGAGGCCGCGATCAAGTGTCACCCCGAAGGTGCGGTCGAGTAGCCCGACAGTGTGGCGGGTCGTCAGTGCTTCGACCGTTTGCGGTCGGAGGATGCCGCGGCCGCCGTCGAGCAGCGCTTCGTAGAAACGTCCCAGCTCGCGGATTGGGCCCCACGCGCTACCACCGGGCCGGCAGAGCGCGCACGCCTCCACCGTGCCGGTCCACGCCCAGTACGGATGCGGTATCAAGCCGTCGCCAGTCGTCATGTGCATCACCGCGATCCGGTCGCCGTAGGCGCGATGGCGCTCCGATGGCATGCCGACCCACGAGTCGCGCATGCCGAGCGGTTCGAAAATCGCCTCGCGCACGTAGCGCTCGAACGGGCGCCCATCGAGCCGGCGGATGATCTCCCCGAGGACGTACCAGCCTGACGAGACGTGGTAGCCGGCATGCTGTCCCGGCACCCAGCCGGGTTCCAACTCGTGGTCACAGATCTCGGCGATGATCTCGGCCCACGGCGTGGCGCTCCACTGCGCCGCCGCGAGCCGGAAGCCGCCGCTGTGTGTCAGCACGTGGCGCAGCGTGATCGCTTCCTTGCCCTTGGTGCCGAACTCAGGGATGTGCCGGCACACGAGATCATCGAGCCCGAGCAGGCCGCGTTCCCAGAGTTGCGCGATGGCGACGCCCATCACCGGTTTGACCGACGACATCCACAGCATGAGAGAGTCCGGGCGCATCGGCACGCCGCTGCGGGCTTCGCCGAGGGCGACGT
>Ga0335082_10005395_pt1 | contig 13984 bp, 15 predicted proteins | sample Lox_Sample_41_FD_206718 | JGI IMG/M metagenome (GOLD analysis project Ga0335082, IMG submission 206718) | Soil microbial communities from Loxahatchee National Wildlife Refuge, Florida, United States - Lox_Sample_4.1 | ecosystem: Environmental > Terrestrial > Soil > Wetlands | place: USA...
CGGAATGTCCGGTCTGAGAAGTAGTGCGACCTTGATTTAATCTTGGTACATGAAGAAAGCGCGCTGCCTCGGCCTTATCGGCGGATTGGGCGTCGGGGCCACTGTCTATTACTACGAACGCCTTGCTCGCGGATGCGAGAAGCTCGGCTTTGCCCTGGACATCGTCATTACCCATGCGCAAACGCCGCGCGTGTTTGAGTTTGTGGAGGCCAGGGATCGTGGCGGCCTGGCCGAGTATTTGAGCGGATACATCGGGCGCACGAAGGCGGCCGGAGCCGAGATGGCGGTGATCCCAGCGATCACTCCTTTGTATTGCGCGAAGGAACTGGATGCTATTTCTGCGCTGCCCATCGTGCCGATCGCCGATCCTCTGAACAGGGAACTGGCGGCGCGCAAGGCGCGGCGGGTGACCATCTTCGGCACGCGATTTGTGATCGAGTCGGATTTATTTGGCGCGCTAAGCGGAGTGGAGGTCGTTCGTCCGGGTCCGGAGGAAGTCGAGCGCATTCACAAAATCTACGTCGACCTTGCGGCGACCGGCGAGGCCTCGCCGGAGAAGTATGAGAAGCTCACGGCTCTGGCATATCACCTCGTGAACCACCACGCCGTCGACGTAATTCTGCTGGCGGGAACCGATCTGACACTGCTATTCAACGAGAACAATACGGATTTTCCGCACGTGGATTGCGCCGCGCTGCATATCCAGCAGATTCTGCGGGAAGTGACGGGGTAGGGTACCGCGACGGACAGCCGTCGATATTCCCGACATGATGAGATTCGGACGGAGTGAAAAGCGGCGCGCCGCATGCTGCATTGCCCCCAACCCTTCGGCCAGCTCAGGGGACCTCTTCGCAAACAGTGCGAAGAGCGGGCAACCCACATTTTGGTTGCTCACGAGATCAAAGCCTGGGCACCCGGCTGAGAAGCTGGACATGGTCATATCCTCGCCGAGAAATTGCGGAGCATTGACAAGCGCGGTCGCAAGGGTACGATCGTCCCCTCGACGTACTCGATACTGTCACCAAGGGTGCCAACGAATCACAAAAGCGCAGAGGAATGTCGACACTCAGTGCGGGCAGAGCCCTTTTTTGACTTTGATCACCAGGCGGTCGCAGTCACCCTTCACTTCGGTTTCGCCGCAGACGCTGTGTCCGCCTCGGGCGTCTCTTCGAGTGACCGCGGCCGCAATGGCATCGAGGAAGCTTCGGACGCGCCCGCCGATGCCGGCGTTGGCTTGTCGAAATAAATCATCCTGGGATTGCTGGTCCGTTGCGCCGCGGCCTCTGAGGCTCATCAGCCAGTTGTAGGCCGGCGCCAGATGAGCGTTCACGGCAGCCTGTATGTCATTCACATGCTCCTGTTCGTTGTTCTGAATCAACGTCGCAAGGGCGTTGCTGCTGGGATCTCCTTCCATGGTTACAGGTACCTGACCCTTGTGCTCGCACTTGGGCGGGGCCTTGGATGTGGGAATATCGATGACTTCCGATCCCCACTTGCCGCCCGACGGAACGGTTGGAAGGTTGACGTTGGCAGAGACCTGCATGGTGAAGTCGGCAAACTGATATTCGAGGACGGGGCTGGCTGAGCCCGAGCCTGACCCTGATCCTGAGCCGGTTCCTGCCGGCGGCGGTACGCGGTGAACTTGCGATGGCGTAATCGCAGTGAGAATCATTCTGCCTGCCGCCTCAAGGTCATGCGCGGGCAACGGTCGGCCGTTGATGCTGGGCGTCGTGAGCCCCAGGTCGGTCTGGCGGGATGCCAGGATTAGCGGAATCGGATCCTGGCGGTTGGGATTGCCCGGACTGTTGAACTCCACGGCGCGCTGAATGATCGGAGCCCTCACCTCGGTTGCGGTGGATGCCAGAAGATGGCGCTGGAGCATGCGTCGTACTGCCTGATTTCCCACGGAGCGTTGCAACTCGAGGATCGGATGCACGACATCGCGTTTTGGCAGTGGAGTGCGGTCAGTGATCCGAGCAGGCATGAGGACCCTGCGCCGCCTGGGCTCACGGGGAAACATTCGCAGAGAGGTCTTGTGCATGGCGGCTCTGTTACTCAATACCGAACAGCGTTGGTGCATTATAAGCCCGGCGCTTCCCAGCCGCTAAGGGGCTCACAGTCCTCCCGTGCAGATAAGTGCATGGTGCCCACTTTGCGCGGGATTCACGTGTGACTCAGGGGTATCATATTAACGACGCAGCATCTGCGTAAGTGTGAGGTCCTCATGCGCGGTTGGATCTGGCTCCTCATTCTCGTCCCTTTTGTCACTCGTGCTCAGGAGACCGAACCGAGCATTCGTACGACGGTCAACGAAGTGTTACTCGATGTGGTGGTGCGCGATAAGCACGCACACCTTATCCGCGACTTGAAGCCGGAGGAGATTCAGGTCTTCGAAGACGGCGTGCCGCAGAAGGTGCGCCACTTTGAGTTCTTCGACGGCCACACGCTGGCCGTGCCAGAGGCGGCGGCCCCAGCGAAGGCGTGTGCGCCGAATCTGCACCCGCCGAATCCGAGCGCGCCCGAAGCACCCAAGAACGTGCAGGAGTTACGCGATACCAGCGTGGTGTCGGTGGTGGTGGCGAATCTGGATCCCGAAGGTCGTAAGGTCGCGCTCGATACGATGCGCGACTTCGTCAAGAATGAGTTACAGCCCAACACCTACGTGGGCGTGTTCTGGGTGTATCGCAACCGCATCAGCGCGATTCAGCCTTACACCAACGATGCCGCAAAGATATCCGCCGCGATGGTGAAAGCGGTCTCGGGAGTTGGGATCGAGGGGCGTCCGGTCGCGGGAAACCTGCAGCAGGGCGCGACGTCGGGCTTTGATGGCGATGCCTCAGAGAGTACGCCTCCTGACGAGTTGGGCCTGGGCACGGACACGACCTCAACCTCATCATCGACCTCGCCCGGAAACAGCGCGGCTAACGGCATTGCCCAAGCCATCGCCAACACCATGAGCACGGCGTGGATCAATGAGATGCACGACGTGTATCAGGACAGCATGACATACCTGTCGCGGCTGAACGAGTTGGTGCAAACGCAGGCGCAAATTCCGGGGCGGAAGGCCGTGCTGCTGTTTTCGGCCGGATTGCCGGTGCATCCAGATACGGTGGAAGCGTTCAAGCACATGATCAGTTCGGCCAACCGGGCGAACGTTTCCGTCTATGCAATTGACACAACCCCAATCGGGAGATCGGATCTGACCAATGCGCGGCGGATGCTGGCGGCTGCCGCCAACGCCAGCCGTGCGCAACAAATGGGCGCGGTCCGCGGGGGCGATCAATCCGTCACGCCCATCCAGGCGACGGCACTTCAAGTGGGCGAAGCGTCTATTCGCGTCAACAACCGCGGGAACCTGGGCACGCTGGCGGAAGGGACTGGCGGCGCACTGCTCTCGACTTCGATGGACTTGCCCAAAGCACTGGGACGGGCGCTGGAAGATGTCCGCACGCACTATGAGTTGAGCTATTCGCCCATCAATGTCAATGCTGACGGATCATTCCGGAACATTACGGTGAAAGTTTCGCGGCCCGGCGCGGTGGTGTTTGCGCGCAGCGGATATTTCGCGCTGCCCATGGTGAACGACCGGCAGATTTATCCGTTTGAAATGGTTACGCTGAAGGCGATCAACGCGAAGCCGCTGCCGCGGGACTTTGACTTTCATGCCTCGGCACTGCAGTTTCGACCGGGACGCGAGCGCACGCAGTATTCGCTTGTGTTCCAGGTGCCGACGGCCGGCCTGACGATCGCGGAAGAGAAACCGTGGCTGAAGGTTCACGTCGATGTCACGGTGCTGGTAAAAGACGACAAGGGACAAGTCGTGCAGAAGATCAGCCGCGACATTCCCTACCAACTCCCGTTGGAAAAGAAAGCGGAAGCGCAGCGCGGGGTGGTGAGCTTTACTGCGCCGTTCACTTTGGCGCCGGGGCGTTATACGCTCGAGACTGCGGCCGTCGACCGGCTGAATATGACGGCGAGCGTGCATCGCTCGACGCTGATCGTGGGGCAAGGCTCGGGGCTGTCGATGAGCGATGTCGCGCTGGTGCGGCGTGTGGATCCGATTGAAGGTCCCAGCAATTCTGCCGACCCATTGCAAGCCAAGGGTGGCAAGGTGATGCCGGAACTGTCCGGTGAAGTGTCGCCGGCAAACTCGCAGGTGCAATTCTACGCGGCGGCGTATCCGCCGATGCCCATGGATGCTCCGATTGAGGTCAGCATGCAGATCGCGCACGATGGGCAGACTCTGGTGAGTTCTCCGCCCTCGGAGGTGCCGGCGGAATCGAGTGGAGTGATCCCGGTTCTGGTGGGAGTGCCGCGGGAGAAGTTGCCGCCCGGTCATTACGAAGCCCAACTTACCTTCCGCTACAAGGGACGCGACGTGAGCAATGTGACGGCGTTCACGGTGGATGCACAGAACTAGCAACACAGGATCCGATGCTGTTCGTGGATTGCCTTTCCACACGATGCGGCACTTTGCCACCCTGGCAAGTAATGAGCAGAGACGAATGATCGTACGCGCCCGGTCATTCGTCGCTCACTGTGATCCGTATCACTGCAGTGTCCCATATGGCGTGGTATTGGTCGTTTCGTTTTCAGGTGATTTGATTGTTTTCCGCCTGAGTTCGCTGCCTGCCAGCCTCTTCCGGCTGGTCGATATGAATCTGGCTTCTTTGGATTTGTAACTTCACCAGTGTCCCAGTTATGCGATTCTTCAAACCGCAACGACTGTTGCGTAGCACGCCTAGATCTTACTGACGGGGACCGAAGGTCGTCGATCTAGACGAGGAGTTATGAGCTCACTGACGGTTCATGTTTTCGATAAGAAAGAAAACCCGGTTTCTGGGAAACGAGTCTTCTGCAGCTTTCCTCACACCTGCTCACATTCGAACAGATATACGGACCAGGACGGCACCGCCGACTTCGACCGCGTTCCGGTTGGGAGCGTGGAGATCTTTGTGGAGGGAGAAAAAATAGAAGTCAGCGTCGGGCAGAACGATCACGAGGACGTCACGTTTTCTATTTGAGGTTATATGTGGCCGTCCGATGCGGGTTTGCCGAATTCGCATAACCGCACCGGCTCGCCTTTCGTATTAGAAAACGGAGGTGAAATATGCCGCAGACTCTCGCAGTTGCGTATTGCAGCGCGTGCGGAACCGAAGTCGATGTGAGAAAGAAGTTCTGTCGTTATTGTGGTGCCGTCCTCAGACCAGAGGGACCCGCAGTCGCGCCAACATGGGCGTTGTGCCCCAATTGCGGTGCTGACGCATCTCCCGGAAAAAAGTTTTGCAAGAAATGCGGCGGGCCACTGCCTCAGCCTGAATTGGGACGCAGCAAATCAGCGGAGGCCGCCGCGCCGATACGATTGCAGTCCGCAGAGCCTCAAAGGGATTCAATCGCCAGCGAGGCGAGAACCAGTACCACACTCGCACCGCAGCCGGTCGCTGTCGCGGACGTTGAAGCGCCTGCGCCTGGGGGAGAAGGTGGACTGCCGAGCGAAAAACCTCTTGAGATCGCGGCGGGCCATGTCTTGGGCGAACCAATCGAACCCGTAGAAGCGGCGACCGTTCGAGTGAGCAACAAGCTCAAGTACTGGATCGGAGGCGCTGTTATCGTGCTGTGCGTCGTGAGTGTTGTCGCTGGCATTGTCTTCTGGTCGCCGGAGGCGCGACTCTTTCGAGCGGCAGAGCGAGGCGATTTGGTTACACCTGCAGGGTCGGCTGCGTACGACTACTACAAGCGGATCAAAGCAAAGGGATTGGCCAGTTCTGCGCGGCAGAAATTGAAATCTCAGGTGTTTCCCAAACTTCTCGCGGCTGGAGACTCGGTGCTCCAGAAGCGAAGTGAAGGCACTAGCATGAAGCGCTCCGAATTCCGCCAGTTGGCGGATCTATATGAGTTTGCCGCCGACATCGCGCCCGAAGATTCCAAAGCAATGTCTCGATACCAATACACGCAAGGCACACTTGCGCTGCTCGACGGCAGGTTGCAAGTCGCTCTGCAATCGATTCAACAGTCAATCAACTACGATCCGAACTGGGCGCCGGCCTTTAACGACATGGGAAAAACGTATGTCAGGCTGAATGACTACGATCAGGCTGAATTGAGCTACGGGAGAGCGATACAACTTGAACCGAGCTGGGTTTTTCCGCAGTTAAACCTGGGCGGGGTTTACCTCCACCGAAAACAGTGGCAGCTCGCCGAACAAGCTTATCTGCGCGCGACAGAGCTTGATAAAACGCTTGCAACGCCGTGGTATTTCCTCGGTCAGGTCTACGAGGCCGAAGCGCGCCATGGGGATGCGATTGCCGCCTACCAGCGCGCCGTTGACTTGGCCGCGAGTCGTCCGTCATCGGCTTTCAACACCGGTATTTTGCAGGAACGGATCGCAAAACTGCAGCGAAAAGCTGCGGTTCTACAGCATTGAAAAGTAGAGTCGAGAGGAGGGCAAATAACGTGGCCTATTGTTCTTCATGCGGTGCGAAGGGATCTCCGGATGCCCTTTTTTGCGATGAATGCGGGACAACCTTAAAGACATCTTCAGCCATACAACAACCCGTCGTGATTGCCATGCCTCCGCCTCCGGATTCGCGCCTCACCGGGACAGCGGGCGGCGTGCAGACGGTAGCGGCTGTGGCAGTCGCCGCGCGGCCAGAGCTAAACCTCGAGTCCGCGGAACGCGTGGAGGTTGAAGACTACGCACTCAAAGGAAGATACGAGGATGCGTATCGTCTCGCCCGGGGAATGATTGCGCAGGGGAATGCTGTCAAAGTGGGCGGCTGGTTCCTGGCCGGCCTCATCGTGGTCGCGGGTTGTTGGATTTTCGCGAACTCCCCGGGGCCCACTTACCCCATGCAGCCAACTGGTTTGCAAGGCATCGGCGTTATCGTCTCTATCGTTATCGGAGTTGTTGTCGGAGTCTATTTTCACGGCAAGGGAAGCCTGATCTGCGCGGGAGGGCAAACGTTGTTGGCCATGCTCGACTGCGCGGTCCACACATCGCCATTCATGTCTGACGCCTTGCGGGCCGACGTCATGTCGTTGCCATGGAAACGATCTGCAGGCGCTAAGGTGGTAGCCAAGTCGTCTGACCGACCAATGTTCTCGCCGTTCTTTCAGTGAGCGCGCGGTTGGCGTCCCCTCGATCTGTACGCCAGGAAAGTTCGACGTCATTTTGATCAAAAGGCGATGCCGATCCTGTACTTCAGTGGCGGGGCAGGCCGGACTTGCCTGAGACGTTAGTTCAGAAGATCTGTGATCAGGAGCATTGCGATAGATCAACCGATGTGCGCTAAATTACGCAGGAGTTGATCAGACCTCAACCGCTTGAGGAGGTCCGATGCCGGTTGCGCATCCGATACTCGACGATAGGGGGGAAATAGCGAGGTCAGAAGCGAATCGCTACGACGATCTCGCTTTGGTGCCAGAGGACGTATTCGAGAAAGCTTGGAAAATTGTTCTCGAATGCGGAGAGCAGGAGCGCCACTTTAATCAACTGCAAAGCACGTATAGAAGCCTGTGCTCTACCTGGCTTCTCGGAGTGTTTGCGGGGATTGGGTTCATTCTCTCCGCTGAGAGGTTGCCAGGGGTTGAATCATTCCGCGCCTTGATGGTCTGTGGTATCGCGTTGGCCGGTACTGTCGGAATCATTCTCCTTTGGACGCTCGACTTGCTCGTTTACCACAAATTGCTGGACGCGTTCTTTTCTGAAGCTCTGAAGGTCGAACGAGCCTTTCTGTTTCTCCCGCCGTTTCGAAGCAACATGCTTCGAGCCCACCAAAACAAGGGAGTGCTTCCCAAAGTAGTTTGGTTTTACGCTGGCAGCGGCACCGTTACAGCGATTCTCTCCGTCCTCGGTCTGGTCGTTTGGCTCCATGCGATCTCCGTGAGCTACGCCATTCTCGGTGGTGTGTTGCTGTCAGTCGGCTACGGCTTTGCGATCTTTCTGATGGTGCGAAAGGCGTTACCGAATCCGTTTGGGAGGAATCAGTAAGAGTAGGCATCCCGAAGTGCAGAGTCGGGTGCGATGGTGCGTTCTTCCCGACCGCTCTTTGCCATGGCTGTTCGACGTTGAATGCTCCTGTGTCTGGCGACATGAGGAGATCCTTCGCCCGACCAGAGAGGGCGATGGTACACCCACCAGAAAAGAATAGACACGCCGAAACGCGTCCCGAGGTAAAATCGCAAGCATTCTTGGGGATGGGGCGTACACCATGAACGCAACTTTGCCGATTGCCGCCGGCGGCGCCGTCCGCGCCACTACGCCTGCTGCTACAGTGCCCAAGCGTCACTCCGCCCTGGTGCGCATCACGCATTGGCTGACGACGATCGCTTTCCTTGCCCTGCTGCTTAGCGGCGGAGAGATCGTGCTGTCGCATCCGCGCTTCTATTGGGGAGAGACGGGCAACGTCAACATGAAGCCGTGGCTCAATCTGCATATGCCTTCGTCGCGCGACACGGTACCCACCGGTTACGGATACGTGCTGCCCGATCAGAATGGATGGAGCCGCTATCTGCACTTTCAGGCGGCGTGGCTGGCAGTTGCGACCGGATTGCTCTATGGGCTATATGGGCTTTTCAGCGGGCACTTTCGCCGCAATCTGATGCCGCAGGCTCTAAATGGACTTGGGGCGTCGATCGTAGAGCGACTGCGATGGAAGAAGCCGGGGCCCGATGACGCGTGGTCGTACAACGTGCTGCAGCGGCTGACCTATCTGCTGGTGATCTTTGTGTTGTTTCCGCTGATGATCTGGACGGGGTTGTCGATGTCGTTCGCATTCGATTCGGCATTCCCGTGGGCCGTTCGATTGGTGGGAGGTCATCAAACCGCGCGCTCGCTGCACTTCCTGGTCACGATTCTGCTGGTGTTGTTTCTGTTGGTGCACGTTGTGATGATCGTTGTTGCGGGATTCCAGGCGCGGATGCGGGCCATGATCACGGGGGGCGCGGCGCCTGCGGAGGAGTGAAACTTCTATGAGCCAGATCTCTCGACGCAAACTCATCGCAACCGGAATCGCCGCGGCGGCCGGTGTGTCTGGGGTCGCGGTTGCCGCCTCCCTTGCACGCCGTCACGGGCTGATTCCGCCAGACTCAGGCGGGGTTTATGGTCCGGGCGAAACACTCACCTATGCAGCGCAACGCCTTTTGGGCAGCCACGCGATGGCGCGGGAGTTTTCGCGTAACCAGATTTCGAAGAATCCGTTTGCCAATGAAGTCGATCCGCTCGGTGATGAATTCAATCGCATGCAAGCGGCGGGCTTCGCGGACTGGAAATTGACGGTGGACGGAATGGCTGCGCGCCAAACGACATTCTCGCTGGCTGAGATTCGGAGTTTCCCCACCCGTTCGAATATCACGATGATCGGCTGCGAAGAAGGCTGGACGTACATCGCAGAATGGACGGGCGTGCCGCTTTCGCACATCCTGGACCGGGTGGGCGCGCGGCCGCAGGTACGGTATGTGGTATACCGCTCGATTCAGCCGGCATGGTGGGAGAGCATCGACATGGCGGACGCGCTTCATCCTCAGACGCTCGTTACTCACCGCATGAATGGCTCCGAGCTGCCGGTGGCGTTTGGCGGGCCGTTGCGCCTGCGTGTTCCCCGCCAACTCGGCTATAAGAGCGTGAAATACATCACGCGATTGACGCTGACGGACAGCATGAAATCCTTTGGTAAGGGCACAGGCGGCTCCGCGTCCGATGGCGGCTATGCTTGGTACGCGGGCATCTGACGGATAAGTCAGTGTGGCGAAAGTATCCATGCGTCGGCTCGCAAGTTCTCTGTCCAATTCCTTTGGAAAGACTTTCCTGATGAAACCGATTCGTATTGTTGTGGTTGCACTTTGGATGGGTACGTGCCTGGCGTCGGCGCAGACTTCTTTGCAGTCCGATGAGGGCGCACGGGTGCTGGCGCTGGACAACTCCTGGAATCGCGCACTCGAAAAGAATGACACCAAAGCGCTGGATATGCTCCTCGCCGATACATTCATATCCATCGATATCGACGGCAGCATGGAAACGAAGCGCGAGTTCCTGGCGAGCCTGAAGGCTCCCGGATATGAAGCTCCGGCACAGGCCGTGACCGAGCAGAGCAAGGTCGATGTGTACGGCGATTCTGCGGTGGTCGTGGGAGTATTCCGCACTCAGGTGATACACAAGGGAAAGTCGTCGGTGCGTCGCGAGCGCTTTGTCGATACCTGGGTGAACATCAACCGCACGTGGCGGTGCGTGGCGTCGGTCGCGGTGCTGATCCCAGCGAACTAGAGATCAAAGGCGATTGGTTGTCGCGGCTCGTCCCGTTGCGACCGATGGATCTCTTCAGAAACTGAGGTGTGGAATGGGACGGAAGATTTTCGTTGGAGTTCTGGGCATCTTTGTTGCTCTTGTCTCTTGCTGTGCGGCGGCGCAGACCCTGAACATCTGGCCCGGGGTGGCGCCTGGGTCGGAGAACTGGACGCAGAAGGAGACTGTCGCCGAGAACACTCCCGTAGGGACGATCATCAATAATGTTGTGACGCCGACTCTGACGGTTTATCTGCCGGAAAAGAGCAAAGCTACGGGAACGGGCGTCATCGTCGCGCCGGGCGGGGCCTGCATCGCGCTGGCCATCGATCACGAAGGGACCAAGGTAGCGCAGTGGCTGCAGGAGCGCGGCATCGCTGCGTTCGTGTTGAAGTATCGGTTGCAGGCGAAGAAGGGGGATGGGATTCCTCCGGACCTGAACATGGATGAGGCGTGCAAGTACGGGATCGCCGATGGCATTCAGGCGATGAAGGTCGTACGCGGGCATGCAAAAGAATGGGGAGTTTCGCCGGACCGGGTCGGCTTCATGGGATTTTCTGCGGGCGCGATGGTGACCAGCGGCGTGTTGCTGCAGCCGGATGCGGCGGGGCGTCCGGCCTTTGCCGCACCGATTTATGGTGGACCGTTTGGCGTGATGCCGACGATTCCCAAGAGCCTGCCTCTTATTTTCATGGCGTGGGCGCAGGATGACGATCTGGTCCTGGAGCCCGTGGCGAAGTTCCTGGAGGCGCTGAAGGCCGCGGGGAACAAGCCGGAGGTTCACATCTACTCGGCAGGGAAGCATGGGTTTGGGATGAAGAAGCAGGGAACAACGAGCGATCATTGGATCGAAGAGTTTTATTGGTGGTTGGAGGGGCAGGGTTTGACGAAAGTGGGAAAGTAATAGCGCAGTCGTCCAGGTCAACCCCCCCGCTTCTCGTGCAAAAGGCGCGCGAGAAATGGGGCACCCGGCACCCGGTATGATTAGTAGGCTGAATATCTTCCGAGGGAACCGTTCTAATCCATGAATACGAAATTTCGTGTGTTTGCCACCTGTGACATTGGAGAGGCCATCGAACTTTTGCGCAAGCGGGGATATGACGTGGAGGTATACGCCAAACCTGACGCGCCGCCGAAAAGTTTGATCCTCGAGAAGGCGAAGTCTGGGATCGACGGGCTGATTACCACCTTGCGGGATCCGATCGATGCCGAGGTGTTCGAGGCCGGAAAGGGCGCGCTGAAGGTGGTCGCGCAGATTGCGGTCGGGTTCGACAACATCAACCGTGAGGATGCGAATCGCTACAAGGTGCCGTTCACGCACACTGCCGATGTGCTGACCGAGGCGACGGCGGAATTTGCATTTTTCATGATGGGGACGCTGGCGCGACGTATGTGGACCGCCGAGCATCTGACGCGCGAGAACCGGTGGGGATTCTGGCATCCGTACCTGCCGTTTCTTGGCGATGAAGTCACCGGCAAGACGGTTGCGGTGATCGGCACGGGGCGCATCGGGCTGGCGTTCATCAAGAAATGCGTTGGGTTCGACATGAACATACTGTGCTACGACCCGGCGTATGAGAATCACGCGTTCCTGAAGTCGGTTGAAGAGATCAACGAATTGCGGCATGCGCGCGGCATGACAAAAGAGAAGGCGTGGATCAAGTACGTGCCGTTTCAGGAGACGCTGCGCGGGGCGGATTTTGTCAGCGTGCATGTTCCGCTGCTGCGGGCAGGAGAAAGCGCCACGCCGACGTATCACCTGTTCAACGAGCAGACGCTGCGCCTGATGAAGCCCACGGCGTATCTGGTAAATACGTCGCGCGGGCCAGTGGTGGACGAAGCAGCTCTCGCGCAGGCGCTGCGGGAGAACTGGATCGCCGGCGCCGCGCTCGACGTCTACGAGAAGGAGCCGCTTCCGGCGGATTCTCCGCTGCGCGATCCGGCGATTGCCGACCGCTGCCGGTTGATGCCGCACTTCGCCAGCGCGGCGCGGATCACGCGACTCTCGACGGATCCGAATAAGGGTATGGCGGGACGCTGCGCCCAGGGCCTGATCGATGTGCTCGAAGGAAACTATGAGGGCGACATCACAAAAATGCCGTATGTCGTTAACAAGGAAGCCTTTGCCAAGTGACGATTTCTTGACAAAACTTTGCAGGAGGAAGGGCCGTGTGCCGGGTTATAAAAGAGAGACGGGTTTGGGTTTCCCGTGCCTGTGCGAGATTTGCAACGTACAATAGCGGGGTAGGTTTCGTGCATTTGGGAGACTGATTACGAACCGGGCTTTAGCGATTGCAGCATCGGTATTGATGGGTACCTCGGCACTGCTGGCAACGGATTCGCCCAGCCAGCCGGCTCTGAAGCTGGAGCCGCAGCCGAAGGAAGTGGAACTACGCGATGGCGGCTTTCGCGTCCGGGAGAACACACGGATTTTCGTGTTGCTGGGGCATCAATCAGAAGACCGCATCGCCGCCGAGACGCTGGCGGAAGAGGTCGAAGCGCAGTCTGGACTGAGGCTCGACATTCTTGGAATGAAGGCGTCGGGCAAGGCCGAGGATGGGGCGATCGTCCTGGCGCGGCTTGACGATGAGCGCGTGCGGCGCTTTCTGGCGCGCAACGGGCTCAGAGCGGATGAAGCTGTGGGCGAGAATGGATATCTGCTGTTCTCCGACAAAGATCATTTGATCGTGGCGGCGAACTCCGGGCAGGGAATTTTCTATGGAGTGCAGACCCTGCGTCAGTTGTTGAGGCCTGCGGCGAAGGGATTGATGTGCCCGGCAGTAGGGATTCGGGACTGGCCGAGCTTGCAGGGGAACGACACGCGAGCCAACGTGAGCCAGTTGAGAGAAGACGAAGTATCGAGTCGGCCTCGCTGAAGACAAGAGTTGAGAGATGGTTTCAGGCGTCCTCCGGGACGCCGTCTCTTTTTGCACGTCCACGGTGCGAGTGTGATCGCCCGGCGCGGATGAACGCGCTTTTCGCATAGAATCCTTCCATGTTTTCTGAACGAACGAACTGGCGCCTGACGCAGAACCGGTTTACGCAGGCGGTGGAAGCGGCGCGCGCCCGCGGCACGAAGATTCTGGATCTGACGGCGTCGAACCCGACGCGGGTCGGGTTGCAGTACGACTCCCGCGAGATTCTAGGGGCGCTCGGATCGTTGAAGGCCATGGATTACGATCCGCAGGCCAAGGGGCTGATTGCGGCGCGGCGGGCGGTGAGCGGGTATTACTCCGACGTGCTCGCTCGCGGTGGGGGAGGCGTCGCAGGCAAGGTCTCTACGGTTGATCCCGAGCGGATTGTGCTGACTGCGAGTACCAGCGAGGGGTATTCCTACGTCTTCCGGTTGCTGTGCAATGCCGGGGATGAGTTGCTGGTGCCGAAGCCAAGTTACCCGCTGTTTGAGTTTCTTGCGGATTTGCACGATGTGAAGCTGGTGCCGTATCCGCTGATTTATGACCATGGGTGGCAGATGGATTTTCACTCGATGGAGAAGGCGGTGACGGCTCGGACGCGAGGCGTGGTACTGGTGCATCCGAATAATCCGACGGGGTCGTTCGTGCATCGGTCTGAGTTGGCGTCGTTGAATGGGTTCTGCCGGGCGCACGGGCTGGCGCTGATTGTGGATGAGGTGTTTCTGGATTATGGGCTGGATACCGTGGCGGGCGCTGCGGTCGAGCCGCACTCGACCGGACAGCCAGTGGC
>Ga0335082_10005399_pt1 | contig 13980 bp, 14 predicted proteins | sample Lox_Sample_41_FD_206718 | JGI IMG/M metagenome (GOLD analysis project Ga0335082, IMG submission 206718) | Soil microbial communities from Loxahatchee National Wildlife Refuge, Florida, United States - Lox_Sample_4.1 | ecosystem: Environmental > Terrestrial > Soil > Wetlands | place: USA...
CCCTAGGTGACATTAAACGCTGTGGAACTAGCAACCGCTTCGCTCTGTGATTATATACCAAAAAACACGGTTGTTCGTGAATTGTGGAAACGTTGAAATGATTGTTGATCCAATCGTTATTCAACTTTCAGTTTAAACGCAGCCCGGGCATTATCCTCGAATATCTTCTTGCGGTCCGCCGCGCTTAACCACTCGATGTTCTCGATCATTGGTTTTACGTTGTCCATGGAACGGCCCGTCGCCGGGTCGACGGAAGATCCCACGCCTGGGCACTCGGTGCCGAATAGGCAGCGGTCAACGCCGACGGTCTTTATCAGGAGCCGCAACGCCTCTTCGGTATACAGAACGGTATCGTAATAGAGTTTGCGCATGCCATCCGAAAATCGTCCACCGGTGCCGCGCCGCAGGGACGGTGCCTCAAAACGGCCGAGCTGATAAGGAATCGCGCCGCCGCCGTGACTGACGACGATTTTTAGATTGGGGAAATCGTTGAACACGGTTGAGTTAACTAAACCGAATACCGCGATGGATTCTTCATTGATAAAGTGGATGGAATACGGACTCCGCTCCGAGCGCGAGCCCGTGCCATGAATATGCGCCGGCACGTCCAACTCGCAGAGCTTTTCATAGAGCGGATACCAGTAGCGGTCGCCGAGGGGCGGCGGTTCCGTGCCGCTGTTTTCGTAGGGGTCCGGGTTCAATAGACAACCGACAAAGCCCAGTTTCACGCAACGTTCGAGTTCGGGAATCGCATTCTGGATCGGATCGCCCGCCGTCTGCGGCAGGGCGCATACGCCGATCCACTTGCCGGAAAAAAGTTTCATCTGGCGGTGGACGATGTTATTGCATTCCTCGGTGAACCAGTGCACGAGCTTGGCCGGCTTTTCCGACTGCATCAACTGAAACGGCCGCGGAGAAATGAGCTGGACGTCCGTACCGTGGTCCCGCATGTAATCCAGATGGCCCTTCGCCCAGTTTTCTTTACGATTAGCCGCCGCGCGGATCTCATCATCCGATACATTGACGCCCCCGCGCCCGTGGGCGCCGCGAGCGGACAGCAAGTTCGCCTTATACGCCCATAATTCGGTTGGAGCTGAAACGTGGCCGTGGACATCGATAATCATAGCTTGTGTTCCTCAATTTCTCCCGGACGACTTAAATCCATTCGGCAAACCCAGTGCCGACTCTGGTGCCGGCTGGAGAGCGGTAGGACGGTTGATGAGTCGCATTTGCAGCTCTTCGCAAAACATTTTGTGATGGTCGTCGCCGATGATTACTACTGCGTTCGGGGCAATAGCCGCTGGAGGTTTTTGCCAGTTCGGAACTCTCCTACGCTTCTTCGCTCTTGTCAAGTGAGCTTAGGGGCGAAGCTTGACCCGAACGTTCCTTGCGACTTAGCAGTGCGAAACTAAGAAAACCAAGCGTGTGCAGCACAGCTCGTGGAAAGTTTGGTGGCGGTGGACAGACTCGAACTGTCGACTCCGCGGATATGAGCCGCGTGCTCTGACCAACTGAGCTACACCGCCACGTGAAGATCTAAAAGGTATGCTGGGAATAAAAAAAGGTCAAGGCGTTAAAGCCGCAAGCAGGTTATCCCAATTCTTCAGTATCGGGGTTCGGCGTACGGTTTTTTTGCCGCGATTGATCTGATACAACATTTTTTCTTGTGTCTCCAAGCAAGTTAACTTGTTGCCATAAACAAGACCGGTGTCCAGTCCGATTTTGTAAGGAAGATCATAAAAAACGTCATCTTGAGGCGTGTGGCCGAATAGGACAATGTAGGGAAGCATATGAGACCTGTAAATAAACTGGTTCCGAATCCAAAACATGTCGGATTCGGTTTGGTCTTCCAACGGCTTTAGCGGATCGATACCGGCATGCACGCACAAGAAGGGCGCTGCTACATAGTAATTTCTCAGGTTTTTGTAAAAATCCAAGTGCGCCGGCGGGATCTGAGCGAGCCGCTCATCAGGAGCGGAATTTGTGGTCGACAGACCGTAGCTTTCTAAAGTCACCTTGCCGCCATTGAATAGAAACATATCCCCGTATTGCCCCGGCAGGCCCAGGTAAGACAAGAACATGTCCTCATGATTTCCCTTCAAGAATATAAAGTCATAAGTAGCGTTTTTCTGTAGTTCCAAGAGATACGAGACAACGCCTTTGGAATCCGGGCCCCGATCGACGTAGTCGCCCAGGAAAACCAAACGATCACCGCTCTCGAGAGGCAAATCCTCAATCAAGTAACGGAGCTCATTGGGGCATCCGTGAATGTCGCCGATTACAAAGCAGCGCATGTGTATGAGTATCCTAAGCTAGTCACTTGACGAGTGCAAACAAGGCTAAAATTTTCATGACCCGTCCGGGGATTGGGAGTGTCATGGTTTGAATTGTTTAGCGTGAAATTGACCACAATTCTAAATTCTGCTACACCAACCCCAGCATGAAAGCGCGTGAGATTTATTCCAGTTATATGCTGATTTCCGGGATAGTATGTTTACTGCTTGGCATTGGAAATTGGGCGGTTGGGGCGGTTGAAAGCACAAAATACCAGAGTCTATTGCATAAAACCGCTCAAACCGGCCTGGAGGATTCCTACAGAAGTTTTCAAGAGCTGGATCATCAGAAAAACGAGGAAGTGCTCCGGCGGATAAATGAAGACCGGGAGAAATACAATGCCGCCAGAGTTAAACTTAACTTTTTCTATGTGGTGTTGAGCGGAGGAAGGGTGTTGTTTTTAGTCGGCTCGATGTTGACTTTGTGGTCATTGATTCGCCTTATAAGGCGTGACACTCAAATAAAAATAAAAAGGCTCGCAGGCTTGCTGGAATAAACCGCAATATTTGGGGGTGACCGGCCGGTTGCCCCTACTTCGATGGTTTTGATTTTTGGTATTTCCGGTAATCGTAGCCGGTTGCCATGGCGAGCAGAATGTCCTCCATTCCGCCGCTTTTTTCCCGTCTCAAGATCAAAAGCCGATCGTAAAATTGTTTGAAATCTTTGTAGGTTCGCTGGCTGTCGTCAGCTTTCCGAAGAAAAAAATCTTTGATTCGTGTAACCGTAAAGCGCAGGGCGGAGAAGCGCAGCTCGTTAGGAAATGAATCCCACTCCGGCAGTGAGAGGGGTCTCAAGCTTTCGTAGCCAGCGATTAGGGCTTCGAAGCGGTCGATCTTGTAACGATCGTCGAGAAAACAGAGAGCATTGACTGCCGTGGCCAGATCATAGATGAGTTTGCCGCGACAGGCAGCTTCGAAATCCATTACACCCACCAGGCGGCTGCCTTTAAATTTCACGTTGTCAGAAAAAAGGTCTCCGTGGATGATCCCCTTGGGAAGATTGTTGTCCAAATAGTTTTCCAAATAAGAAAACTCATCATCGAGGACTCTAATGATGTTTTTGAGATGCGAGGGTAGCTGCCGACGCGCTTCACGGTAAATGGCCACGATTCTGTTGAAGCCGAAGCGGTTATCAATTCCTTTCTTATAGCTTCGACCTATCAAGTGCAGATTCGCCAGAGCGTGGCCTAAAACTCCGAGATGAGCGTTGGCTAGCCCTTCTACGGGCAGCTCCACTCCATCTAAATAACGGCTGACGGTCAAGTATTTGCCATCGACCTCGAGATAATACCTCCCTGCTTTACTTTTTAGCGGTTGCAAGCAGGGGAAGCCTTGTTTCCTGAGGTGAAAGAGCAGATCCAACTCTTGTTTCACCTCAAGTTCGCTCTTGACCTCGTCAATTTTGGCAAAATAACGGCCGCGCTTGGTTTCAATAACATAGTGAGTGTTGACCGAGCCATTTTTAACGCCACTGTAAGAGGTGAAATCCCCGAGCACGAACTCATCAGCGACTTTTATAATCTCTTTTTTGCTGAGCGTAGTGTAGATGGCCATCCGATTACTTTCCAAATTGCAATGACCTAGGTTGCAGCGACATTTTAACTCGTTATCCTCCAGTTCGCTAACTATGCCAAATGTAACGGAAAATTTATGACAAGTCAATAGAATGAAGATTTTATCTTTATAAATCAATAACTAATGATATAATCTTAAAGTAATTTCAAAGCTTGTGGCGGGCTCCCGATCAGCAACAGAGTTGGTTTTCCGCTCCCCGAATTGTTGAGACAAAAACTAGCGCAATGAGCTTTGAAGCTACTCGCGCGGACAAGGCTCATGTGGATTCTCATATCAGTTCATCATGAGGGGGGCTCCAGATGCGAGAATAATGTATGGCGGTTCGAGGGGGATTCCAATTGTTGGCTCTGCTGCAGTAAAACGCCATTAGCAACGCTTCAATCATCCAAACCGCGGAGAGCGCGGCGCTCGGGACCATTTCATCTAGGCGGAGAGCTACAGTGCGGCAAATTTTTTTTTTTCTTGACAACGATCCTTTCATTTAACTAATGTCGCACCCGAAAGAAATGCGGTCTTTTTCTTCAGTCCGGTGACCATTAAGGAGCGAAGAGAGCAAGGCAAAAAGTGTTTACCGTGGTACAGGAACAGTCAAAAGCTTTGCGTCCGGTTGGCGTGGAGCAGAGTGGATAGGGAGGTCTAGTTGATGGCGACGGGAAAGGTAAAATGGTTCAACAACTCAAAAGGGTACGGGTTCATTGAAAAGGAAGGTGGTGGGGACGTCTTTGTCCATTATACTGCTATTCAAGGCGAGGGATTTAAAACTCTCAACGAGGGCCAAACCGTCGAATTTGAGATCGCGCAAGGAGAAAAAGGACCCCAGGCGATTAACGTTGTAAAGGTATAAGCCAGTCCTCAAGCGGTAGAGATTACCTGGGGTTTATCAACGTTAAACGTTAAACTGGCCGGGTATTTTCAGGAGGGATCGAGTTTCGTCGTCGTGATGTCTTGGCGCGAGCTTCATTTCGCGACATTTTGATCCAAAGTAGAACGCTTCGCATCTGAATCGTCCCCCTAGCCTTCGATCGTTCCAGCCCGCAGTCACCTTTATATTTGTGTATAAGAATCAAAAGTAGTAACGTCTCCCAAGTAGTAAATGGATGGGTTCGAACGGGATATGGCGTCCAACAATCCTAACACCGATTCAAGATTCGGACCGGACAAACTTCTGGCGGAAACCGTTGTCTTGACTCGATTAGACAAGGCTGTCGGTTGGGCAAGAAAGTATTCTCTGTTTCCGTATCCGTTTGCCACCGCTTGCTGCGCCATGGAGTATATGTCCCTTTCCATGTCGCCGTACGACATCGACCGGTTTGGTGCACTTTTGCCGCGGTTTAGTCCGCGACAAGCAGATTTACTTATGGTCATTGGCACTGTAAACCACAAATTGTCCCCGGTGTTGAAACGCGTGTACGAACAAATGTCCGAGCCTAAATGGGTCATGGCTTTTGGCGCCTGTGCGGCCAGCGGTGGCTTTTACGATAATTACGCCACAGTGCAAGGAATCGATAGGATCATCCCTGTGGACGTTTATGTTCCTGGGTGCCCGCCGCGACCCGAAGCGGTTCTTGATGGCTTAATGGAGCTTCAGGGGAAGATCGCAACGCAAAAACAACCGCTAAAATAGCGTTATTCTCTTAAACTCACTGTCTCAGCGGTTCGATTAGAAGCTAAATCTAGGCCTGTGTGCCGCAAAATTTTCAATTGGTAATCCGTGGCAAGAGCAAATTGCGTATGACCCTCGATTTGGAATAGATAATGATATGGGTGAGATAGACGATAATCCAGCTTTACAGGCGCGCGACTTTTACCACCACGGGGTGATTACAAAGCTGTTCCCCTCCAATAGCACAGGAATTGTTAGGACAGAAAGCGGTCGAGAGCTCCCCTTCTCTTATGAATTCGTTATCTTGTGTGGTGAGGCAAAGACGGTCCAGGATCTGAAGGAAGGGGAACCGGTCGGCTACGATCTCGGGTGGACATCAAGCGGATTAAAAATCACTAAAATCAAAACCTATCCTAGTTATTCAGCGGAAGTCGGTCCATCAAGTTTAAAAGGGCAAGGAAGTTAGGGCGAGAATTTGCCTCCCTAGAATCTCTCCGACAAATACCCCGAGCAGCGCAATATAGAAGAGCCCCGTGGCGGCCATGGTGTGCGGGATGAGTAGCGTGCGCCATATCATCCACGACAAGATGAGTGGCGCGATCTGACCGACCAGAACCCGGGTCACCAATAGCGTAGAGTGTGTTAGCCATAGGCGTTCTATCTCCGCTATGCTGTGGAAAGATCCAAAGAAGTAAAGTCCGGTTGACGACAGCGACAAGAACAGGGCCTGAACTATCAGCGTGATGACAAAAAACTTGTAGACCCGAATGAACGGCTCCAGACTTTGTCCGGTATCGATCAAATACCAGTGGCCGATGAGCATCCCCACGGTGACGCTGCCGAGCAACAACGCCGATAAGAAAAAACTTGCCGGATAGATAAACGTCTCCAAAGAAAAGGCTGGGGCGACATAGAAACTGTGGGCACTCAAAATAAGGCCCCCTAGGCCGCTGAGAATGGATGACGCGAAGCTTCGCGCTCGGAAGCGTTGTCTTTCGCCCCACAAAGAAATCATATAGCAGGTTAGGGAGATGGCGAAAGCCACATGAAACAAGATTTCAGCGGCGGTAAGCGGACTAAAATGATTAGAGAGCGTCTCCCAGTAGAGGCTGGTCTTTCCCCATAGACCGAGCAGAGCGATGACCAAAAGAACCCCACCCGTCGATTTGTAGAATCCCCTTTCAAGCTCTTGAAAAGGCGTGACTGATAATGCGAAAAGTCCCCCTAAAGCAATCTGGTAAAAGAAAATCAGGAAACTGCTGGAAAAACCGCGCATGAGCCTAAATGGTTCCCGCTGAGGCACCCAACTTCTCAGCAACGTGCATGCAAACCGCGCCATTGAGAAATCTTCTTATCGTGACGCGCTCGAAGCCTGCTTGCTCGATTTGATGCGCGACCATCTCCGGGGAATGGAACTGTCGTACCGATTCAGACAAGTATTCGTAAGCGTTACGATCGTGGGCCAGTAACCCGCCGATCCACGGCACAATGCGATAGAAGTAGATCGAATATAAGCTGGAAAACCAACTTTTCGACGGCGGAAACATGTCCAGGGAGACGAATTTTCCCCCCGGTTTCAGGACGCGCAAGGCTTGAGTGAAAAAGACGCTTAGATCAGACACATTGCGCAACACGAAGGCCGTCATGACGCCGTCGAATACCTCGTCCTTAAAAGGAGAAAGCAGCGCGCTGGCGAGCACAAAAAAAGTTTTTTCACCGTGGAGGGCGCCGATTTTCTTCTCCTGCGCGAGTTTTAGCATCTTGAGGGAAAAGTCCAAGCCGACAATTCGTGCCCGTCCTTGGGTAGCTCTCGCGGCGGCGAAAGTCAGATCTCCAGTGCCCGCGCCAAGATCCAGGAGGAGCGGATCAGCGCGCGTTAAAACCGCATGGATGGCCTGATGCCGCCACCATGAATCGAGACGAAGGCTGATGACTCGATTGAGCAGATCGTATCGACCTGCAATGCGATCGAACATGCTCTGAACTGCGTGATCACGCGGGTTATTAAGCACCGGCATCAGTGGAGATGTTAATGAGAAGGCCGTGCCCGCATCGGCGACCGCGATCCTGTACGGGACTTAGAAATCTCTATCGATTATCAACTGGACCATCGTCTTGAGCCCATTGCGGTAGGGCGAAGGGGGGAATTTTTTGATCGACTTGAGCGCTTCCTCAGCATAACGCTTTGATAGAATTTTTGCTTGTTGGATAGCCGACCCCGTTTTGATGGCGTCGATGGCAGCGGCGATCTGGCGTTCCGTCGGATGTGAAGACTCGAAGGCTTCGCGGACAACTGACTGGCCTTCACCGATGGCTAAGATGATCGGCAAGGACGGGTTCCCGTCGCGCAAATCCATCCCCGTTGGTTTTCCGAGAAGCTCGACCTGGCCGACGATATCGAGAATGTCGTCTACCACTTGAAAAGCAATGCCCATGTTCAGACCGTATTGATCAGTTACTTCGACCAGCGTAGAATTCGCTCCCGCAAGGTAGGCTCCGACTTTGGCGCCGGTTTGGAATAGAGAGGCCGTCTTTCGTCTCACGATCTCTATATAGTCGTTCAACGTGACATCCCGGTTGCGGTTGAAGAAACCTTGCAGGATCTCGCCTTCAGTCAAAAGAGCGCACGCATCAGCCGTCCATTCGACGACCGTGTCGTCGAATTTTCCAGCGAACTCAAAGGCCTTAATGAAAAGAAAATCTCCCGCCACTAGCGTCGATTTGAGACCGAATTTTTTGTAGGCTGACTCTTTACCGCGTCGGGTCTCCGCCCCGTCAATGATATCGTCGTGCAGCAACGTCGCCGTATGGATGAGTTCTATAGCGGTCGCAATATCGACGATATCCCGGGTATTCTTTCCCCCAAAAGCCAGGAAAGCCAAAAGGGTAACCAATGGACGCACCCTTTTACCGCCGCCATGAATTAAATGGGCGGCAATGGCGGTCAACAACTGCTCGCGGGAGCGAATTGCGAGGGTAAGATTTTTCTCGACGAGTTCGAGTTCCGCACTAACAATGTTGAACGGATCGCATGTCCCTTGAAGAGCAGGGATCTTGCGATGGAGTTGTCGTGCGAGCGGCAATTCTTGCTGGGCTGCGGTGGTTTTGGTGTCTTGAATCAGAAAGGCTCCGGTCAACGGACAGGAAAGCTGCACGAAAAATGGCATAGTTCGATAGATAGGTCAAGCAGCAATGCCCGTGCTCTATAATCGATGAAAACGAATCTTGTTGCCATGACCGGTCTCCTGAAAACAATTCTTGTCTTTTTTACTAGCAAATCAAGCGTTTCTTCTTGACAAAAATGATACTCGCCTAATATAAGACAGGCCAAAGGACGTACTTTTAGCGGCATTTTTATATTCTCATCAAGGGAAAGGGGAGAGGACTGCAATGGAAATTACACATTTTTTTCTGCGCTGGATTCATTTCCTGGCGGGTATTACGTGGATCGGAATTCTCTACTACTTCAATTTTGTCCAGACGCCGTTCTTTGCGGAAACTGAGGCGCCAGTTCGCGTTGGCGCAATTCAGAAGCTGGTTCCCCGCGCGCTCTGGTGGTTTCGCTGGGGTGCCATGTTCACATTTTTGGCGGGTATTCTGATGTATCTAATGCGTTTGGGAGACCTGGGCAGCGAGGCTTTCTACACTTCATCTTACGGTGTGGCCATTACTTTGGGTGGATTGATGGGCACGATTATGTTCCTGAACGTTTGGTTAGTCATCTGGCCCTGTCAACAGATCGTGATTGCGTCAACCAATCAAGTCGCACAAGGCGGACAGGCCCTACCGGCTGCGGCGGGGTCGGCCCGGCGTGCGGCTCTGGCATCTAGGACGAACACTGTCTTTTCGATTCCGATGCTATTTTTCATGGGAGCTGCCAGCCATTATCCGTCTTTGGTTGGCCCGTCAGCTTCACACGGTGTATTCTGGGTTATCGTATTGATCATCATCGCCGCCGTGGAATTGAACGCTCTGGTCGGAACACAAGGGGCCACGAAAAAGCCACTGGACTCGGTTTCAGGTGCTCTCTGGTTTGGATTTATCTTGACCGCGGTATTTTACGTCCTCGTGCTTGGGCTGATGAGGTAGTGTTAACGTAAATAGGCGGCAAGGTAGGAAATCTCTGCCTTTAGAAAAGGAAACTGAGGCATTACTTTTGTATTTCGCTTAGGTTTGTAGTTGGGTGGATAGTTCGCGCTGAGAACTCTTGCTTCGATCAATTCTTTGGGTGAGCCTTTGATGGCAGGGCCAATGGGTCCGTCTTTGGATGGGTCGCTGTTGTGGCAAGCGACACAGTTTGCGAGATAAACGACCCTGCCTCTCTCCCAATTCGGGTCTTTGCTCGAATTTGACGAGTTATCTGATTTCTTGGAACAACCACTGATCGAAAGAGCGCAAAGAAATATCAAGCCTATCGTCGTTGAACTTTTCATGTCCCACCTGGAGAATCTTCTGTATTGCAGATGACAGGGATCGTCGAACCGTTCCGCGCCAGACATCACCCGAGCCAAGATTGAAAGCCGGCTTCTCTACCGAGCATTCGCTTCCGTGTCGTTTTGACGCCGTAGATCCGACCGAATGACCGCGGTCGGCTAGAGCAGGATCGGCGCGTTTGCCGATTGCTCAGGGAAGGGGTTCGAAATCAATAGAGAAAGCCAGGCTTGTATGCTAATAAATATTAATTGGTGCGAAAGAGGGGAGTCGAACCCCTACGGGTATTACCCCACAGGATCCTGAATCCTGCGCGTCTACCAATTCCGCCACTTTCGCGCCTGAAAGCCCGCTACATTGCTATTCTATGTAACTTGGGGTCACTGGCTTGTCAAGGTAATGAGGAAGAACCGCGATGAGTAAAATACTTGTCGTTCAGCCGCACAGAATGTTGCAACAAGCCATTGTGCTCTCCCTTTTCCCAGAGCACGAAGTCCAGGTTACGGAAGCGGTTCCAGAGTTTTTGGCAGCTAAGGATTTTGATGCCGTGATTGTCGACGCCGCTTCGCTCCAAGAAACGACCGGCTTGGCTTCCCAGACGATGCGGGCGGTTCAAAATTGGCAAGTACCTATGATCTGGATTGAGGGTAGCGATCCGTCGCAAACTCCCAAACGGGAAAAACTGGTGCTCATGAAAAGACCCATTGCAAGAGAAGCCCTGCAATCGTCTCTTGCGGAGTGCCTTGGGACTTCACGCGGATCAAAACGAAACGGGATGCTATCGGCGCAAGCACAGGAACCCCGCGGCTCCTCTAAAGGAGCGGCGGACGAGAAAAAGGATCTCGTGTCCAGCGCGGCACAAGACACCGAATTTATAGAGCTTGTGGATGTGGTGGAAGAAGGTCCCGGCCGTAAGACACGTAAGAAGCAGCAAAATTAGAAGAAATAACTTATGCAGCTACCGAAGGCATACTCCCACAAAGATGTGGAAGCCAAGTGGTATAGCCACTGGATGAATTCAGGGGCGTTTGTCCCGGCTGGGGAGGGGCCCTATTTCTCCATAGTTATCCCGCCGCCGAATGTCACAGGTTCCTTGCACATGGGCCATGCGCTCAACAACACACTGCAAGATATTCTTTGCCGTTACAAAAGAATGGATGGGTTTCGCGTTCTTTGGGTTCCCGGAACCGACCATGCGGGTATCGCCACCCAAAACGTGGTTGAGCGGCGCTTGGCAGCAGCGGGGCTGACTCGCGCTCAGATCGGACGCGCAAAGTTTATCGAACGCGTGTGGGAATGGAAGAAAGAAGCCGGCAGCGCCATTTTGCACCAACTCAAGGCGCTCGGTGTTTCCTGTGATTGGAGCCACGAGCGTTTTACGATGGACGAAGGGCTTTCACGGGCCGTGCGTGAAGCTTTCGTTAGACTGTGGGAAGATGGGCTGCTTTACCGAGCGGAAAGACTTATCAACTGGTGCCCACGTTGCAGAACCGCGTTGGCGGACATTGAAGTCGTACACGAGGAGGCCGATGGCCGGATCTGGTATATCCGTTACCCCTTGGCCGATGACCCATCGCAAGCCTTGATTGTCGCCACTACCCGCCCAGAAACAATGCTCGGTGATACCGCCGTTGCGGTTCATCCGGAGGACACTCGTTACCAACAGTTTGTTGGAAAAAAGATTACCCTGCCGATCACAGGCCGGATTATTCCGATCATCAGCGACGCTTACGTCGACAAAGAGTTCGGCACCGGCGCGCTGAAAATTACTCCTGGCCACGACTTCAACGATTTTGATATCGGCGAGCGCTTCGCTCTCGACAAGATCACCATCTTTGATGCCGACGCCAAAATCGATGCTGCCGCGTTTGTGGCGCGCGGCGAAAAGGGCGAATGGGTCGATCGCTATCGCGGGAAGGATAGGTTTGAGGCGCGAAAGCAAATCGTAGCGGAGCTAAAAGAAAAAGGCTTGTTGGAAAAGGCCGAGGTTCACCATCATGCGATCGGATACTGTTACCGCTGCCAGACGGTGATCGAGCCTTACCTAACGCCTCAATGGTTTGTGAATATCAAGCCATTGGCCGAACCGGCGATGCAAGTCGTGCGCGACGGAAGAATTCGCATCATTCCTGAAAGTTGGAGCAATTCCTATTTTGCCTGGATGGAGAATATCAAAGACTGGTGCATCTCCCGGCAGATTTGGTGGGGGCACCAGATCCCTGCTTGGTATTGCAAAAGTTGTGAGACGGCAAATATTATTGAATCCGGCGCTGGAGATTACCGCCTGACCAAAGATGCCAAGCCTATCGTCGCGCGCCAGGTTCCGACGGAATGCTCAAAATGCGGTGGAAAAGAGTTGGTCCAGGATCCCGATGTACTCGATACGTGGTTTTCTTCGGGTCTTTGGCCTTTTTCTACACTGGGTTGGCCAGAGAAGACAGAGGATCTAAAAAGCTTCTATCCGACTTCCACGCTAGTCACCGGCTTCGACATTCTATTTTTTTGGGTGGCGCGGATGATCATGATGGGGCTCAAGTTTATGGGTGAAGTGCCCTTTCGTGACGTCTATATCCACGCCCTGGTCCGCGACGAGCAGGGGCAGAAGATGTCAAAGTCCAAAGGCAATGTCATCGATCCGCTCGACGTCATGAGCGAATACGGCACCGATGCGTTCCGTTTCACTTTGGCGGCGATGGCGGCCATGGGGCGTGACATCAGACTCTCCGAAGATCGGATCGCCGGGTATCAGAACTTCGTCAACAAATTATGGAACGCGGCGCGATTTGTCCTAATGAACCTCGCTGAGAACGCGAAATCTCAAATTAGCCGGCAAGATGTTCTGTTAGAGCCCAGCCTTAACTTAGCCGACCGCTGGATTCGCTCACGACTTGCATGGACAATTGACCAGGCCCGAAAAGCCATCGATAGCTACCAGTTCAACGACTACGCCAATGTTCTCTATCAATTTATCTGGCATGAGTTTTGTGACTGGTATATTGAAATGAGCAAGCTGTCACTGAACGGAACGCTCGGCGGCGATCCCAAGAAAAGCCAGCAGATATTGGTGGAGCTCTTGGAACAGATCCTGCTCTTGCTCCACCCGGTAATGCCCTTTGTGACGGAAGAAATATGGCAGGTGTTGGGTGAAAACAGGAAAAGCATCATGCTCCAGCCCTACCCGCACGCACAGGCATCCCGGGTCGATGAGGGAGCCGAAAAGGAAATGGAGTTCCTCATGGGTGCCACCCGCGCCATCAGAAATCTGCGCGCGGAAATGAACTGTCCGCCGGGTAAGGAAGTGAAAGTTATCTTTCACGGCCCAGACGAAGAGCTTTCCTTTCTACGCACGCAGGAGCCTTACTTGCGATCGCTGGCTCGCGTTGGCACGATCGAGTATTTAACTTCCGGCGACAGACCGAAAGGGGCCGCCACGGCGCTCGTCGGTGCCACTGAGGTCTATTTACCGCTGGGTGAGATGATCAACGTGGAAGAGGAACGTACCAGGCTAGCTAAAGAGATCCGCAAAGCGGAGGATGAGCTAACTCGCGTTCAGAAGAAGTTGGCGAATACTGATTTTCTGAGCAAGGCCAAAGAAGAAGTGGTTCAAAAAGAGCGAGAGAAGGCGGGCCAGTACGAAGAGAAAATTCGTACTCTTAGCCTTAGCCTGGGCCGAATCCAGGAATTCCGGGGTGAAAGGAGCTAAGGGTCATGGATATCCTCGTTAGTCCGCAAATCGAGCGGCTGATTCGTGACGCATTGGATGAAGATATCGGGGCAGGTGATCTAGCGACGATGGCGACCATCTCCGCCGATTCGCAAGGCAAAGGGTTTTTCCGCGCTAAGAAAGATGGCGTCGTAGCGGGCTTGGTTCTCTTGGATCGAATCTTTTATTTTATCGACCCGAAAGTGGAGGTACGTCTTTTGACGAAAGATGGGAGCCCAGTGAAAAGTGGCACCGTTGTGGCGGAGGCCGAAGGCCCGGTTCGGGCGCTGTTGCTTGCCGAACGGACGGCTTTAAACTTTCTCCAACGTTTGTCG
>Ga0335082_10005402_pt1 | contig 13976 bp, 11 predicted proteins | sample Lox_Sample_41_FD_206718 | JGI IMG/M metagenome (GOLD analysis project Ga0335082, IMG submission 206718) | Soil microbial communities from Loxahatchee National Wildlife Refuge, Florida, United States - Lox_Sample_4.1 | ecosystem: Environmental > Terrestrial > Soil > Wetlands | place: USA...
CGGGGGAGGGCAGACCCCACCGTCCCTAGCGGCCTCCGATAGGCCGAACGCCGTATCGACAACTCGAAGAGCGGGCCCCTATGCTGCGGCTCGTTCGATCGTCCGAGCCGAGGGGGGGCAACCCATCGTGAACGTCGTCCGCGCACGCCGCCGCGAGCTGCTGCTCGCCCTCGCCGCGCTCGGGGTGGTCGCCGGCATGGTCCTGCCGGTCGCCCGGGGCGCGGTCGCGTCGGGCGCATCGCAGGGGCTCGGGAACTACCGGATCGACGGCGTGACCACCCGGGAACAGCGCAGCGCCATCGAACGGACGGGGGCCTCGATCGAGGCGGTGGCGCCCGGCTACGTCCTGGTCCGCGGCACGGCATCGGATCTCGCGAACGTGCGCGCGCTGGGCTTCCACGTGTCCGCCTTCGTCGAGCCGACCGACTTCCCGCCCGCCGACGCGAACTACCACAACTACAAAGAGATGTCCGACGACATCGCGGCCGAGGCGGCCGCGCATCCGGACATCATGCGGGAGTTCAGCATCGGGAAGTCGTACGACGGCCGCGACATCCTGGCCGCGGAGATCACCAAGGACGTTGGGAGCTACACGTACGGACGCCCGGAGGTCCTCTACGACGGCCTGCACCACGCGCGCGAACACCTGACCGTCGAGGAGACGCTCTCGATCATGCATCTGTTCGTCGACGGCTACGGGAAGGCGAGCAAGATCACCAAGCTCGTGAACACCCGGGCGATCTGGATCATCTTCGACGTGAACCCCGACGGCGGCGAGTACGACGTCTCGGGAGGCACGTACCACTTCTGGCGCAAGAACCGGCAGCCGAATCCGGGATTCTCGGCCGTCGGGACGGATCTGAACCGGAACTACGGCTACCGATGGGGGTGCTGCGGCGGGTCGAGCGGCAACCCGGCCGACGAGACCTACCGGGGGCCGTCGGCGTTCTCGGCGCCCGAGTCGAGCGCGGTGCGGGACTTCGTCGACAGCCGCGACATCGGTGGCGTGGAACGGATCACCACGAGCATCTCGTTCCACACGTACGACGAGTTGGTCCTGTGGCCGTACGGGTACACGTACACGGACGTCCCGTCCGACATGACGCAGAACGACCACAAGGTGTTCGTGGCGATGGGGCAGAAGATGGCGAAGACGACGTGCAGGAAGGGAGACTGCTTCACGCCCGAGCAGGCGAGCGACCTGTACATCACCGACGGCACGTCGATGGACTGGGAGTACGGCGTGCACAGGATCTTCGCCTTCACCATCGAGATGTTCCCCGGCACCGACCCGCCCGGCTTCTACCCGCCGGACGAGGACATCAAGGCGCAGACGGCTCGTTTGAAGAAGGCGGTCCTCTACGCGGCGACGAACGCCGCGTGCCCGTACGGGGTCGTCGGCCTGACCTGCTGAGGCGAGGTCCCCCCGGAGCCGGGGCGGCGGGGCCGCAGGGCCTGCCGGCCCGGCGGCCCCGCCGTTTCGTTCGCGCTACATGTTGGGGCAGTTGTGCTTCGTCGAGGAGTTCGAGCTCGATGAACTCGAAGAGGACGACGACGTCGACGATTTCGCCGAGGGGCTGCTGGTCGCGGCGTGCGCGATCGCCGTGCCACCCCCGACGAGGGCTCCCGACAGCGTCACCGCCATCAGGGCCCGGGTCAGTCTGTGTCGCATGATGCTCACCTCCTTCGGTGGTTCGTCTGGAGGGAGTCAACCGCCCGAACATGAAGGAACCCGGGGAGGAGTGGAAGAGCGGACTGTGAAGCACGCTAGAGTCTGACCAGGGGGAAGCGTGGGCTACGACGTCGCGATCGTTGGGGGCGGTTCGGCGGGCTGCGTGCTGGCCGCCAGGCTGAGCGAGGATCCGTCCCGCTCCGTCTTGCTGCTGGAGGCGGGTCCCGACTACCCGAGCATCGACGACCTGCCCCCGGACATCCGAGACGGCGGGTATCCGACGGGAAGCCACGATTGGGGATACCGCTCTGAGCCCGACGAGTCCGGCAGGGTCGAGGAGCTGCTTCGCGGGAAGCTCATGGGTGGTTGCTCCTCGACGAACGCCAGCATGGCCGTCCGTGGCTCGCCCGGCGACTACGACGCGTGGGCGGCGCACGGCAACCCGGGATGGTCGTTCGACGACGTGCTCCCGTTCTTCCGCTCCATCGAGCGCGACCTCGACTTCGGGGACGCCGAGTGGCACGGTTCCCGAGGTCCGCTGCCGATCCGCCGCGACGACCCGGACCAACTGGTCCCGGTCCAGGCCGCGGCGCTGGCCGCGGCGCTTGCGCTCGGACATCCACACGCCCCCGACCACAACCGCCCGGGCGCCGTTGGGGTGGGGCCGTGGCCCACCAATCGCGTCGACGGCGTGCGGATGAGCACCGCCCTCACCTTCCTGCAGGCCGCCCGGTCGAGGCAGAACCTGACGATCCGCCACGACGCCGTCGTCGATCGCGTCCTGGTCGACGGGAACCGCGCCACGCGCGTCGCGCTCGCCGGTGACGAAGAGCCGGTCGAGGCCGGCTCGATCGTGCTCGCCGCCGGCGCGTACGGCTCCCCCGCGATCCTGCTCCGGTCGGGGATCGGGCCGAGGAGCGGTCTTGACGCGCTGTCGATCCCCGTCGTGCGCGACGTGGGCGGGGTGGGGAGGGCCCTCATCGAGCACGTGTGGTTGTCGGTCGACGTTCCGACCGCACCGAACCAGCCGCCGGGGCCGCTCGGTCAGACGCTGGTGACCATGCACAGCGCCGACGCGGATCCGACCGGCCCTCCCGATCTGCAGCTCATCGTCGCGTCGGCGCAGACGGTGGGGCCCGAGGCGAGCCCCACGGGAGGCCTGTTCTTCATCGGGGTCTCGGTCGTGAAGCCGCGCTCGCGGGGCCGTCTGTGGATTCGATCGCCGGACCCGCAGGCGGCTCCGGCGATCGATCCCGCGATCCTTCGAGACCCGTACGACCTGCGCAGGGCGATCGAAGGGGTTCGCGCCGCGCGCGAGCTGCTTCGCATCCCGCCGCTGACCGACCTGGTGGACGGTCCCGAGATCGGGCCCGCGCCCGGCGTCGCGGACGACGACGACCGCGGTCTGGAGGCGGGCATCCGGGCGACGTACGGGACCTACTACCACCCCGTCGGGACGTGTCGGATGGGGCCGGATCCGGAGGAAGGCGCCGTCGTGGACGCAGGAGGCCGCGTCCACGGGATCGACGGGCTCGTGGTCGCGGACGCGTCGATCATGCCCGACATCCCGTCGGCCAACACGAACCTCCCGACGATCATGGTCGCCGAGCGGCTCGCGGCGGCACGAATCCGAGACGGACAGTGATCCGTCTTACGGAGCCAGGAACGAGTAGGAGACCTTCTGGCCTCCGAGCGTTCCCTTCACCGTCGCCATCGGCCGCTGCTGCCAGTCGTTCCACGACATCCGCAGCGTGCCTGGGGACGCGCCGGGACCGGACACCGTGACGCTCGCGACGATGTCGCCGTTCCGGTGATCCCACGTCACCTTGCCGCTCACGGCCACGTCGTCGACCCACTCGACCGCGTCGAGCTTCGCCACCACGTCGGTGTACCCGTGCATCTTGAACGTCCCGCCGCGCAGGCCGAAGCCGCGCGTCGCGAAGCTCTCGTACCAGCGCGCCGCCACGTCGGCCACCGTGTCGGCCGCGGCGACCGCCGTGCGCTGCCGCGGGTCGCTGATGCCGAGGTCGCTGGCGTGCTCCACGAACTGGTTCACCAGGCGGTTCGGCTGGTACCGCGAGGCGCAGGCGGTGTCGCCCGCCGACAGCGTCTCGAAGAAGTGGACGACGATGTTCGACGCGCAGTGACCGTAGTCGGCCAGGGCGCTCACGTGCGTCATGTTCGCAACGGGGACGAACGTCGAGTTCGGGAAGGCGTTCGCCGTGGCCAGTGCGCCCTCGGGCGACGTCAGCGAGTCGAGGTCGCCGGACAGGACGAGCACCGGCATGTCCGGGTAGTGCGCGTTCGGAGGCACCGGCGGGTCGATCCGGCTCGGGATCGGCCACTGCAGACAGCTGTCCCAGTAGTGTTCCGGGTACGTCACCCATTCCTTGACGGTGAACGGCCAGAAGATGTTCGGTGCCTTGCTCTCGAGCCCCTTGATCGACGCCCGGTACTCGAGCTGACGCTCGGGGAGTGAGTCGCTCATGTCGTACGCCTGCGGGTAGTCGTTACAGCCCACTGCGTTGTAGAGCCCTTCGGACCACTCGCGGACCGGCCCGCCCGAGCCGTACCACGTGTTCTCCGCCATCAGCCGCAGCAGGGGGAGCGTGTCGTGGTCGGCCGCGAGCGCCGCGAGCGCCGCGGCGTCCAACTCGCGGTACAGGTCCGGGTTGGTCGCCCCGTCGGCCATCAGCTTGCCAACCCCACCCGAGTCGACGCGCACTCGGTGCCAGCGCCCGTCGCCGCCGGGAGCCCGTCCGGAGATCGGATGCTGTCGGACGGCGTCGAGGAGCCGAAGGATCGGCGTCATGCCGTCGGGCGACGGACAGGTCGGCCACCGCGCGCACGCGAGTCGAAACGCGTTGACCATCGCCGTGTTCGTGTCGCTGTACCAGGGGTCCGGCCACTGCACGAAGTAGGCGGAGTCGAGCACGACCGCGCGGACCAGCTGCGGGAAGCGGACGGCGAAGGTCTGGCTGAAGAAGGTTCCGTACGAGTCTCCGTACAGGTCGATCTGGGGGATGTTCAGGGCGTGCAGGACGGCGGCCATGTCGTCGGCGGCCTGGTGCGTGCCGTACAAGTCGGACGCCGGCCCGAGTTGCTTGCCGCACAGGCCGACGTCCTTGTCGTAGCTGCCGATGTAGTGCTGAAGGCGCGAGCACCTGATGGGGTCGGACCCGCCCGTGCCGCGCAGGTCCACCAGCAGCAGGTCGTGGCGGTCCATCATCGGCTGGAAAAGGCGCCGGTAGCTCCAGCGGCTGCCGGTGGTGGAGTACCCCGGCCCCCCCTCGACCGCGACGATCGGCTCCAGCGCGGGATCGCTCGTGTCCGAGTGCAGATACCGCTGGTAGTAGATGTGCAGTGTGCCGAGCGATGGGTCGTGGCGGTCGAGCGGGACGGTCACGTACCCGCACTGGACGTGCGGGGGGTTGGGGCACGCGATGGACGTGACCGGCGCCCGCTTGGCGCCGTTCGGACCGACCGTGTTCGGTCGGGCCCCTGGCATGGCGCCCGCCGGAGCCGCGAGCGCGAGGGCCGTCACAGCCACTGCCGACGACACGACGGCGCGACGCGCCAGCTTGCTCAGCATTCCGCGATCCCCTCCCCACTGCCGAAGCCTCATGGTGCGAGGCCGCATCCTACATGGACCGTCCGGACTTCGGGAACGGTCCAAAGTCTATTTCGCCGGTCGAAGCAGGCACCGCGGCCGTTTCCGCATACTGCAGTTGCATTAGGTTGGATGCCCCAATCGACACGTGGGTCATCCGCTGTAGGCTGATCAGCGGAGTGGGGACAGGGGATCGATCCCAGCGCCGCGAGGCGACCGTGTGGAATGTCGACCGCTCCGCACCCCCTCGAGAGCCTCCGGCGGTTCCTTCCAGTGGTGAGCGATGACGTCCGAGCAGGAGAGCCCGCCACGCGTGTTGCTCGTCGAGGACAACCCCGACGACCGGCAGCTCGTCCGTGAGCTCCTCGAGACCGAGGGCATCGAGGTGGTCGGCGAAGCTCCGGACGGGGCGGTGGGGGTTCGCCTCGCCGCCGAGCTGGAGCCCGACGTGGTCCTCATGGACCTCCGGCTCCCGGGGATGAGCGGCCTCGAGGCGACCCGCCAGATCAAGAAGATCCTTCCGCTCACCCAGGTGATCACCCTGACGGCGTCCGAGCAACTGCTCGCGTGGGACGCCGCGAAAGCCGGGGTGTACGCGTACCTGGACAAGCACCGGGCGCCGGCGATGCTGGGGGACGTCGTGCACCAGGCTCGCCGTCTGAAGACCCGGCTCGAGGGCCAGGGCGAGTCGGCCGGGGACGAGCCGGACGCGGACCCGGACCAGGGCTGAAGCCGGAGCCGCCTCGGCTTCGCGGTACGATGGCCCGCGCCGGCGAGCCGCGCGTGCGCTCGAGGGTCGCCGCGGCGGAGCGCCGGCGGCCCGTTCGTTCGAGGAAGACGATGGCGACGAAGCACACCTACGATCCGGGAATCATCGAGCCCGCGTGGCAGGAGGCGTGGGTCGAGGAGGGCGTCTTCAAGGCCGTCGAGGAAGACGACGGACGGCCCCACTTCTACAACCTGCAGATGTTCCCGTACCCCTCGGGCGACATGCACATGGGGCACGCCGAGGCCTTCGGCATCAGCGAGGCCATCGGGCTGTACCAGCGGATGAAGGGCAAGAACGTCCTGAACCCGATCGGCTGGGACGCGTTCGGGCTCCCCGCCGAGAACGCCGCCATCAAGCGCGGGGTCCATCCGAAGGAGTGGACGTACGCGAACATCGCCCAGCAGCGGTCCACGCTCCGGCGGTACGGGTGCGCGTTCGACTGGGAGCGGCAACTGAACACGTGCGATCCCGACTACTACCGGTGGACGCAGTGGCTGTTCCTGCAGCTGTTCGACCGTGGCCTGGCCTACCGGAAGAACGCGCCGGCCAACTGGTGCCCCAAGGATCAGACCGTGCTGGCCAACGAGCAGGTCATCGGCGGACGGTGCGAGCGCTGCGGCACGCAGGTGATCCGCAAGGACCTGACGCAGTGGTTCTTCAAGATCACGGCATACGCCGACCGGCTGCTGGACGACATGGCGCAGCTGGAGGACACGTGGACCGACCGCGTCCTCACCCAGCAGCGCAACTGGATCGGGCGCTCGGAGGGCGCCGAGGTGACGTTCACCATCGAGGAAACGGGCGATGACGTGACCGTATTCACGACGCGGCCCGACACGCTCTGGGGCGTGACGTTCTTCGTGTTCGCGCCCGAGCATCCACTGGTCAGGGACTTCGCCGCCGCCGGCGGCGTCTCGCGTGAGGTCGACGAGCTGCTCGACCGCCTGCAGCTGTCGCCGGTGGCCACCAGGGGAGAAGAGGAAGCGTCCCGCGAGGGGATCCCGCTCGGCGTGCACGCGGTGAACCCCGTGAACGGTGAGACGGTGCCGTGCTACGTGGCGCCGTACGTGTTGATGGAATACGGAACGGGCGCCGTCATGGGCGTGCCCGCGCACGACCAGCGCGACTTCGAGTTCGCGCGCGAGCACGGGTTGCCGGTGCGGGTGGTCATCCAGCCCGACGGCGAGGAGCGCGACGCCGACGCGATGACCGAGTCCTACGACCACGAGGGCGTCATGGTGAACTCGGGCGCGCTCGACGGGACGCCGTCTCCGGACGGGATCCCCACCGTGATCGCGTGGCTGGCCGAGCGAGGTGCCGGCCGAGCCGCCGTGTCCTACCGGTTGCGCGACTGGCTCATCTCGCGCCAGCGCTACTGGGGCGCGCCGATCCCGATCATCCACTGTCCGACGTGCGGCGAGGTCGGAGTCCCGGAGGAGGACCTGCCGGTCCTGTTGCCGGACGACGTCGACTTCTCGCCGCAGGGCGTCTCGCCGCTGGCGAACCATGAGGGCTTCGTGAACGTGTCGTGCCCGAAGTGCGGTGGCGCCGCCAAGCGCGAGACGGACACCATGGACACGTTCGTGGACTCGTCGTGGTACTTCCTGCGGTTCACGGGCAAGGTCCCGGACCGCGCGTTCTCCACCGAGGAGGTCGCCAAGTGGATGCCGGTCACGCAGTACACGGGCGGGATCGAGCACGCGATCCTTCATCTGCTGTACAGCCGGTTCATCGCCAAGGTGCTGTACGACATGGGGCTCGTGACGTTCACCGAGCCGTTCACGCGCCTGCTCAACCAGGGAATGGTGATCAACGAGGGCGCGGCGCTCTCGAAGAGCCGCGGGAACGTGGTGGAGCCCCTGCCCCTGATCGAGCGCTGGGGCGCCGACGCCATCCGCACGACGATGCTCTTCTCGGGACCGGTCGAGGACGACGTCGACTGGGCGACCGTGTCGGCGCAGGGCGCGCACAAGTGGCTGAGCCGGGTGTGGCGCTCGGTCTGGGAGTCGGCCGATCGAAACGGTGGCTCGGACGGCGCCGCCGGATCCGGGGAAGGCGACCTGCTGCGGCTCGTGCACCGGACGCGCAAGGCCGCGACCACCGACATGGAACGCCACCGGTTCAACGTCGCCATCTCCAAGCTGATGACGCTGACCAACGAGCTGGTGCGGGCGCTGGACGCCGGCGCGAACGGCTCGGAGGTCCGGGAGGCCGCGGTGACGCTCACCCAGATGATCGCGCCGTTCGCGCCGCACATGGCGGAGGAGCTGTGGCGGCGCGCGCTGGGCAACGAGACGAGCGTGTTCCGATCGACGTGGCCGACGTGGGACGAGGCGCTCGCCCGGTCCGACGAGGTCGTGCTGATCGTGCAGGTCGACGGCAAGGTTCGGGACCGCATCACGGTTCCGGCCGACGCCGGTGAGGACGCGTGCCGCGAACTGGCGCTCGCGTCCGAGCGCGTCGCCGCCAGCATCGACGGCCGCGAGGTGGATCGCGTCGTCGTTCGCCCTCCGAAGCTCGTCAACATCGTCACCGCGCGCTCTTCGTAGATTCCCCTCCTTTCCGCCGATGCGTGTCGTCGACGCGCGTCGGTGTGTCGAGGTACGGTCGTCGCTCGTGCTCCCCCTCTGAGGCGTTCGCGCGCGCGTCTCGTCGCGCGCGACGGGAGGAAGGAGTGGAATGGAGCGACTGCGTGAGCGGCTCGCCGATCTCGAACGGCGCGAGCTGATCGGGCTTCTCGTCGTCGCGGCGGTGATCGTCGCAGCCTGCCTCGTGTGGTACTGGCGATCGCTGCCGAAGCCCGTGCGCATCGAGGCGTCGACGACGGGGACCGCCCTGACGCACACGTCGTCCCCGGGGACCGCGGTCGCGTCGCCGACGCCCGGACCCGAGCTCGTCGTCGACGTCGCCGGATGGGTCCGGCACCCGGGCGTGTATCGCTTCCATCAGGGCGACCGGGTGATCGACGCGATCCAGGCCGCCGGCGGCGCGAAGCCGGGAGCGAGCCTCGCCGCGATCAACGAGGCCGCGCTGCTGCAAGACGCCCAGCAGATCCTCGTGACGAGACGCGGAGCGGCGGGGAGAACCGGCGGGGGCGGCGCCGGCGGAGCGGGAGGCGCCGCCGGCGGCAAGATCAACCTGAACACGGCGACGCTGGATCAACTCGAAACGCTGCCGGGGATCGGTGAGGTCATCGGGCAGCGCATCATCGACTACCGCGAACAACACGGTCCGTTCCACTCGGTCGACGACCTCCTCAACGTCTCGGGCATCGGCCCGTCCCACCTCGCGGACGTCAAGGACCTGGTGACGGTCTAGCCGGTGTCGGGCTGGACGCTGCCGGTCGCGGCGGGGGGCCTCTGGGCCGGGATTCTCCTGGCGGGGGCGGAGCCGGCGCCGGGCGCCCTCATGTCGTTCGCGCTGCTCCTCGCGGGCCTGGCGGGGCTCGGCGCCTCGGCGGCGCGGGGCGTGTGGGAACGGTCGGGCGCGCGCGGCGCCGCCGCCCGGTTCGCGGTCGTGGCCGTGGCGTTCGCGTTGCTCGGCGGCGGTTGGGGCATGCTGCGCGCGAGCCGGGTTGCGTCCTCGCCGGTCGCGCGGCTCGCCGGGCGCTCCGTGGAGGCGGTCGGCGAGCTGGGCACCGACCCGCAGCAGGGAACTCTCGGGTGGACGGCGTCGGTACGGATCGCCCGCGTCCTGCCCGGGATGCCGGGGTGGCCGGCGGCGATCGCGGTGCACGACACCGTGTGGGCGGAGGGGCGGGGTCCTCCGCCGCGGCTCGACGTCGGGGATCGGATCGCGGTGTCCGGGTTGCTCCGTGCCCCGAAGGGATCCTTCGGGGACTACCTGCGTCACCGGGGATACGCGGCCGAGCTGTCGGTGAGCACAGTCCGCATGCTCGGGCCGCCGTCGAGCCTGCTCCTTCGCTCCGCCGACGCGCTTCGCGCGGCGCTGACGTCTTCGCTCGCGCGCGTCTTCCCGCCGCGCGAAGCGGGGCTGCTCATGGGCCTGGCGCTGGGCGACGTGTCGCACCTCGATCCGGTGGTCGCCGAGCGGTTCCGCGCCACCGGACTCACCCATCTGTTGGCGGTGAGCGGGGAGAACGTGGCCATGTTCCTCGCCCCGATCCTCGGTCTCGCGAGCCTCCTTCGCCTCCGGCGGGCGGCCACCTTCGGGGTGGGTCTGTTCGCCGTCGCCTTCTTCGTGGTGCTGACGCGCGCGGAGCCGTCGGTGCTGCGCGCCGCCGCCATGACCACACTCGTGATGATCGGCACGTTCGCCGGCCGGCCGCGGAGCGCTCCCGCGATCATCGGCGGGGCGGTCCTGCTGCTGCTGGCGGTCAATCCGACGCTCGTGTACGCGATCGGGTTCCAGCTGTCGGTGGCCGCGACGGTCGGGATCGCGGCGCTCACAGGACCGCTGTCCGCTCGCCTTCGATTCCTGCCGCGCGGGCTCGCGATGGCCGCCGGCACGACCATCGGCGCGCAGGCCGGTGTCACTCCGCTGCTCCTGCATTACTTCGGGTCGGTGCCGACCGTGACGCTCGCGGCGAACCTGCTTGCGGCGCCTGCCGTCGGTCCCGGCATGCTGCTGGGGCTGGCGGCGGCCGCGCTCGGCGTCGCTTGGCGGGGCGGCGCGCTCGCGGTCGCGTGGTCCGCGCGGCTGCCGATCGGCTACCTGGAGGCAGTCGCCGCGCACCTGGCGCGCTGGCCGCTGCCATCGATAACGTCGGCGGGCGGGCAACCGCTGCTGCTCGTGGGCGGGTTCGTGGCACTCGCGGCGGTCGCGGGCTGGCTGCGTTCGGGCGCGCGCGTCCCGCGCCGCGCCGCGGCGGTGCTCGCCGTCGGGATGGCGCTGTTCACCGCCACGAACGCCCTCGCCGCGGGGCCGCCGGGCGCGCTCACGGTGACGTTCTTCGACGTCGGGGAAGGCGACGCGGCGCTGGTTCGTTCGCCGGGAGGCGCGACGATGTTGATCGACGGAGGGCCGGACCCCGAGCAGGTCGCGACCAAGCTGGCCGCGCTGGGCATCCACCGCCTCGACGTGGTGGTGGCGACGCATCCGCACCTCGATCATTACGAAGGGCTGGCGGCCGTCCTCGCTCGGATCCCCACCGGGCTCGTGCTGGACACCGGATGCAAACCCGTCGAGACGACCTCGCCTTCCTACGAAGCGTTCCTCTCGGCCGTGTGGGCGTCGGGTGCCACGCAGCGGCACCCGATGGCGGGGGACTCGCTCGCCGTCGGGGACGTCCGCATCGACGTCCTCAGTCCGGACCGATGCTGGCAGGGAACGAACTCGGACCCGAACAACGACTCGATCGTCCTGATGGTGTCGTGCGATGGCGACCGGGTCCTGTTCGCCAACGAGCCGGAAGCGGCCGCACAGCAGGAGATGCTGGACGAGCACGAGCCCATCGTCGCCCCGGTTCTCAACGTGCCCCACCACGGCGCCGCCACCTCGATCGTTCCGTTCCTTCGGGCCGTTCACGAAGCGGTTGCGGTGGTGAGCGTGGGACCCAACTCCTACGGTCACCCCGCGCCCTCGACGATCCAGGCGCTCCTCTCGTCCGGCGCCCGTGTCTACCGGACGGATCTGGGCGGCGACGTCACGGTGTCGTTCGATCGCGGGGGCGCGGTCTCCGTACAATCCAGCGGAGGAGATTGAAGGACATGGCTGAACAGCACGATGGCGGCGGGCGCCGGGGGAAGCTCCCCACGCTCGCGCTGATCTGGGGCGAGGACGAGTTCCTGCTGCGCGAGTCCGCCCACGACCTACTGGCCGAGCACGGCCTGCGCGCCGACGAGGTGGACGCCGCCGAGTGGCGAGGGGGAGAGACGTCCGACCTCGCGACGCCATCGCTGTTCGGCGAACGGCGGGCCCTGCTGGTCACGGGCGCGCAGAGCCTGTCCGACGCGGCTTCGACCGAGCTTCGCACGTACCTGTCGAGCCACGGAGACGGCGACGACTCGGTTCTGATCCTCACTGCCATCTCGCGCGGACGGTCCGGGCCTGCGATCGGCAAGGCCGTCACGGCCGCCGGCGGCGCCGTCCGCCAGGTGACGCTCCGCCGCCAGGACCTGCCGCGCTGGGTCCTCGAGCGCGCGAAGCGCCGAGGCGTCTCCCTGTCCCCGCCCGGCGCCACGGCGTTGATCGGCGCGGTCGGCGACGGCCCCGCCGAGCTCGACCAAGCGGTGGAGCAACTTCGGGCGGCGTTCCCCAACCAGCCGGTGGGGCCCGAGCAGGTGCATGCGCAGTTCCGCGGTCTCGGCGACCAGCAGATCTGGGATCTGTGCGACCGGGCGCTCGCCGGCCGGCTCGGCGACGCGCTGGTGGCGCTTCGTTCGCTGCTGGAGGACGGGGAAGCCGGGCTGCTGATCCTCGGCGGCATCGCGGCGCGCGTGCGCGACCTGATCAGGGTTCGCTCGCTGCCCGACCGGATGCCCGCCGCCGAGGCGGCCAAGGCGGCGGGGTTGCGGTTCGACTGGCAGGTCCGCCGCTACCGCGAACAGGCGGCGCGCTTCACTCGGGAAGAGCTCGACGCGCTCCACGAGCGCGTGGCGGAAGCCGACCGCGCCATCAAGGGGGGCGTCGGCGAAGACGTCGTCCTTCCGGGAGTCGTCGCGGCGCTCGCGGGACGGCCCGAGGTCGGCAGGGTCGAACTGCCGGAACCGATGAGCCGCTGAGGCCGAGAGCCGAGAGCGGCGCCTTGGGGCGGGTCGGTGAGCTAGGAGCCGGAGGACGCCGAGGCGGCGGATCGCGCCAGCCGGGACTTGCGACGCGCGGCGGTGTTCTTGTGAATCGCGCCCGAGGACACCGCCTTGTCGAGGGCACGGGACGCCTTGCGAAGCTCCTCGGTGGTGACGTCGCGGTCGCCGGACTCGACGGCCGCGTCCACGCGCTTGGAGTGCGTCTTCAGTGCGGTCCGCGTCGAGCGGTTCCGCGTGCGGCGCTTCTCGTTCTGGCGGTTGCGCTTGATCTGGGACTTGATGTTCGCCACGACGGCCAGAGTGTAGCAGCCGCTGGATTGTCGACCGGAGCGAGCGTATCGTCGCAAGTGATGGGTCACGACGACGAGTCCGGGTCCGCTTCCCCTTCGGCTTCGTCAGAGCCCGGCGGGACGAGCGCCGCCGGATCCCAGAGCTCGACCAAGACCGGGACCGGCGAGTTCATGGAGTCGTGGGCCCACCCCGACCCGAACCGTGTTCCCCCCGAGCCGCGGCCTACCCGGCGAATTCCGCGCGTCGTCTGGAAGGTGGTCTCGGTTCTGGTCTTCCTCGGCTTCCTCGCGTTCGCGTTCCTCGGCCCGATCCGGGGCTCGATCTTCTGTGCGCACCCGGGGACGGCCCAGTCGCTCCCGCTCAAGATCATCGTCGCCCTCATCGGGCTCGGCATCGCCCGGGGCATCTGGATCCTGGGCGGGACCGAGGCCGAACCGTGGCGGTACGCCGGGGCCCACGGCGGCCCGCAGGTGATGAAGCGGCTGGGCCGGCGACGGACGGGCGCCTGGTGGGCCCTGTTCCCATGGTTCTTCTTCCTGGGCTTCGTGGTGGCCCTCTTCGTGTTCCACCTCGGGGACTGCGGCTGATCGAAACGACCGCCCCCGGTCTGGGACACTTGAGGGCCGGCTCCGCTTCGCCCATCCCGAGCCGGAGGAACGGAGTTACGTGCCGACCACGCCACTCAGCCTGATCCGCAACTTCTGCATCGTCGCCCACATCGACCACGGGAAATCGACGCTTGCCGACCGCTTCCTCGAGCTCACCCACGCCGTGGCCGAGCGGCAGATGCGCGAGCAGTACCTCGACCGGATGGATCTGGAGCGCGAGCGGGGCATCACGATCAAGGCGCAGGCGGTCCGCCTTCGGTACGCGCCGGTCCCGTCGGAAGGCGGCAACGACGGTGCGCGTCGCGCCGCCACCGCCCGT
>Ga0335082_10005403_pt1 | contig 13976 bp, 14 predicted proteins | sample Lox_Sample_41_FD_206718 | JGI IMG/M metagenome (GOLD analysis project Ga0335082, IMG submission 206718) | Soil microbial communities from Loxahatchee National Wildlife Refuge, Florida, United States - Lox_Sample_4.1 | ecosystem: Environmental > Terrestrial > Soil > Wetlands | place: USA...
GCGGCGGGAAGGAGATGCCCCGGCCGAGGATCGTCCCTGCGTCCATCACTTCGCCTTCAACGGGATCGGGAAGCAGATGCGCAGGAGCGGCATCCACCAGAAGACGATGTTCAGCAGAGAGATGAAGATCATCAGCACGATCAGCGCGCAGATCGTGATGATCGGGATCGAGAAGGAGCAGATCATCCCGATGTCGAGACTGTCGCCCGAGGCGAACTTCCCATCGAGCGCGTTCTGCAGCCCGGTGACGCGGTTCATCTGCGAGCGCAGCTCGTTCGAGATGAGGAAGCTGACGTTCTTGCGCAGCTTGCGGAGGTCCTTGAGGCTCGTGTCGACCGGCATCGTGATCGTGATCGAGCGCGACGGCGCGTCGAGGTCGAAGAAGCTCGCGATGGTGAAGACGTCGGAGCGCGTGCTGACGAGGTCGGGGCAGAGCGCGCCGCACTCGGGGCGCTGGTAGACGCACCGGATCACGTAGTGCGCGGCACTGCGCGCGTCGACCTTCGGCATGTCCGGCGGCGCGAGGACGTCGCCCTGGAGCGAGACCGCGCTCGCCGTCAGGTCGATGGGCGGAAGCGGCGGCAGCGCCGCCGCGACGATCGTGTCGAGCGTGTCGGGATCGATCCCCGGCGTCCGGAGATTGAGCTCCGGGAGCGTCAGGTCGCCCGTCTCGTCGCCGTTGAGCTTGAGCCGGTCGGCCCACGCGAGCGTGAGCGCCGTGCGCCACGTCGTCGACGCGCTCGTATCCGCCGGGACGTCGAGCTGGGTCCAGAGCGTGCTCCCCTTCGCGTCGGCCGGGCCGGTCCAGCCGTCGCTCGGGAACCAGCCGAGGTTGTCGTGGAGGAACTGCGCGAAGTCGAGCAGGAGGAACCGCGACGCCTCGACCTGCTGCGCCTTCATCGCGTTCACGATGTCGTCGACCTGGTCCGCCGGCGTGTCGTCCGGCGCCTTCGTCTGCGTCGCCTGCAGCAGCCGGAGCGTGTCCGTCACCTTCGCCTTGAGCGCCGACGGCCGCGGGTCGAGCGGCGGTGCGCCCGCCCCGGCGTCGGAGCCGTGGAGCGGCGACTGCGGGTCGGCGGGGCCGGCGGCCTTGAACGCGTCGCCGCTCGCGGTCGGGATCAGCCCGACGAACATCGTCCGCGTCATCCCGTCGCGCTCGTAGCGGACGGGGAAGAGCGGCAGGAGGTCCTCATTGTCGGCGACCTCGCGCGTCTCGGACGCGTCGAGCAGCTTCCAGCTCTTGCCCTTCGGCGCCGTCGGATCGTCGACCCACGCCCACTCGGCGCCGTCGTCGGGATCGTCGAGCTTGCGCACGACGAAGCGCACCGTCTCCTTCGCCGCCGTCGCCACCAGATGGTCCGGCAGGCCGGGCAGCCGGCAGGCGAGTGTCGCGCCGACGAGATAGAAGTGGCCGTGCACCGCCTGGTAGAGCTTCAGGTCGGTCGGTGGCTGCGGCGCATCCTCGCCCGGCGCCGGCAGCCGGTACGTGACCGGCGTCGCGATGTTGCCGTTCAGCGAGCCCGGATCGGTCTCGAGCTGCTTCGCGAGGTCGGCCATGAACGAGTCGCGCTCGAAGCGGAGCAGCGCCGGCTTCTGCATCGCCGTCTCGCGCGCGGTCTGCGGCCCGATCGCGACGGTGTCCGACCAGAGTGGCGACGCAGTGACCCACTGGACGACGTGCGCGCTCACCAGATGTTCCCCGCGCCCGGCGTGTACGACGAGCTGACGACGGAGTTCGCGATCACCGTGTCGGCCTGCACGACGCCGCTGAACTTCGACATGCCCGCGTTGACGGTGAGCATCCCCGCGGAGATCTCGGCGGTCGACGCGTTCACCGTCACCTTCGCCGACGCCGTGACGGTGACCCCGGCCGACTCGAGCTTCACCGAGTTGCCGTTCGAGTCCTCGATCGTGACCGAGCCCGGCCCGTCCTGGAGCGTGACCTTCTGCCCGCCGGGCGTCTCGAGGATCAGCTTCTCCTGCCCGTCGGTGTCGTCGAGCGTGATCTTCACCGCGTTCCGCGAGCAGATCACCTTCTTGTAGTTGTTGCCGGAGCCGTCCATCGATTCCGGCGGCGAGTCGGAGCCGTTCCACAGCGAGCCGACGACGTACGGCCAGCGCGGGTCGCCGTGCTCGAACGCGACGAGCACCTCGTCGTCCGTGTCCGGGATGAACCACGTGCCCTTGTTCGGGCCGGCGTGGAGCGTCGCGACGCGCGCCCAGAGCTCCGCCGCGCTGTCGTCGGGGCCGAGCCACGGGAACCGCACCTTCACGCGGCCCTGGCCGTTCGGGTCGGCGATGTCGGTGACGACCGCCTGCACGACGCCATAGACGCGCGCCGTCGGCGCCGAGTGCCGCGTGTTCCGAATGAGCTCGGCGACGGGCGTCATGCCGCCTTCCCCAGTCCCGCGCGCTCGAGCTCGAGGTCGGTGCGCATCCCCTTCGCGCCGTCGAAGACGACCTCGGTCGCGGCGAGATAGAAGTCGCCCTCGAACAGCGGCCCGAGCCCGGCGAGCGTCACCGTCGCGCCGACGACGAGCTCCGGCTTCGTCTCCGCCGTCCCGTGGCCGACGAGGAATCGGCGCGCGCGGTGCTTCAGGAGCGACTCCGCGCGGGTGCGGGCCTCGTCGCTCGTCAGCGGCGTCGCGTTCGCGAGCGAGTCCTTCCGCTCGCCGAACGCCGACTGGAGGACGCTCGGCCCGCTGTCGCCGCCGTTCAGCTCGGTGCTCACGACGGAGTCCGTCGCGGTCTCGTCGATCGACTGCTTGCCGGAGACGTCCCAGCCGAACACGTCGATGCTCGTCGCCTGGTCCGCGAGGTCGGCGATGACGCGGAACTCGCGCAGGTCCTTCCCGTACGTGAGCTTCACCGGCGTGCCGCCGCGACTCGAGCGCGGCTGCACGCTGAGCGTCGAGTCGTGGACCCAGAGCTCCGCGTCGAGCGCCCGCGCGCGATCGCGCATGAACGCGAGGTCGCTCTGGTTCACCTGCGCGAGCACCTTGTACGTCGGGCCGGTGACGCCGACGTCGGGCGTGAGGCCGTGGTCGCCGGCGATCTGCGAGAAGACGTCCGAGTCCGTGGCGTCGGCGAACGTGCGCGAGCGGCGCGTCATCCGCAGGTCCTGGAAGCTGTCCTCGGCGAGGACGACGAGCGACGGCGCGTTGCCCTCGGGATAGCGCGCCTCGAGGGCGGTGATCTTCCCGACGAAGATCGGCGTCGTGTCGAGCGCGATCTTCAGCTCCTTGCCGAACTCGAGGAGCTGGCGGTCGAAGTAGAGGAAGTCGGACGCGTCGCCCTTCGGGCCCCAGTTGCCGAACTCCACCTCGCAGTTCGACAGGCCGTGCACGTCGTTCCGGATGCGAAGGCCGAGCAGGCCGCCCGTGAGCGCGGACGACTCGTTGCCGTCGATCGAGATCTTCGGGCGGGAGGACTGGATTGCGGGCGGGTCGGCCATCAGTCGGCGTGGAGTCGAAGGTCGCGGGAACGGCGGATCGCGACGGTGCGCGCCACCTCCTGCGCGAGCGCGGGCGACGGTGCGCCCGATCCCTGGCCGCTGCCCTCGGCGGCGCCGCCCTGGGCGCCGCCCTGGCCCGGCTGCTGCGGCGACTGCGCGCGCTGCGGGGTGATGACGTCGAGCTCGGAGATCTGCACGCTCACGTCAGACTCCGATCCCGATCGAGACCGACACCTGCGGCGTCGAAACCTCCGGCGACGCGATCGCCATCCCGGCGTCGCCGCCGAGCGACACGCCGAGCGAGCCGCCGAACTGCGGCGCCTGCGCGTTGAGGTCGAGCAGCGCGCCCGGTGCGAGGAGCCGCGGGTTCTCGATCCCGTTGCCGGCGGCGATGCCCTGCCAGCCGGCGCCGACGCCGGCCGCGTCCGCGAGTCCCTGCACCGTCGAGCCGGCGGGCGCCTGGGCGAGCGGCTGGGTCCCCGGCGTCGCGGGCCCGCCCGGCGCTCCCGCACCGCCGGGCGCCCCGGAGCCGCCGGTGTCCCGGAACGCGAACTGGATCTTCTGCTGCGAGAGCGAGAGCGCGAGACTCGAGCGCAGCGGCTTGCCATCGGGGGAGAAGAGCTCGAGCGTCTCCTCGAGCGCGTCCATCAGCCCGTCGAACTGGAACGAGCCCCAGACGAAGCGGACGGCGGGCGGCACGAACTTGTCCTGCTGGCCCTGCACCGGCGTCGGCGTGATGAAGAACGCGACCTTCTTCGTCAGCTTGCGGACGTCGTCGACCGGGTCGGCGCCCGGCGGCTGCGGCGAGCCGACGTCGAACCAGAGCGTCAGCGAGAGCTTCGTCGTCCCGGCGCCGACGAACTGCCTGGCCGGCGACCCGCGCTGGTCGCCCGCGCCCGACGGCTGCTGGAGCTGGTTCGCGAAGCTGACCTTCAGCGTGTCGGGGTTGAACTGGACCTTGCACCACGTGTCCTGCTCGATCTCGTTCTCGAAGTTCGAGTCGAGCTGCCGGAGCTCCGCCTTCTCGAGGTTCGCAGCGGGGTCAGGCACCGCTCGCCCCCGACGAGTCGAGCTTCAGCGACTGGTACGCGACCTGGAGCTCCTCGACCGCGACCATCCCGTCCTTCGCGTTCAGCGGCGGCGCCTTCAGCTTCATCGGCAGGCAGCCGTGCAGCACCCAGCGCACGCGCTCGCTCTGGTCCGGCGCGAGCAGCACGACCGCGGCGTCCGCGCGCACCGACGTGTCGGAGATCGACTGCTCGAACCAGTCCCAGAGGTCGTAGCTCGCGGTGAGGCCGCGCTTCAGCGTCAGCGTCCCGTACGTCGTCGCGCCGGCGAGCCGGACCTGGACGCCGTTGTTCCCGCCCTCGCGGATCGTCTTCACCTCCTGGTTCAGCTCGAGCCCGTCGCACTCGGCGAACGCCGCGTTGCAGAACGGCGCGCCGCCGTCGACGGTCAGCTCCACCGAGAACGAGAACGCGGTGAACGGATGCGCGGAGAGATCGGTGCTCGACATCAGCGCGTGTCCAGCTGGAGGGAGCCCTCGCCCGTCCGGACGAGCAGCACGGTCAAGAACGTCAGCGGCCGCGACGGCGCGACCTTCAGCTCGACGATGAGCTGGCCGGCCTGCAGCGTGTCCGGCGTGTTCGGCGGCGAGCCCGTGTTGACCTGGTACGCCTGGGACGCGGTCGCGCCGGCGAATGCGCCGAGCGCGAACGCGCGCGACAGCAGCTTCTCGAAGCCGCGCTGCACGCTGCGGCGAAGGACGTCGCTGTTCGGCTCGAACGCGTACGCGTTGCCGTACTTCAGTGCCGCACGGCGGAGCTGGCACAGCAGCCGGCGCACGCCGATCGGGCGAAGGTCATCGTCGTCCGACAGCGTGTCGGCGGCGAGCCAGAGGAAGCCCGCGGGCTCGTGGCGCACGACGTTCACCTGCGCGTCCTGCAGCGCCTGGTACCAGTCGGGCGACAGCGGCGGGTCGAGCTGGACGACGTCGCGGAGCGGCTCGTTCGCGGGCGCGAGCCACGGCCCGCGGCGGATCGAGCGCGACGCGATCACTCCCGCCGCGGCGCCGTCCGGTGGCGAGCGGCGGATCGTCGCCGGGTTCGCCGGGTCAGCGGTGAAGAGCCACGGGTGGTAGAGCCCGCCGAAGGTGAAGATCGGATTCGGTGCGGAGCCGGGCGGGCTCGTCGACTTGAGCGACTGGACGTGGAGGATCGCGGCGCGCTCGCGGTAGTGCTCGGGAAGCGCGAGGACGCCGAACTGGTCGCCGCGCGCCGCGCACATCCGCAGCAGCGCGAGCTGCACGGGAAGGAGCGTCGTCGTCGGGTCGTAGTCGGCGACCTGGTCGAGCAGCCAGCGCGTCGTCTGCGTCGTCCGGACGACGATCCAGTTCGACCAGTCACTCGCGAGCCCGCCGGCGAGCGCCCGCACGCGGTAGTAGAGGGTGGAGCCGCGCGGCCGTCCGTAGATCGAGAACTGGCGTTGCGGCCCGGTGTAGAGATCCTCCGCGGCGGCGTCGTTCGACGGGTCGGTCGTGACCTGCAGCTCGTACGCCGCCTTCTTCACATCCGTCGCGGTCCACTCGAGCGTGAACGCGCCCGACTCCTCGTCGCCGAGCTGCGACAGCGTCGGCGACGCCGGGACGTGCGTCGTGCACGCGAGGAACTTCGACCAGTCCGGCTTCGGCGCCGGCTCGGATTCGAGCGCCTTCGGGATGTGCGAGCCGGGTGCGAGATACCACCGGCGCTGCACCGCGTCCGGCACGACGACCATCGTCACCTCGTCCACGTCGAGCAGCGCGTGCATCGCGCGCAGCGGGCGCGGGTTCGGCTGCTGGTCGCGGATCCAGAACGCCGTGCTCAGCAGCTGACTCGTGTCCGTCGTCGCGAGGGCGGGGTCGACGAAGAGCGACGCGTCGAGCCGCTCGAGGCCGTCGCGGAGCCGGTTCAGCCCGGCGGGACGGATCGCGGGGAGCGCGGAACCGCGGAGGATCGACGCGCCGACCGGGAGATAGAGCGGCGGCGGCGCCGACGGGCCGGCGAGCGGGAACCGCGGCTGCGCCGCGTCCGCGCCGAGGCTCCCCGCGTCGGGCGGCGACGACGGATCGGCGTAGAGCTCGACGTCCGTCGGGAGGTCCGCCGCGAACCGCGGGTGCGCCGGCGCGAAGCCGAGCCCCGAGAGCACGGTGCTCGAGCCGGAGGCGTCGACGACCTCGAGCCGGAGCGTCAGCCGCTCGGCGAGCGCGTCCGGCGCCTGCACCGGCGTCGCGCTCGGCGCGCTCCGCGTCACCTGCAGCGGCGTGCCGACGACCGCAAGCGAGCCCGCGCGCGCGGCGTCGACGTCCTCGACGTCGATCCACACGGTCCGCGACGAGAACACGCCGCGGACGAGCGAGCCCGGCAGCGGCGGATTCGCCGTCGGCTCGGTCAGCGACACGCGCAGCAGGCCCTCGCCTCCGTCGACCGGCTCGGCGACGACGGCGGCGACACTGTGCTGCCCGCCGTGCAGCCCGAGATAGTGAAGATGGCCGTGTCGGCCGGTCGGGACGGTCGCGATGCGCATCCACCATGCCTGACCGCCCGTCACCGTCACCGCCCGGAGCTGCGACGCGGCCGCACCGGGCGGCGAGTGCTCGGCGGCGTCGATCGCGGCCACCGGAACGAGCAGCGTCCACGGGCTCGCCGGGAACGAGACGCGCACGAGGTCGCCGACGACGAGCTCGCCGTTCGAGCCGAGCAGCCCCGCGAACACCGGCGCCGGCTTCAGCGCCGTCAGCTCCAGCCGCACGGGCGACGGCTCGAGCGACGCGTAGACCGAGAGGCCGTCCGACCAGCTTCCCTCCGAGCGCGCGCGCAGCTGCGCGGGCGCGAGCCGGCCCGTCGTGCCGACGGCGGCGATCCCCGGCAGCGCGAACGCGTTCGCCTTCGCGTCGCTCGTGTCCGCGACGCGCACGACCCAGCAGCGCACGCCGCCGTTGCGGAAGAACGCGCGCACCGCGGGGCCCAGGAACGCGTACGCCTGCTCGCCGTGCTCGACGTCCCACGCGACCGGTGCGTCTACGCCGAAGATCGACGCGAACTGCGCCGCGTCCTCCACGGGCACGGGAACGTCGATCGGCCCCGACGCGGCGATGCCGACGAAGCCCGCGATGTCCATGCGCGGCAGCACCTCCTCGATCGGAGGCGCCTGCGTCTCGAAGCGGATCCCGGGCAGCCTGCGGACGGTCTGCGTCACGCGCTACTCCATCTGGAGCCGCTCGTACGCGAGCACCAGCTCCTCCATCGCGACGTCGGTGCCCTTCGCATTGAACGGCCCGCTCGTGTGCTTGATGATCCGCGCCCGCAGGAGCTTCCACGTCTGGACGACCTGCGTATGGTCCTCGTTCTGGAGCTTGACAGTGACCGTGCGGAACGCCTTCTGGTCGCCGTTCCGGATCTGGTCGAGCCAGTTGTAGAGATCGAGCGACCCGATCACGCCGCGCTTCATCGTCACGTCGGTCGACTTGTTGATCCCGGTGATCTTCTGGACGGAGTTCTCCTTCATGTTCCCCGCCCGGTACTCGGCGACCGTCACCTCCATGCCGACGCCGCTCAGCTCCTGGAAGCCGGCCTGCGGCCCGTCGGTGACCCCGTCACCGAGGTCGACGAGGAAGTTGAACTGGACGTACGGTCGGTCGCGTAGAACGGCCATCTCGCTCTCCTTTCAGCTCTGCGCTAGCGCTTGGCGTCGGCCGTCCACTGACCGATGCGGAAGATGACGAACTCGGCGGGATAGAGCGGAGCGACGCCGATCAGGCAGACGAGCCGGCCGTTGTCGAGGTCGGCCTGCGTCATCGTCGACCGGTCGCACTTGACGAAGTACGCCTTCTCCGGCTTGTCGCCGAGAAGCGCGTTGTTCTGCCACTCGTTGAAGAGGAACTCGTCGATCGTCCCGCGGACGTTCGCCCACAGCAGCGGCCCGTTCGGCTCGAACACCGCCCACTGCGTCCCCTTGTCGATCGAGTGCTCGAGGTACGCGAAGTAGCGGCGGATGTTCAGGTACTTCCACTCCGAGTCGGAGCTCATCGTCCGCGCGCCCCACAACCGGAAGCCGCGGCCCTCGAAGAAGCGGAAGCAGTTGACGCCGACGGGGTTCAACACCTCCTGCTGCGCCTTGTTCAGCATCTTCTCGAAGCCGATCGCGAGGTTCACGACCTCGTTCGCCGGCGCCTTGTAGACGGCGCGGTTGATGTCGTTCCGCGCGTAGATGCCTGCGACGAACCCGGACGGCGGCATCTCGTTCGGCTGGTTCGTGACCGGGTCGAGGATCTCGATCCACGGGTAGTAGAGCGCGCCCCAGCTCGAGTCGAACAAGCCGCGCATGTCGCGCACCTGGCCGATCGTCATGTCGTTGCCCGCGTCGATCACCGCGACGCGGTAGCGCATGTACTGGGCGTGGGTGAGGACCGCGCTGATGATCGCGTGGACGCGGTCGGTGTCGGTCAGGTAGTTGTGGCTCGAGCCCGGCGCGGCGACGATCGAGATGTCGTCGAGGTCCTCGAGCGAGACGAGCCCGGTCTTCGTTCCGTCCGCGAGCTCGGCGCCCTCGTAGAAGCTCGCCGGCGGGAGGATCCCGTCGCTTCCGAGGGTGCCGTGCTCGAGCAGGATGTCGAGCGAGCGCTCGAGATCCGAGGAGCCCGGGTCCTGCACCGCCGACTCGAGGTCGGGGACTGGGGGCGAGCTGCCTGCGACGAGCGCCGACGACGCTGCGAACAGTGCGCCGAGGACGGTGAAGCCGGTCGCGTCGTCGCCGACGTCGATCTCGATCGGCATCGAGCTCGTCGTGCTGCTCGTCGGCCCGAAGATCGCCGACATCGAGTCGGGCGCGCCGCCGAGCTGGTGGCGCGGGTCGAGGGGTAGCCCGGCCCACGGCGTGAGGCTCGCGTTCGGGTCGCTCTGGCCGACGGAGACGGTGACCGTCACGAGCTGGACGGCCGCGAGCTCCGCGAGCTCGAGCGTCGACGGCGACGCCTCGACGTCGAAGAACCAGACGTGCGCGCCCGTGACGGTGTCGAGCCGCGACCGGGCGATGCCGATCTCCGTCGTCGCCGGGCTCCCCGGAAGCGAGAGGAGCACGACGTCGAACTCGGAGAGCCCGTTGACCTGGAGGCCCTCGGAGGTGTTCGCGAGGACGTTCGGGCCCACGACGAGCGTGAAGCGGACGTGGAAGTTCCCGAAGGCGCCGGGATACCGCGCGGACACGTCGATCGCGCCGCCGATCCCGTCCAGCGACGCGCGCCCGCCCTGGTCCTCCTCCTGATTGTCGGGCTCGTCGTTCGCGTAGATCCGCTTCACGTAGAGCTTGTTGCCGCCCTCGGTGAAGAACGCGCGGGCGGCCTGCCACATGTAGTTGTCGATGAGGGTGCCGCCGAAGTCGAGCTGCTCGCCGTCGCCGTACGTCAGCTCGAAGTCGGCGAGCGACGTGAGGATCTCGGGCGTGTTGTACAGCGGGCCGTACCGCGTCGGGCCGACGAAGGCCGTCGTGGTCGTCCCGACGCCCTCGATCGACTTCGTGCGGTAGGAGGTCTCTTCGACGTAAACACCGGGAGCGAGGTACTCGGGCATCGGGGTCTCCTTAGGCCGAAAGGACGAGCAGGTCGGGGCCGTCGCCCGTGCGCAGCACGAGCTCGCGGCCGAAGACGAGGGTCTGCGAGCCCAGCGGGGCGTCCGGGCTCGTCGAGGCGAGGAGCGTGCCGGCCGGCTGCGTCAGCACGGCGCACAGGTCGGGCGGCTCGCCGGAGGTCGGGTCGGGGAACGGCGGGCTCGCCGCGGCGCCCGCGTACTGCGCGGTCACCGTCACGGGCCACGTCTGGTCGGAGAGCGCGCGGCTGCCCGGCGGCGGCGACGCGTGCCACGGCGGCTTCGGGTACGGGAGGAAGACGGCGGCGCGGCCGTCCGCGTCGGCGACGCCGCGGTAGACGGGCGCGCCGTTCAGCGAGACCTCGAGCACGGCCCACGCCGCGCCGGCGCCGGTCTCGGCGTCCTTGAGGTCGGCGCGGATCGCCGCGATCCCCGCCGGCGCGACGCGGCTCGGCGTCGAGAAGAGCGGTACCGAGCCGGTCGTGGCGTCGGGCGGCGACGTCGCGACGCCGCAGTCGTCCTCGAAGAGCCCTTGCACCGGCACGTCGGCGGGGAACACGAACGGCAGGAACCGCCCCTGCGTGTCCGTCAGCTGGAAGACGAAGCTCTCCTGCACCGGGGGCGAGCTCCAGAACGCGTCGTCGCCCGCGCCGAACGAGCTCGCGCGCAGCCCCGGGAGGTCGTGCACCGCGAAGACGCCGCTCGGGCCGACGGTGGCGGCCGTCCCCGTCGTCGTCTCGACGACCTGGAGCCCGTCGGCGATGAGCTGACCCGAGACGCGGTCGAAGAAGCGCACGCCGAGCAGCGCGGTCCGCGTCACCGTCTCGAGCGGCGTCGGCGGCGGCTGCGACACGACGCTGCTCACGACGTCACGACCTTCGTGAACCCGAGGTCGCGCGTCTGGACGAGACCCATGCCGTCGTCCATCGCGACCGACGACTCGATCTCCACCATGCGCGCGACGTACGTCGCCGACGGCTGCTCCTGCGACTGCGCGACGTCCCAGATGTAGCCGATGTCCTGCACCGTCAGGTTCTCGTAGACGAGCTCGACCGTCTCCTCCGGACGGAACACCTGCGGCTCCGGGCTGTGCTGGTTCAACACGCCGGACGGAAGGACGGGCGTGTCCTCGAGCGTGCGGATCGCGAAGCCGAGCAGTCGCTGCTGCCGGACCGCGTCCGTCGCCCACGCCGTGACGAGGAAGTGGAGGTCGAGCGGAAGCGGCGGACGGTAGCGCCTGCCGTCGGGGCCGATCTGCGGCGGTAGGTTGCGGTTCGAGCTGACCGTGAGCCGGTAGAGGTAGAGCGAGACGCCTTCCGTCATCGGCGCCGCGAGGTTCGTCGACTTGTACTGCGCGAACGTGACGCCGTCGAACTCCGTCCCGACGGCCGCGCTCTGCATCAGGCCGAGAATCGCCTGGCTCGTCGCACCGATGGCGGGATACGTCGCCATCGTCAGCGCAGCAACGGCCGCTGCACGGCTTCGCGGATCGTCGTCACCACGTCCTCCGGCGAGACCTCGCCGATCTCGACCTGCTCCGGCCGGAGCTCCCACAGGTACGCGTGGCCCTCGTGCTCCTCGACTGCAAGCACCTTCGTGCGCGGACGCTCGAGCAGGAGGTCGACGCACGCGTCGGGGAGCACGGAGTCGTGCAGCCCGACGACGACGACGTGCGGCTCGGTGTCACGCGCGAGCGCGGCGAGCTCGTCGAGCGACGTTGCGACGCCGACGACGGCCATGTCCTGCTGGCGCGCCACCGCCTCTTCGACCATCCCGCGGACGAGACGGGACAGATCGACGAGGAGGATTCTGATCTCCTCAATAGCGACTCCTCTCGACCCGTCGAGTGTCCGTCCGCGCCGGGCGCGATTGAATGGTCCGCACGCTCCGGATTCGATCCGGAACGGGAACCGGGCCGTTCGCACGCGTCCGGCGCGAACGAACTAGATCGTCGGTACCGGATCCCGTGCGCTACGCGCGGCGGCGAACGATCGCGGCCGCGTCCGCGCGACGCGACACGTGCAGCTTCTCGAAGATGTTGTGCACGTGGTTCTTCACGGTCGTCACCTCGATGCTGAGGTCGGAGGCGATCTCCTTGTTCGAGAGACCGTCGCCGATCAGCTCGACGATCTCGCGCTCGCGAACCGTCAGCGTGGCGAGATCCGGCGCGGCGCCCTGACGCCGCTGTTGCTCCGCAAGCGAGCTCACCCGCGAGAGCAGCGTCGCCGCGAGCCGCGGCGAGCACGGCATCTCCGCGCGCGTGACGCTCTCGACGACGAGCACGATCTCGTCGCTCGACGCCTCGGTCGTGACGTAGCCGGCGACGCCCGCCTCCGCGAGCGGCAGCACGTCGGGGTCGTCGTCCGCGATGCCGACCGCGACGATGCGCGTGTCGGGCGCGCTCGACGCGAGCGCGCGCACGAGCTCCGGGCCCGCGCCCCGGCCGAGCGCGACGAGCGCGACGTCGGGCGACGTCTCGCGCACGCGCGCGACGCCGTCGTCGGTCGACACCGCCGTCGCGACGACCTCGAACCCGTCGCGGCCCGCGAACAGCACGGCGAGCCCTTCGCGATAGAGGCGGACCGGCGCGATGACGACGAGCCGAATCACGTCGCCGCGATCGAGCCGGCAACCGAGATGCCGCAGGATTGGCCGTCACGCCGCAAGGTCACGCGGGCCCTCCTGCTTGTCTCCCCCTGCCGGGCTTTCTAACGCGGCTGCCGTTCGGTGTCAAACCGGGCGACGCTTGACAAGCGTCGAGCGAATCGTCGATGGTCCCCGCGCCGGAGGTCTGCGGCGGGCCGACGCCTTCGGGGGAGCGACGGAGGAAGGAGTCCGACAATGGCCCGCAAGTCGAATCCGGGCACGCTCGCAGTCACGATCATCGTGGTCCTGTGCGCGGTGGTCATCCCGGTCCTGCTGTACGTGTTGTGGGAGTTCTGGCCCACGTCGGCGGTCCTGAAGGCCGGCACCGGCTCCGTGAACGTTTTCGGCATCCATCGGACCGTGTCGACGGAGGTGATGCTGTTCGCCGTCGTCGCGATCGGCGGCGCGCTCGGCGGCACCCTGCACTCGACGCGCTCCGTGGCGTGGTACGTCGGGCAACAGCACCTGAAGTGGCGCTGGGTGCCGTTCTATCTCGTGACGATCGTGCTCGGCGCGGGGCTTGCGACGGTGTTCTACCTCCTGATCCGGGGCGGCCTGTTCCAGGGCGCCGGGGTCTCGGACGCGAACCCGTACGGCTTCGTCGCGCTCGGGACGCTCGTCGGCCTCTTCACGGAGCAGGCGCTCGTCATGCTCCGGAAGGTCGCGACCGAGGTCTTCTCCCAGGCGGAGACCGGGAACGACTCGGCGAAGTTCGTCGTGACGACGGACGAGCCCAGCGACGTGACCGACACCTCGGCGACGCTCGCGGGCGGCGTCGATGCGGAGGTCGGGCCCGTGACCTATCGGTTCGAGTGGGGGCAGACCCCGAGCTACGGCAACAAGACGCCGGATCAGGTCGCGCAGCTCGATCAGCTGGCCGAGCCGGTGACGGAGGAGCTCCCGGGGCTCGCCGCCGGCACGGAGTACCACTACCGGCTCGTGGCCACGAACTCCGCGGGGAAGTCGTCGCACGGCGATGACCAGAAGTTCGAGACCACGACGCCCGAGGCGCCCCCGGCGGACGGGGAGGTACCGGCGGGCTAGCGCGCTGGCTACCCTCTGCGGCGTGCTCCGGGGACTCGTGACGCTCGCGGCCGCCGCCGCGGCTCTCGCGCTCGCTTCGCCCGCCCTCGCCGGGGGCAGCTGGCTGCCGCATGCGAAGGGCTCCTCGTGGGTCTACAGCTGGAAGGACTCGAAGTACAACCCGGTCTCGACGCGCGAGAAGGTGACGGTGAAGAGCGCGAAGGGCGCGTCGT
>Ga0335082_10005404_pt1 | contig 13975 bp, 16 predicted proteins | sample Lox_Sample_41_FD_206718 | JGI IMG/M metagenome (GOLD analysis project Ga0335082, IMG submission 206718) | Soil microbial communities from Loxahatchee National Wildlife Refuge, Florida, United States - Lox_Sample_4.1 | ecosystem: Environmental > Terrestrial > Soil > Wetlands | place: USA...
CCGCCGTAGGTCTCGGCCATCACCTTCGTCAGCGCCGCCGTCAGGGTCGTCTTGCCGTGGTCCACGTGACCAATCGTGCCAACGTTCACGTGCGGCTTGCTGCGCTCGAATTTCTCTTTGGACATGGAAGTTTCCTCGAAATACCGCGCCCGCTCTCACGCCGGCGCTCGAAAATCCCGACACACCTGTTACCGACTCAACACCGCGACCGGTTCGACTGGAGCCCACGACCGGGATTGAACCGGTGACCTCGTCCTTACCAAGGACGTGCTCTACCAACTGAGCTACATGGGCCCTTACGTCGAGCTCAGATCAGTTCAAGGCCGCAAGCAACGCTGGAGCGGGTAGTGGGAATCGAACCCACGTCATCAGCTTGGAAGGCTGAGGTTCTACCATTGAACTACACCCGCTGCTGATGGCGCCCATCTGCCGGCGCACCGCACCCGAAGCTGCGAACCGCCCCGCCCCAGCCTCAAGGTGGTGGAGGGGGAAGGATTCGAACCTTCGAAGGCGTAAGCCGGCAGATTTACAGTCTGCTCCCGTTGGCCGCTTGGGTACCCCTCCGCAAAACGAGCCGCGTATTTTGATTTCCGAGGGGGGGAGTGTCAATGCGTCCTTGGCCCATTACTTGCTAGCACCACCACCCCGGCGGTGCCTCCGGGGCCCCGCCGGACCCGTCCCCGGGGGCCGCGGGGGCCGGCTCACCTTCGCCGGCACCGCCGCCCCGAGGGCCGCCTCCAGAAGCTTCAGGTCCTCACCGCCAAGGAGCCGGGACTGCCCGGGTCGCAGCTCGCGGGGCAGCTTTATGGGGCCATAACGGATGCGAAGCAAGCGGCTGACCTCGAAGCCGACTGCCGCAAAGAGCCGCCGGACCTCCCGGTTGCGGCCCTCGTGCAGCACCACCCGAAGGCTCGCGTTCCCGGCCTCCCCGCCTTCCCCGGATTCGGCCTCCTCGATGCGGTCGAACCGCGCCGGTCCATCCTCGAGGGTTACTCCGGAAAGCAGCCTCCCGAGGGCATCCGGCCCCGGACGGCCGCGCAGGCGGACCAGGTACTCCCGCTCGACCTCGCTCGAGGGGTGCATGAGGCGATGGGCGAGGGAGCCGTCGGTGGTCACAAGCAGCAGGCCCGAGGTGTTGACGTCGAGCCGGCCGACGCTGATCCAGCGCCCCGCGGCCGGCGCCGGCAGACGCTCGAATACCGTAGGCCGACCCTCGGGATCGGAGCGGGTCGTGACCTCGCCGGTGGGCTTGTAATAAAGGAGTAGCTCGCGCGAGGAGAGTGCCTTGTGGTCAAGCTCAAGCTTTCGGCCATCCAGCCGGATGTCATCCTCCGCAGAGGCGCGGTCCCCAAGCTGTGCCGTGCGACCGCCGATGGTGAGCCGACCGGCGCGGATCCACTCCTCCACGGCGCGCCGGGAGCCGAGGCCTAGGCCCGCCAAGAGCTTCTGCAGACGGATCATGCGATCATAACCATGAGGTCTCACCAAAGAACGCGGCGGTCCTTTTCAGGCACGCCGCGGCTGGCGTAAGAAGGACCGCATCATGATCTACGACAATATTCTCGGCACGATCGGCCGGACCCCGATCGTGCGCATCAACCGCCTCGCACCCAAGAACGTCACGATGTACGTGAAGTGCGAGTTCTTCAACCCGCTGGCCTCGGTCAAGGACCGCCTGGCCATCGCCATCATCGAGGACGCCGAGCGCTCGGGGGCCTTAAAGCCCGGCCAGACCGTGGTCGAGGCGACCTCCGGCAACACCGGCATCGCGCTCGCCATGGTATGTGCAGCCAAGGGCTACCCCTTCGTCGCCACCATGGTCGAGACCTTCTCGGTGGAGCGGCGCAAGATCATGCGCATGCTGGGCGCCAAGGTCATCCTGACCCCCGCCGCCGAGCGCGGCACCGGCATGGTGAAAAAGGCCGCCGAGCTCGCCCAGAAGCACGGCTGGTTCCTGGCCCGGCAGTTCGAGAACGAGGCGAACCCCGCCTACCACCGCAACACGACCGGGCCTGAGATCCTGCTCGACTTCGCCGGCAAGCGCCTGGACTTCTTCGTGACCGGCTGGGGCACCGGGGGCACCCTCACCGGGGCCGGCGAGATCATCCGGCTCGCCCGGCCGGAGGTGAAGATCATTGCCACCGAGCCTGCCGGAGCGGCGCTGCTTTCCGGCAAGCCCTTCACCCCCCACAAGATCCAGGGCTGGACCCCGGATTTCATCCCGGCCGTGCTCAAGAGAGAGGTTGCCCACCGGATCCTGCCGGTGACCGACCAGGAGGCGCTCGAGACCTCCCGGGCGCTCGCGGCCAAGGAAGGCATCTTCTGCGGCATCTCCTCCGGCGGCACCTTCGCGGCCGCGCTCAAGGTCGCAGCCGAGGCGCCCGCAGGCTCGGTGATCCTGGCGATGCTGCCCGACACGGCCGAGCGCTACCTCTCGACGCTGCTCTTCGAGGGCATCGCCGAGGGCTCGGACCCGGAGCCCTAGGGCTTTTAGGGCCCTCGCCCGCTCACGTCGGCCGTCAATGACCGCGACCATGGATGCGCGTCGCTACGCGATGCTCCCGGACCCGTTTCCCATGTGGCGGGGCGGGGTGCTGCACGGCGCCCGCATCGCCTACGAGACCTGGGGGAAGCTGAACGAGCGGCGGGACAACGCCATCCTGCTCTTCACCGGGCTCTCCCCGCCGGCGCACGCGGCCTCCTCGCCCGAGGACCCGAGCGATGGGTGGTGGCAGGGGATGGTGGGGCCGAAGCTCGCACTCGACTCCGAGCGCTTCTTCATCGTCTGCGTCAACTCACTCGGCTCCTGCTTCGGCTCGACGGGGCCGGCGTCCGAGGATCCGGCCACCGGCAAACCCTACCGCCTGACTTTCCCGGATCTGTCCGTGGAAGACATCGCGCGCGCCGGCCACGAGACCGTGCGCTCGCTTGGCATCGAGTGCCTCGACACCGTCATGGGACCCTCGCTCGGAGGGATGGTGGTGCTCGCCTATGCGGCGATGTTTCCGCGGGCGGCGCGGCGGCTGCTGTGCATCTCGGGTACCGCGGCGGCCGCGCCGTTCGCGATCGCGCTGCGCTCCATCCAGCGCGAAGCGATCACGACCGATGTCAACTGGAAGAACGGCAACTACACGAGCGAGGCGCCGCCGGTCGTCGGCCAGCGCCTGGCGCGCAAGCTCGGCACCGTCACCTATCGCTCGGCGGCGGAGTGGCAGCAGCGCTTCGGCCGCGAGCCGATCCGCCCCGACATGGCGCGCGGGGATCCGTTCGCGTCCGAGTTCGCGGTGCAGGGCTACCTCGAGTCGCTCGCCCGCAAGTGGACCAGTTTCTTCGACGCCAACTGCTACCTCTACATCTCGCGCGCCATGGACCGCTTCGAGCTCGCCCGCCACGGCGACCCGGTGGCGCTGTTCCGCCGCGCGCATCTCGAGTCCGCCTTCGTGATCGGGGTGCAGTCGGACCTGCTGTTTTCGGTGAGCGAGCAGCAGGCCGTCGCCGACACGCTCACCGCCGCCGGGGTGCCGACCCGCTTCGCGCCGCTGCCGTGCATCGAGGGGCACGATGCGTTCCTGGTGGACCTCGAGACCTTCGGGCGCGAGATCGGCGGCTATCTCAGGGAGTCCAAGGAAGTGCCGGGACCGACATAAGACCCCGTGAGCGTCGCCACTAAACTACGCATTAAGTTCACTCACGCACGGCGGCCCCGCGCCGGACGTGCATAATGTCTTCGGTCGATTAAAAAAACGAGACGCGATCGAGAGCGCAAGCCGTGGAACGTAGACTGCATACCCGACACCGGGCCCGCACGATCGTCTACATCACCATTCCCGGTGGCCGCCGCAAGCTGTGCAAGGCGCTGAACCTCTCGGCCACGGGCGTGTTCATCGAGACCACCAACATGGGACTGCGCAAGGGCCAGCAGGTAGTGCTGTCCTTCGCCATCAACTTAGGCACCGTCACCAAGCTGCACCGCCGTACCGCGGTCGTCGCGCACGTCTCGCGCGGCGGCACCGGACTCATGATGGAGTCCTTCGCGCAGGCCTCGAGCTAGAGGCGCTTGTAGAACACGGTGGTCGCGCACAGGCCCCCATCGGGCCACAGCGCGTAGTCCGGGATCTCGCCCACCAGCTGCCAGCCGCCGCGCGCGTAGACGCGCGCCGCCGCCTCACTCGCGGTATCGAGCACCAGCAGCGTCTTGCCGCAGCGGCGCGCCTCCGCCTCCACCGCGGTCAGCAGCCGCGCGCCGATGCCCTGGTTGCGGGCGCGGCGGTGCACGAGCATCTTGGCGACGTCCGCGCGGTGCGGCTGGTTTTCCGGCTGCTTGAGAACGAGCGTCACCGTGCCGAGGATCTCGCCTGCGCCATCCACGGCGGCGAGCACGCGGCATTCCCCGCGCCGCACCGCCTCCGCAACGCCGTGCCAGTAGGCGGCGGCCTTGGCCGGCGACATCGGCTGCATGAAGCTCACCGAGGCGCCGCCCTGCACGCAGTCATCGAGCACGGCGGCGAGGCCGCTGATCTCCGCGGCCCCGAGCTCATCGAGCCGCCGCACTTCGATGGCCGTGCCCACGGACCGATCATAGCGCGCCGCTAGAGCGCGGCGAGGAAGGCGGCGAGGTCGGCTTTCTCCCGGGCGGTGAGCTGCATGTTGAAGCGCCCGTCGTAGAAGCTGACGACATCCGCGAGCGTCGCCGCCGAGCCGTCGTGGAAGTACGGCGGGCGGGCCGCGAGGCCGCGCAGCGTCGGGGACTTGAAGGCGCCGATGTCGGCCCACTTGCCGCTGATCAGCGCGCGCCCGGGGTCACTCACCACCACGCTCTCCCCGGTCACCTTGTTCACCAGCGTGAGCAGTGGCAGGTCGGCATCAGCCGTCTGGGTGGCGATGCCGATGTTCATCGGCATCGGCAGCGACTGGTTGCCGACGTTCGGGGTGTCGTGGCAGGTGCCGCAGGTGCCGACGATCAGCGGCTGTCCCATGACGTCATTCAGCCCCGCGACCCCGGTGATGCTCATGGGCCGGCTGTTGAACAGCGCCTCGCCGCGCGCGATGGCGCTGCGGGCGGGATTGGGGTCGCTCAGCCAGTAGCCGTAGAGCGCGAACACCCGGAAGTTGAAGGGCGCACCGCTCGGGTCGCGCCCGAAGGCATCGTTGATCCCCGGATAGAAGGGCGTCGCCGAGAGCTTCTGCGGGCCGCCCTCGCACTCGCCGCCGAGCTCGCCGGCCTGATCCACGTCCTGCTGCGCGGAGTAGAGCGCGGTCTCGAAGCGCACGATGTCGCTCTGCTGCTGCAGGGTCGGCGGCGTCTTCGCCTGCGCGTGCCCGTTGGTGGCATCGAGGGACTGGTGGGCGAGGTCATCCGCGAGGCTCCCCCCGTCGGTGCTCTCGCGCCCGTCCCACATGACCATGCTGAGAAAGCTCAGGTTGGTGGCCGGCAGCGGGCGGCGGTAGACCGAGACTGCCTGGGTGTCACTGCAGCCGTAGGGGTTGTCGACGTGGCTGACCGTGAACTCCGCGTCCTTGGGTACGGGCAGCTCGATGCGGATCAGCGCCCGCTTCAGCAGCAGCGCGTAGGCGCTGCGGCGTGCACCGAGCGTGCGGGTGTCCTGGGTCGGGCAGCCGCTGCCGTCCACCGGCCGAAACACCGGGTCGGTGCCGTGGCTCGCCGCGAAGCGGCTCTGCAGGTCCGCGGGCGTCAGCGTCCAGGCGGTCGCAGGCGGGTGGCAGGTGTCGCAGTGGCGGCCGTTGCTGCCCAAGTCCTGGAAGAAGGGCGTCGAGCTGGTGGCGGTCGGCCCGGCCACGTTCTGCGTGCCGAGGTGGCCGACCGCGTCTGCGAACAGCGCCGAGCGCGGCACCTGCGCCGAGCTGCCGCCCTGGCAGGCGCCCAAAAGCAACGCGCAGGCAAGCATTGCGCTGCGTAGAGTCATCCGAGATTCTCCCGTGGCGCCTGCCGTCCTGGCGCGGCGCTCTTGTGATTCGCGGGTCCGTTCCCGCTTGAGACTTCTTAACCCGAACAGGGGCGCGGACGCAACGGCACGCTTTACCTAATCCGCAGGTACCATCGCGCCGTGCCCGTTTATCCGAGGAGCACCGCCATGCCGAGTCCGCCCACCCTCACCCGCCGCTCGCTGCTGAAGAACCTCGGGGTCGCCGCCGCAGTGGTGTCGGGAGCCGCGCTGGTGCGCCCTGCGGATGCCGCGGATGCGCCGCTTCTGGCGGCGGACAGTCCCGAGGCCAGGGCCGTGCAGTACACCGAGGATGCCAGGTCCGCCAAGGCCGCAGCCCCGGGCGCTACCTGCGGCAGCTGCGCGCTCTATCAGGGGGCGTATGGCTCCGCGGCCGGCCCCTGCCAGCTCTTCCCCGGCAAGTCGGTCAAGGCCTCGGGCTGGTGCAGCTCCTGGGCGGCGCAGATGTGAGCGCGAGCCGCCCTCACTCGTAGCAGGGCCCGACGGCGCGTACCTCGATCGTCGCCCACTGCGCCGCCGGGCACTCGCCGGCGAGCTCGAGCGCTTCCTCGCGGGTCGCGCAGTTGAGGAGGAAGAACCCCCCGATCAGCTCCTTGCTCTCGGTGAACGGCCCGTCCGTGAGGCGCATCTCGCCTGAGCGCTTCTCGAGGCGCACCGCCTCGCGCCGCAGCGAGTTGCTCTCGATCAGCACGCCGCGGTCCCTGAGGGTGGCGGTGTAGTCGAGCATGCGCTGGTAGACCTCGCGGCCCTGTGGCGGGCTGCGGGTGGCGCGTTGCCCGCGCGGCTCGACGATCAGGAGCAGGTAGGACATGGACTCACCTTCGCTGTCGGTTCAGGCATGGCCGGGACTCGCGGCGCAGGCCGCGGCGCGCCGCGCGAGCAGCTCGCGCTCGCGCGTGTTCGAGGTCAGTTCGGCGGCGCGCTCGAACTCGGCGCGCGCCTCGCCATAGCGGCCGAGGCGGGCGAGCAGGTCGGCGCGCACGCTCGGCAGCAGGTGGTAGTTGGCAAGCTCCCCGCCCTGCGCCAGGCGGTCGGCGAGCTCCAGTCCCGCCGCGGGCCCGTAGGCCATGGCGATGGCCACGGCGCGGTTGAGCTCGATCACCGGGGAGCCGTTGTCCCGCGCGAGCTCATCGTAAAGGCCGGCGATGCTGACCCAGTCGGTCGCGGCGGCCTCCGTGGCGCGCGCGTGGCAGGCGGCGATCGCCGCCTGCAGCAGGTACGGGCCGCGCTCGCTCACCACCGCCTCAGCGCGCGCGAGCGCGAGCAATCCCCGGTGGATCAGGATCCGGTCCCACTGCGCGCGGTTCTGGTCCATGAGCAGCACCGGCTCGCCCGAGGGGCCCACCCGCGCGCGCAGCCGCGAGGCCTGGATCTCCATGAGCGCCACCAGGGCATGCACCTCACTCTCCTGCGGGGTGAGCTCGGCGAGGATGCGGCCGATGCGCAGCGCCTCCTCGCACAGCAGCGGGCGCGTCCAGGCCTCGCCCGCGGTCGCGGCATAACCCTCGTTGAAGATGAGATAGATGACCTCGAGCACCGATGCCAGCCTCGCGGCGAGCTCCTCGCGCGGCGGCAGCTCGAAGGGCACGCCCGCTTCCGCCAGCGTGCGCTTGGCGCGCACGATGCGCTGCGCGATGGTGGCCTCTGGCACCAGGAAGGCGCGCGCGATCTCCCGGGTGCTCAGGCCCCCGAGCAGGCGCAGCGTGAGCGCGGTGTGGGCGGGCCGCGGCAGGAGCGGATGGCAGGCGATGAACATGAGGCGCAGCAGGTCATCGCCGATCGCATCCCCGGCGGAGGCCTCGGCCGTGCCGGCGGTCAGATCCTGCGCCATCTCAAGCTCGTGCTGGAGCGCGGGCCGATGGTTCTCGAAGCGCCGGCGCCTGCGCAGCTGGTCGATCGCGCGATGCCAGGCGGTGGTCATGAGCCACGCCCCGGGATTGTGCGGGATGCCGCTCTTCGGCCATTCCTCGAGCGCCACCACGAGCGCATCCTGCGCCAGCTCCTCCGCCAGCCCCACATCGTGCACGCGCCGTGCGAGGGCGCCGATCAGGCGCGCCGACTCGATGCGCCAGACTGCATCGATGGTGCGCGCGACATCCGTGGCCGTCATGGCCCCGGATGACACCAAAGGGCTGGTGCGCGCGCAAGCGGAGCGCACCTACGCGGCCCCGGGACCCTTCTCGCAGTTGACCATCCAGGGAATCCCGAAGCGGTCCGTGCACATGCCGAAGCGGTAAGCCCAGAAGGTCTGCCCGAAGGGCATCTGGATGCTGCCGCGCTCGGCGAGCGCCCCGAACACCCGCTCGGCGTCCGCGGGTGAGTCGAAGTGCGCCATGACGTTGAAGCCCTGGGGTTTCTCGAAGCGCTCCCGGGGAGCATCGCAGCCCAGCAGCACGCCCGAGTCGTACTCGAGCCGCGCGTGGATGATCTGGTTTTTGACCTCGGGCGGGCTGTCGGCGGCGGCGGGCGATTCCCCGTAGGTCATGGCGAAGGTGATCTTGCCGCGCAGCGTCCTGGCGTAGAAATCGAACGCCTCGCGGCAGGTGCCGGGGAAATGCAGGTGGGGCATGGTGAGCATGGTTCGTTCCTTCGGGTTTTCCTGGGTGGTCCGTCACTTCTTGCCGGCGATCGTCGCGCGCAGGCGCGCCTCGTGGGCGAGGATCTCGGGGGTCGCCGCGGTGAAGTCCTCCGCCTCGAACACGCGCCGCAGCTCGACCGTCTCGTTGCCCTTGCGGAACGGCGAGCGGCGGATCCACTCGATCGCCTCCTCCATCGACTTCACCTGCCACAGCCAGAAGCCGGCGATGAGCTCCTTGGTCTCGGTGAAGGGACCGTCGATGACCGTGCTCTTGCCGCCGCCGAAGCTGACCCGCACGCCGCGCGAGCTCGGGTGCAGGCCCTCGCCCGCCAGCATCACACCGGCCTTCACCAGCTCCTCGTTGAACTTGCCCATTTCGGTGAGGGGCTCCGCGCCCGGCATGACACCAGCTTCGCTGTCCTTGCTTGCCTTGACGATCACCATGACCCGCATGTCGGCTCTCCTGCAGCTTTGGCTCTGGGACTACGACGATACAGCGACCGGAAATTCGACAGCTAAAGGAGCTCGCGGACGCCGCCCGCTCAAGTCTCTGAAAGTCCTTGAAATCAGGTCGTGCCGTTCGGCAACCTTCGTGCATGTCATCCCCGGCCACCCACGAGAGGTTCTGGCCGCTCACCTTCATCAGCGTGGAGGCGGCGAGCGGGGTGGTGCTGCTCATCGCCGCGGCAACCGCCCTCGCCTGGGCGAACTCGCCCTGGGCCGCCTCCTACGAGGCCCTCTGGCACCTCGACCTGCTGCCGCCGGCGTTCGACGCCTTGCTGCCCGCGCACGACCTGCACTTCGGCGTCAACGACGGCCTGATGACGGTGTTTTTCCTGGTGGTGGGGCTCGAGATCCGGCGCGAGCTGCACGACGGGGCGCTCTCGGACTACCGCGTCGCGACACTCCCCGTCATCGCCGCCGCAGGCGGCGTCGCGGCGCCGGCGCTCATCTACGTCCTCATCAACACCGAGGCGCTGACGCATCGGGGCTGGGCGATCCCGACCGCCACCGACATCGCCTTCGCGGTGGGGATCCTCTCGCTGCTCGGCCGTGGCGTGCCCCCGGCACTGCGGATGCTGCTGCTGACGCTCGCGATCATCGATGACATCGTGGCGATCCTGGTGATCGCCTTCTTCTACTCGAGCGGGCTTAACCCCTTAGGCTTCGCGGTGCTGGGCGCGGGCGTGGCGTTGGTGTTCGCCCTGCAGTGGCTCGAGGTGAGGCGGCCGCTCGCGTACGTGCTGCCCGGCGCCATCGTCTGGTACGGCATGCTGCGCGCCGGCATGCACCCGACACTCGCAGGAGTCCTGCTCGGGCTCCTGACGCCGGCCACCGCCGCCTTCGGGCGCCGCCGCCACGCGGAACCCATCGACCCGGCCGCGCTCTCCCCCGTGCAGGAGGTCGAGCGTGCACTGCATCCCTGGGTCGCCTTCGGGATCATGCCGCTGTTCGCGCTCGCGAACGCCGGGGTGAGCCTCGCAGGTCTCGACCTGTCCGTGGGCCCGACGCTCGGCGTCGCCGCCGGTGTCGTCGCGGGGCTCGTGCTGGGGAAGCCGCTTGGGATCGTGCTCGCCGCAGCGCTCGCCGTCATGCTCGGGATCTGCGCGCTGCCGGCGGGTATCCGCTGGCATCACATGCTGCTGCTCGGGCTCCTGGGCGGCATCGGCTTCACGATGTCGATCTTCATCGCGAGCCTCGCCTTCGCCACGGCGCCGGCGCTGCTGGCGGCGGCGAAGTTTGCCGTCCTCGTCGCCTCGGTGCTCGCGGCGGTGCTGGGACTGCTCCTCGGCCGGCTGCGGACGGCCGATCCCCCTAGTTCGGCAGCTGCCGCCTGACCGCCGCCAGAAGGTCACTCAGGTCGAAGGGCTTGGTGAGGATCTCCTGCGCGCCGGCCTCGCGCGCCGCGGCGAGGTAGGCGTGGGTGCTGATGGCGTCGGGCTTGTAGGCCTGGGCGCCGAAGCTGCCGCCGCCCGAGATCGCGATCACCCGCACGCGCGGGTAGCGCGAGCGCAGGATCTTGCACAGCTCGAGCCCGTGGATCTTGGGCATGATCACGTCGGTGACGACGATGTCCGGCGGGTTCTCGTCGATGGCGCGCAGGCCCGCCTCCGCGTTCGTGACCACGGCGCAGCTGAAGCCCGCCTGGGTCAGCACCCGGCGGATGGCCTCGCCCACCTCCACCTCGTCATCGACCACCAGGATGGATGCCATCGCTTCGTCCTCTTACGCCACGTCCTGCGCTGCACTCGGCTGTTGCTGCGACTGCTCGGGAGCCCCCGGCAGGAACACGCAGAAGGTGGTGCCGACGCCCGGCGTCGACTCCACCGTGATGCTGCCGCCCATGGTGCTCACGATGCCGTGCACCACCGACAGTCCAAGCCCCGTCCCCTCGCCCACCTCGCGGGTGGTGAAGAACGGCTCGAAGATGTGTGCCATGACGGCCGGCTCCATGCCGTGACCGGTGTCGCTGACTTCGAGGAGCGCGAAGTCTCCCGCGCGCCCGGTGCGCGCCGGGTCGGCCGAGGCCGCGAGGCGCAGGCCCAGGCGCCCGCCGCTGCCGCGCATCGCCTGGTAGGCGTTGGTGCAGAGGTTGAGCACGATCTGGTGCACCAGGCTCGGGTCGCCGAACACCGGCACCGTGTCAGCGCGCGCGTCCACGACGATCTCGATGTTGGCCGGCATGATGGCGCGCACCAGGGCGACCGCCTCCTCGACCGTGGGCGCGAGTGCGAACACCGCGGACTGCTGCGAGTCCATCTCGCGGCTGAAGGTGAGGATGCGGGTCACGAGGCTGCGGGCGCGGTGCGCGGCGGCGACGATCCGGGTGAGATCCGCGGCGACCGCGCTGTCGGTCGGCACCTCATCCAGCGCCACCTGCGAGTACAGCAGGATCGGCGTCATGATGTTGTTGAACTCGTGGGCCACGCCGCCGGCGAGCGTGCCGATGGTGGCGATGCGCTCGCGGTGCTGCAGCCGCCGCTCGAGGTCGAGGCGCTTCTCCTCGGAGACCGCGCGCTCGCGGATCTCGTTCTGCAGGCGCTCGCTGGTGCCGACCAGCTCGCGGCGCATGTGATCGAGGTGCCGGCTGAGGTCGACCACCTCGCGTATCGAGCTCTGCGTCTCGAGCGCCGTGCGTACCTCGCCGCCGGCGATGGCCTTGGCGGCCTCCTGCAGGCGCTCCATCGGGCGCGCGATCACCGCCGACAGCCACAGCGCCACCAGGAACGAGGCCACGGCGAAGGCGAGGATCGCGCGCAGCACGTGGTGCTTGGCGGCCGCGATGCGCTCGAAGGTCGGGCTCTCGTCGAAGCCGAGCCGCAGCACCGCCTGGTGATCGCCGCTCTTGAGGGTGTGGGAGATGTAGTAGACCTGGTCGGAGTGCTCGCCGAAGTGGAAGTCATCGCCGCGCTGCTGCGGCGGCACCAGCGGCGAGATGGTGCCGTGCACCTTGCGCTCGCCGTCGGTGATCTCGGCGAACACCACCTGGCCGGAGAGCTCGAAGTCATCCAGCACGTCCTTGGCGCGCGACTCGAACTCGCGCTCCGGGACTGTCTCGAGCTGGTCCGCCACCAGGCGGCTGTAGGAGCGCACCGAGTTCACGAACAGCTCGGCATAGCCGTCCTGCACGATGGCCGCCACGCCGAGGTACAGCAGGGGCGCGAGCGCGGCATTGATCACCAGCACCACGCCCAGCAGCCGCCCGTGCAGGCTGTTGATCAGTCGCTCCATAGCACCCGGACCACGCGCAGCTTGGGATTGTGCGCCAGGTCGCGCGACCACATGAAGCTCACGGCATTGGGATCATCGTACAGCGCCTGCTGCACGCGCGCCGGCGAGTTGAGCTCGGCCGGGCGGATCCAGCCCTGGCGGTTCAGGCCCTCGAGGATCTGGCGGTAGTAGGCCGGCTGGGACATGGCCACGATCTGCTGCAGGAAGATCTCATCCAGCTGCTCGTCGCTGCGGTTGCGGATCGGGTGCAGCGGGGCGCCGTTGACCAGCACCGGTACGCCGAGGAAGAGCTTGCGCACCGTGAGCGAGTCGAGGTCGGTTATGGCGCTGTCGGCGCGCACCACCAGCACCACGCTCTGCTGCTCGGCCTGGAGCGGGCCGAGCAGAGCGAGGAACAGCAGCAGTATGAGTAGCAGGCGCCGCATGACTTAGAAGAACGCCGCACTCCACTGCACGCGGATGTCGTCGTACTTGCCGTTCAGGGTGTGCGTGTTGCCGAACTGCACCGTGAGTGCCTGCCGCGAGACGAAGTCCCAGCGCAGGCCGCCGATGTAGCGGATGCGCGCGAACTCCTCGAACAGCTGCAGGTACTGGGAATCGGTGCCCGAGGAGTCCTCCCAGCGCACGAAGCCGGTGAGCTCGTGCGGGAAGCGCATCTCCGCCTGCACGTAGCCGACGTCGAAGTTGTCGTTGATGATCGAGCCGACGTAGTAGAGCCGCGCGTCGGCGTGGTACACCGTGCCCGAGATCTTCCAGTTGTCCCCCGCGTAGGTGCCGAAGAGGCCGATGAGGCGCAGGTCCGCGTGATCGAAGTTCACCTGCGGCGGGGTCGCGGGCGTGCCCACCCAGGCGAGCTTGTCGTCGGCGACCAGCAGCCCGAAGCCCGTCTCGGTGAACTCGTTCGGGTGCAGCGAGGCGCGTGCCTGGTAGCCCATCGTGTGCCGGTCCATGGACGGGTGCACCAGGTCGAAGGGCTCCAGTCCTTCGGAGGAGATGTTGGGAGCGATGCCGCCGGCGAGCGCGGTGCGCAGCCGCCAGCCCTTGCCCACCTGCTTGCCGGACTCGATCAGCATGCCGGTGAAGTGCTGCGGCAGGACGCCGCCCAAGTCCTCCCACTCGTCGATGTCGGGACGGGTGATGCTGGTCTGCAGGTACTGCCCGTGGTGGTGATCGTGATTCCAGACGCTGGAGGGCTGGTGGTAGCGTCCGATCCAGATCACGGTGTCGCTGCTCAGCTGCCAGCCGAGCTGGAAGCGCTCGAGGTCGCCCTCGTGATCCGACAGCAGGTACTCGGCGAAGAACTTGAACTGACCCTTCTGCAGGCTGAGGAGTGAATCTGCCTTGAGCGTCTCGTCGTTGATCTGCGTGACCGGTGCGTCGCGGTTGAAGGTGCCCACGACCTCCGCGCTCGGCAGCAGCAGGAACTCCCATTGCAGCGGGTCCCCGCGCGCCATGGGTGAGGCGAGCAGCATGAGGGCAAAGAGAAGCCGATGAGTACGCATGGTCGTCCCCGCGAAAATGTCCCCTGGTGACTCGTGCCTGCCCGTCGGATGCCGGTAGCCGCCACCCGCGTGGCCAGGCCGCAGGGCCTGGGGGTTTTTTCTTATTCGCAGTCGAGGTAGTACAACACCGTAGGGGGCCGAAGTACACGTTCGACCGGGCAATATGCGACATATGCCCACTCGCCGGTGCGGCAGCCGGA
>Ga0335082_10005405_pt1 | contig 13974 bp, 14 predicted proteins | sample Lox_Sample_41_FD_206718 | JGI IMG/M metagenome (GOLD analysis project Ga0335082, IMG submission 206718) | Soil microbial communities from Loxahatchee National Wildlife Refuge, Florida, United States - Lox_Sample_4.1 | ecosystem: Environmental > Terrestrial > Soil > Wetlands | place: USA...
GGAAGTTCAACCCGAATGGCTCCCGTCGCGATGAATGTCGATGTCGTGAGTACGATGGTGAGCAGCACCAGCATCACGTCAACGAGAGGGATCACATTAATGTAATCAAATTCTTTCTCGTCCATTTTTTATCTCCCATTGCATCATCAGGACTTTTGCCCTTCTCACCAAAAGGTTGTAAAGTACAACAGATGGAATAGCGACAAGCAATCCGGCTGCGGTAGCCTTCAATGCGAGGGAAAGGCCAACCATGATCTTCCCTGAGTCCATGAAGCCCTCTTTCCCCATGGTATAGAAGGTGAGCATGATACCGAGCACCGTGCCGAGCAGCCCGATATAGGGGGCATTGCTTCCTATAGTTGCAATAAAGTGAAGCTTCTCGGTAAGAGCCAATTCCAGGCTCTTCATGTCAAGGTAACGGTCTATGTTTAGATTCTTGTATACAAGATGCCTTTCAACAGCTATTGCAACAGCGACAACGCTTAAAAGCAACAGTAACCCCATGATGCCGTAATCAATAGTGGATCGTAGCCATTCCATTTTTATCTCACCTCTATTCAGCTTATTTGATTTTTCTCCCACCAGAACATGCCTACCGTTGCGCTGTCCTTTATCCAGAGATGGTCGTCTTGAACCGCCAATGTTTTTGTTATATCTCTCAACTCCTGGTCGGATAGCTTTCCACCCTTCTTAAACGTCCAATGGTCCAGGACTTCACCGATATTATGATACGCAAAAGAACTTTCCGTCTCATAATATTCTGAAAACCGCAACGTATAATCCTCGCGCTCCGACCAGGCCTCTATGCCGGGATAAAGCTCAGAAACGAGGAAAACCCTCTTTGTATTAAAGCTGAATATTCTGGTGAGCGCCTGCGCAAGACCGTTTTCGGTCAAATGCAGACTATTACATGCCATGATCAGATCGAGATTGCGATAGGTGTACAAAGGGACCTGCTCCAAAGTCCGTGCATCAACCTGTATCATGTCCATGCCACGGGCAAGCGCTTCGGCAAAGAGCAGGTTCCGCATGCCGATCTAAGATTCAAGTGCAGTGACCTCGCATCCGATCGCGCTCAGGGGCAGGGACAGCACCCCATTCCCTAATCCGATGTCGAGAACTCTCCACGCCGGTTCCACGTTGACCATCAACCTGCTGATGATCCGGTCGTGATAATGGTTGTGCTCCATCCAGAGCTTATACCATCTTGCATAACCGTCCCAGAACTCGACTGATGCTACCCTATGACAAATTGTCTGTTCCATGCCTACCTCGCGGCAAGTCCTCTGTCGGTTTCAGCACTCGCTACACGACTGAATAAGACGGCAGCGACAAAACCCACCGTGTTTCGAAAATTAATATCGTATGAATTCGTGTTACGTTTATATAATAAGTAACACAACATATTAAAGCTGTCAAGCTTTTTTTTAGGCGAGAAATTGAATGCGGTGGCTAATTATTCAGGGTGGAAGTCCGCGGAAATTGATGCAAGTGAGGCGGATATCAATCTACAAACAGCCTTATTCCAACTCTTTGCCCGTTGTTGTCATAGTCAGCTTGCCGTGCTTCACGCCCTTGGTCCCGATCAGGCGGTCAGCGATTTTTTTAATCTCATGGCTCTTGCCCTTTACGACCAGTACTTCGAGGCAATTATGGGCGTCGAGATGGACGTGGAGTGATGATATAATGTGATGATAAGATTGGTGCTGCAAGTCCGTGAGAGCATGATCCAGTTCGCGGGTATGGTGGTTGTAGACAATTGTTATGGTCCCCACGGTTTCGTGCTTGCCCAATTCCCACTGTTCCTCAACGAGGGCATCGCGGATCATGTCCCGGATGGCCTCGGAACGGGTGGAATAGCCCTTCCGCTTAATGTGCTCATCGAATTTCTTGCCAAGCTGACTATCAATGGAAACGCCGAAACGTGTAATATCTGACATTGACCCTCCACATTTCAATAAACAACCACTCAATTAAGTAAATGCTGATGAGCTTTTTTGATAAATCGTAGTGTTAATTACTTCCAGGATGTAATCATATCCTTCTTCAGTATGGGGGATAACGCAACTCGAACAATCCTTGATACCATTCTTCATCGTGAAATTACCACCACAATCGAGCAAATAAAGCGGACACCAGCAAAAAAGACATGATTTCCATTCCTGAAGATCGTGGCAAGGGAAAAAACTGCACTCATAGTGTGTAAAATACTTATAATTCATCTCGTAACTCCTCCCGCGGGAATTTGACTTTGTCTTAGATAGGTCTTCCGGCTCAGGGCCTAATCCTACTTACCCGCCTTCCCATCATGATATTACTCATGACAGTGGCTTGTTTTTGGGTTTTCGTTCCCTTCACGGCTGCGGGGCAGCGGGAGAATTTCACTCCTCTTCCCTCATATCATTTTTAATCTTTAATTACGACATCATGCTGTCCTAGCCCATCCTCCTTTAATTAAATTACACGTAAATGAAATTCAGAAATAGAGCATAATCTAGCTGTGAAAAGTATAATAGAATTGTTCAAAAATATAAAGAAAAAAGAAGGGTATTTTTATGGGGGATGCCTGTTATTAGGATAAAGATTTTGGATTGTAACTTTACTGTTTTTATGATACGCGTATATTGCATTTTATAGGAAGGATATATGAATTTATTATGGAATCAAATAATCAAGATTACAGATGGAAATCAATATCAGAAATGAATGATGCCGTTTGAAATAAACATTCGCAGATCGTGTGAGTGCCTCTCTGAGAGCTGTGTAACGTGATTATTAATCAAGCATGAAATGTAAAAACAGGGCCAATTTCCCAAGAAATTGGCCCTGTTTTGGCTCTGGCTCCCCGGTCGAGACTCTCAGCAAAACTCTTTAGTGTACCATTTTGGCTTTTTAATGACCCCTATAAAGAAAAACATACCTACAATACGTTATTTCATCTCTAGAACATAAAAAATAGCTTTAAATTGGTATAAATTGACGAATTCTGACATCAATTCTTCATAAGTCATATGTTATATGCAGACATTACTTCTCTTACGATTTAATCTACATACTCTCATAACCATCACGTGACTCCTGTGGCTGCAAAAATTTATCACAGGGTTTCTATTATCATTGTCTAATTGTACCGTGCGTATTTCATCTCGAAGCATTGAATCAAATAGCCAGCGGAGTTTTATCGACTTCATCTACAAGCATAGGATATCAATATTGTGACAAGGGCGTAAATTCCAGTTGTGATTTGCACTTTCCATCGTTTGGCTATAGACTCCTTCTCGGATCGAAACAGCTGCTTATTTAATTTTGGCATAGACACGTAGGATAGTGTGCTGGCTATCTCAAGTATTGCACCTCGTTATAGAACTGGCGATTTGCTATAATCAATGTTAGCGAACGGTCAGGAAAGACATGTCGCTTATCGTCATTTTAAAGGAATGGGAATTCTTAGATTCAGGATTCCGAGTAAAGCCTGGGACGACAGAATGATGCCGAATATCTATATCAAGGGGAGCGATGTCCATTTTCAAAAAAAAGAAGACTCTTACGGGCATGTCCCGTACCTGCGGTTGAGCGGCAAAAATCGGCCCGGCGGACCTGTCGGACGTGCTTTCGGTGATCAGTCAGGTGCATGACCCGAACCTGCTCGTGGGGTTCGAGACGAGCGATGACGCGGCCGTATACCGGACCACGCCCGATCTCGCGATCATCAGCACCGTGGATTTTATAACGCCGCCGGTGGACGATCCGGTCTGGTTCGGCAGGATCGCCGCGGCGAACGCGTTGTCCGACATCTATGCCATGGGTGGGAAGCCGATTGTTGCCTTGAACCTGGTCATGTTCCCCTCAAAGAAGCTCGATAAGGGCATATTAAAGGATATTTTGAAGGGCGGGTTCGAGAAGGTGCATGAGGCGGGGGCATCGCTTGCCGGCGGTCACTCCGTGGATGATCTTGAGCCGAAGTACGGACTGGCTGTCACGGGCACGGTCCATCCGGACCGCGTCCTCACGAACTGCAGCGCCAAACCTGGTGATGCGCTGGTCCTGACAAAGCCCTTGGGAACAGGTGTGCTGTTCAACGCCTGCCGCTCGAAAAAGCTTCCGTACCGCTACCTGGAACCGCTCCTCCCGAAGATTGCCGAGCTGAACAGAACCGCCATGGAGACGAGTCAGGCATTTGAGATCCATTCCTGCACTGACATCACCGGTTTTGGGATCATGGGCCACACCTTCGAGATGGCGCGGGGGAGCGGAGTCCGGATCGAATTGTTCTACGAGCACTTGCCCTTCCATCCTTACGCGATCGAAATGTACCGGAAAGGCGAGACCACGGGGAGCAATAAGGCGAACCGCATGATCGTCGAGGGGGCCTGGGAGAAGAAGCGCGAGCTAACGCGCCAAGAGGAGGAACTGTTGTTCGACCCCCAGACGTCGGGAGGGCTGCTGGTTGCCGTTCCCGCCGCGCAGGCCGCCGAGCTGGCCGGGAAACTGAAGCTTGCCGGCGTGGAAGATGCCGTGGTTGTCGGAGAGGTGTTGGCCGGAGAAAAGCCTGCCGTGGTCGTAGTCTAGGAATTTGTTGAAAAAATCTTACGTAGTAGGCTGATTCGTCATCCCCGTGCAAACGGGGATCAAGTCGCGATTTAGGCGCCAGCCGACACAGCTCGTCTAGTTAATATTCTCAACCTGGTGTGCCTTATTACACCCACACGACCTTATGGAGTGCTGCATGCCACCCACAATCTGGTTCGTCGTACCCCGGTTGCCGACTTTTAGTACCGGCTCAAGATTGCAGTACTTCAAACAGGTGCCGCAGGAATATATCTTCACGCCGACGTCCAGTGATCTTCGAAAGCACTTCCTCTTTCATAATTACGGGCTGAGTGCAACCCTTTCCACGAGCGTCTATCTGCATCTGACAACTCTGACAAAGGACTTCTTCCGCTTGAAACTTGGCCTCAATCAAGTGACTCAACTGTTAAACCAAAAATTGCATTGTCGCCATTAACAAGAAAGGTGAGAGAGTATCTGTTTGCTCTGAACGTGTAAGGCGGGGCATACTCACTAAAACCAGCTTGCAGGATCCTTTGTTTGCCTTCCTTATAAGTCATGCCCGGTATTATGCCAAAGATACTTGTATTATTATTGCGGGTCATGATTTTTCGTATTTTGTGATCAAACCCGTAACCGATAATTACATCAAGATTGTCAAAACTGCGCTCGTAGCCTCTAAGGCAAGGTTCTTCAGTTGCTACGACACCATTGATTTCTTTGTAGTCAACTTTAGAAAGTAGCTTTATGCCAAAAACGTTTATTTGATCGTTCATCTTGTCATCCTGCATTCTTCTGTTTTGGCAACCAGCAAGGAGAAGAGGCAGGAGAAGCGGGATAAGTATCTTTTGATATTTCATTGCGGCTCCGAAATTCTAGACGGGCTGTCCTTATAACCAGCCCGTCTATCACTTGACGTCATAGGTGTTATTTTGTAATGGGGTAACCCATTTCCTTCCAAGCCGTGATGCCCCCGGGGTAACGGTAGACGTTCTGGAAACCGTTCTCAACGAGTATTTTTGCACCGATATGGCTTCTTCTGCAGGCAACAAATCCACAATAGATAATAATAGCTTTCTCTTTGTCCGATCCAGCAGCTTTTAGTAAGTTGTCCCTATCGGCCTGAGTAAGTTCTTTTTCGGTTTTCGGCATGGCGCTGTTAATCGATAAAGGAATGGTACCAAACGCCTTATCGTCGACGACAGGAAGTGAGCTTATTATGGTAACCTTTTTGTTATCATCAAGCCATTTTTTTAATTCTTCGGTCCCAACAGTCTTATAACCGCCTTCTTTTACATCTGCCACAAATTTAAAAGCCGCTTTTTCAATCGGGACTTCCAGCCCTTTGGGCGAAGTCCCAGGAGAGGAGCACCCAAGAAGCGCAAATGACAACGTTACAATAACCGTGAACAAATTGAATATTCTCATACAAGATCCTCCTGATAAGATGAAATTCCATTCGATTTTGGTATTTCTGCAAAATCTTTCCGCGGTCATGTTTGCAGCGAGAAGCGCTTGAAATTTATAACAGTGTTATTCTCGTTCTAGCTCTCTTGGAAAAACGAACATCACGTTTCAAATGTCGGCGTCAGTAGCCTAGCGTGCTATCTCTTCTCTATGAACAGTGGAGAACTTGCCCAAGTGGTCAGTCCTAAAGTACCAACGCAGTCAACCTCAGAGTCTTCATAAAATCATTCCTGCTCATTATCTCGCTTGCTTCCTTCTTTCTCTGCGTAATAATACTACTCTCTTTTTCGTATTTCAGTGGAGTTTGTAACCGGTCCGCTCTGCATTTGGTTCATGAACTGCTTACCTTTTCCCCGCGACCGTCAAGCCTCATTCTGAGCATCACCAATAGCCGGTTGAACCATCCATGCGTCGATGAAAGGGATTGATTTACCGGTGTAGCGGAAACAAGCAACTCCAGGATGTGGTATGCTCTGCCTCCTTTCTCAAGGAACCGGTCCTTGCACGCCATGCAGTAGGTTACGATGGGAGTGTCACTTGCTGCAACCATGATCTCACTGATGCAGGCATCAGCCAGTTCTGGCGCAAGCGCATGCATATTGCCGCCGAACCCACAGCAGCGCGGCCCTGTTTGCTCGATCACCGTTGCCCCAAGCTGCCCGAGCAGGAACTTTGCCCTTCCCTGTACGGCATTGAAACGATAGGTCGGGCATGGATGGTGGAGGTAGCATGTTTCTTTGGCCAGTGGCTGAACTGTTGCATCGGGGAGGATGTCCAGAACGTGCCAGACGCGCACACCGGGAAGGTACTTGCTGAATACCTTGATGCAGTTCGTACAGGCTGCGATGACGGACGTTATCTCTTTCCGCTCAAGCATGCTCATGATACGGAGCGATGCATCGCGGACCGTGTCAAGATCGCCTGTCTGGTACGCGGGGTCGGAGCAGCAGTCCAGAGCGATGCCGACCTTTTTCCCGAGTTTTTTCTCTAGGAGTTGCTGGGTCTTCCGGACAACCTTGGGCGACATGGCTGTCAGCGAGCATCCGGGCCAGAACACGGTCTCTGCCCGGGTGTAGTAGGCAAAGGGGAATGCGTGGCCCCATTGCACGAATCGACGCGCAGTGAGAACCGTTTTCGATACTCGTTCGGAAACCTGCATGGTGCTCAGCAGCCGGTACTTGGCCTGCAGCAGCGCATCTGCTGGATTACATCCCGACGGGCAGGCGGAGCTGCAGGCACCGCAGTTCATACACCGGAAGACGTTTTCATCTCTTCGGGAAATAATGGTATCCGGCGCGCCGCAGGACGTGCAGCAATCGAGAAAGGAGTCAAGGTCCCATCCCGCCCCGTGGGAACTTCGTTGATTTCTCTTTCCCGGAGCGTTCATCATAAGAGCCGTCATCCTTTTCGCGCCGGCGTTCTTTGTTCCATTTTTTTGATTCGAGCACAAATGTGATGTTTGCGACGTGAGTCATTCCGCGTCTATTGAAAAAATGGAGACTGACTTCGGAATCGAACCGATGACATAAATTGCACGGCAGTCCCACAGGGTTGAAGCCTGCAATCGGCGCCAGCCGGCAAAGCCAGTAAGCCTACGTCTCGTTTCTTTTCATCGCCAGCACAGCGCCCTTCGCCCGCCTTATTTCATCACCGTCTTGATCACGGCAAGCACTTCCGATGCGTCTTTGGAAAGTGGTTTCCCTTTTCGGGTGATGATTGAGAAATCACGGATCATCCTGAGCACGGGAATGTGCAGCGCCCGGACTTTTTTCAGCTCGATGGCCTCTTTCGCAGCCAGTTCCGAAACTATGGCGACCCCGGCGCCTCCCTCGACTGCCTGGATGACTCCCTCGGTGGTGCCGACCTCGGCGACGGTGTTCAGGTCCGAGAGCGCAAGTCCCACATCTTTGAACGCCTTCTCATAGACCGCCCGCGTTCCGGAGCCCTTTTCCCGGGTGATGAAGTTCTGGCCCTTCAAGTCGCCGAGTGCGATGGCCTCCTTCGCGGCAAACGGATGATTCTTCGGCGTGATCAGAACAAGCCGGTCATCCTTGACAATCACCGAGAAGTCCACGTCTGTGGAATCGAAGCGTGTGCCGATGATGCCAATTTCGTACTGTCCCTTCCGCACGCCTTCAAAGATCTTCAGACTGTCCGATATCTCCACCTTGAGCTCGATCTCTGGAAGGTGACCGATCATCGCGGACAGCAGCCGGGGAATGATAAACTCTCCCGGGATAGTGCTCGCTCCCAGCGTGAATGTGTGTTTCATAGTCCATTCTCCTTTCAAGAGACGTCCCGTCTGATAACAACTACCGCTCCTTGAACATGATGGTGTACTCGATATTGAATCCGTAGAGGTCCTCGTTATCACAGAGCATAAAGCGCAGCGCCAAGAGCACCCACAATGTCCGGTTCGTCCGGCACCAGGACTGCTATCTCCAGCTTGTCCCGCAAAAGCTGCACGATGGCCTGGTTCTTTGCAACCCCGCCGGTGAAGACCACAGAATCTTCGAATCCGACGCGGTGAAGCATTCCAACAAGACGCTCGACGACGGACAGATGGACTGCCCGCGCGATGTCCCTCGGCGACGCGCCATGGTTTTTGAGCGAAACGACCTCGGATTCCGCAAAGACCGTGCACATGCTGGTCACTTTAATATCTTCCGATCCCTGAAGCGCTTCGCTGCCGAATTCGGAGAGCGGGATGCCGAGAGATGTCGCCATGATCTCAAGGAATCGGCCGGTGCCTGCCGCGCACTTGTCGTTCATCTGAAAGCTTGCGACCTTGCCCTTTTCGTCAAGGGCGATGACTTTCGAGTCCTGGCCGCCCACGTCCAGTACGGTCCTACACCACGGGAAATAATATCGCGCACCAAGAGCATGAGCTTTGATCTCGGTTATCACGTCCTCGGCAAAATGCTTCTGCGCCAGGTGGCGTCCATACCCGGTCGCGACAATCTTCGTGGGTTGGTACTGTTTGATCATCTCCAGGGACTGTCGGTGCGGATCGAATCCGCTTTCCGCTACCTGATAGGCATGCAGCTTGCCGTCCTTGAGCGCCGCCGTCTTGATCGTGCGGGAGCCGATGTCGATACCTACCAGCACTCGCCTAACCCCGCACTTGTTCGAGGAATGCCTCGACGCGGGTCTGTATCTGGCCTACGTCCTCTGCGGAGTAGTCGGACTCGATGGCCAGGAACGGGATGCCGTTCTTTTCGCAGGCTTCCTTGATCCTGACCGCCTCGATGTTGTAGGTGTGGCAGAACTGCAGGCAGTAATGAATCACTCCCTGTGCCTTCGAGTCGCGGTACTCTTTGATCACCTGGTCAATGCGCTCATTGTTCGGAGTGAAGCACGAACAATCGATCTTCATGTATCGGTCGGTGAGGTTCGCAAGCATGTTGTCCATACTGCTGTCCGTCTCGGACATCAGGTCCTTGAAATACCTTGTCCCGATGCAGCTCTCCTCGTTTACCACTATTCCGCCGGAAGTTTCGATAATATTGTGCAGCTTCCAGTTCGGCAGGGCCATGGGCGTGCCCGAAACCAGGATTCGTGGCGCATTCGGTTTTGAAACGCCATCACCCTTCTTTACCCTTTCATCAAGCTCGTCGCACAGGGCATTCAGTTTCTCGGTAAAGCGGACAGGCTCGTCGTAGAACGCGATCTGCTCGATCAAAAGCGCATCCTTGCCGCTGATCGGCGCGGGAGTGTGGGACCTGAGCGCGGTGAGCCGCTGGAGCGACTTTCTCTTGGCGTTCATCACCTTCGTAGCTTTCTTGAGCGCCTCAACGGTGATTGGTTTTCCCGTCACGTCTTCCATCTTCTTTTTGAAGTCCTTCACCTCTTCGAGCCACATGGTGCGGTCCCGCTCTCGCTTCATCTGCGGAATCTCCATGACGTAGGTCGGCACCTCGCGGTCGAGCAGCTCCCAGGTCTTCTTCTTGGCGTCGCACGTCGTTTCGCCGTACACAAAATCGACGGACTGGAAGTAAGGGCATATATTGCCGACCTTGAAGCCGTAGGCAGATTTCACCATGGGGCAGATGTTCCGGGGCAGCGTCTTCTCAGCATCGGGGATGGAGCCCGGCGAACCGCCGCACAGGCCGAGGCATATCCCACTTGCGGCAACGATTAACTCCTCGGGTACGAACACGCAGAAGGTGCCCACGACCGGGCTGCCTTTTTTCTTCGCTTCGAGGATCTCGGAAATCCTGCCGCCGTGGATCTCCGCTATCAGGTTGTCGAAGTAGTCCATGCTCTTCGGACGGTTGTCCTGCATCAAATACGTCTTCTGATACACGTCGCCCAGCACGCACCGCATTTTTTCGAACCGCTCGACGTTCATGCCGAGGCTTTTCCACATCTCAGGGTATGCCTTCACTTCAAATGACTTGAGTTCCGCCATTTATTACCTCCGTGATAGATTGTTATAGAGATCATGCCCGCCCGTTAACGAGCCCTGAAAATACTTTGCGCAGAATCGCATCGTCAATCTTGCTCATAAGTTCTTCTTCATAAGCGTCCATGATTTGTTTGTCCTCACCTGACACTGCAGGAACAGACTCTTTCACCGGCATTCGCTCTTGCGCTACAGATACCGTCTGCACAGCCTCTTTGAACTCGTAATTCATGCGGCGGTTGCGCATAAGCCACCGTGAGCATTCATCATGAGAACCGGCATAAAGAAGTACGAGTTGCCCGTCCTTGAGCAGGCAGACAAGACGGTATCCGCCCCCAAGATCAATCTTTCTGCAATTCCTGATGCGGGCTTCGCCGTGCCGCGTGAAGCTGAATTTCTCCCGAATCCCCAGGCCATCCTGCCCCGTGACGGCGCGGATAAAATCCTCAGCCTTCTTCACTGCGGTCTCCGCTATTCCTCCCCTCTTTTGAAGGTCCTTCAAGCAGTGCTCAAAGAGCGATGTGCGATGAATGCTGAAAGCCGTTTCCTTTGCATCCATGTTCCTTCCTCATTTTAGCTGCGGCTGATCGCCGCGTCTTGCGAGGGCAGTCCGAGAAATTCAGCGAGTTCCTTTTGGATCGCCTCTCCCTCGCCTTCTGTGTCAGCGGAAAGCAATTCCAGAGACCGGCCCGCGCCGGAAATGGTAAGAACAGCAAAATCCTTGTTTGGCTTGTCCTGATGGAACCATATGTTTTCTTTGATGCCTGTGTCTTTTGACGCCATGGATAGCCTGCTGTTTGCTAGCATGGCCATAACCCGCCACTGCTCAACTTTTAACTCGAGGCAATTCTATCATAGACATGGCTGATATGTAAAATAGGTTATTCCGATTCAACGATCGCCATGCATCGGCTTAATCGGTCGGAGGACAAGGAGGTTAGACGGTGTTCAGGAATTCGATTTCAGATGTTCGAGGAACAGAGCATAGAGGAGCGGAAGGGAGCGCTTCTTGTGCATTACGATGTAGAACATCCTCTTCATGGGCGGAATATCAAGTTTGACTTCCTTGAGGAGCCTGTGTTTCAGCTCTTCCGTAACAGCGAACCGCGAAAGGATGGTTATGCCCAGTCCCACCTTGGCGGCCTGCTTGACAGCGTCGGTAGAGCCGAAGATGCCTGCCACACTCACACTCTTGCAGGAGAATCCTTGCCCTTGAAGCAGTTTTTCGGCCTCGCGCCTAGTACCCGAACCTTCCTCGCGCAGCACCATGGGGTATCTGCACAGGTCTTTCAAGGCTATCCTGCTGTTCTTAATGACCGATGGAGAGGCAACAATGATAAGCTCGTCTTCCAGAAAGGGAGTATAGATTATCTGCGCGTTCGTGATTTTTGAACCCACGATCCCCAGGAGAAGGTGATGCGATATGACCTGCTGCACAATCTCCTGTGAATCACCAACGCGCACCTGGAAAGAAACCCCCGGGTGTTTCTGTTTGAAATTAGACATCTGCTCAGGCAGCAGATACGTGCCGGGGATGGTGCTTGCGCCGATGATCAATTCACCGGTGACTTCTTTCTTGAATTGCCCAAGCATGCTCGTGATGCTGTCGGCCCGTTCTACAAGGTCCAGCGCAAGGTTGTAGAGAGCGTCCGCCTCTCTGGTGGGAATGACCTTCTTGCCGAGCCTTTCGAACAAACCGCAGCTCAGTTCCCGCTCCAGAGTCTTGATGTGCTCGCTGATAGTCGGCTGGGCCAGATGAAGCTCATGCGACGATTTGGAAAAGCTCTTATTCTTGAATACCGACAAGAATACCCTGAGATGATGTAATTCCATGGTCAAATTAAACACCCCTTATTGCGACAGAGGATATCATCCGCTTGGTCATGAGTCAAACAATAAGTTAGCCTGGGTAGCTGTAGGCATTGATTGCGACATGCGATTTTATCGCTCTATCCCGCATGGACAAAATATTGGTAGATACTTCAGAATCCAATAAATGAAAACTATAACTAATACAGGAAGGTATGTGAATTTATTATGGTATCGAATAATCAAGATTACAGATAGAAATCAATATCAGAAATAAATGATACCGTTTGAAATTAACATTTGAAGATCGCGTGAGTGCCTTACAGAGAACTGTGTAATGTGATTATTAATCAAGTATGAAATGAAAAAAGGGCCAATTTCCCAAGAAATTGGCCCTTTTTTGGCTCTGGCTCCCCCGGTCGAGACTCTCAGCAAAACTCGTTTGGGTACCATTTTGGCTTTTTAATGATTCCTATCAAGAAAAACATACCTACAATATGTTATTTTATCTCTAGAATATAAAAAATTGCCTTAAATTGATATAAGCTGCCGAATTCTGACGTTAAATTCTTTATAAATCATATTTTAAATGCCCTATCGCTAAAATTTATTAATGCACGGCAATGAATCAACAGACTTTTGCAACCTTTCTCGCGTGTTGACGAGTTGCTCTACTTCTTTACTCGCGGGATTGGTAAATACTTCCTTCGGCGTACCTGATTGTGCAACGCTGCCGTTAGCATATATAATAATTTTGTCCGCCAATGAGTACGCTTCAAGCACATCATGAGTAACAAATACGATAGGGATCGGAAACTTCCTATGGACCTCTTTGAGAAATTGCTGCATCTCCACCCGAAGCGGATTATCGAGTGCGGAAAAAGGCTCATCAAGAAGCAATGCGCGCGGCTTTCTGATGAGTGCTCGTGCGAGCGCAACTCGCTGTTTCTGACCGCCCGATATCTCTGAAGGGTATTTTTTTTCAAGCCCATTGATTCTAAATTGTTCTATCATGCTGCCTGCTAGTTGCTCACGTTCGACCTTCGACAATCCATGCGCCCCGTAGAGGATGTTCTCTCGTATCGTCATATGGGGGAACAACGCCAGGTCCTGGAACACATACCCGCAAGACCGCTCCTGGGGCGGCAGGTTTCTGCCTGACGAACTGTCAAAATAAATTCCTTCGTTGAGATGGATAGAACCTTGGTCCGGCGAGAGGAGCCCTGCGATCATCTGGAGTGTTAGGGATTTGCCAGCGCCGGAATAGCCGAAGAGTACAGCAAGCTCATTGCCGATCTCCCACTCTGCATCGAGAGAAAAACCGTTCACATTTTTTTTTACTTTAACTCTTAACCCCATCTACCATACCCGCCTGCTCAATTTACTTGCAATGTACAAGAAGAACCCTGAAAACAAAGTGAACACGATTACCATGATGGTCGCCTGGGATCGATCGCCACCGGCTGCCGCAGAATATATGGCCAGCGGCATGGTATTCGTCCTTCCAGGAATGTTCCCGGCAATCATCAATGTCGCGCCAAATTCACCCATGGCGCGTGCAAACGAAAGGATGGTACCGGCAATGATGCCTTTCCTTGCCAACGGCAGAATAACTTTAAGAGCGGTCCGGTATTCAGAGTGTCCAAGCGTATAGGAAGCGCGGATGAGGTTTTCATCCACGGATTCGATCGCGGCCCGTGCCGTTTTCACCATGAGCGGCAGCGCTACCACAAACGACGCGAGTA
>Ga0335082_10005406_pt1 | contig 13973 bp, 11 predicted proteins | sample Lox_Sample_41_FD_206718 | JGI IMG/M metagenome (GOLD analysis project Ga0335082, IMG submission 206718) | Soil microbial communities from Loxahatchee National Wildlife Refuge, Florida, United States - Lox_Sample_4.1 | ecosystem: Environmental > Terrestrial > Soil > Wetlands | place: USA...
TCGAAAGGATGGCGCCTTCCACGGTGCGTGGGACGCCGTCTTCCATCGATTCCGGTTTGTAGTGATCGTAGATGGCCTTGGCGATTTCAGTCTGTGCATCAGGCTTGAGATCGTCATCCAGAGGCTGCACCTGCGCGTACAGGCCGCCGACAATACCCTGCAATTCGGTGAATTCCTTCACGAGTTCCGTCGTGAGGTCAGCCTTGGCAAGGAAAGCAGCCTTGTGAATCACGCCGGGGCGAATCGTCACGCCACTCTGCCGTATTGTTTCCGACAAGCTGCTCGCCAGTCGTTGCACCCGGATCGTCTTCTCGTAGTAGCTGCCGAGGTCTTTCTGGAAGGTGACGTGTTTCAGCAGTTCCGTGCGCTGGCGAAGCGTCTGCTTCTGATCGGTCTGCCAGAAGAATCGGGCGTCATTGAAGCGGGCGCGCAGCACACGCTCATTGCCATGGCGAATGAGGCCGTCGGAATCGCCCGATGTGTTGAGTACGGCGAGAAAGTGCGGCAATAACTTTCCGTTCGCGTCTTCGATCGCGAAATATTTCTGATGATCGCGCATCACCGTGACCAGGACTTCCTCCGGAAGCTCAAGAAACTCACGATCAAAACTGCCAAGAATCGCCGATGGAAATTCCGTCAGGTTGACGACAGTCGCAAGCAGCGGCTTGTCTTCACGCCAGCGCGCGCCGGGAATCGTGCGCGTCGCGGCGTCAAGAGCCTTGCGGATCACATGCTCGCGCTCGGAAGCGCCGAGAACTTTGGCTGAGCGCAGGGCTTCGACATAAACGCTGGGCTGCGGGATCGTGAACACTTCGCTGCCGATGATGCGATGACCGCGCGAGGTCTTGCCCGCCGCGATTCCGAACAGTTCCATCGGAATCACCTCATCGTCGAGCATCGCTACCAGCCAGCGCACCGGGCGGACAAAGACTTCGCCGCGCTTGTGCCAGTACATGTTCTTGGGCCAGTAGAGTGAAGAGATTTCCTCAGGAAGCGATCCAGCCAGGATCTCTGCAGTCGAACGCCCCTTTCGCGTTACAGTTGCGGCCAGGTATTCCCCTTTGGGAGTGGCGACCTTCTCCAGTTTTCTGACATCGATCCCCACTTTCCTGGCAAATGCCTGGGCGGCGGGTGTGGGCTGGCCGTCTTTGAACGCGACTTGGGCCGATGGGCCCGTGACCTGTTCGGTGACGTCAGGTTGCGCGGCGGGAAGACCCGTGGCCAAGAGTGCCAGGCGGCGCGGAGTGTGAAGATGGCTGACCGTGCCCGACGGATCGAGGCGCTCCCGTTTTAGCAATCCATCCACGCGCTCCCGGAGTTCCTGGGAGGCGCCGTCGATCATGCGCGCCGGGATTTCTTCACATCCGATCTCTAGCAGAAAATCTGGCATCTTTCGAATTAATCTATGTTCTCAAAATTACCGCTCAATAAATGTGAGCGAGATCACAAAAAGCTGCGAGCTGCGAGCCGCGAGCTACGAGCTTCCCACCGGCGCCAACTTCTCTCTTTTCTCTTTCTTAGCGGCCTTTGCGGGCTCCGTCTTCTCACTTTTTTCGGTCCCGTACTGCTGATCCATCCAGGCTTTGGCAATGCCTACTGCCAGAGCCCGAACTCGGGCAATCACGCCCACGCGCTCAGTTACAGAGATCGCGCCGCGCGCATCGAGAATATTGAAGTAATGCGAGCACTTCAGGCAGAGGTCGTACGCGCCGAGGAGCGGGAAGCGAGACTTCTTCACTGCGATATCGAACGTTGCTTCAGTTCGCGCTTCCGAACTCGATGGAATTAATGGATCGCCATCGCGTCCTGCGAGTGGAACTCGCTGTGAAGGCGCTACATAACCCGGCAATGGCAATTGGTTTGGTGAACAGGTCCCCAAATGTCCGTTACTGTTATCGCGCCACAGCACGGCCAGGGAGTAACTGGCAGGTGTGTTTGCTCCAAGACCACCCACTGACGACGCGACAACCCGAACCCCGCCGTATGATTTTTCCTGTTGACCAATACCGATGGAGACCCACGGTGCAGGCGCAGATCTCACCAAATCGCATATCTTAGCTTGATCCTTCGAATCGATAGCAGATCGAAGTTCAGCTTCAAAGAGTCCGTTGTATCCATCAATCAGCGCCTTGCACTCCGCTTCGCACAACTCGAAGTGCTTCCACGCGCTGGCCACGTCGGCGGCCTCGAAGTTGTAGACCGAAAACTCCTGCTCATCCAGCAGACGGACCGCTCCATACTTCACTTCCCTGCCGGTATCCGGATCGCGCGCCCACACAATGTCGTAGATCGAATCCACGTCCTGCAGGAAGGCGCACAGCCGCTCCAGTCCGTAGGTCAGTTCGGCGCAGATCGGGTCCAGATCGACGCCGCCGCACTGCTGGAAGTAGGTGAACTGCGTGATCTCCAGGCCGTCGAGCATCACCTGCCATCCAATGCCCCATGCGCCTAGCGTCGGCGATTCCCAGTTGTCCTCTTCGAACTTGATGTCGTGCTGACGCAGGTCAATGCCGATCGCCGTCAGCGATTCGAGATAGAGCTCCTGCACGTTATCCGGCGGCGGCTTCAGGATGACCTGCAACTGCATGTGCTTGAACAGGCGGTTGGGATTTTCGCCATAACGGCCGTCTGCGGGACGGCGCGACGGCTGCACATACGCAACTTTGTAAGGATTGGGCCCCAGCACGCGCAGGAACGTCTCGGGCGCCATGGTACCGGCGCCAACCTCGACATCGTAGGGCTGCTGGATGACGGCCCCACGCTCGGCGAAAAAGGCCTGGAGCTTGAGGATAAGCTCCTGAAAGGTCGGCGGATTGGGCTTAGCAGGGCTCAAGGCTGATCGGGAAATACAAGGGTTAATCAGTGATTGTAGCGGAAGCGGCAGCCTCACGTCAGGTCGCGTATCGAAGTCGCAAACCGGCACAGCCTTGGGGAATTCCCTGCAAAATTCCGACCGAGTCGAGGCAGCTCTTGGCTCGGACTATGCAGCGATCTTCTCCAGCATCCCCGCTGTAACCAGTTTCTTTTCGATATGCCGCTCTAAAGTCTGGATCAGGAACTTGCGCAAGTCGGCTGCGACGGGTTTCGGCCAGTCAATCGCGACAAACTCGGACACACGCGACCGCAGCATCTGGGCGGCAATCTTGCGAGACTCAGGCGAAAGCTCCGAGGACGCAATGCGCTTGTCGTCCGCGCAAACCAGTCCGTCGGCAAGTGCATGCCAGAATGCCCGGCTCTCGTTGAGCGACCGGCCACAGCTCACACACTCGGCAAATTCTGGCAGAAATCCCATGAGCCGCGTCATCCAGAGCTCAAAGTAGGTCAATGGCATCCAGAGCGATGAACCACGCAACTCGTGCAGGACTGCCAGCGACAGGCGGAAAACGGCGTCGCTTGGCTCGCGATCGGGGAGCAATTCGTCCAGCAGCTCCGCGACGTGCCCTAACGCCACGGCCCGCGGGTAACTGATTTCTCCCGCCATTGGCGATTCGATCACTTCGCAGGAATCGAGCCGTGCCAACTCCTGTCGCTCGCGGTCATCGTAGAACGCCCGGACATAGGTGAGCGGCTCAAGAGCGCCCCCGAAGCGGCGCTTCGACTTCTTGGCCGCTCGGGCGACGCCCTTGACCTTGCCTTCGTGGCGAGTGAATAGCGTGACCAGCAGGTCCGATTCGCGCAGTGGATAGGTGCGCAGAACAATCGCTTCCGACTCCTTCAGCGCCATGGGACGGTCACACGTGGACTACTAGATTGTAGCGAATACCCTGCAGGCGGCAACGCTCAGCTTTCAATCTTGGTTACGACCCCGAAGATATTGCGCCTCGATGTCCAGCCGTTGATTCTGCCGCGATTATTACCGATCTGAAACCGGTCGCCCGCGATTGCTTTCACCAAATGGAGGTACTGAACGCCTTTGACTTTGCAAAGAACGATTGTGCCTACCTCGATCACCGCGTCCTTGGCTGGCTCGACGGTCACGAGTTTTCCGCTGTCTATCTTGCCGCTCATGCTATTGCCTCGCGGCCTGAAGGTCACGGTTTGTCCTTGTAACAGTTGCTCTGTGTACTTCGTCGCCCAACCCATAGTGCGTTGACCTTCCTGGTCCGATGGTCCAATCCGTAAAGCAAAAAGGCGCCGGTGTTGCGACCGGCGCCTTGTGCGGTAGAAGTTGATCTGAGAGCTGAGAGTTGACGGCTGACTGCTATCTCCCAAAATACTTCGCATTCATCTCGGTATATTCTTTCCACTTTTCCGGAAGGTCGTCGAGGGCGAAAATGGCCGATACCGGGCACACCGGGACACAGGCACCGCAGTCGATGCATTCAACGGGGTCGATGTAGAGCATCGTTTCGGTCGCGTACTTCTCCGAGTCCTTCTTGGGATGAATGCAATCGACCGGGCAGGCGTCAACGCACGCGGTATCTTTGGTTCCAATGCACGGCTCTGCGATTACGTATGCCATAAAGTGTCAGGCTCCTGGGCTCTCGGGAGGGTTAACCGAACTAGCGATTTTAGCAGGAAATTGCGCAATACATAGTCTTCGAGCGTCAAAACTCGCGTAGCCGCATCGAATCGTCGATTCCTGCAACAAATGGTGTCTCATGCGCCGACGAATGGACTCTGTTCGCTCGGCTCGTACTCCACGATGTATCCTGCCACCGCGCTGGCTGCGACCGTTAGAGGCGATGCCAGGTACATTTGCCCCGGCCCGCTTCGGCCGGGAAAGTTGCGATTCTGAGCGCTGATGACAATCTGATCGGGTCGCGTCGAGACACCCGGTCCCGCGTTGATGCACGCGCCGCAACTGGGCTCGATTAAACGCGCGCCTGCTTTCTGGAAAATCCCGATGTAGCCCTTGCGCCGGCAATACTCACGGGTTTCCTGCGAGCCGAACTGAATCCAGAACTGGACGTTTGCTGAAACTCGGCGGCCCTGCCGCAGTGCGTCGGCGAGCACGGCAGCATACATGTCCATGTCTTCGTTCTTGCCAGCCGTGCAAGTGCCTCCGTAGGCAATTTCGATCGCTACAGGCGTGTGGAGATCGCGGATGTACTTGCCGTTACCAGGATCGCCGGGCGTAGCCACCATCGGCCTAATCTCGGCAGCGTCGAGCTCGATGACTTCGGCGTATTCTGCGCCGGGATCGCTCTGCAGTCTCGCGATCAGACGTTCGGCTTCCGCTCGATTCATCCCGCGACGCTCCATCAGGAACTCGATCACTTTCTCATCGGGAGCAACAATGCCGGTAAAGCCTCCAATCTCAGCGGCCATGTTGGTCATGGTGGCGCGTTCGTCGACAGAGAGTGCTTCCACCGCTTCGCCGGCATATTCCATCACTTTCGCCAGGGCCTTGCCGCTGCGCACGTAATCGAGCGAGAGAATCTTCAGAATGAAATCTTTGGCCGTGACATTAGGATGTTTCTTTCCACGAATGATGATCTTGACGGACTCCGGGACCTTCACCCGCACGTCTTTTGTGATCCACGAATTGAAGACGTCGGTCGTGCCGATTCCAAAGGCAACGCAGCCGATCGCGCCCACATGCGGCGTGTGTGAATCTGACCCGACATTGACTTGTCCGGGCAGCGCGTAGGTTTCAAGCATGACCGAATGACAGATGCCCTCCGAGCCTTTGCGATCGGCGAGCTCGCCGTGCAACTTGATTCCCTGCTGGCGGGCGAAATCCCCCTGCTTCAGCTTGAGTTGTGTGGCCAGGTCGAGCAGTCCAATCTTTTTCTTTTCTTCCGAAATGACTTCGTCGAGAAACGTCAGGTGGTCGCGAAAGAACCGGATGCTCGAGGCATCGTTCACCGGCACATCTCGGCCTACATTTTGCTCATAGAAAATAGCCGCCATCGGCGTGACGTATTCGTGACTGAAGCGTAGATCCACGCGGGTGAATCCGCTGTCGCCGGGCTTGACCGCATCAACGCCAAGTCCACCGTCAGGCCGCGTCATGTGCCGCGCGAGGATCTTCTCCGCCAATGTCATCGATCGTGTGGGACGGGCATTCCTGCCCGCCTCTGCGATAGCAGGAAGAAATACCTTGCTCTGCATACGCGCGACATTGAACGGGAACAATCCGCCGTATTCGATCACCTGTCGCGTAATTTCGTCTTCACCCATCGTGAATTCGCTGAGAGGAATTTCCTCATCGGCTCGAATCCGGTCGATGAGCGAAAAGTCCGTTGAGGTCAGCAGGCCCAGATTCTGGCAATTCTGCTTGTAGATCCTCTCGATGTTCTCGGCGATCACGACCTGAATGCCTGCGCACATCTCGGCATAGGGCGACTGCTCGCGGCTGGAACCCTTTCCGCGTCGTTTACCGCTGATCGAACACACGAAACCGCCCTTCTTCACATCACTACGGCCGATCGGTGTTACGCTGCCGCACTTCAAACCGAGGTATGGAATTTCTCCCAGGGTGTGGTCGAAGTAAAAACAGTAGTGAGCGGGGGTGATTTCGTCGGTAGAGATATCGTCGCGCAGCTTGGGATTGTTCCCTGGATTCTTTGTGTCCCACGGCAGATCCCACCCCGCGAGCTGCTCGCGAATCAGCTCCGCATCTTCGGTAAGGAACAGGATGCGGCCCCGCAGGCGCACCTTATCGGGGCGTTTCGTGATTTCGCGTTCGAGTAAGCAATTTGGCACTTGAATTTCTGCCGGAACCCTATCAACCAGAGGGGACACATAAGGATCGCCGGAGAACCCTCACGCCCACACAGTCTATTTTATCGCCTGCCAATCCCATGCGCTCAATGTGAAGAGGACTTGGCGTACTCGATTGGACTAGGCAGTTCTTGCAGTCCCCGGCCGGCGAAGATCTCCTGGAATTCCTGAACCAATGCGGTGTGCACTAGGCTGTTCGAAGCCAGGGTCTCGCGGCTGTCCCGCTCGAACGGACCGCCTGAAAAGTTCGTAACTCGCCCGCCTGCCTCTTCCGCAATCAACACGCCCGCCGCCGTGTCCCACGGATTCAGGTTGAATTCCCAGAACGCGTCGAAGCGGCCAGAGGCCACATTGCACAGATCGAGCGCGGCCGAACCGGCACGGCGCACGCCATGCGTCTTCAGCGTGATCTGATGATAGAAGTAAATGTTCGGATTCTTGTGGCGCTTGTGGCTGGGAAACCCGGTGCCCACCAGGCATTCTGCAAGGCGCGACGTAGCCGAGACACGGATCGGTTCCCCGTTTAGTTGTGCTCCCTGCCCCTTCGCTGCCGAGAACATCTCATCGCGGGTCGGATCATACACAACACCTGCCGCTCGCTGTCCCTGGAACTCTACCGCCAGAGAAACGGCAAACACCGGAAAGCCGTGGGCGAAATTCGTTGTCCCGTCGAGCGGATCGACGTACCACTTGTAGTCGGCCCCCGAGTCGATACGGCTTCCTTCTTCCCCCATCACATCGTGGTCCGGGAAGTGCTTCCGAATACGTTCGAGAATCAGCGTCTCCGATTGCCGGTCCGCAATGGTGACCAGGTCCGCGTCCCCTTTGTATTCAATCTTGACGTGCCTGCGAAAGTGACTCATCAGCAGGTCGCCCGCTTCGCGGGCAATGGACTGCATCGTGGGGATTAGATGCGTGGGATTTTCAGTCATGACGACAGGTGCGGTCGGATTTGGACCGGCGACATGCGAGGTTTCCAAGCGCCGTTCACTTCTTCTTCCCGTCTTCGGCGATGTACATGATCTCGTGTTTGAAGATGAACAGGTTCGGCCCGTCTTCGCGGGTCAGGCGTACCATGTTCTTGTCGTAGTACTCGATCCATCCGCGAACGACCTCACCATCGGCCAACTTGAGGCTCACAGTCTTCTGCTTGTCGCCAAGCGACTTCAGGTACGAAGCCTCTTCGTAAGTCTCGTCCGGGGGCGGCGTGCGTTTCTTGCCGAAATTCGGATTTCCGGGGGGAAAAGACATACTGGCATTCTACACGGGGAGAGTCGCCCGGAGGCGCAGGTCGCCGGCTTGCATGACCAGAACTGCTTGCAAGAATCGATGGCCGGAAGGGCACCGCTAGAGCCGGACCACTCCCGCCGCCGACAAGCTGGCGCAAATGATCCCTGCCCCCACAAACTTTGTTTCTTTGGGCGTGGTCGTGAATCAGAATAACGAACTTGGATTTTCAAAAGCCTCTGTTGTTTGGGATCCCGACGGACATGCACTAACGCTTGAAGAGAAATGAAGAGGGACAGTTGCGAATGAGGCGCGGCACACCCCGAACCGAACTGACTGGACTGCCGCTTGTATCTTGTCGAGGACACGTCGGCTGCGAATTCCGCAGGCCCGGCGGCAACCCTCAAGTCGCCGGCGAAATCGGAATCAAGGTTTGGTGGCGAATCCGGCGATTCACGGAACGTGATCTGAGGAGAACATGACGATGACAGCGGAAGAAATCAGGCTCTCGGAATCTTCGGCGCGCCGGAAGCACTGGAAGCGCTGGGGCCCCTACCTGAGCGAACGCGCCTGGGGCACCGTTCGCGAAGACTACAGCGCCGGGGGCACGGCCTGGGATTTCTTCCCCCACGATCACGCCCGTTCCCGCGTTTATCGCTGGAACGAAGATGGGCTTGCCGGCATCTGCGATCGCCATCAATACATCTGCTTTGCGCTCGCCCTGTGGAATGAGCGCGACCCGATTCTGAAGGAACGGCTGTTCGGCCTCACCGGGAATGAAGGCAATCACGGGGAGGACGTCAAGGAGTATTACTTCTATCTCGATTCAACTCCCACCCATTCCTACATGAAATATCTGTACAAGTATCCGCAGGCAGAATTCCCCTACACCTGGCTGGTCGACGAAAATCGCCGCCGGGACAAGAGCCAGCCGGAGTTTGAACTCCTCGATACTGGTGCGTTCAACGAGGATCGTTACTTCGATGCCTTCGTTGAGTATGCGAAGGTCGATGTCGAAGACATCCTGATCAAGATCTCGATTGCCAATCGTGGTCCTGAAATCGCCAATCTTCATGTGCTTCCCACAATCTGGTTTCGCAATATCTGGGCCTGGGGCAGAGGTGAATCGCGTCCTGGCTTGCGCCAGTTGGCTTCGACGCCGGATCCCACCATTGAGTTGAACCATTCCCACACCGGCGACATGTGGCTGCATTGCCAGGGTTTTCCTGAACTCCTTTTCACCGAGAACGAAACCAACACGTTACGCCTCTTCGGCGTCGAGAATCACACCTCTCACGTAAAAGACGGCATCCACGACTACATCATTCACGGCGCAAAAGACGCCATAAATCCGCAGTTGTCCGGGACAAAGGCAGCCGCGCATTACCGGTTATCGATTGGCCCGGGACAGACGACCGTCCTCAAGCTTCGCCTCACCTCTGCCGAACTTCCGGGCCGCGGTGCATTCGACGACTTCGACGAAAACTTGGCATTGCGCAAGCGCGAAGCCGACGATTTCTACGCGAGCAGCATTCCGCAGGATCTCTCCCCCGACGCACGGAACGTCATGCGCCAGGGCCTGGCCGGAATGCTCTGGTCCAAGCAGTTCTATCACTACGTAGTCAAAGACTGGCTGGAAGGCGACCCAGGCAATCCTCCCCCGCCGGCTGAACGCTGGACCGGCCGCAATCACGAATGGATGCACCTCTATAACGCGGACGTCATCTCGATGCCCGACAAGTGGGAGTATCCGTGGTACGCCGCGTGGGACCTGGCGTTTCACTGCATTCCGCTGGCGCTGGTCGACTCTGACTTCGCAAAAGAGCAGCTCGTCCTCATGTTGCGCGAGTGGTACATGCATCCGAACGGACAGATTCCCGCCTACGAGTGGGCATTGGGCGATGTCAATCCGCCCGTGCATGCCTGGGCGTCATGGCGCGTGTACAAGATTGACAAAAAGCGGCGGGGCAAGGGCGACACCCAGTTCCTCGAGAGGGTATTTCACAAGCTGCTGCTGAACTTTACCTGGTGGGTAAACCGCAAAGACGCGGAAGGTATGAACATCTTCCAGGGCGGATTTCTCGGCCTCGACAACATCGGCGTGTTCGATCGCAGCGCACCCCTGCCGACCGGTGGTTATATCGAGCAATCTGACGGCACCAGTTGGATGGCGATGTACACCCTCAATCTCCTGGCCATTGCGCTGGAACTGGCCAGCAAGGATTCGGCGTACGAAGATGTGGCCAGCAAGTTCTGGGAGCACTTCCTCTTTATCGCGAACGCGATGAGCCATCGCGGACACAACAGCATGGGCTTGTGGAACGAAGAAGACGGGTTCTTCTACGATGTCCTGAAACTCCCGAACGGCGGCCACTTCCCAATGAGAATCCGTTCCATGGTGGGACTGATCCCGCTCTTCGCGGTGGAAACGCTGGAACCGCGAGTTCTTGAGCGCCTTCCCGGTTTCAAGCGCCGCCTGGATTGGTTTATCGACAATCGGCCCGACCTGACGAAAAACCTGGCCTGCATGCGCACCGAGGGCATGGGGGAGCGCCGCCTCTTGTCGATCGCCGATGAAGGTCAGCTGCGGAGCATCCTCCGCTACATGCTGGACGAAAACGAGTTCCTGTCGCCGCACGGTATTCGCGCGTTGTCACGCTATCACCGTGACCATCCCTATACTCTCGGAGTCAATGGGACCGAGCACCGCGTCGACTACGAACCTGCCGAGTCCCGAACTGGCTTGTTCGGCGGCAACTCCAACTGGCGCGGCCCGGTTTGGTTCCCTGTAAATTTCCTGCTCATCGAGTCCTTGCAGAAGTTCCATCACTACTACGGTGACGAGTTCAAGGTTGAGTTTCCGACAGGATCAGGAAACCTCATGACACTGTGGCAAGTAGCCGGCGAACTCTCGCGGCGTATGACCGCGACTTTCCTGCAAGACGACAAGGGACGCCGTCCCGTGTACGGCGATATCGAGAAATTCCAGACCGACCCGAACTGGCGCGAGCTCATTCAGTTCCACGAATACTTCAATGGCGATAATGGCGCAGGTGTCGGCGCCAGCCATCAAACAGGGTGGACGGGCATTGTGACCAAACTCATGCAGCAGAGCGGAGAAGCCCATCATCGGAAACAAGCGCGATCCGCTCCCGTTACTGCGGCTGCCGACTGATACCCAATCTGTCAACACCGGCGGCGAAGCCGCCAGTGCGTGGAGAAGCGTCCTTGCACTGGCCTCAAGCACCTTTGCCATATACCGGAATCACTGCGCCGTTAACATCCTTGCCGCCGTCGCCTGCGAGCCACACGACCAGGCTGGCGATGCTCGCGGGCTGCACCCACTTGCTGACATCGGCATTGGGCATGGCCTTGCGATTCGCCGGGGTATCAATCGTTCCGGGCAAGATCACATTTGCGGTCATGGCCGCGTCCCGGTTCTCCAGGGCCACAGTGCGGATGAGAGACACCATCGCCGCTTTCGAGGCGCTGTAGGCGCCGACTGCCGGTCCCGGCTCCAGCGCCGCGCGGCTGCCAATCGCGATGATTCTTCCGTTCCCGGATTGGCGCAGCGGCGGAATCGCGGCGCGCAAGATGTGAAAGGCGCTATTCAGATTCAGCTCCAGCATGCGTTGGAAGGTGGCATCGTCGGTCTCCGCAACAGATTGCCCGCCAGCGAATCCGCCGACCGTGTGGGCCAGCACATCCAGCCGACCGAAGCGAGCCACCACCTGATCCACCAGGACCTTAGCTCCTTTTCCGGAAGCATCGGCCGGCATCGCTGTAAACTTTGCGTTGCTGAAGTCCGCCTGCTGAATCTTGCGAGACGCGCCGATCACCGTCGCGCCGGCATCGAGAAACGCTTCGGTCACGTAGGCACCAAGGCCGCCGTTGGCCCCGGTCACAAGCACGATCTTGCCTTTCATGGTTAGCTCCGATATCGACCGTCTGCCCTTCAGGCAATCTTTTGCCTGCGGGCTTCTCCTTCCGCGCTGACGGGCTTCACGTCTTCCAGCAGCGCGAATAAGCCCTCTGCCAGCGTCGGATGAATGTACGGCGCTCCCTTGAGGACTGTGTAGGGCAAATCGCCCAGCATCAGTGCGTAGAGCGTGTGAACCGTCTCGCCTCCATCAGTCGACAGGATCGACGCTCCCAGAACGCGGTCGTTGGCAAACGAAAGCGGTCGACCGGCTTGTCCTGCACCGATGATGATGGCGTCGTATTTTATAAGCGCTCCCAGCGAGTTTTAGATGGTGACCTGGGCGCTGACGTGACAGAGAATTTCCGAGGGGAGTCCAGCTGCCGGCAGCGATACGCGCGAGGACTCAGGCACGTCCCGGCTTCCGTGTGGAAGCAGGACAAGTCGACTCACGAACGACCAGCTCGGGTTCTACGGTGATCCGGCGCGAGACCCGGTCGGCCGCCGGTGAAGAGATGCTGCGCAACACGGTTTCCGCCGCCAGGCTACCCATCCGCCGCAGCGGCTGTCGAACCGTGGTAAGCCCTGGATTCTGGAACGCAGCGCTCTGAATGTCGTCAAAGCCAACCACTGACACATCCTCGGGAACGCGGCGGCCGCTTTCGCGGAGGGCGCGGATTGCGCCGATCGCGGAGATGTCGTTGAAGGCGAACAGGGCAGTAAATGTTCCCCGGCTTGCCAGGAGCTTATGCGTCACCCCATATCCAACCTCGGGAGACGGTGAATCTCCTTCCAGCTGAACAATCAATTCCGGTCGAATCTCCAGGCCAATGCGCTTCGCCGCCTTGCAGATTCCATTCCATCTCACTTCCGTGTCGGAACTGAAAGCCTGGCCCTTAATGAAGGCAACTCGTCGGTGCCCAAGATGGAACAGATGCTCGAGGGCCAACTCGGCTGCCCGGTCGTGATCGAGGACAATGTTCGTCACTCCTTGTGCCTGGCCGCGACCTGACACCGCGACCACCGGGATCGGAATCTGCTGGTTCCAGGGCGTGTCGACCGCAATCAACCCTTCCACGGACCGTTGATACAGCACGCGTGGATACTCCTCGATCAGGTCAAGCCGGTGCCGGTGGCTCGCCACCAGGTAGAAATAGCCTTCCTGCAGCAGCTGATCCTCGATTCCTCCCACCACTGACGCGGCGTAGCCCTCGCTCACTTCCGGCACGAGCACACCGATCATGAAGCTACGTTGCGTCCGCAGCGAGCGCGCCACGAAATTCGGACGGTAATCGAAGTGCCGGGCGGCGGCGAAAACTCGGTCCTTCGTCTCCTGCGGAATGGAATCCGCCACCGGCGAACTGTTCAGGACCAGGGAAACCGTGGCCGGGGATAGGCCCAGATAGTCGGCCAGCATGCGTTGGCTTACCGGTTCCAGTCTGGTCCTCCGCGAACCTTTCTTGCCTCTCACAACAGTCATCGGGCGAAGTATACACTGGGGGCGATTCGCCCTTGACAAGCCGGCAAAATCCGTTTCTGATATGGAACGCGGAAATGATTGACTAAACCGGTTTAGTAGCAACGATGCTGGCTATCGCTGCAATCGCGTTTCACCACAATTCATGGCTCGGATCTCACTGGGAAGCCTCCAACCACGATGAGTCAGAAAGGGAGTAGTTGCTCCGTGACCTCGCCCACTCGCCGTCTCCGTTTTTTAGCAGTTGTTGCCGTAATTCTTGCAGTCCTGACCTCTGCGCCGGGACAAACTTCATCCTCGGCCTCCGCCCCGCCGGTCGTCCAGGGAGGTGTCAACGACCCGGCTCTCGATGCCAAGGTCGATGCTCTACTCCCGCTAATGACTCTGGAAGAGAAGGTGGGCCAGTTGGTGCAGTACTCGGCTGGCCAGCCCACGGGTCCTGGCACCGGACGCACCGACTACGAAGATATGATCGCCAAGGGTCAGGTCGGCGGCCTGTTCAATATCACGACTGCCCGGCAGGTCAACGCTTTCCAACGCATCGCCGTCGAGAAGTCACGGCTCCATATCCCCATTCTCTTTGGGCTGGATGTCATCCATGGCTTCCGCACCGAGTTCCCGATCCCACTCGGCCTCGCCTCGACATGGGATCCCACTCTCATTGAGAAGGCGGCCAGGGTA
>Ga0335082_10005408_pt1 | contig 13971 bp, 10 predicted proteins | sample Lox_Sample_41_FD_206718 | JGI IMG/M metagenome (GOLD analysis project Ga0335082, IMG submission 206718) | Soil microbial communities from Loxahatchee National Wildlife Refuge, Florida, United States - Lox_Sample_4.1 | ecosystem: Environmental > Terrestrial > Soil > Wetlands | place: USA...
GCTCTCCGTCCAAAGATCCTTGCGAGTTCCCGGGAGGGGCGGGCTTCTAGGATCTGAATTCGATTCTACTCTCCGGCTACGACATTTCCCGGGATATCCGCGCCATCCCGCGAAATCGGTACGCATGAGTGAAAAGAGGCTCATGATGTTACGACCAGAGTGAGGACGTTGCGTCGATCCTCAGCCGACGCGCTCGGCCGCCTTGGCCGGCACCCGCTGCTCAGCGCGTCAGGATGAAATCCGCCGGGTCGCGCGGCGGGCGCGGCCTGGCCTGCTCGGCCGGGTGGCCGACGGCGATCGCGCCCATGGGCCGCCAGCCGTCCGGCAGGTCCATCACCCGGGCCGCGACGTCCTGGCAGAACAGCGTGCTCGAGATCCAGGCCGAACCCAATCCGTCGACGGCCAGCGCGACCAGCAGGTTCTGCACCGCCGCGCCCATCGACACGGTGAACATGGCCTGCTCGGACCGGTTTCGCCGAACGTCCGGGTAGTGGTGCGCCGCGTCGGTGACCAGGCACGGCACGATGATCAGCGGCGCGTTCCGCAGCACGTCCCCGCGACGGAGCCTGCGCGCGATCTGCTCCGGCGTGAACCCGTCGCCGCGCAGGTCAGCGGTCCAGGCCTCGCGCATCGCGTCGAGCAGCGCCGTCCGGGCCGCGGCCGTCTCCAGCACGACGAACCGCCACGGCTCGCTGTGGTGCGGGGCGGGCGCGGTCAGCGCGGCGGCGATCGCGCGGCGGACCGCCGCGCCCCCGACGGGTTCGGCGGTGAAGGCCCGGATGGTCCGGCGGGCCAGCGGCACGTCCGCCGCGCCGAACCGGAACATGTCCTCGTCCGCGGCCCTGATGATGGCCCGCGCGCCCGGGCCGTCCGGCTCGGTGACCAGGCCGGCCAGGCCGCGCACCAGCGCGACCGGCACCTGCCGGGCCTTGCCCTTGACCAGGTCGGCGGCTGAGGCTATCTCATCGGCCACCGCCGCGACGGTGACCTCGAGGATGTTGCCGAACGTGTCGGGTTCACCGCGATAGTCCCGCACCGGGGTCACCCCGGCGGCACCGATCGCGTTGTCCGTCTGCCCGGCCCGCCAGGGGCGGCCCATCGTGTCCGTGACCAGGACGCCAACGCTCCGGCCCGTGCGCTGGTGCAACGCCTTGCGCAGCCGCCGCGCGGACTCGTCCGGATCCTCGGGCAGCAGCACCACGGTCCCCGGGGCGGTGTTGGACTCGTCCACCCCGGCCGCCGCCAGCACCAGCCCGTGCCGGGTCTGCGCGATCGTGGTCGGGCCACGCCTGGCCACCACCCGCACCGTCTCCGCCTCGATGGCCTGCTCCCGCGGGGCGGTGACCACCCGGCCCTCGGCCTTGCTCACGATCTTGGAGGTGACCACGAGGATGTCGCCGTCGCGCAGCTCGGGGACTGCCGCCGCGATCAGCGCCGCCAGGTCGGCGCCCGCGGTGATCTCCGGCAGCCCGCCGACCGGGAACACCGTAACCGGCGCCGCGGTACTCATTTCCGGGCTCACGTCAGCTCCAGGGCCAGGTCGAGCGCTGCGCGGGCGATCGCCGTGGTAGCGGGCAGGTCGCGCATCAGCAGCGGCAGCGCGCGCACCTCGATCCCGGCCAGCGCCGGGTCGTCCCCGAGAATGTCCGCCGTCGCCTTGTCCTGGTCGTCGACGAGCCAGCCGTCGATCAGCTCCGGCCCGTAGTGCGCGGCGACCGCCGCGGCCGAGGTGTCCACCCCGATCGCGGCCAGGCAGGCGTCGGCCATCCCGCGGACCGGCGAGCCGCCGATGATGGGTGAGATCCCGACCACGGCCTTGGCCGCGACCGCGGCCCTGATGCCGGGCACGGCCAGGATGGTGCCGATGCTGACCACCGGGTTGGACGGCGGGAACAGCACCACGTCGGCCGCCTCGATGGCCTCGAGCACGCCGGGCGCGGGCCGGGCCCGGTCCGCGCCGGACGCGACGATCCGCGCCGCGGGGGTCGCGGCGTGCATGCGCACCCACCACTCCTGGAAGTGGACGACACCTCCGTCGCCGGCCAGCACCACGTGCGTCTCCACGGGGTCGTCCGACATCGGCAGCAGCCGCACGCCGGGCTGCCACCGCCGGCAGAGCGCCGCGGTGACGGCGGACAGCGGCTCGCCGTCCGCCAGCAGCTGGCTGCGCCGGATGTGGGTGGCGAAGTCCTTGTCGCCGAGCGTGAACCAGTCCGGGCTGGCCCCGTAGGCGGCGAGCTCGGCCCGGACGCTGAACATCTCCGCGTCCCGCCCCCAGCCCTGGTCCTCGTTGACGCCGCCGCCCAGGGTGTACATGACGGTGTCCAGGTCCGGGCAGACGCGCAGGCCGAACAGCGTGATGTCGTCGCCCGTGTTCCCGATGACGGTGATCTCGGCCTCGGGCGCGGCCCGGCGCAGGCCGCGAAGAAAACGGGCGGCACCCACGCCACCCGCCAGCACCGTGATCCGCATAACTGTAAAGTGTGGCAGGTTCGCTGGCCCGCTCCGGCCGGCCCCCGGCCGGGCCGCCCGGACGCAGGCGGACGTGTTGCCGCCCGGGCCGCCATTCGGGGGTTGTGGCACAGTGGCCCCGCTGGATCTGGTGCGCAAGTGCATCGTGGGAGCCAGCCGCCCAAAAGATCGGGGTGAATTGGGGCTCCGGGGAGACTTTGGTGCGCTATAGTCCCCCAAAGCCTCCCGCGAGCCCAAATCCTCCCCACAAGGCCGCAACGGTGAGTGAACAGAGGTACGTCAGAGGCTGACGGGACTGGAGTGCTTCCTTTCCAGGTGACCCGTTCACCTGTAAAAGGAATCGCCTGTCTAGGCGTAGCCGGGGCACGCTCACCCCGGACCGGAGGCGCGCCTAAGCGACGCTACCGCACGGAAAGTAACTGGTGGTCACGGCGCGTGACGACCCGTGACAACGATGCGCAGTACACCGGATTCGCTGAGTTATTTATCGCGCATCTCGGACAACGAGGGGACCACTATCACCTTTTCCGCTTGACTTGAAGCAAGACACGCGGGTGTAATTTCATTGGTGTGATTCTCGTCTTCGCGGGGAGAGGCGAGGCGGGGGAGCTCCGAGTTGGGGAGGGAGGATGCGCTATGACTGAGGTCATCGTCCCGCTGGCGCAGGTCTTCGTCAGTCCAGAAGATGAGGACGAGCTGGGCTGGCAGGATCAGGCACTGTGCGCACAGACAGATCCGGAGGCGTTCTTCCCGGAAAAGGGAGGATCGACCCGGGAGGCCAAGCGGGTGTGCCGCAGCTGCGACGTCCGGGCCGAGTGCCTGGAGTACGCGCTGGAGCACGACGAGCGGTTCGGCATCTGGGGCGGGATGTCCGAGCGTGAGCGGCGCCGCCTGAAGCGCGAGGCCGTCTAGCCGGCCGCACACATCCCGCGTTCACCTCACTGGGTGAGTCCGGGCTGTGTATCTTTAGTCCTGCGTGAGCGCAGGGGGTAGCCGTTCGCGTAGTCCACGCGCTCTTGCCGGGCAGGTAGCCGTGCGAGGCGCCTCGCCCCGGCCGCAGACAGGACCCTTGTCACAGAACGCAGCGTCCCATAGCGCGGGACACCTCCGTCACGTCGTCACCGCCGTGATCGTCGCCCATGACGCAGCGCGGCTGCTGCCGGGACTCGTCAACGCGATACGCGAGCAGACCCACCCGGTGCAGCGCGTGATCGGGGTGGACACCGGCAGCCAGGACCGCAGCGGGGCGACCCTGACCGAACTGCTCGGCCAGGACGCGGTCTTCGGCATGGAGCCGGACACCGGGTACGGTGCCGCCATCGCCCGTGCCCTGCAGCGCCCGGCGGCCCGCCCAGCGGGCGGCACAGCAGGCGGCCCGGCGGGCGGGACCGAGTGGATCTGGCTGCTGCACGACGACTGCGAGCCGGCCCCCGACGCCCTGGAGCAACTGCTCGCCGGGGCCGGCCGCAGCCGGTCGGCCGCGGTCCTCGGCCCGAAGCTCAAGGACCTGTCCGACCGGCGCGTGGTCCGCGAGGCGGGCATCACCGCCGACCGGGCCGGGCGGCGGCTCACCGGGGTCGAGCCGGGCGAGATCGACCAGGGTCAGCACGACGGCAACCGGGCCGTGCTCGCGGTCAGCTCGGCGGGCATGCTGGTCCGCCGCGACGTCTGGAATCAGCTCGGCGGCTTCGACGCCAACCTGCCGCTGTTCCGCGACGACATCGACTTCTGCTGGCGGGCGCACGCGGCCGGCTACGAGGTCCAGGTGGTCACCGACGCGGTGGTCTACCACCGTGAGCTCTCCGCCCGGCAGATCCGCAAGACACCGGCCACCGGCGGCCATCCGCGCATGCTCGACCGGCGCAGCGCGCTGTACGTGTTCGCGGTCAACCTGCCGTTCTGGCCCATGCTCGGGACGCTGGCCGGCGGCGTGGCCGGGTCCCTGGTCCGCGCGGTCTGGTGCCTGCTCACCAAGCAGCAGCGCAAGGCCGCCGCCCAGCTCGGCGCGGTGGCATGGCTGCTGCGGCATCCGCTGCTGCTGCGGCGCGAGCGCCGCCGCCGGGCCGCCGACCGCAAGCACGGCTACGCGGTGCTGCGCCGCCAGCTGCCGCCCGCCCGGACGCTGGGCCGGCTCGCCGAGTCGGCGATGGGAATGCTGTCCCGCGGGTCGGGCTACAACAGCGGCGGGCTGCACCACGCCATGGCGGACGAGCCAGGCGACGACCTGCCGCTGCCCGCGACCGACTCGGCCGTCCGCCGCCTGTTCACCAGTCCGGGTGTCCTGCTCTTCGCCGGCCTCGCCGTGGTCGCGCTGGTCGCGGAGCGGTCGCTGACCGGCTCGGTCCTGTCTGGTTCGGCCACGTTCGGCGGCGGGGTGCTGGTGCCGTCCTACGGCGGGGCGGGCAGCCTGTGGCACGAGTACCTGGCCGGCTACCACGACACGGGCATCGGTTCGGCCGCGAGCACCCCGGCGTACGTCGCGGTGCTTGCCGTCTTCTCCACCCTGTTCGGCGGCAAGCCGTGGCTGGTCACCGACGTGCTGCTGCTCGGCTGCGTGCCGCTGGCCGGGATGACGGCGTTCCTCGCCACCCGGCGGCTGACCCCCGTTCTGGCCGCGCGGATCTGGATCGCGGCCAGCTACGCGCTGCTCCCGGTGGCCACCGGCGCCGTGGCGGCCGGCCGGATCGGCACCGTGGTCGCGTTCGTGCTGCTCCCGCCGATCGGCGTGCTGGCCGGCCGGGTGCTGACCGGAAACCCCCGCACGGCCGCCAGGGCGGCCTGGGGGGCGGGCCTGCTGACCGCGGTCACCGCCGCCTTCGTGCCGCTGGCCTGGCCGGTGGCGGTGATCGCGGCGGTCGCGGCCACGGCCGCCTGGTCCTGGCTCGGCCCGCGCACGGTCATCAACGCCTGGATCGTGGCCGTGGTGCCCGGCGTGCTCCTCATCCCGTGGACCTTCCACCTGGTCACCAGCCCCTCCGCGTTCTTCGCCGAGGCGGGTCTGGTCCGGCCCGGGCTCGCCGCCGCCGCGCTGCGGCCCGGTTCGCTGCTGCTGCTCGGCCCGGGCGGGCCCGGGTTGCCGCCGTCCTGGGTCACCGCCGGCCTCGTGCTGCCCGCGTTCGCCGCGCTGCTCGCCCGCCGCCGCATCGTGCTGGTGTACGCCGGCTGGGGTGTCGCGCTTGGCGGCCTGATCCTGGCCCTGGCGGTGAGCCGGGCCACGGTCACGCCGCCGCAGGGCGGCGCCGCGGTCAGCGCCTGGCCCGGCCTGGCCATCGCGATCGCCGCGGCCGGGCTGCTGCTGGCGGCCACCCCGCTGATCGAGGCGATCGTCCGCGCGCTGCGCGGGCAGGCGGCGGACGGCCGCGCGGACCCGGACCGGTCCGGCCGTCCGGCCTGGCGCTTCGCCGCCTCGGTGGCCGGCCTGGCCGCGGTGGTCTCGGCGCCGGCCCTGGCGGCCGGATACTGGCTGGCCGACGGGCTCGGCGGCCCGGTGACCGCGGCCGGGGCGCCGATCATGCCGGCCTTCGTGGCGGCGGCGGCGACCGGGCCCGACCGGGCCAGGACCCTGGTGCTCCGGCAGGATGCCGGGACGCTCTCCTACGCCGTCTTGCGCGCCGCCGACCCGGTGCCCGGCGAACCCGAACTCGCCGAGACCGCGGCCTCGAGAAACGCCATGGAGAGCGTCGTGGCGTCGCTGCCCGCCGCGGGTAGCGGCGACGCAGGCGACACCGGGCGGGCGCTGAGCCAGTTCGGCATCGGGTACGTCCTGCTGGCCGACCCGGCCGACCAGCCGCTGGCCGGCCAGCTGAACGCGGCGGCCGGGCTGCAGCCGCTGACCAGGTCGTCCTCGTACGACCTGTGGCAGGTCTCCGGGACGGTGGCGCGGGCCCGCGTGGTCACCCCGTCCGGTACCGCGGTCACCGTGCCGTCCGGCCCGGTCGGGGTCAGCACGAGGCTCGCCCCGGGCACCGCGGGCACCCTGGTGCTGGCGGAGGCCGCGGGCGGGTGGTCCGCGACCCTCGACGGCAAGCCGCTGACCCCGCTGGCGGCGCCGGTCGGCGGCTGGGCACAGGGCTTCACCCTCCCCGCGGGCGGCGGCCACCTGGTGATCGCGCGCAACGAGACGGCCAGGAACCTCAGCCTCGCCGCCGAGGCCGCCGCCCTTTTCGTGGTCTTCGTGCTCGCCCTGCCCGGCTCCAGGTCCTCGGTCCCGGCTCCCGCCGCCCCCCGCGCCGAAGGTGCCCGGGAGCCCGCCGCCCCGCCCGAGGGCACCCGGTCGGCCCGCCGCAAGCGGCGGCCGCAGCTCGCGCTGGCCGGCGTGACCGCGGGCCGTGGTGCTCGCGCCCAGGACGGCGACGGCACCGAGGCCGGCGACCCGGTGGCCGGCGGGATGGCAACGGCCGACCCGTTCGGTACTCATGATGACCCCGGCTTCAGCCCGCCCCCCCCCCCGCCCCCCCCCCCCCCCGCCCCCCCCCCGCCCGCCCCACCCGCCGGCCCGCCACCCGCCGGCCCGCACGCCCGAGCCCGCGCTGGGCGTCGCGGCGCACCTGGACGACGAGGATCCCGCGCCCTGGGCCGGGCTCGGGCCGCAGATCCCGCAGACCCCGGCGCTCAGGGACCGCGCCGACCCGGCGCCCGCACCGCCTGGGTCGCCGCGGCGCGGGCGCGGTGCGCACGCCGCCCGGCACGGCAAGCCGTCGCGCCGCTCGCGGGGTGAGGGCTGATGCGCGCCGTCCACCTGGTGCCCGCCGGGGTGGTCCTGGTCGCGCTCGGCGCCATCGGCGGCGTGGCGCAGCTCGGCCACCCCGCGGCCGCGCAGCGCCCCGGGACACCGGGGCAGGTGTCCTCCCCGGCCGCGATCCGGCAGGTGCCGGTCACCGCGGCCGCCCGCGCCTGCCCGCCCGCCCCGGGCGGCGCCGCGGCCCCGGTCGCGCTGCTCGCCGGGGGAGCCGGGGGAGCCGGCGCAACCGGTAAGGGCCAGGTTGAGCTGACCGCGCTGCCGCCGGCCGGGGTGCCGGTCCACGCGGCCGCCGCGGTCCGGGCCCAGAGCCCTGGCGCCCTGTCCCTGCTGACGCTGCCCACGGCGAAGGCCGCCGGCAAGCAGCCCGCCACCGGAGCGGCTCAGGGCTGGTCGGTGGCTGGCGGCGGCGCCATGGCCCAGGGCCTGGAGGCCGAGCTGACGCAGGACCCCGGCCTGGCCAGCGTCCGCTGCGCCGAACCAGGTTCGGACCTCTGGTTCATCGGACCCGGGCAGCAGAACGGCGGGTCACAGGTCCAGGTCGACCTGATGAACGTCGACTCCACCGCCGCGAGCGTGGACGTCAGCGTCATCAACGACGGCGGCCAGGCCCAGGCGGGCGACAACAACGGGATCACCGTCCCGCCGCACCAGACCGTGACCGAATCCCTGTCCTCGGTGGCCCGCGGGTCCAGCGTGCTGGCCATCGAGGTGCACACCAGCATCGGCCGGGTCGCCGCCGACGTCTCCGCGGAATCCCACGGCGTCACCGGCTGGCTGCCCGGCACGGCCGCGCCGTCCACGCGGCTGGTCATCCCGGGCGTGCCGCCGTCCGGCAGCACGGCCGGGCTGTTCCTGGCCGACCCGGGGCCCTCGACCGCCAAGGTGACGGTGACCGCGATCACCCCGCAGGGGCACATCAGCCCGTTCGGCTCGCAGTCGGTCGACCTGCCCGGTCAGTCCGCGTCCTTCGTGGCCCTCTCGCCGCTCGGCGGCACCACGGCCGCGCTGCAGATCACCTCCAACGTGCCGGTCGCCGCCTCGGTGGTGGTGCCCGGCAACAGCGGCCCGGGCGTGCTGACCGCCGCCACCGCGCCGATCAGCGAGCAGGCCGTCGTGGCGGGCAACATCAGCGGCGACGGCATGACCGCTTCGGTCTTGCTGTCCGCCCCCGATGCCGCGGCACAGGTCCGGCTGACCGAGATCGCCCCGGCCAGCCGCGGCGGCACCAGCGTCACCGCCAGCCAGGTGGTGCCGGTCAAGGCCGGCCGCACGCTGGCCGCGCCGGTCAAGGCCCCCAAGGGCGCCAAGCACGGCTCCCCGTTCGCCCTGGTGATCACGCCGCTGCCCGGCTCCGGGCCGCTCTACGCCGCCCGGGTGGAGACCCAGGGCCGCAGCAGCGTGGTCTCCATCATCCCGGCGGCCAGCGCGCTGACCACGATCAGCCTGCCGCCGGTCCGCGACTCCTACGACGCGATCTCGCCGTACCCGAGCTCGCCCTACCCGAGCTCGCCGTAGCCGGGGTCGATGACCTCGGGATCCACCCCGAGGATCTCGGCGACCTCCTCGACCACCACGTCGAAGATCAGCTCGCTGAGCTCGTCCTCGTCTTCGGCCCGGGCCAGCAGCGGCCGCCGGAACAGCACGATGCGCGGCCCGGTGGCCGGGTGCCCCGGGTTGCTGGTGTCCGGCGTGCCGCGGACGATGCGGGCCAGCGGCACCGGTTCGTCCTCGCCGATCGTGTCGGCGTCGGGGACCTCCTGGACCGCGAACTCCACGTCGGAGAGTTCGGTCTCCCAGCGCGGCTCGAGCCGGGCCACCGCCTCGAGGACCAGGTCGTCGAACTGCTGGGCCCGGCTCCGGTAGAGCGGGACACCGGGCGGCACCAGCCGGCCGCGCAGCCCGCGCCCGTGCCGGTCGCGGCGCCGTGGCCGGCTCCCGGATGAGCTGCCGGTACCGGGCCCGGAGCCCGGACCGGGCCCGGACCCGGAGCCTGGCCTCGAACCGCCGTCACCGCTCTGCACAGTCACCGAGCGTATCCGATCGCGACGCACGCCTGATACCGCGCGGATGCAAGCGGGCAAGCCGCGCAAAGCACGACACGACCGCGGCGCGAGGCGCGGGTGGTGGCTTTACCGCCCGCGGACAGATACCGTCACGGATGTATCCGACGCCGTCCCGGATGCCGGGCATGGTCCCTTGATTGTCCTCTGGGTGATGTGAGCGAGGTGGGCTGGTGGGTTCTCGTTGCTGCTCACGCACCGCATGCAAGCATCCGCCGGTCTATACCCTCACGTACGTCTACCGTGACTCCACCGCGGTCCTCGGGCCGCTGGCCGCCTACGTGGAGCCGCACAGCTATGACCTGTGCGAGAAGCACGCCGCCCGGCTCGTAGCGCCGCGCGGCTGGGACGTGGTGCGGCTGCCGGTGGAGACGGTTCAGGACCGCGCCGATGACCTGGAGGCGCTCGCCAACGCGGTGATGGAGACGCAGCCGCGGGCCAGGGTGGACTCCGAACCCGTCGGCCAGGGCGTCGAGATCAGCCGCCGGGGCCACCTGCGGGTGCTGCGCTCAGGGCCGCCCGAGGACCGATAGGCTCGGCAGTGCCGTCCGGTTAAGGTACGGGGGGCGGCCCAGGTCGAGTCACGGGAGGGCAGGTCCGCATTGGGTGATCTTGCGAGCATCGTCAAGGCGTACGACATCAGGGGGGTCGTACCCGACCAGCTCGACGAGGGCGTGGCGGAGGCGGTCGGCGCGGCGTTCGCGCGGGTGACCGGCGCCGAGACGATCGTGACCATGCACGACATGCGCACCTCCTCGGGACCGCTGGCGGAGGCGTTCGGCCGCGGCGCGGCGGCCCAGGGCGCCGACGTGCTGGCCGGCGGCCTGGCCTCGACCGACATGCTCTACTACGCCAGCGGTGACCTCGGTATCCCCGGCGCGATGATCACCGCCAGCCACAACCCGTCCCGGTACAACGGCATCAAGCTGTGCCGGGCCGGGGCCAGGCCGGTCGGCATCCAGACCGGGCTGGCAGAGATCAGGGAATTGGCCGAACGGGCCACCGATCCCGCCCCGGTACCCGGCACCGTCACCCGGCGGGACCTGCTTCCCGGCTACGCGGAGCACCTGCGCAAGCTCGTGGACATCTCCTCGATCAGGCCGCTCACGATCGCGGTGGACGCCGGCAACGGGATGGCGGGCCACACCGTGCCCAAGGTCTTCGACGGGCTGCCGGTCACGCTGATCCCGCTCTACTTCGACCTCGACGGCACGTTCCCGAACCACGAGGCCAACCCGATCGACCCGGAGAACCTGCGCGACCTGCGGGCCGCGGTGACCGAGCACCACGCCGACATCGGGCTCGCCTTCGACGGGGACGCCGACCGGTGCTTCGTGGTGGACGAGCGCGGCGAGCCGGTCTCACCCTCGGTGATCACCGCGCTGATCGCCACCAGGGAACTGGCCCGTGAGCCGGGTGCCGTGATCATCCACAACCTGATCACCTCGCGCGCCGTGCCGGAGATCGTCACGGAGAACGGTGGCGTCCCGGTACGCACCCGGGTCGGGCATTCGTTCATCAAGGCCAAGATGGCGGAGTGCGGAGCGGTGTTCGGCGGCGAGCATTCGGGGCACTTCTACTTCAGGGACTTCTGGTTCGCCGACTCGGGAATGCTCGCCGCGCTGCACACGCTGGCCGCCCTGGGGGAGCAGCCGCTGCCGCTGTCGCAGCTGCTCGCCTCCTACGCCAGGTACGTCGCCAGCGGGGAGATCAACTCCGAGGTGGCGGACCAGGCCGCCTCGACCGAGCAGGTCAGGCGGGCATTCGCTGGCCGGCCCGGGGTCAGCACCGATGAGCTCGACGGGCTCACCGTCAGCACCGCCACCTGGTGGTTCAACCTGCGGCCTTCTAACACCGAGCCGCTGCTCCGGCTCAACGTCGAGGCGGATACCGAGGCCACCATGGTGTCGCTGCGGGACGAGGTGCTCGGCGTGGTCAGGGGTTAACACCGACCTTCCTGATAGGGAGAATTCATGCAGATCGACGGCTGGCTGCTCGACATCCTGGCCTGCCCCGAATGCCACGCGCCGCTGCGGGTGGACGAGGAGGCCAGCGAGCTGGTGTGCACCAGCGCCACCTGCGGCCTGGCTTACCCGGTTCGCGACGACATTCCGGTACTCCTGGTCGAGGAGGCCAGGCGCCCGGGCCAGCCCGCGGGCTCATGAGCGACGACCTCGACGGCTGGGGCGGGGCCGAGTTCGTCCTGGCCGCGGACCGGCTCGACACGCCCGACGTGATCGAGGCGGCCGATCCCGGTGACATGCTGCGCCAGGTGGCCTCGGCGGCGGCGCAGGTGCGCACCGCGCTGCGGTCGTGCGCGGAAACCGACCTGTCGGCCTTTGCCGCGGACGGCAGGCCGCGTGCCATCGTGGTGGCGGGCATGGGCGGCTCGGGCCTGGCCGGGGAGATGCTCAACGCCATGGCCGGGCTCAGCAGCCCGGTCCAGGTGGTCGTCTCCCAGGCCGAGCGGCTGCCGGGCTGGGTCGGCGCGGCCGACGCCGTGGTCGCGGTGTCCTGCTCGGGCAGCACCCCGGAGACCCTGGCCATCGCGACCGAGGCGGCCCGGCGCGGCTGCCGGCTGGCCGGCGTCGGCGCCGAGGGATCCCCGCTGCACCGGATCGCCGAACAAGCCCGCGCCCCGTTCGTCCCCGTCGTCCTTCCCGGTCTGCCTCGGGGGGGCGCGGGCCCGTCGCCGCAGGCGGCAAGGCCAGCAGCGTCGCCGCAGGCGGCAAGGCCAGCAGCGTCGCCGCAGGCGGCAAGGCCAGCAGCGTCGCCGCAGGCGGCAAGGCCAGCAGCGTCGCCGCAGGCGGCAAGGCCAGCAGCGTCGCCGCAGGCGGCAAGGCCTGCCCCGTCGCCCCCCTCGGAGGCAGCAGTGCTGCCGCGGTCGATGCTGTGGGCGGTGGCCGTCCCCTTGCTGGTGATCGCCGAGCGGATCGGCGTGGCCCGGATCGGCTCCGAGGTCTACGAGCTGGCCGCGAGCCGGCTCGAGGAGATCTCGCACCAGTGCCGCCCGGCCAGCGAGTCGTTCGTCAACCCGGGCAAGTCGCTGGCCCTGGACCTGGTCGGCGAGCTGCCCATGGTCTGGGGTACCTCGGCGCTGAGCGGGGTCGCGGCGCGGCGGTTCGCCAGCCAGTTGCAGGAGAACGCCAAGTACCCGGCGATCTACGGGATGCTGCCCGAAGCGGCGCACAGCCAGGTCGCCGCGTTCGACGGGCCCTTCGCCCCGCGCTCGTCCCGGCTCTCCGCGCAGGAGCCAGGATCCGGCCCGGACGACCTGTCCGAGCTGCCCGGCTGGGACCTGGACTACGAGGAGGACGAGGCGGCCAGCGGCTTCACCGCGCTGCGACTGATCCTGATCGCCGACCCCGACGAGGACCCGCGGGTCGCCTCGCAGCGGGCGGCGGTCACCGAGCTGGCCGGGCAGCGCGGGGTGGGCATCTCCGAACTGGCCATGGACGGCGAGCATCCGCTGGTGCGGCTGGCCGGAGTCATCCAGCTGGCCGACTACGCCAGCGTCTACCTGGCCATCGCGTCCGGGATCGACCCCGGCCAGACCGTGGCGATCCGGGATCTGCGGACCCGTATCGAGTGACGCGGATGCAGGTCAACTGGCGCGAGATGCGCGCGGTGCTGGCGGCGCTCGCCGCCAACCTCGGCATCGCGATAGTCAAGTTCATCGCCTTCCTGGTCAGCGGGTCCACGTCGATGCTGGCCGAGTCGGTGCACTCTGTCGCCGACACCGGCAACCAGGTGCTGCTGATCATCGGGCGCGGGCGATCCGACCGGCCGGCGTCCGAGGAGCACCCGTTCGGCTTCGGCCGCGAGCGGTACTTCTACGGGTTCGTGGTGGCGGTCATGCTGTTCACCGTCGGCGCGGTCTTCTCCGTCTACGAGGGCGTGCACAAGGTCCTCAACCCCGAGGAGATCCGCTCGCCGCTGGTCCCCTTCATCGTGCTGGCCGTATCGGCCGTGCTGGAGGGGTTCTCGCTGCGCACCGCCATCCACGAGGCGAACCTGGTACGCGGCGACCGCAGCTGGGGCACCTTCATCCGGCGGACCAAGACGCCCGAGCTGCCGGTGGTCCTGCTCGAGGACACCGCTGCCCTGATCGGGCTGGTACTCGCCTTCATCGGGGTGGGCCTGGCCGTGCTGACCGGCGACGGCCGGTGGGACGGCGTAGGCTCGCTGGCCATCGGCCTGCTGCTCGGGCTGGCCGCCGCCATCTTGGCCATCGAGACGAAGAGCCTGCTGATCGGCGAGTCGGCCAGCACCGACGTGCAGCGGCGGATCGTCGCCGCGCTCGAGGACGGTCCGGAGATCGCCCAGGTCATCCACATGCGGACCGTGCACATAGGCCCGGACTCCGTGCTGGTCGCCGCCAAGGTCGCGGTCCGGGAAAGCGACTCCGCCGCGCAGATCAGCGCGGGCATCGATACCGCCGAACGCCGCGTCCGCGCCGCCGTCCCCATCGCCAAGACCATCTACCTGGAGCCGGACATCTACCGCCCGACCGAGGCCGACCAGAGCGACCCCGCCATCCGCTCCGTCCAGCGCAGCCACGCCCCCGTCCCCCCCTCTGCCGAAGCCCCCTCCTCTGCCGCCCTCCCCTCCTCCGCCGCCGTCCCCTCCTCCGCCGCCGTCCCCTCCTCCGCCGACGGCCCCCGAAGCCCAGCCAACCCGGAGAACCCCGCCCCCGCC
>Ga0335082_10005409_pt1 | contig 13970 bp, 8 predicted proteins | sample Lox_Sample_41_FD_206718 | JGI IMG/M metagenome (GOLD analysis project Ga0335082, IMG submission 206718) | Soil microbial communities from Loxahatchee National Wildlife Refuge, Florida, United States - Lox_Sample_4.1 | ecosystem: Environmental > Terrestrial > Soil > Wetlands | place: USA: Florida...
AGGGGCTGAACCTGGCCATGGCCGACGTGACCGTGCTGGCCGACGCGCTGGAGGCGCTGCTGCGGGGGGACGGCCGTCTCGCGGACAGCTATTCCGACACCTGCCTGCGCCGGGTGTGGCGGGCCACGCACTTCTCGTGGTGGATGACCACGATGCTGCACGTGGCGCCGGACGCCGACCCGATGACCGAGGAGCTGCAGCTGTCCCAGCTGCGCTACGTCACCACCTCGCGCGCGGCGGCCACCTCGCTCGCCGAGAACTACACCGGCTACCCGCCGCTGCGTTAGGCAAAGGACCGGGCGGGTTGACCGTCAAGCCCGGCCGGCCGATGAGATGAAGGCTGTAATCTGCCCAGGGAAGCCCAGACGGGACGTGGCGGGTGAGCCCAGTTGCCAGGGGACAGCCCGTGGGAACTGATCCGTAACAGCCGCCCGCTCTGGTCCGAGTATCGCGGGGAAGCCGAGGGATGTCGCTTAGCGCTGACGCCGTGGCGTCCAGTCCCGGCTCGCTCCTCGCGCGCAGGGCCAAAACGGCCTTCGGCCGGGCGGCGGCGCTCCGGGCTGCCGCGCACCTGGCGGCCTGGGCGCCTTTCATCGTCGCGGCGGAGCGCCTGGTGCGAGACGGCTGGCGCCCCGTTTCGGACGCCGCCGCCATCGCACTCCGGTCGTGGGACGTGCTGACCGCGCACGGGCCGCTCGTCGGGCAGGCGACCCGGCTGGCGCAGGGGGTGTACGACCCAGGACCTCTTCAGTACTGGCTGCTGGCGGTTCCCGTCCATGTGGATCCATCGCATGGGCTGGTGTGGGGCGGCGCACTAGGGTGTATGGTCGCCGCCTCGCTCACGATTGAAGCCGCGTGGTCGGTAGCCGCCGAAGCCGGGGCGGTCCTGGCGAGCGGGATGATCCTCGCCACCGTTGCCTGGATGCCGGGAGTTGCCCTGCAGCCGTACTGGAATCCGTGGTTCGGAGTGGCGTTCCTGTTCACAGCGCTGGCAGCGGGCTGGGCGGTCATGTCCGGTCGCCGCGGCTGGTGGCCCGTGCTCGTGATCACAGCATCCGTGGCCGCTCAGGCGCATCTGATGTTCGCCATCGTCTCGGCCGCGCTTGTCCTCGTGGCGCTCGCTGTCGGCCTCGCGGACAGCGCCCGGGACCGCGCAGGTTACCGCTGGGCGGTGGCCGGCCTGGCCGCCGGGGCGGCCTGCTGGATCGCGCCGGTCGCCCAGCAGCTCACCGGCCGGACCGGTAACCTGACCGCCCTGCTCCACAGCGAGGCAGCTGCGGGCCACCGGACCGGCCTGGCCTTCGGCCTGAAGGCGCTGGCCGGCGCGACCGAGCCGCCTCCCCTGTGGTGGACGCCCCTGCAGTCGCTGCTCAACCTGCACGTGATCGAGCGACGGCCAGCCTGGTTCGGGGCCGTGACCCTGGCTGTCACGGTCGCTGTGCTGATCGCCGCCATCCGTCCGCTGCGCTCGCGCCGGCTCGCGGCGCTCGCTGGCGTCAGCCTCGTCGCCAGCCTCGGGTCGCTGGCCATGTACGCGGGCATCGGCGTGGCGAGCATTCCCGCGACGCCCAGCACCCTGAACACCGTGAATTACCTGATGATCCTGCTGCTTCCGGTCGGCGTCCTCAGCTGGCTCACCGTTGCCGCGGCGCTCGTGCTCACCGCCAGGCACGTCCTGGGCCGGGACGAGGCACCGGAGACACCGCCCGAAAGTCGCGGCACCGCAGTCCGCGGTGCGGAACCTGCCGCGGCGGCCACCGGAGCAGCGGCCCGCTGGGCAGTTTCCATCGTGGCGTTCGCGGCCCTGGCGGCCCTGGCCCTGACGTCGTCGCTGATGGTGCTGGATGACGAGGGGCAGTTCCCGGCGGTAGCCGACCGCCAGGTTGTGCGCGCTGTCGACGTAGCGTCCCGGCAGATCGGGCAGCAGCTGCCTCACCGGGCGGTCGCGCTCTCGGTCACATCCCCGGACGCCAGTTACCACCAGCGGCGGCTGCTGCTGGGCCTGGCATGGGTGCTCAGGACCCGTGGCTACCGCCCGGAGATCGCCGGAATCGGCTGGGAGCTGGGGAGACCGTACATTTTCCGCGGGCAGCCGATAGCGCACGCGCGGGTACTGGTTGACGGGGCCAGCGTGTCGGTGAACGTCACCAGGCCAGCGCCGGCCAGCGCGGGGCAATGACGCCAGCGGGGAATCACCCACGCCCAAGCACGCGGTGAATACGCACTGGAACCTGCCGGCAGAACGCGGGCGCGGAGCAGGTTAGGCCGTCGATGGGCGGTGCCGGGCGCGCAGCCGCCTAGCCGCGCCCGCCATCTGCTGGACGCCGAGGGCGGCGGCCATGCACAGCGGCGGGATGTCACCCACGAGGTAGCGCGGATAGGATTCCGCGATCGCGGCCGGGGCCGCCAGCAGGCAAAGACCGACGAGCCAGGGCAGCAGCGCAAGCCCGCCCCCGCGGCGCCAGGCCACGATCACGCCGCCCAGCCCGAGGAGCACTATCAGGCCCAGCAGCGGCCCCAGGACAACGATGTAGCGCTGATACGCCCGGACCCAGCCGGCATAGGGCTGGACTATCCGCAGGCCCGGGGCGGCCGGGTCGTAGCGGGAAAATTCGCGGACAGCGCGGGGCGAGAGAGGCTTGGGGGGCGCCGCGGGGAACATGAACTCATTCAGGTGCAGCGCCTGGTTCCGTTCCGCGGCACTGGGTGCGGACGCGCTCGGTGGCGGCAGGAAGTCGTCCGCGAAGGAGCCGGCCACGGTTCGCAGGTAGTCCAGCGGCTGTGCCTTGATCGCCCGCAGGGCGAAGCCCTTGCCGAGCCTGTCGGCCCGCTGCCCGAATGACCCGCCAGGAACGGTGGTCAGAGGGCCGGCCCAGATGTAGTAATCCGGCCATTTGCGCTCACGCACCGGCACGTTCAGGCACAGCCGGCGTTCGGCGGCCGGCGGGCTGAACTTGGCGCAGTCGGCGAACGTGGCGACCCCCGCATACATGAAGGCGCCGGTGCTGGAGCTGAGCTCGAACTTGCCATGCACGCTGTCGTACCACGCGGCGTACCCGGCCACCGGGATGGCGAACGCCACGCACATGGCGATGGCGCCGACGACGGTCCGCCGGCCCCGGAACCTAGTGCCGAGGAAGATCAGGAAGACGATCAGCAAGGCGGCGCCCTCGGACCTGGTCAGCCCCGCCGCGGCCAGCAGCAGCCCGGTCACGGTGCACGCCCATACCGGCGGGTCCGGCCACCAGATCATGAGCGCTATCGCGATCATGACCAGAGCCGCGAAGAGCGTGTCGCTCATCACGAAATGCTCGAGCTGGACCGCGTAGGCGGACAGCAGCACCGGAACCATCGCCAGGGTGGCCCCCCAGCCGGGCAGCCCGGCCCGCCTGAGCACCGCGTAGCCCGCCGTGGCGATGCCCAGGCCCATCAGGTGCTGCACGGCCACCACGGCCGCCAGGCTGTGGAACGGCTCGAGCAGCCACAGCATGATGGAGTAGCCGGAGGGGCGGACCGCGCCCGGCGCCAGGTGCACCGCGTTCTGGATATAGCGCGTGCTGTCGGGGGTCCGCATAGCGCCCCGGTAACCGAGCATCGCGATCACCCGGAGAGCGGCCCCTGCCAGCAGGACGGCGCAGAAGAGTCCATGTCGCCGGACGAAACGCCGTATCGAGCCCAGTGCCGACTCCCCGCCAGGCTGGCCGGGCGGCACTGCGGTCTCGTCGCGGCCCTCAGCGCCTTGCTCTGTCCCGGCGCCTTGCTCCGTCACGGTGGTTGGCGCGCCGGGCTCCCCTGGCGGGCGATTCACAAGTCGGCATGATAGCGCCCGCCCTTGACCTCCCGTGCCCGCTGCTCTGCCGCCCGCCTGCCGGCGGGCGGTCTCGCGCAGGCGAGCGGCCGGATCAGAAGTGAACCGGCGTCCTGATGCAGTGCAGGACGGAGCCCTTCAGCAGCGGTGAGACCGGGCCCGGGTGCGCGTTGAGCACCCGGTAGACGATCGCTGACCGCGTGACCCTGACCCGCTGCAGGAAGGGAGCGGCGTCCAGCTCACGGATATTCGCGGTCCCGGTCGGTCCCGTGTAACCGAGCAGGAGGCCCACCTTCGACACCACCACATATGAGATGCCGTGCTCGCGCAGGAACGCCTCGTTCGACTGGGGGTTCTGGAAGAATCGCCGCGAGTTCAGCATCAGGTTGACGACGTAGGGCAGCTTGTCCACCCTCAGGAACGGCCCCATGCCCTCCAGCAGGGCGTACCGCCCGGTCAGCGACGTGACGGGGCCTTCCGTCCGCTCGTTCACAAGAAAGCGCGCGTTGCACGGTGTCTGGGTCCGCATCCAGTTGATCAGCAGGACCCGCTGATAGCTGAGGCGGCTGTCCGTCCGCAGGCTGTTGTTGGGGAGCAGCCACGCGGCCAGTGCGACGACGATGACCATGGAAAGGGCGATCGATAGCCGGGCCCGGTGGCGGGCGAGCAGGGCGAGCAAGCCTTCGATGGCACCAAGGGCGACGATGATCAGGCCCAGGGATGCTGCCTCGCGCAGCCTGCGGATGCCAAACGTCGCTTCGATGTAGACGTGGTAATGAAGATCGAAGGCGAGCGCGATGGCCATTACGCCGAGGAAGATGCCCAGCCCGGCCACGCCGGCGATCCGAAGGTCATCCCGGGCGAGCAGAAAGAGCAGGACGGCCGCCACCACCGCGGCCGAGAAAAGCACCCACAACGCCCATGATGGCCAGTAGAACTGGCTCCCGGTCATCATGCCGTAAAGAGTCTGGGAGGGTGGGAGATACCAGAGCCCGCTGCCGCCGGAGGCGCGCGGGATAAACGCGCCGTTATAGAGATAGGCCGTGGGGTCGAAGCTCGTGCGTATGGAGTTGTAGGTGACGGGGCTGCTGGCCCCGCCCAGGCCGAACGAGCCGCCGGCGAATATCCGGATGACGACCCCGCAGATACCGCCGACGGCGGCCAGGATGATGCCGTACTGAAACGGTGCCAGCCGGTTGCGGGCACCGTGGGCGCGGAGAAACTCCGCGACGCCGGTGAAAAACAGGCCGAGCGCGACGACGACCACCGGGACGAGATGGGTGCCGCTGGCGGCCCCCAGCACCACGCCCGCGATGATCGCGGGCAGCGTTCTGCGCTCCCGGATGGCGAAGATGCCGAGGGCGAGCGCGCAGAAAGCCACCGCACGCCCGAAATCCTCCGACCGGTAGTCGGTGAAGTCACTGGTCACGATCGCGATGTTGAGCACCAGCTGGTTGTCGAGCAGCAGCAGCGGCAACAGCCCGCCCACCCGGCGGATGCCGAGCTCCCAGGCGGAGGCCCACAGCCCGATGGCGGTCCCAGCGGTGGAAATCCAGAGCAGCACGCCAGGGCCGACGGCGGCGTTATTGCTGATGAGCCCGACCACGCCGGTGAATGCGTCGAGAAAGATCTTGTCCGTGGCCGGTGCCCATGACTGCCCGTATTCCAGGGTCGCGGACGGGACACCGTGACTGTTGGCGATCTCCAGGCCGTTCAGGTAGTACACGTAGCGCGGCGCGCCGAGCAGATGCAGGTAGCTGATGTGGGCGATCAGCACCGCCACGACGACAACCGCCCCCAGCAGCAGCGGGAAGAGATTCTTGTTAACGTCGCCAATTAGCGCTGTGGCCTGATCGTGGATGGATGCGCGGCGGATGGCCATCACCCACAGCGCGGCGGAAACCACAAGCCACAGCAGAATAAAGAAACTAAGCCGGAAAGCATGCGTGGCCGCCAGGACGAAGGCACAGCCGCCGGCCGCCGCGTAGCCGAGGCCGAACGCCGCGGCCAAACGGGTGACAATCGCCACCTCACCGGGCCGGAACGCGGCCAGCGACGCCGCGACGCCGGGAACCGCGATCACGCAGGCAACCACAGCCAAGACGATGAGGCTGTGCATGAGCCGGCTCCCTCTGTCCCGTCGACCGCCCCGCCCGGAGCGGCGTTACTCTACAGCCCGGCACGCCCGTCTTGTGACGCGATACCTGGTTATTACCTGGGTCTGATCCGGCGGACATGAGAGGGGCTGCGGCACCGGACCCGCGCCTCACCGAGCGGAGAAACCTGCCGATCCCGGCCGCGCCCGGCCCACCGTACACCGGGGCCGGCGGCCGCCCGGCCGGGGGTCAGGTGCCGGGTCCCGGGCGTGCTTCCACGATAGTGACGATCTCGGGTGCCGGTGCCGGCGCCGCATCAGCAGGCATTGGCCGTTCACTGCTTCCCGTGCCGGTCGAGGAACTCATACACGTCGGTCTCGTCCACGCCGGGGAAGCTCCCGGTGGGCAGCGCAGACAGGATGTGCGAGTGCGCGCGGGCCGACGGCCACGCCATTCCTCCCCAGCGCGTAGCCAGCGAGGCCGGCGGGCGCTGGCAGCAGTCGCCATCGGGGCACCGCGACGACATCCGGGTGACCGTGTCCCGGCCGCGGAACCAGCGGGAGTGCTCGTACGTGGTGCCCAGCGTGATGGCGAACCTGCGGTCACGGCCGGGGTCCACGTGGGAGGTGCACCAGTAGGTGCCCGACGGGGTGTCGCTGTACTGGCAACGGACCGCTTCCCGCCCCTTGGAGGCGAAGACCTGCCGGCCCGCCCACTTGCGGCACATGCGCTGGCCCTCGATCGCCCCGGACTCGTCGGCGGGCAGCACCAGGCCGTCGTTCTCATAGGCCTTGTAGATGATCCCGCTCTCGTCGCTCTTGACGAAGTGGCACGGCAGCCCGAGGTGATGGGTCGCCAGGTTGGTGAACCGGTGGGCCGCCATCTCATAGGAGACCGAGAACACGTCCCGCAGGTCCTCCAGCGACAGGTCCCTCGCCTGCTTGGCATCGGCCAGGAAGGCGGCGGCGGTCTGCTCGGGGACGAGCACCGCCGCGGCGAAGTAGTTGGCCTCGACCCGCTGCCGGAGGAAGTCGGCGAAGTCACGCGGTATGTCATGGCCGAGCACGAAGTGCCCGAGCGCCTGCAGCAGGATGGCCCGCGGCGTGTGCATGCCCACGGCCTCCTGCTTGAGGTGGATGCGCCGGTGCCGCAGGTCGGTGATGGACCGCACCGACCGGGGCAGGTCCTCGGCATAGTTCACCGTGAACCCGTGGTGGGCGAGGATGGCGAGCAGGGTGCCCTGCGACAGCGCGCCGCCGTGGTAGCCCACCGCCTGCAGGGCGCCGGACGCCAGCCGCTCGATCCCGGCGAAATAGTTGCCGCGCTCACGCATGGCCGCCCGCAGCTCCGCGTTGGCCGCCCGTGCCTCCTCCGGGGTGGCGGTCGGCCGGGTGCGCTCCCGGCGCAGCTCGGCGTAGAGGGCAGCCAGGTGCTCGAGCACATCGCTGGGCACCCGGGCGCCAACCTTCAGGTAGGGCAGGCCGAGATCGGCGTAGAGCGGGTCGCGCTGCGCCTCCTCCAGCATGATCTCCAGCTGCGCGCGGCGGCTCGGGGGCTGCTGGCGCAGCAGTTCTTCCGGCGCCACCGACAGCGCCCGGGCCAGGGACTCGATCAGCGAGAGCTTCGGCTCCCGGTGCCCGTTCTCCAGCAGCGACAGCGCCGAGGGCGCCCGCCCGACCCGCCTGCCGAGCTCGGCGAGCGTCAGGCCACGGGAGCGCCGCAGGTGGCGCAGGCGCTGCCCGAAGGTTACGAGGTCTAGACCACCTGATGTCAAGAAGTCAGATTCTTGCTGGAGGAAGTCTGTCATATCTTCAGTCTAAATGAATTTTTGATATTTTTTCCAGACCCGGTCCTGGTGCTGGCCGGGCCCGGGCAGGCACCCTCGCAGGTATCACCCAGGGGGACGGCGAAGCGTTGGAGGACCGCGTGAGCGATCATCGCCTCGAGGGCACGCATCAGGTCAACGGCACCGGCAACGGGCGCGGCGCCGGCCACCGGCAGACCGGGCACGCCCGCCCGGGCCCGGCCGCCGAGCAGGCGGCGCGGCTGGGCGAGGAGTGGGCGGCCAGCCCGCGCTGGCGCTCGGTCCGGCGCACCTACTCCGCGCAGGACGTGATCCGGCTGCGTGGCACGGTGCAGGAGGAGCACACGCTCGCGCGGCTGGGTGCCGAGCGGCTCTGGCGGCTGCTGCACGAGCGGGACTACGTGCACTCGCTCGGCGCGGTGACCGGTAACCAGGCGGTGCAGCAGGTGCGGGCCGGGCTGCCCGCGATCTACCTGTCCGGCTGGCAGGTCGCGGCCGACGCTAACCTGGCCGGTGAGACCTATCCCGACCAGAGCCTCTACCCCGCCAACTCGGTTCCCCAGGTGGTCCGCCGCATCAACAACGCGCTGCTCCGCGCCGACCAGATCAGCTGGGCGGAGGCCGGGGACGGCCCGGCCGGTGACCAGCCGCACTGGCTGGCCCCGATCGTCGCCGACGCGGAGGCAGGCTTCGGCGGCGTGCTCAACGCGTTTGAGCTGATGAAGGCCATGATCGCCGCCGGTGCGGCCGGGGTTCACTGGGAAGACCAGCTCGCGTCCGAGAAGAAGTGCGGTCACCTGGGCGGGAAGGTGCTCATCCCGACCGGCCAGCACATCAAGACGCTGAACGCTGCCCGCCTGGCGGCCGACGTGCTCGGCGTGCCGACGCTGGTGGTGGCCCGGACCGACGCCCGCGCCGCCACCCTCATCACCAGCGACGTGGACGAGCGCGACCGGCCCTTCCTCACCGGCGAGCGGACCGCCGAGGGCTTCCACCGGGTGCGGAACGGGATGCCGGCCGGCATCGCCCGCGGCCTGGCCTACGCGCCCTACTGCGACCTGCTGTGGATGGAGACGTCCACGCCCGATCTTGATGAGGCACGCGAGTTCGCCGAGGCCATCAAGGACGAGTACCCGGACCAGATGCTCGCCTACAACTGCTCACCGTCCTTCAACTGGCACAAGCACCTTGACGACGGCACGATCGAGAAGTTCCAGCGTGAGCTGGGCGAGATGGGCTACAGGTTCCAGTTCATCACCCTGGCCGGATTCCACGCGCTCAACTACTCGATGTTCGACCTGGCCCGCGGCTACGCGGCCGAGGGCATGCCGGCCTACGTCCGGCTGCAGGACGCCGAGTTCGCCGCCGAGCAGGCCGGGTACACCGCCACCCGCCACCAGCGTGAGGTCGGGACCGGGTACTTCGACCTGGTGACGTCCGCGATCGCGCCGGGCGCCGCCACCGTGGCGCTGGCCGGTTCCACCGAGAGCGAGCAGTTCAGCCCGGCTCACTGAAGCCGGCCGTCCCGGCCACCGGGGCGGCTGCGGGCGGCGTGGACAGCAGCTCGGTGACCGGCAGCGCGCAATCGTCCTCCTCGATGACCTCACCGGGCGCGCCCCGCCAGCGGGAGGGAAGGAACAGCGGGACGATCATCGCGGCGCCCAGCAGCGCCAGCACGCCGCTGGCCAGCAGCGCACGGTAACCGGCTCCGAAGGAGTGGTCCTGCAGCGGGATCCACCGCACGGCCTGGTGCTCACGCACGGCCAGCAGCGCGCTCCAGGCCAGCAGCACCAGCCCCGGCAGCCCGGGGGCCAGCGGCGAGATGGCCCGCACCGCGATCACGATGCCGAGGAACAGGCCGGTGACGGCGAGGGCGGACAGCGCCGTCAGGCCGGTCGGCGAGGTCAGGCCGGCGCCCTGGGCGGCAAGGCTGGCCAGATGGGTGAAGCCCCAGCCCACGCCGAAGAACAGCGCGGCGCCCAGGGCCAGGGCCAGGATGAATCCGACGAGGTGACGCATTCGGGTCTCTCCTCCCGCTCGTGTCCCCCCGTGCCGGTCTCAGCGACCCTACGTGGCACCCGGTGATCCCGCAGCGTGCGGGCAGCATGCTGTGCCGTAATTAACCAGTCTTGATGTGCAATTAACCGGCTCTTATCGCTGGGCGGGCGCGGCGCTCCACCCCGGGCGCGCCCGCCCAGCGGGCCTCATGGCGACCCGGGCGTGGTTGAGCGGCCCGAGAACCAGGTAGGCCGGGTAGGCATCCCGCTCGATCAGGGCGAACTTCAGCCCGCGCAGGCCGGGCGGGCGCCGGTAGCCGGCCGGCCGGTAGCGGCGGTAGTCGGCGGCCATCCGGTGGAAGAACGCCCGCCGCGCCGGCCGCGGCACCAGCCCGCGGGCGAGCACCGTGCTGTAGTGCTCGATCGCCCGGCCGAACAGGGCCGCCCTGACCTGCGCGCCGCCGCCCGGGCCGCTCCCGGCGTCCAGGCGGGCGAACACCTGCTCGTAGGACGCGAAGATGCTGAAGTGGTCCATGCTGGTCGTGGCCAGGAAGGAACGGCGGCGGCGCCGGTACAGGTAGCAGACCCGGCCGAGCAGCGCGATCCGCCCCGCGCCGAGCAGCGCCGCGCAGGAAACCGGGACGTCCTCGTGGATCCCCGGCGGGAAACAGACGTCCAGGCCGAGGAGGAACTCCCGCCGGAAGACCTTGCTCCACACCGTCATCGTCCGGTCGACCAGGGCCGGCCGCTCGGCCAGCGTGAGCGTCACCGGCGCGGCGGCCCCGGGGGGCGCGGCCAGCAGCGCGGCGCCCGGGCTCGGCTGGGTGCGGCCGGAGGAGCCCAGGATCAGGTAGTCGATGAGCAGCACATCCGGCCGGGCGGCAGCCAGCCTCGCCGCGACCGCGGCCAGCGCGCCGTCGGCCAGCAGGTCATCGGGATCCACGAACCACACAAAGGTGCCCGCCGCCTCGGCCAGCCCACGCATCCGGGCGGGCCCCGGCCCCGCGTTCTCGGCCAGATGGATCACCCGCAGGCGCGGGTCCTGGGCGGCCCGGCGGTCGAGGATGGGGCCGCAGCCGTCGCGCGAGGCGTCATCGACCGCGATGACCTCCAGGCCGGCCTGACCGGCAGGCAGGCCGGGCCCGAGCACCGAGTCCAGGCAGGCCGGCAGGAACTCCGCCACGTTGCCCACCGGGAGCACGATGCTGATCAGCGGCGCAGCGGGACCGGTCATCGCTCATCCGTGGTCATGGCTCACCGATGATAGACGCGCCCGCGCCCTGGGCAGGACGCGGCACCAAGATCGTCACCCGGGCCGCGTATCGTTCGGCACGTGCACATCGACACCATCTTCCGGGCCATCGGCTCGTTCTGCGTCCGCTTCCGCTGGCTTGTGCTCGCGGCATGGGTGGCCGGGGCCATCGCCGCCGCCACGCTGCTGCCGGCGCTGTCCAGCGTGACCCAGAGCAACAACACCAAGTTCCTGCCAGACAGCGCGCCGAGCGAGCACGCCGCCAGCCTCGCGGCCCCGTTCGGCACCGCGGGCCTGCTGCCGGTTCCGGTGATCGCCGCGCGTGCCGGGGCCCCGCTGACCCCGGCCGATGTGACCGCCGTGACCAGCCTGAAGGGCGAGCTCGCGAAGGTCGCCAGCGTCAGCAAGGTCATCGACGCCGGCCGCTCCCCGGACGGGCACGCCTGGCAGCTGATCGTGCTGGCCAGCCAGGCCGGCGGCGGCCCCAACGCGACCACCGACCTCGTCGACGCGCTGCGGGCAAAGATCGCCAGCGCCGGGCTGCCCGCCGGGCTGCAGGCGCACCTGGCCGGCACGGTGGCGGTCCAGGTGGACCAGCAGAAGGCGTCGGGCAACACCGGCAACCAGGTCGAGAACTACTCGGCCCTGTTCATCATTGTGCTGCTGGTGCTGATCTTCCGGTCGTTCACGCTCGCGGTGGTCACCATCGCCCCCGCCGTCTTCTCGGTCATCATCTCCGGGCCACTGGTCGCCGAGGCGGCGCAGCACGGGCTGCAGGTCTCCCCGCTCGCGCAGTACCTGATGATCGTGCTGGTGCTCGGCGCTGGCACGGACTACGGGCTGTTCCTGGTCTTCCGGGTGCGCGAGGAACTGCGAGCGACCCAGCATGGCCAGGAGTCCTATGCCACCGACGGGTTCGGCCAGATGCTCCGCGCACTCGGCCGGGACTTCATCCATCCCCGGCAGCCGGCCCGGGAGGCGATCACCCGCTCGGTGACCCGGGTCGGCGAGACCATCACCTTCTCGGCGGGCACGGTGATCGCTGCGGTGCTGACCCTGCTGCTGGCCAGCTTCCCCTTCTACTCCGACCTGGGCATCCCGTTCGCCATCGCGCTCGGCGTGACCCTGGTGGCCGGGCTGACCCTGCTGCCTGCCCTGCTGTCACTGCGGCTCTCGCTGCTCGCGCAGAAGCGGACGGTCTTCCAGCGCATCTTCGGCAAGCCCAAGCTGCTGCCCTGGAGCATCCAGGGGACCGGGAAGCCGGGCACGTGGGGCCGGATCGCCACCCGGATCGTCCGGCACCCGGTGCCGACCCTGGCGATCGGCCTGGTCGTCTTCGGCGGGCTCGCCTTCGCGGTGCTTGGCTACACGGCTTCCGGCTTCGGCGGCAGCACCACCCCGCCCGCGCACAGCGACTCGGCCGCGGGCACGGCGCTCCTGTCCCGCCACTTCCCGCAGTCGTCGGCCAACCCGACCAGCCTGATCTTCCGTTTCGCCGATCCGGTCTGGCAGCATCCGGAGGCGCTCGCCACCGGTACCGAGAAGCTGAAGGCGAACGAGCTGTTCACCACGGTGACCGGCCCGCTCAACCCGGCCGGGCCGCCGATCCCGCCCGCCCTGTACGCGTCCCTGCACGACAAGCTCGGCCCGGCCAGCGCGCTGCCTCCCGTCCCGCCGGCCGGCTCCGGCGTGCCGCTCGCCGTGTACGAGGCCTACCGGGCGACCGGGAACTACGTCAGCCCCGACGGGCGCACGGTGCAGTACTCGGTCGGGCTGCACGCGGGCGACCCGGGCACCACCGCCGCCATGAACGCGGTCCCGGCCGTGCGCACGGCCACCACGCAGGTGGGCAAGGCCATCGGCGCCGCCGACTCGGGCGTCGGCGGGGAGGCGCCCGCGCTGTACGACATCAGCGCCATCTCCAACAGCGACCTGGCGCGGGTGATCCCGATCGCGATCCTGGCGATCGGCATCCTGCTCGCCCTGGTGCTGAGGAGCCTGGTCGCGCCGCTCTACCTGATCGCGTCGGTCGGCCTGTCCTACCTGGCGGCGCTGGGGCTGTCGGTGCTGCTGTTCGTCGAGATCGGCAACAGCGCGGGGCTGGTGTTCTTCCTGCCGTTCCTGATGTTCATCTTCCTGCTCGCGCTCGGCGAGGACTACAACATCCTGGTGATGACCCGGATCCGGGAGGAGGCGCAGCGGCTGCCGCTGCGGCAGGCGGTGTCGCGGGCGGTGAGCGTGACCGGGACGACGGTGACCTCGGCTGGGGTGATCCTGGCCGGCACATTCGTGGTCTTCGGCGTGGTGGCGGGGCGCGGGTCGGGCGGCGAGCAGTTCCGCGACATCGCGTTCGGGCTGGCGCTCGGCATCCTCATGGACACCTTCCTGGTGCGGACGCTGCTGGTGCCCTCCACGGTCGTGCTGCTGGGCCGGTGGAACTGGTGGCCGTCCCGGATGAGCCGGAAGGGAGCGGAGCCGGCCGCGCTCAGCGTCGAGGCGGCGGACCAGCCGGCCAAGGCCTGATCCGCCGGGGAATAGCGGGTTCGGCCGCCGCGGCGGGCGGCCGGCCAGAATACTGTCGTTGATCTGGGGACATGCCGTGCGGGGTGCTCGCCAAGAGCGGTACTGACCCGTCAGACTCGCCCTGAGGGGAAGTCCGAGCTATGCCCCCGCGCGGCATCAGGCACGTCGGCACCGCCGGCGGCGCAGAAGGGACGCCGATGCAGGAACTGCGCCTGGTCGCGGTGAGTGAGGATGGCAGCTATGCCGTCCTGACGGCACCGGGGCGCAGCGGCCGCTTCTCGCTGCCGATCGATGAACGGCTGCGGATCGTGGCGCGAGGGCAGTTCTCCCGGCTCGCCCAGTACGAGATCGAAGTGGAGAGTCCCTTGCGACCCAAGGAGATCCAGGACCGTATCCGGGCCGGAGAGACGGCGGAAGAGATCGCTGACGCGGCCGGGGTGCCGATCGAGCGGGTACGGCGGTTCGAGGGACCGGTGCTGGCTGAACGCAC
>Ga0335082_10005410_pt1 | contig 13969 bp, 8 predicted proteins | sample Lox_Sample_41_FD_206718 | JGI IMG/M metagenome (GOLD analysis project Ga0335082, IMG submission 206718) | Soil microbial communities from Loxahatchee National Wildlife Refuge, Florida, United States - Lox_Sample_4.1 | ecosystem: Environmental > Terrestrial > Soil > Wetlands | place: USA: Florida...
GTACAGCGGCAGCTGGAAGTCGGTGACGAGGAGCTCGGCCCGCGCGCGGTCCCGGCGCTTGCTGCTCTTGTAGTCGAGGACTCCAGTCCCTCCCGGTCCGCGGTCGATCCGGTCCAGCGTGCCGCGGAAGAAGATCGGCTGCTCGCCGGGCAGCGCCGGCGGAAGCTCGAGGTCCGGTCCGAAGGGCACCTCGGCTTCCGCGGGCCGCAGGCCGGAGAAGGGGAAGAGCCTCCCGGAGCGAATGAGCCGCTCCAGCGTCCGGCGGGCGCGTGCCTGGGCCAGCGCCCAGAGGCGCGGATGGCCGGTGGGGAACCGCTCGGCGTGCGCCGTGGCCGCGGCCTCGACCGCCGCCGGCACGAGGTCTTGCGGCAGGTCGGCCGGATCGGCGTCCACCAGCCCGAGCTCGAGGAGCCGGGCCACGAGTCGCTCCAGCGCCGCGTGGAGGAACTGGCCCCGGCCCCGGGGATCGAGCTCCTCGCCGACGTCCTCGGGTGGCTCGAGCGCGAGCACCTTCCTCGCGAGCCCCTGGAAGGGGCAGTTCGCCAGCGCGCTCAGGCTGGTGGAGGAGAGCGGGCCCTCGGCCGAGCCGCCGAGCCGGGCGGCGACCCTGGCCACGAGCTCCTCCGAGCCGAGGCTGCCGCTGTGCGTGCCGGGGGAGGCCAGCCCTGCACGGGCCCGGAGGCGCTCGGCCTCGACGGCGGCGAGCGCGCGGGCCTCGTCGAGCCACGGCGCGGGGCCGAGCAGGTCCAGCGCGGCGGCCGCGAGCAGGTCGCTGGCGGCGTCCCGGAGCTCCGGCGCGACAGACGCCTCCAGGGCCAGCCGGGCACGCGCCCAGCGTGGACCGGGCGCCTCCTCGAGGAGAGGGAGGGCCTCGCGGCCGAGGTCGCGCTCCACCGCACCCGAGACCGCCAGGAGCCTGGCCACCGGGTCAGCCGGTGCACCCCCGGCGCCCGCCCGCCGACCGATGCAGACCCGCTCGGCCGAGGACAGGACCTGGCCCAGACGCCAGCGGTCGAGCGCCTCGCCGGGCGTGCCGCCCGCCTCGCCGCCTCCGATCCACGCCGGGAGCGCCACCCGGCCGAGCACGGCGTGGATCGCCTCCCGCTCCTCCTCGGAGAGGAGCGGCGGCTCGCCCCGGCGGGGAAAGCTCGCCGCGTCCAGGCCGGCGATGCCGACGAAGGCCAGCGGCCGGCCGGGAAGCTCCTCCAGCGGGAGCACGTCGATGCCCCCCGGCGCCCCGGGGCCGAGGTGAACCGGGAGGTGCGCGGCGGAGTCCGCCAGCCACCGGGCGAGCTCGGCGCGCCCGACGACCGCCTGGGGAGGACCCGCGGCCTTCCACCCCGACCGGACGTCCCGGACGAACGCCCTCCAGGTCTCCACCGCCGCAGCCTCCCGGGCGGCCGCCATCCGATCCCGGGCGTCCGGTTCGAGGGGCTCGCGCTCGAGCGCGCTCCAGAACCCGGCGGATTCGAGCCCCGCGCGCCACGCCTCGAGGAGCTCCGGGAGTCTCCCGCGCTCCGGGATCCGCTCGGCGAGGCGGAGGAGCGCCGAGGCCTCCTCCAGGAGCCGTTCGGCGGCGTCCGCCTCGCCGACCTCTCCCGCCGCGCGTCGCCGGGCGGCGAAGGCCGAGAGCCGCACGCGGTATGCGTCGGCACCTGCCTCGGCGCCCAGCGCCGCATCCCGCAGCCCCGCACGCCGGAGGAGCGGGAGCGGGTCGCGGCGCGAGCGCGTGCGGAGCGCGGGAAGGAGGCGCTGTCGCAGCAGCCAGGCCACTTCCTCCGCGGGCGCGCGCCGGGTGACGAGCCCCGCCCAGAGGAGACCGACCCTGCCCGCCGCCGTCGTCCCCAGCGCGGCCGGGGGACGGCGCCCGCAGGGCAGGCCCGCATCGCAGAGCGCCTGCACCAGCTCCGTCGCTTCCTCGGGCCGGAGGACGGCCAGCGTGCAGCGGTCGGGCGGCGCTCCGGCCTCGAGCGCCTGGCGGAGCGCGTGGATCAGCGCCGCGGTCTGCCGCCCCGTGCCGGGCGCGACCAGCGCCTCGAGTGCCCCGGAGGGCAGGGTCCCCCGCTCCGCGCTGGCCTGCCGGCGGACCTGCTCGGAGAGGGGGCCCTCGGCGAGCCGGGGCAGCAGCTCGACGCCCGGCAGGTCCGGTCCGCCCTCGAACGCGCGGAGCAGAGGCTCGAGGGCGGCATCCATCTCGGCGTCGCCGCAGAGCGGGACGTGGATGGCGAGCGCGCGTCCCGAGCCCGCGGTGGCGCGGGCGAGCGCGCCGAGGAAGGCGACGACGGCCGGCGGACAGGGAGGCGCAACCTCCACCTCGAGACGGCGGGCCTGGAGCCACTCCGGCCAGCCCCGGGCGAGGGCGGCGGTGGCGGGCGTCCACCGGGCCGCGGGCAGCTCCGCCTGCGCGGAGAGGAGCCGGGCGAGGCAGGTCTCCACCATCCGTCCGAGGTGGAGCAGACGCCGCCCGGGGGGGCCGAGCCGTTCCGCTGCCTCGCCCAGCGCCGCGGGAGGAACGCTCCCCAGCGCGAGCTCGTCCAGAAGCGACTCCAGGGCACGGAGGAATCCGGGCGTCCCGGCGACGGCGCCGAAGGGTCCGGGACCCACCTGGTCCACCGCGGCGGCGAGGACTCCCTGGAGCGCCGGGCCGCTGCAGCTCCGCCGGCCGGAGGAGGGCAGGAGCGCGTCCCGGAGACGCTCCAAGGTCCAGCCCGGCTGGCCGGCGTGGAGGGGCCCGGGCACGACGTGCAGGATGTCACCGAGCGCGGTCACGGTGGATCGGGCACCCTACGCCCGGCCCATGACACCCCTGGCCGAAGGCGGCCCCTCAGCGATCGGGCGAGCGCTGCAGGCGCTCGGCGCAGCGCGCGGCGGCCGCGGCGAGAGGCTGCTGCCCGGGATGGGCGTGGTCCTCGGTGACGACGATCTGGCACCCGCTCACGCCGGAGGCTGCGAGCGCCTCTGCGGAACGCCGCCTCACCGCACGGTCGCCGTCGCGCAGCAGCGGCGCCAGGAACGCGACCGCCTCGCGCCCGAGGACAGCAGGAGCGGCATCGACGGCCGCGGCGCGGAGCACGGGCGCGACCGAGGGGTCCGAGGCGATCTGCCGGACGAGCGGGGCGGCGGAGGAGGGGAGGATCACTCCCAGCGCGGCGAGCGCCCGCGCCCTCCAGGTCGGCAAGGCGTGGGGGTCGCGCGCCACCGACTCGAGCGCCGGCGCCGCGTCCGGGCCGAGCGCCTGCCACTCGGCCGCGCTCACGGGACGGAAGCTTCCGAGGAGGGCGTTCACCCGCGTGCGCACCCCCGCCTGGTCCGGAGCAGCGCGGAGGGGGGCGGCGACGAGCAGGGCCGCGGCGAGGCACAGGGATCCACGGAGCGTGCTCACAGCGGCCGCACCACGGGGTTCATCCGCATCACCTGACCCTCCTGCGGCGAGACGTTCCCCCTCGAGATGTCCGAGACCAGCCAGAACATGAGGTAGTCGGCGCCGCCGCAGCTCTGGGTCCCCTGGGTGCAGGCGGTGTCCTCGACCAGGGTGTAGGGAGACTTCGCGCCCTGCTGATCGGCGCACTGCGCGCGCGCCGAGTCGCTGACGCAGAGGGAGCACAAGCACTGGGGGGAATCGACGATGGGATCGAAGTCCTCGCCGGTGGCCCCCTGCGACTCGGTGGGGTGGAACAGCCCGAGCGCGTGCCCCATCTCGTGGGCCATGGTGTACCCCACGAGGTCCGGCCCGCAGGACAGGCTGAAGGTTGCGCTGCACCGCTGGCTGTCACGCAGGTCACCCGAGGACACGATCGCGCCTCCGGCGACGGTGCCGGAGAAGCTCGAGGCCTGGGGAACCGCCCCGTCGTAGCCGATGGTCCGGTTTCCCGGGGGGCCGCTGGCGTCGGTGATCCCGTCGACCAGGAACAGGGAGATGTTGTTACCCGGCTGGGCGAGGGTGAAGAGCTGGCGGTAGTCGCTGCAGGGGTCGGCGATGACCGTGTTGCTCACCGCGATGAGGTTGAAGCGCATCTGGGCCCAGGCGGGGACGTCGTAGTAGGTGACCGTCTGCAGGCAGATCCCCGCGCGCGCGAAGTCCGCCTGGACCTGGGCGAGCGCGCGCTGGAGATCGTGGTCGTTCGGTGCGGCGGCGGCGGTGAGGGTGGAGTCCTCGGAGACGATGTAGATCGCGAGGTCGAGCCCGCCCTTCGCGGGGATCCCGCCGGAGCGGGTGAGGACGGTGAGATCGTAGAGGGCTGCGGTCGAGCCGCGCTCCGGATCCGCGCAGTCGCTGAACACGGCGCACTCCTTGAGGAGGTCGTCGAGCTGCAGCGTCCAGCTTCCTCCGGCGAGCCCCTGGGCGGCGGTGAGCAGGCCCGAGGTGCTGCCGGGGAAGGTGAAGGCCCCGGTGAGCGGAGCGAACGGCGTGTACCAGTTCACGGGTCGATCCGAGGGGGCGAGGGAGAGCGAGTTGAGCCAGTTGTAGAAGGACTGGCTCGAGGGGGTGCTGAGCGAGGCGGGGAAGGCGGCGTTCGGCACCACGGCGCTGTTGAAGTGCACCTCGGAGGCGTTGGCCGAATGTCCCTGGCTGACGATGCTGAACCCGCTGGTCCCGGCAGGAAGGGTGAACTGGATCGAGTCTCCGGGCGAGTGGGTTCCCAGCGAGAGCGCGGAGCCCATCGACGAGGGGTAGCGCGTGGAGACGATGGGCTTCAGACAGGTTCCGGGGTCGGAGCCAGGACCGACCGTTCCCCCCGAGGAGACCGTCGGGGCCGGGCAGCTCACGGCGGTGGCGGGGGGGGAGGCCGGAACGAGGCAGACCCTCCCGTCGGCGCCAGCGTTTCCGCAGACCAGTCCGGTGGGGCAGGCGTCCCCCGAGCCGCAGCCGGGCAGGCAGAACCGTCCGGTGGAGAGCTGGAGGCAATGCCCTCCGACGCCGCACTGGCTGGAGCTGGAGCAGGAGGAGGTGCAGAGGCCGCCGGGGAAATCGGCGCTGTCCACACAGGTGAGGCCGCTGGCGCAGCTGCCGCACTTGGCGGAGCCGGGATCGGTGGCGGTGCCGGTGCAGGCGGCGAGGACTCCGGCGAGCGCCAGGGGAGCGTAGATCGTTGGGGTGCGCACTCGGCGTCCGAGCGTAGCAGGTCGACTCGGTCGGTCACCTCACTGGACGCGGCGGACGCCGGGTCCGCGGGGTGCGCCCCAGGGCTGGGCGGGCGTCCATGCGACCTGTCCGTCGATTCCCCACCCGGCGCGCGTCACGTCGCCCCGGTGCCACTCCATCCACAGCACCGCGCCGTCGGGGTCGGCGGCCTCGTCGAGGCAGGCGACGCGGGTGGGAGAGGCGCCGGGGTGGCTCAGGGTGGCGGCGAACCGCTCGTGGGAGTGGCCGCAGAGGAGCCACCGGGGCTGGAGCTGGTCGACGAGGGAGCGAGTGAGAGGGTTGCCCATCCATGGCCGGACGGGCTTGCCCGGGGTGCGGGCGAAGAGTCCGCGGGGCCACTCGTGGGTGAGGAGGAGCTCGATGCCCCGCTCGCTGCGGAGCCGCTCCAGCTCCGCTGCACGGAAGTAGCCGGCCTGCTTCCGGGTGGCGGCGGTGGTGGGCGCCTCGAGGGGTGCCTCGAGCCACCTGGGGGCGTAGATGCCGGAGAGCCAGCCCACGCGAACCCCAGCGATGGTGGTGGTCCCCACCCGGCCCAGGTAGTGGACCCCCGGCGCGACCTCGCCGCCGCCGGCGAGCGGGTGAAGGCTCTCGAAGTCCTCGTTGTTGCCCCCGATGAAGTAGAAGGGCCGGGTCATCCTCGATTCGCCGCGGGCGAACTCGGCGAACTCCGCGGGCATGGTCCGCTTCGCCGCCTTGCGGCGGTGGTCGTCGGCGGTGGCGAAGGCCTCGACGTCGCCGACCGCCAGGACCGCGTCCACCGGACGGCCGAGCGCACCTTCGAGAGCGTCCAGCCAGGTACGGACCCGGTGGAAGCGCCCGTGGATGTCGCCCACCCCCACGATGAGAGCGGTGTCGGTCATGTCCCGTGCCCTCGGCTCGGGGCGGGTGTTAACAAGCTCGCTCTCGCATGTCCGAGCCCGACGTCATCTCCATCCGAGGAGCTTCCGAGCACAACCTCAAGTCGATCTCGCTCGACGTGCCCAAGAAGAAGCTGGTGGTGTTCAGCGGGGTGAGCGGGAGCGGGAAGAGCTCGCTCGCCTTCGACACGCTCTACGCCGAGGGGCAGCGTCGGTACGTGGAGAGCCTGTCCGCCTACGCCCGGCAGTTCCTGGGGCAGATGGAGAAGCCCCGGTACGAGACGCTGCGCGGGCTGTCGCCCACCATCTCCATCGAGCAGAAGGCGGCGAGCAACAACCCCCGCTCCACGGTGGGTACGGTGACGGAGGTCCACGACTACCTCCGGGTGTTGTACGCGAGCATCGGGGTGCAGCATTGCTGGAAGTGCGGTCGGAAGGTCGGACGGCAGTCGGCCCAGCAGATCGTCGAGGAGATCCTCCGGATGCCGGCCGGTTCCAAGCTGATGATCCTGGCTCCCCTGGTCCAGGAGCGGAAGGGCGAGCACCGCGAGCTGCTGGCCGAGGCCCGGAAGCGCGGCTTCGCCCGGGCGCGGGTCGACGGTCGGGTTCGGGCGCTGGAGGAGCCGATCGCGCTGGACAAGAAGTCGAAGCACAGCATCGACGTGGTCGTGGACCGGCTGGTGCTCAAGCCGGATCTGAAGAGCCGCTTGACGGACTCGGTGGAGACGGCGCTGCGGGAGGGCAAGGGGGTACTCCTCCTCACCGACGACGGCGGGGGGAACGCCCGGGTGATGAGCGAGCTGAACGCCTGCCACCACTGCGGTCTGTCCTTCGGTGAGCTGACCCCGGCGCACTTCAGCTTCAACAACCCGCTGGGGATGTGTCCGGACTGCAACGGGCTGGGGACCAAGCCGGAGATGGACCCGGACCTGATCGTCCCGGACCCGTCGCGGACCATCCGCGAAGGGGCAGTCGAGCCGTGGAGCAGCGGGATGGTGCGGGGCGAGGGCTGGACCGCGGAGTTCGTCGAGCAGCTGGCGAAGGCGTTCGACCTCGACCTCGACGTGCCCTGGTCGAAGCTGAGCAAGCGCGAGCGGGACGTGGTGCTCTACGGGACGGGGGGCAAGGAGTTCACGGTCAAGTGGGGCTCGGGCGGGAAGTGGACGATGGAGTGGGAGGGAATGGTCCACAAGCTCCTCCGGAGCTTTCGGACGACGCAGAGCGAGGCGATGCGCAAGTACTACGCGCGCTTCTTCTCTCCGCAGCCCTGTCCCACCTGCGGGGGCGAGCGGTTGAAGCCGGAGGTCCGGGCGGTCAAGGTCCACGGCAAGAGCATCGTCGAGCTCTCACGGCTGACCATCGCCGAGGCACGGGAGTTCCTGCTCGCGATGCCGCTGAGTCCGGCAGAGGAGCCGGTGGCGCGCGAGCTGCTCAAGGAGATCCAGAGCCGCCTGGGGTTCCTGCTCGACGTGGGGCTGGGGTACCTCACGCTGGACCGGAGCGCGGCCACGCTGTCGGGAGGCGAGAGCCAGCGGATCCGGCTGGCTTCCCAGATGGGCAGCGAGCTCACCGGGGTGGTTTACATCCTGGACGAGCCGTCGATCGGTCTGCACCAGCGGGACAACGGCAAGCTGCTGGCGACACTGAAGCGGCTGCGGGACCTGGGGAACTCGGTGATCGTGGTGGAGCACGACGAGGAGACGATGGTCGAGGCCGACTGGCTCGTCGACTTCGGGCCCGGAGCGGGTGAGCTCGGAGGGCGGATCGTCGCACAGGGCACGCCAGCCCAGGTGATGGCGACGGGGGAGAGTCTGACCGGGGCGTACCTGAGCGGCCGGGAGTCGATCGACGTTCCGCGGCGGCGGCGGCAGCCGGGCGCGGCGAGGCTGGTGGTCGAGGGGGCGAAGGAGAACAACCTCCAGAACATCACCGTGGAGTTCCCGCTGGGCTTGCTGCTGGCGGTGACCGGGGTGAGCGGAGCGGGGAAGTCGACGCTGGTCAACGAGATCCTCTACCCGGCCCTGTCGCAGCGGCTGCACGAGGCGCGGGTGGTGCCGGGGCGGCACAAGGCGCTGCGGGGGGTGGAGCACGTCGACAAGGTGATCGACATCGACCAGCGGCCGATCGGTCGGACGCCGCGGAGCAATCCGGCGACGTACACCAAGGTGTTCGACTCGATCCGGGAAGTGTTCGCGATGACGCAGGAGGCGCGTGCGTTCGGGTACGACGCGAGCCGGTTCAGCTTCAACGTGAAGGGTGGGCGGTGCGAGGCCTGCGAGGGGGACGGGGTGAAGCTGGTGGAGATGCACTTCCTCGCGGATGTGTACGTGCCGTGCGAGGTGTGCGGGGGCAAGCGATTCAACGAGGCGACGCTGCGGGTTCGCTACAAGGGGAAGAACGTCGCCGAGGTCCTGGCGATGAGCGTGCGGGAGGCGAGGGAGCACTTCTCGGTGCACCGGGAGATCGCGCGGGTGCTGCAGACGCTGGAGGATGTGGGGCTGGGCTACCTGAAGCTGGGGCAGAGCTCGCCGACGCTGTCGGGGGGGGAGGCTCAGCGGATCAAGCTCAGCCGGGAGCTGGCGCGGGTGGCGACGGGGAAGACGCTGTACATCCTGGACGAGCCGACGACGGGGCTGCATTTCGACGACATCCGGAAGCTGTTGCGGGTGCTGGAGCGGCTGGTGGAGGCGGGGAACACGGTGGTGGTGATCGAGCACAACCTGGACGTGATCAAGAATGCGGACTGGGTGATCGATCTCGGGCCCGAGGGAGGTGCTGGTGGTGGGCGGGTACTGGCGACGGGAACGCCCGAGGAGGTCTCGAGGGTCGAGGCAAGCCACACCGGCAGGTACCTCCAGAAGAAGGTGTCAAACACGTTCGATCGAAACACCTTCGATCGAACGCGGGAGGGCACTGCGACCGCCCAGGGTTGAGCGGACCGGAGCCGGATGGCCTCCCGAGTTGGCTCGGCAGCCGCGCAGCAGTCGCGTCAGTGGCTCCGCGGATCTCGAGGACCTACACACGTCGAGGGGACAATGTCCCCTTCGTAGGCTGGAGGTTCCAGTCCGTTTGAGCGACGGGTCCTAGGCGACGAGTCGCGCCGGGAACTCGGATGGCCAGAGAAATGGACGTATCGCGGCCAGAGGAAAGCGAGCCTGAAGGTTCCCGAGGCGCCAGGACCGCGACGCTGAAAGGAAAGCATCCGTGAAGGCTCGATAGCGCTCCAGGAACTCCGCACGTAGCGTCGACAGTGCCGTATGGCACCGTGGAGCGGCGGACCGCTCCAGGCGAGCAGGCCGGCGATGCGGGTGCTGCCGGAGCACGCGCCGCAGGCCCAGCACCGCTCGGAACATCCCCCGGGCCTGTTCCTCGATCGCCGTCACCGACTCGTCGACGAATCTGCGGACGTTGCTCAAGCGGTCGAAGCCGAGAATCGGGAGCACCGTGAGCTGGAGTTCTTCGGGTTCAGCCCAGCGCTCGTCGAGGCGATCCCGACGTCTGGCCGGAACCGCATTTCGGCACCGACGAGTCCAGTTGAACCAACGGAAGCTCCGGGGCTTGCCGTCCCGCATGAGCGGAAGCGAGCTCAATCCCGGCCACTCCGAGCAACGGCGAACCAGTCCCTCCTTCACCCCTTGCGCGAGCACGTAGCGCACCTTGTCGAGCAGGGCGGCATCGTCAAGGACGGGGGCGACGGAGTAGCGCCGTTCCCAGAACGCTCCCTGCCAGTTGATCAACGCGCCGATCTTCTTCGACGTGTTCGTCAGAAGGTACTGCATGAACTGAGGCAAGTTGCCCCGCGGCGCCCGAACGAGGAGGTGCAGGTGGTTGGATAGAAAGTTGAAGGCAAAGAGCTCCACACCGTAGAGGCGGGCGGATCTCGCGAGGACACCGCCCAGGACGATGTACGTCTCGTCCGACGGACGGAGCAGAGAACGCCCCTGAAAGCAGCGGGCGGTGGCAAAGTAAATTCCGGACCGTTCGAACATTCGCAGCGCTCTCGCCAATGCAAATCCCCCCTCTCCCCGAGGCAGATTCACAAAGCGAGCCACGAGAGTGTCAAACACCTTCGGTGTCTTCGGCTCCGTGCGTCATGCGGTGAAGGAGCGGACCCAGCAGGTACAGCACCAGCCCCGCCGCCACGCTCCCCACCGCGATCCCCAAGAACACCGCCGCGTCCCCCTGCCCTTCCGCCAGCGCTCCGATCGCCCCCGCGAGCTTGTTCCCCGCCGCGTTCGACAGGAACCAGACCCCCATCATCAGCGAGGCGAATCGCGCCGGCGCGAGCTTCGTCACCATCGACAGCCCCACCGGCGACAGCGCCAGCTCCCCCACCGTCTGCAGAAAGTAAGCTCCGACCATCCACAGCATCCCCGCCCTCCCCTGCACCTCCGCGATCCGCGCTGCCGCATAGAGCAGCACGAAGCTCGCCCCCAGCGCGAACAGCCCGACCGCCATCTTCCGGCCCGTCGACGGCTCCTTCCCCTTCGCTGCCAGCCGCGGCCAGAGGGCCGTGAACGCCGGCGCCAGCAGGAAGATGAAGATCGAGTTCACCGACTGAAACCACGTGGTCGGGATCTCGTGACCGAGCAACATCCGGTCCGTCGACCGATCGGTGAAGATGTTCATCAGCCCCCCGCCCTGCTCGTAGCCAGCCCAGAAGATCGAGACGAAGAAGGTCAGCACCAGGATCACCGCCACCCGGTCGCGTTCCTCCCGGCTCAGCGGTGCGCTCGAGCGACTGCCACTCGACGTCCGCGGACGCTCCCTCGGCGGCGCTCCCACCTCCCCCAGCACCCGCCTCCGCAGCAGCAGGAACACCGCCACCCCCACCGCCATCCCCAGCCCGGCACTGGCGAACCCCAGCGACCAGTCGACCTCCTCCGCCAGCGTCCCGCAGATCAGCGGCCCCACCGCCGCCCCGAGATTGATGCCGACGTAAAAGATGGTGAACCCCGCGTCCCGGCGCGGATCCCCCGCGCGGTAGAGCTGGCCCACCATCGTCGAGATGTTCGCCTTGAACAGCCCGTTCCCGACGATGAGCAGCGCCGCCCCGGCGTACAGGAGCGGCTCCTGCTTCAACGCGCAGCAGAACTGCCCCGCGATCATCAGCGTCCCGCCAAGCACCACCGAGCGGCTCTGCCCCAGGAACCGGTCGGCGACCCATCCGCCCGCGACGGTGCTCAGGAAGACCAGTCCCGTGTACCAGCCGTAGAAGGACAGCGCCCTCCCGTCGCTCCATCCCAGCCCGTGCACCCGGTCCACCAGGTACAGGACCAGGAAGGCGCGCATCCCGTAGTACTGCACCCGCTCCCACGCCTCGGTCGCGAAGAGCAGGAACAGCCCGCGCGGGTGCCCGAGCACCGTCCGCTCCTCGGAGACAGCGGCTCTGCTCATGGCCTGGCTCGCTCCCCCGCCCTGCCGCGCTGGAAGTCTCGTCCCGGGACGATTATTCGGGAGCCAGAAGGAGTCACGCAGGCATGCCCGTCACGCCCGCCCCCCCCGAGCTCGATTCGGCGATCCGCTCGCTGAAGAAGGAACTGAACGCGGTCATCCTCGCCCACTACTACCAGGAGAGCGAGATCCAGGACGTGGCTGACTTCATCGGCGACAGCCTGGCCCTCGCGCAGGAGGCCGCACGCACCGAGGCTCAGGTCATCGTCTTCTGCGGCGTGCACTTCATGGCCGAGACCGCGAAGATCCTGAACCCGAGCCGCCAGGTCCTGCTCCCCGATCTCCAGGCCGGCTGCAGCCTGGCCGATCGAACCCCCCCGGCAGCCTTCGCCGCCTTCAAGGCCAAGCATCCCGGGGCGTTCGTCATCACCTACGTCAACAGCTCGGCGGAGGTGAAGGCGATGAGCGACGTCATCTGCACCTCTTCCAACGCGGTGAAGATGGTGGAGAAGGCTCCCAAGGACCGGCCGATCATCTTCGCCCCGGACCAGCACCTGGGGCGATGGGTGCAGCGGCAGACCGGACGCGAGCTCATCCTCTGGCCGGGGAGCTGCATCGTCCACGAGATCTTCAGCGAGAAGCAGCTGGTGCAGCTGAAGCAAACGCACCCCGAGGCGGAGGTCGTCGCCCATCCCGAGTGCCAGGAACGGGTCCTGCAGCACGCCGATTACATCGGCTCGACCAAGGGAATCCTCGAGCACGTCCTGAAGAGCCCGAAGCGCGAGTTCATCGTGGTCACCGAGGCGGGAATCATCCACCAGATGGAGACCCGTGCACCGGACAAGACCTTCATCCCCGCCCCTCCGGATAACGGGTGCAGTTGCAACGAATGCCCGTACATGAAGATGAACACCATGGAGAAGCTCTGGCGCTGCATGGCCGAGCGCACGCCGGAGCTGGTGATGCCCGAGGCTCTCCGGCTCGCCGCCTACCGACCGCTGAGGCGGATGCTGGACTGGTCCTGAACGGCTTCCCGTCCCAACCTTTGCTCTCCAAGACCGTCGGGGGTAAACCCTGACGTCGATCGTGGGCATTCGCTTCTTCTCCATCCCGACGCACCGGCTCGTCGCTGCCCCGCAGCTGCTTCCACAGGACGCGGTCCGCGAACCGGAGCTCCCGGCGAGCGTGGGGATGCTCGACAAGGCGCTGGCCGGCATCGAGTTCCGCGACCAGCGGGCGAAGGACCGGATCGCCCAGATGTTCTCCGCGGAGAGCCTGCCTCGCCTCGGAGCCCCCGGCCCGCATTCCTCGCCCTCGCTCATCTTCGCCCAGCCGCCGCAGGATCTCCCGGCCGTCCTCCGGATGGCGGATCAGCTCGAGGCGGTCGCCACCGCAGAGGACGGCGAGCGAGCGCTGGTCTGGAAGTGCCAGCACTGCGGAACGCGGTACGCAGTGCCGCTCGGGCTCGTCCGGGACGTGAGCATCCGCTGCGAGCGCTGCGGAGACCCGGTGTCCCTTCGGCGCGAGCGAAGCACCGGCGAGGAAGCGCTGGTGGACCCGCTCCACGGAGCAGTCAACGTCACTCGCCGGCGTCTGGCTGCCTTCCTGCGGGAGTCGATGGCCAGCGGATGGCCGGTGCTGGTCTCGCAGCAGCCGGGGACGTGACCGCCCGGGGTCGGACGCTGGCTCGCGCGGCGTTCGCCCTCGCGCTCCTGCTGGGGGTGGCGCCGCTGTACTGCGCACGCCAGCTGCCGATGGTGGATCTGCCGCAGCACCTGCACCTCATCTCGGCGCTCCACCGGCTGGACGATCCCACCACGCTCTATCCACGGGTCTTCGCCACCCGCGGCGAGCTCACGCCCTATCTCGGCTACTACGTGCTGGTCGACCTGCTCTCCTGGCTCGTGCCCCTGGAGCTCGCCAATCGCCTCTTCCTCACCGCGATGGTGCTGGGCCTTCCGCTCGCGGTGGCTTTCCTCCTCCGCTCCGCCGGTCGGCCCCGCTGGCCGGCGATCCTCGCCGTGCCGCTCGCCTACGGCGACAGCTTCGGCTGGGGCTTCGTCAACTCCAGCGCTTCGTTCGTGCTGGCCCTGCTCGCGGCGGGAGTCTTCCTCCGAGCGCTGGCCGATGCCCCGCGCCGCCGGCAGTGGGCCGCCGGGTACGGCCTCCTCCTCGTCGCCGTGCTCCTCATGCACGTGCAGGGCTTCCTGTTCCTCGCCGTCGCCCTGCCCTTCCTCCTCCTCACGACCCGCGCGCCGGAGGACGGCGCCCGTCCGCAGCTGAGGCCGCGCCTGCCCGCGGTGATCGCGACCGTTCCCGCGGTCCTGCTGTTCGCGGCTTGGGGCGCGGGGCGTCTCCTCGCCCCCGCCGAGGTGGAGGAGGGCGCGCCGTGGAAGGCCTGGGGCCCCCTGCTCTCGGCCAGGAATCTCTCGTTCAAGCCTCCCCGGCAGAACCTGGAGGAGTTCTACCAGGTGCTGGCCAACCTCCTCCGGGACGGCTCGGACAGATGGGCGCTCCATGGCGCCGTGGCGCTGGCGATCGTCGCGCTCGGTTTGTGGGTCTCCGGCCTGCGCTC
>Ga0335082_10005411_pt1 | contig 13968 bp, 12 predicted proteins | sample Lox_Sample_41_FD_206718 | JGI IMG/M metagenome (GOLD analysis project Ga0335082, IMG submission 206718) | Soil microbial communities from Loxahatchee National Wildlife Refuge, Florida, United States - Lox_Sample_4.1 | ecosystem: Environmental > Terrestrial > Soil > Wetlands | place: USA...
TCGCCCGCGTGGCCCGGGCCAACCTGCACGCCGCCCTGGAGGACGTGGCCCTCTGGCACGAACGCGACATCTCACACTCGTCGGTGGAGCGTGTCATCCTTCCCGACTCGACGATCGCCGTGGACTACATGCTGTCGCTCGCCGAGCGGGTCGTCGGCGGGATGCGAGTGTTCCCCGACCGCATGCGCGCGAACCTCGACGCCACCGGCGGGTTGATCTTTTCGCAGGGCGTGCTGCTCGCGCTGGTCGACTCCGGGCTCGATCGGGACGAGGCGTACGAGCTCGTGCAGTCGGCGGCCGCCCGAGGATGGGACGAGGGCGAGCCCTTCCGCGAGGTCCTGTGGAAGGAGATCGCCGAACGCGAGCTGTTGGACAAGGACCGGTTCGATTCGCTGTTCGATCCTCAGCCGTTCGTGCGGCACCTGGACGGCGTGTTCGCCCGCCTCGAGAAGCTCCAACTCTCCTCGGAGGCCTCCGGCACGTAGAGACGACATTCAGAAGAAAGGAAGGAGACCATGGCGCTCGCGGAACGGTTCGCGCAGGGGAAGGTCCGCGACATCTACGAGGCAGGCGACGATCTTCTGCTGGTCGCCACCGATCGGATCTCGGCGTTCGACGTGGTGCTGCCCACGCCGATCCCGGACAAGGGCCGCGTGCTGACGGGCCTGTCGCTGTACTGGTTCGAACGAACGAAGGACATCATCCCGAACCACGTCCTGACGGCGGACGCGCGGTCGTTCCCCGAGCCGTACGCCGCCGAGGCGGCCGAGCTCGCGGGACGCGCGACGCTCGTCCGCCGCGCGGAGGTCATCCCGGTCGAGTGCGTGGCCCGTGGCTACATCACCGGTTCCGGCTGGAAGGACTACCAGAAGACCGGGGCCGTCTGCGGCATCGCGCTTCCCGACGGACTCGTCGAGTCCGAGCGGCTTCCGGAGCCGATCTTCACCCCGACCACCAAGGCGGCGACCGGCCACGACGAACCGCTCACATTCGACGAGACCGCCGACCTGATCGGCAAGGGCCTGGCGGAGCGAGTCAAGGAACTGACGCTGTCGCTGTACGAGTTCGGTGCGGCCCACGCGCTGGAGCGCGGGATCATCCTGGCCGACACCAAGTTCGAGTTCGGCTTCGCCGGGGGAGAGGTGATCCTGATCGACGAGGTCCTCACCCCCGACTCGTCGCGGTTCTGGCCGACCGACACGTACGAGCCCGGTCACGGTCAGCCGTCGTTCGACAAGCAGTACGTGCGCGACTGGCTCGACGCCAGCGGCTGGAACCACGAGCCCCCGCCGCCCGAGCTCCCGGACGACGTCGTCGAGCAGACCGCGGCGCGCTACCGCGAGGCCTACGAGCGGATCACCGGTGAGCGCTTCGGGGCGTTCCTCGACCGGATGGGGGTGCAGTCGTCGTCGTGAACTTCCGCGTGGTCGTCGGGGTGCGCCTGAAGGAAGGGCTGCTGGATCCGCAAGGGAAGGCGGTCGAGTCGGCGCTGCCCTCGCTCGGCTGGGACAACGTCTCCCACGTCCGCGTGGGCAAGGAGATCGAGCTCGAGATCGCCGCGCCGGACGAGGCGGCTGCCCGCACGCAGGTCACCGAGATGGCCGAGCGGTTCCTCTCGAACCCGGTCATCGAGACGTTTGAGATCCTCCAGGTCGCCGAGCTCGTCACGCTCCACGGAGACGACAAGCCGGCATGAGCGAGCACCGGCCGCGGATCGGCGTCGTCACCTTCCCGGGCTCTCTCGACGACCGGGACGCGCTGCGGGCCGTCGCGCTGATGGGCGGCGACCCCGTGTCCGTATGGCACGCGGACCGGTCGCTCGGCGGGGCCGACGCCATCGTCCTTCCCGGTGGCTTCTCGTACGGCGACTATTTGCGGACCGGCGCGATCGCGCGGTTCGCGCCGGCGATGGAGTCCGTCGCGGCGTTCGCCGCGGCAGGCGGTCCCGTCCTCGGGATCTGCAACGGATTCCAGATCCTGTGCGAGGCGGGGCTGCTGCCCGGCGCACTCATCCGCAACCGCGGGCTCGCGTTCGTCTGCCGGTGGATCACGATTCGGGTCGATCATGGTTCGGGTGCCTTCGTTAGGACCGGCGAGCTCCTGCCCGTACCGATCAAGCACGGCGAGGGACGGTTCGTCGCCTCGGAAGACGAGCTCCGGCGGCTCGAGGCGGCAGGTCAGATCGCGTTCCGCTACTGCTCGCCCGCAGGCGAGGCGTCCGACGACTTCAATCCCAATGGGAGCGCGGCGAACATCGCCGGCGTGTGGAACGAGGCGGGGAACGTGTTGGGGCTCATGCCGCATCCCGAGCACGCCATCGACCCCGACCTCGGCCCGACCGGTGGCCAGCCCATCCTGCAGTGGCTCCTGTCGGTTGCGCGCGCGCGAGTACCGGCGTGACGGGCGGAGGTGGCGACACGCCCGCGTCCGCACCGCCGCTGCATCGAACGCTCGGGCTGACCGACGCCGAGTACGAGGCGATCGTGAGCACGCTGGGCCGTCCTCCCGAGCCGCCCGAGCTGGCGATGTACTCGGTCATGTGGAGCGAGCACTGCTCGTACAAGTCGAGCAAGGTTCACCTTCGCACGCTGCCGACCGAAGGGCCCCAGGTCCTCGTCGGCCCAGGACAGGACGCGGGCGTCGTCGACGTCGGCGACGGGATGGCCTGCGTGTTCAAGATGGAGTCGCACTCGCACCCGTCCGCGATCGAGCCCTACCAGGGAGCGGCGACCGGCGTCGGGGGCATCGTCCGGGACGTCCTTTCCATGGGAGCTCGACCGGCGGCGCTCCTGGACCCGTTGCGGTTCGGGAGCCTGGACGACGAACGAAACAGGTTCCTGTTCGGCGGCGTCGTCGCCGGGATCGGCGGCTACGGCAACTGCATCGGCGTGCCCACCGTCGGCGGCGAGGTGAAGTTCGCCGACTGCCACAGCGCGAACCCGACCGTGAATGTCATGTGCCTGGGGTTCGTGCCCGCCGACGCGGTGCTCCAGAGCCGCGCCGGCGAGCCCGGCAGCGTGCTCCTGCTGATCGGCGCCGCGACGGGCCGCGACGGTATCGGCGGCGTCTCGGTCCTCGCGTCGCAAACGCTCGAGGAGGACGCGCACGAGTCCCGGCCGAGCGTGCAGATCGGTGACCCGTTCCTGGAGAAGCTCCTCATCGAGGCGTGTCTCGAGCTGAAGGATCTCGAAATCCTGGAAGGTCTGAAAGACCTCGGGGGCGCCGGCCTCACGTGCGCGGTCTCGGAGGCGGCCGCGGGTGTGCGCCTGGGCGCGGACCTCGATCTGGACCAGGTGGCGCTCCGCGAACCGGGCATGGAGTCCTTCGAGATCCTGATCTCCGAGTCGCAGGAGCGGATGCTGGCGATCGTGAGGCCGCAGGATGTGGACGCCGCGCAGGCAGTGTGCACCAAATGGGGCCTGACCGGTGCGCCGGTCGCGACGTTCGTCGAGGGAGGAACGCTGACGGTCCGGCGCGACGGCGACGTGATCGCTCGCGTGCCGGCGCGCAGCCTGGCCGACGAGGGCCCGGAGTACGACCGTCCGGCCGAGCGCCCCGACTGGCTGGACGCCCTTCAGGCCGAGGATCCGGCGGCTGCCTCCTTTCCGGGATCGATCGAGGATGCATTCGTCTCCGTGCTCGGCTCGCCGAACGTGGCCGGCACCCGGTGGGCGTTCGAGCAGTACGACTCGCTGGTGCAGGGCCAGACCGTCGTCGGACCGGGCGCCGACGCCGCCGTCCTGCGCATCGAGGGAACCCTCCGGGCGGTGGCCGTCTCTTCGGACGGCAACGGGCGGTACGGAGTGCTCGACCCCTACGCGGGAGCTGTGCACGCCGTCGCCGAGGCGGCGCGCAACGTCGCGTCGGTGGGGGCCACTCCCGCGGCGATCACCAACTGCCTCAACTTCGGCAACCCGGAACGCCCGGAGGTCATGTGGCAGTTCCGGGAGGCGATCCGCGGGATGGGCGACGCGTGTCGCGCGTTCGGCACACCGGTCACCGGCGGGAACGTGTCCTTCTACAACGAGTCGGGCGGTTCGGCGATCTACCCGACGCCGGTGATCGGGATGCTGGGGATCCTGAACGACTACCGGCTGCTGGTGCGCAGCGGCTTCCCCGCGGACGGCCTGGCCGTCTACGCGCTGGGCGTCACCCGCCCCGAGCTGGGCGGCTCGGAGTACGCGGAGGTCGTCCTCGGCAAGGTGTGCGGGCGCCCGCCCGCCATCGACCTCGAGGCGGAGGCCAGGCTCCATCGCCTGCTGGCGGCGTCCTCCCGGGCGCACGTCCTGGCATCGGCGCACGACTGCTCCGACGGCGGCATCGCCGCGGCCCTTACCGAGACGGCGATTGCCGGCGGCGTTGGGTTCGACGTCGTACCGGCGCGTGGCATCGGCGCCCACCTGTGGCTCTTCTCCGAGTCGGCGTCGCGCGCGATCGTGGCGCCGACGCTCGGGAGCGAACGCGCCTTCGAGGAGCTCGCGGCCGCGCACGGAGTCCCCTGCGAGCGGATCGGAACGACCGGAGGCGATCGTCTCCGGTTCCGCGATCTGTTCGACGTCTCGCTTGCCGACGCGATCGTCGTCTACGAGAGCGCGATCCCGCGTCTCATGTCCGCGAAGCGCGTCGCCGTCTAGCGTCCGCGCTCAAGCAGAGATGGCGCGCTGGCCGGCCCCCGCGAAGGAGACGGGGAGCGACTCGACGCCGCTCGCTTCGGCCACCAGCCGCCCGTACTCCTTCGCGTGCCGCTTCACGAGGCCGGTCATGGCGCGCACATATCCGAGGCGCGCCTCGAGGGACTCGTACTCCTCGGGGTACCGGTCGTGAAGGGCCCGCTCGGCCTGCAGCCGGGCGACAGCGTGACTGCGCCGCCGGGGGTTGGCGTGCGCGATGGGGGGGAAGGGCCGGGCCGAGCGGGCCATGTGCCGACCCTGTCACGTCCTCTGTCGAAAGCAAGGACGTGAGGGGAAGAATCACCCGCGGGCGCGGCCGCAACCCCCCGCGAGGCCGACGCGGGCGTCGGCCGAGCGGATGACGCCCGGCTGGCCGTGGTTCGCCCAGCGAACCGCCACGGGGAAGAGAAGAGAGCGACAGAACTCGGGAGGCGCCGGGCGTTCGCGTCGGACCTCGCTGGTACCATCGGGCCACGTGGGCGACGAGGAGTCCAGGCCGGGGCTGAACGAGGGGCCGAAAGAGGCCTGCGGTCTCTTCGGCGTCTGGGCGCCCGGCGAGGACGTTGCCCGCATCACCTTCTTCGGACTCTTCGCCCTCCAGCACCGCGGCCAGGAGTCGGCCGGCATCGCCGTGTCCGACGGCCGAGGAATCCTCGTCTACCGCGAGCTCGGGCTCGTGTCGCAGGTCTTCAACGAGGGGACGCTCGCCACGCTGCAGGGCGACCTGAGCATCGGGCACACGCGCTACTCCACCACCGGGTCGACCACCTGGGAGAACGCCCAGCCCACCTTCAAGACACGCGGCGGGCGCCACCTCGCGCTGGGGCACAACGGCAACCTCGTGAACACGGCCCAGCTGGCTGAACGCGTCGGTAGCCGGGGGAGCGCGTCCACCGACACCGACCTTGTCTCCACGCTGCTCGCTCGCGAACTCGACGACGGGCTCGAGGAGGCGTGTTTGCGGGTCCTCCCGACGCTTCGAGGGGCGTTCTCGTTCGTCCTGCTGGACGAGCGAACCGTGTACGCGGCGCGCGACCCCTACGGGATCCGGCCGCTCGGGTTGGGACGGCTGCCCGGCGGGGGCTGGGTGGTGGCCTCGGAGACGGCCGCGCTCGACGTCGTCGGGGCTACGTACGTTCGCGAGGTCGAGCCGGGCGAGCTGGTCGCGCTCGACGATCGCGGCCTTCGCTCCATGCGGTTCGCGGAATCGCCGCGGCCGGCGCTCTGTCTGTTCGAGTTCGTCTACCTGGGTCGCGCCGACTCGCGGATGTACGGACGGAGCCTGCACGAGGCTCGCCGCGAGGCCGGCCGGCGCCTCGCGCGCGAGGCGCCGGCCGACGCCGACCTCGTGATGCCCGTGCCCGACACGGCGGTGTCCGCGGCGCAGGGATTCGCCGAGGAGTCTGGGATCCCGTACGGCGAGGGACTCATCAAGAACCGCTACATCGGCCGGACGTTCATCGAGCCGACGCGAGCCCTGCGCCAGCGAGGCGTGCGCCTCAAACTCAACCCGCTTCCCGACGCGATTCGCGGCAAGCGCCTGGTCGTCGTCGACGACTCGATCGTGCGCGGGACGACCACGCGCCAGCTCGTCCAGGTGCTGCGCGACGCGGGCGCCGAGGAGGTACACCTGCGGATCACGAGCCCGCCGATCCGTTGGCCCTGCTTCTACGGCATCGACATGTCGACGCGAGACGAGCTGATCGCGGCGAGCCGCGACGTCGACGAGGTCCGCGCGTTCGTCGGGTCCGACTCGCTCGCGCACCTGTCGCTCGACGCGCTGGTCGCGGCCACCGAGGCGCCGGCGAGCTCGCTCTGCCGGGCGTGCTTCGACGGCGAGTATCCGGTTCCCGTCGGAGACCGGGAGCCGTCGAAATTCGCACTCGAAACCTCCTGATGGGCGAGGGGGAGCCGCCCGGGTCGCAGGCGTATCGGGCGGCCGGGGTCGACCTCGCGGCGGGCGCCCGGGCCGTCGAGCTGATCAAAAGGGTGGCGCGCGGCGCCGCGCGCCCGGGCGCGGTGAACGAGGTCGGCGGGTTCTCGGGGCTGTTCGACCTGGGTGACGGGCGGTACCTGTCTGCGGCCACCGACGGCGTCGGGACCAAGCTCGAGGTCGCCCGCGCCGCCGGGCGGTACGACACGGTCGGGATCGACCTCGTGGCGATGAGCGCGAACGACGTCGTCTGCACGGGCGCCGAGCCGCTGTTCTTCCTTGACTACCTCGCCGTCGAGCGCGTCGTCCCCGAGCAGGTCGCGCTCATCGTCGAGGGCGTTGCCGAGGGCTGCCGCCGGGCCGGCTGCGCGCTGCTGGGTGGCGAGACCGCCGAGCACCCGGGAACGATGCCCGAGGGGTCCTTCGACCTGGCCGGTTTCTGCGTGGGGATCGTGGCGCGCGACCAACTGCTGTCGCCCGACCGTGTCGAACCGGGAGACGCGCTCGTGGGCCTGCGCTCCAGCGGTCTGCACGCGAACGGATTCAGCCTCGTCCGGCGGACACTGCTCGCACGGGGGGCCGACGTGTCGGCCTTCGTGCCCGAGCTCGGCCGCGCGCTCGTCGACGAACTGCTCGAGCCGACGGCTATCTACGTACGGACAATACTGGCTCTTCGTGACGCGGGCCTCGCGAAGAGCGCCGCGCACATCACCGGCGGCGGGTTTCACGAGAACGTGCCACGCGCGTTGCCGGAAGGGCTCGGTGCGGAGATCGACCGCGCCGCCTGGACGCCGCAGCCGATCTTCGGCATGGTGGCCGACGCGGCTGGGGCGTCGGTCGGCGAGCTGTTCGGCGTTCTCAACTTGGGAATCGGAATGGTGGTCGCGGTCGCGCCCGGCGACGCGTCGCGAGCCGTGGAGCTCACGGGCTCTCACGGAACGGAGGGCGTCGTCGTCGGTCGCGTGTCCGACCGGCCGGGAGTCAGGCTGAGCTAGAGCATCCCGCGGCGCGCGGCCACGCCGACGGCAGCGGTCCTGGTCGACACACCGAGCTTGGTCAGGATGTTCGCCACGTGCCGGTGGATGGTGTGGTCGGAGAGGACCAGCACTCGGGCAATCCCGTGGTTTGAGAGTCCCTGCGACACGAGCCGGAGGATCTCGACCTCGCGGGACGAGAGCGGGGTCCCCTCGACCGGCCCGCGCATCGACGCGATCGGTCGGTGCGCCGGCGACCGTTCTCGCGCCATCTCCTGCAGCTCAGCCGCCGCGCGCGACCCGGCCTCGGCGGACAGGGACGCGAACAGCTCGGCGGCCGCACCCCCCTCGGTCTCTGCGTCGTCGGCGCGTTCCCATGCGAGCAGCGCGCACCCGAGCCACAGCCTGGCCCAGGCGTCCTGGTAGGTCGCGGACTTCCGGCGGGAGCCGAACGTCGTGGCCTCCGCCTCCACGTCCTGCAGGACGGGATCGAGATCCGCGAGCAGGGCGGCACCGGGCGCCTCGTCGGCGGCCTGCCGGAACGCGGCGCGTGCGGCCGCGCCCTTGCCGGATGCAAGGGCCGCGAGACCCTCATCGAATACGTCGCCGCGCTCGGCTTCCACCGACACCGGGATCGATGACCCTCCCGCCCGCGCGCTCGCGGGCCCGACCGTCAGGGGCGCCTTTAGCATCGGCATCCGGTCCCGGACGCCGCATTCCTCACCCGGGCTAGGACGTTCGGTCCCGTGTGTTATCCCCCTACACGCGCTCCAGCTGCGGGTCTGCCGGGTCGGGTTCGTGCTCGCTCTCCAGCGCGATCGCTGGAAGGAGACGGTCGAGCCAGCGCGGCATCCACCAGTTCCAGTCGCCCATGAGCTTCATGGCGGCAGGAACGAGCACGGTGCGAACGATCGTGGCGTCGATGAACACCGCCGCCGCCAGCCCGAAACCCATCTCCTTGAACGGGAGCAGGCGGCTCGAGGCGAAGGCCGCGAACACCGTCACCATGATGAGCGCCGCCGACGTGATCGGGCGGGCGCTCGACTCGAGCCCCCGCGCGACCGCCAGCTCGTTCGAACCCGTTCGGTAGTACTCCTCCCGGATGCGCGTCATCAGGAAGACCTCGTAGTCCATGGACAGCCCGAACAGGATGCAGAACAGGAACATCGGGACGAACAACGAGATGTTTCCCTCCGACGTGAACCCGAGGATGCTCGATCCCCAGCCCCACTGGAAGATCGCGGTCATCAGCCCGTAGGCGGCGCCCACCGACAGCAGGTTCATCACGATCGCCTTCAGCGGCAGGATCAGCGAGCGGAAAGCCATCGTCAGCAGGATGAACGAGAGCGCGAGCACGGTGAGCACCATGAGGGGCAGGGTGCTCGTGATGGTGTGCTCCAGGTCGAGGTTGAAGGCGGTCTCCCCACCGACGAGCGCGCGCCCGGCGAGGCCGGACGCGGGGACGATGTCGTCGCGGATCCGTTGAACGAACGCCTCGGCCGGCTTCGTCTCGGGCGATGCTTTCCCGACCACCGTGATCCGGGTCATGCCGGCGCCGTCCTTCCAGTCCGCGAGCGACCCGACGGTCCGGGACAGCGCGGGGGGGGCGCTCGAAGGCCCGCCGGCGTAGAGCCCCTCGTAGGCGGCGAGCGAGGCGCCGGGCACGAGCGTCGTCAGACTCGTCACGCTGGCTGTGCCGGGATCCGCCCGCAACGCCCGGCTCAGTCGGTCGATCGCCGCCAGGTTGGCCGGCGTCGTCGCGCCGCCCGGAGTCGTCACGACGATCGACACGGGACCCGTCACGCCGGCGCCGAACCCGGCGGCGAGCATCTCGTTGGCCACGCGCGGACCTTCACCGGGCGGGAGCGTCTTCGGCCCGGACTGGCCCATCCGCATCGAGAACAGCGGCGCGGCGAGCGCGAGCAGGACCACCAGGCACGCGATCGTGTAGGTCCAGGGGCGGCGCATGACGGCCATCGCCCACTGGTGCCAGAAGCCCGTGCCCGGGCTGGCGTGCCGCGACAGCCACGGGATCTTCAGCCAGTTCACGCGGTGGCCCAGCAGGCGCAACAGTGCCGGGATCAGGGTGAGCGCTCCGAGGACGGCGACCGCTACCACCGACATCGAGCCGATCGCCATCGAGCGGAACGCCTGGACGTTCACCAGGAACATCCCGAACAGGGCGATGATCACCGTCAGCCCCGAGAGTGTCACCGCCCGCCCCGACGTCGCGAGCGTCAGCGGAATGGCGTCGGCGACGGTGCGGCCTCGACGAAGCTCCTCGCGGAACCGCGTGACGACGAACAGCGCGTAGTCGATACCGACGCCGATCCCGATCACCGAGGCGGTGTTCGTCACGTACACGCTCATGTTGGTGACGCCCGCGAGGAAGTAGAGCGCGCCGAGCGTCACGACCAGGCTCACGATCGCCAGCAGCAGCGGAAGCCCCGCAGCGACCACCGTCGCGAACGCGAGCAGCAGGACGGCGAGGGTGATGGGGAACGACGCCTCCTCCGCCTTGGACAGGCCTTCCTTGGAGATGTCGTTGAAGCGGTTGTAGAACGCGGACGCGCCGCCGGTCTCGATCCGGAAGCCCGCCGGCGCGCCCCGGGACGCAGCGAGCGCGACCGCGCGCGCCGACACGAGGTTCTGGTTCTGGTCACCGGTGAGTCCAACGACCAGATAGGTCGTGTGTCCGTCGGGCGACACGAACTCACGATCGTTGGCCCACAACACCTGGCCCACGTCGGCGACGCCCTTCACGTTCGAGGTGAGGCGGGCGAGGACGGCCCGGTATGCCGGATCGGGCACGGTCGCGGTCGAGGAGTGAACGGCGACGATCGCGGTCGCGCCCTGCTCACCGAACCGCTGCTCGACGAGGTTCGACACGCGAAGCGACTCGGACCCGGGGACGTCCCAGCCGCCCTGGCCGAGCCGGCCCTGGAGCTTCTGCGCGAACCCGGCCATGACGAGGAAGGCGAGGGCCCACGCCACGACGATGTACCAGGGTCGCCGGACCGCGAACCGCCCCAACGCGCCGAAGGCCCCACCGCCGCCGGCCGGACGCCCTCGTCCCTTCCCGTCGCCGACCGCGCGGTCGGTGTCGGGCGCCTCCGTCCGGCGTGTTGCTCGTGCCATCGTTTCCTCCTAACGAATCGCGATCGAGTCCCGGAAGAGGGGAACGAACGCCTCCACCCGCCTGCGGAAGTCCGCGCGCCCCGACAGGCAGTTGGCCATCTGCTCGATGCCCACCACGCTCGCGACGGCGACCTCGGCCACCCCGTCGGGGTCGAGCTCCGGCCGCACGTCGCCCTCCTGCTGCGCTCGGCGGATCAGCTCGCTGGTGAGCCGCACCCAGGCGAGAAGCGCCGGCCGAACCTCGGGAGCGAGCTCCGGGACGCGCTCCATGAGCTCCATGGAGAGCTTGCCCACGCAGGCGTACGACGGGTCCTGTTCGTACACGTCACACAGGGTGCGGGGGATGCTCACCAACTGGTCGAGCGCGCGCTCGTGCCGCATGGCCGCGGCCGTCACCTTGCCGATCCACTGCTCCTGCTTGTCCCGCAGGCAGGCGAGCGCAAGCGCCTCCTTGGAGGGGAAGTGGAAGTAGAAGCCGCCCTTGGCGAGGCCCGTCGCGGCGATGATCTGGTTGAGGGACGTCCCCAGGTAGCCGTGCTCGGCAAACTCGGCCGCCGCCGTGTCGAGGATCCGGCGCCGCGTCTCGGCCGCGCGGTCGGCGCTCGCGGAGGTCGCCGCGTGCGAGCGCGACGGCGAGGCGGCGGGCGGGGGTTCCTGGATTCTCGAGGTCCTGGCCACGGCGCGGCCCAGGCTACCGACCGACCGGTCGGTCTGTCAAGGCGAGCCGGTGTCGGCCTCCGCGTGCTCGGGGGGTACAGCCAGATCGGCCGGGGGAAGGTGCAGGCACAGGATCGCGCCGCCGTCCTCCGCGTTGCGGGCCGTCACGAAACCGCCGTGGATCTCCGCCACCTGCCTGACGATCGCGAGTCCCAGGCCGGAACCCGGCATGCTGCGCCCGGCGGTCGATCGGTAGAAGCGGTCGAACACGAAAGGAAGGTCGTCCGGGGGGATTCCTGGCCCGTGGTCGCGCACGGTCACGCTGCCGTCGCGGACCGTTACCTCGATCGGGCTTCCGGCGGGACTCCACTTGACGGCGTTGTCGAGCAGGTTTCCGACCGCGCGGTCGATGCGAGCCGGTACGCCGTGCACGAGGCTGTGCTCCATGTCGGTCTCGAAGCGCACGGTGTGATCGCGCCGGCGAGACCGCTCCACGGCGTGGCCCACGACGTCCTCGAGCGCGACGTACTCGGGCGTCTCGTTCACAGCCGCGCCTCGGGCGAGCTCGGTGAGGTCGCTCACCAGGACCGTCAGGTCCTCGAGCTCGGCCACGACGTCCCGGATCATGTGCTCGCGTTCGTCCTGCGGCACCGCGTCGCCGCGGGCGAGCAGCTCCAGGTTGGTGCGAAGGCTCGTGAGCGGCGTGCGCAGCTCGTGCGACGCGTCGGCCACCAGCTGACGCTGGGCGCTCTGTAGCGCCTGCAGCGAGTCGAGCATCGCGTTGAAGCGCGCCGCGAGCCTCCCGAGCTCGTCGTCGCCGTGCACGTCGATTCGCTCGGAGAGATCGCCCGTCGCGATCACGCGCTCGACGGTGTCGGTCAGGCGGCGCACCGGAGCGAGGCCGGTCTGCGCGACGGCGAGTCCGGCGAGCGCTGCGAGCGCGGTGCCGGCGAGCGTGAGGAAGAACAAGATCCACTTGAGGCTGCGCAGCGACGCGTCGATCTCCGTCAGGGGCCGCGCGATCTGAACGGCGAGCGGACCGTTCGGGCCCCGCCCCGACGCGGTGAGGATTCGCACGTCGACGCCCGCGACCCTCGCGTCGGAGAAGTACGCGTTCACGTGGCCCTGGGCCACCTCGAGCGTCTCGTGGTTGATTGGGAGCTGCACGGTCTCGCCGTCGGGCAGGTACGGCTGGCCCTGGGGCGTGACGACCTGGACGTACCGCGACGCCGTGAACGGTCCGGGGGCGGCCGGGACGATGGTGAAGCCCGGTCCCTGCTGCTCGACGCGAACGCCGGCGGACAGCCGCTCGATCAGCGACTGATCGATCTGGTTCACGAGCTGATGGCGAACGATCAGGAATGCCGCCATCGACGCGAGCGCGACCGCCACGGCGACGGCAACGGCCGACACGAGCGTCAGCCGCACGCCCAGACTCATGGACCGCGATCGCCGGCGAAGTCGCGCGAGTGGACCGTTCGAGGACGGCTGTTCGCTCACCCGGAGTCGCCGTCCCCCGAGGGCTCGCGAAGCACGTAGCCGACGCCGCGCACGGTGTGGATCAGCCGCGGTTCGCCTCCGGATTCGGTCTTGCGGCGCAGGTACCCGATGTAGACCTCCAGGGAGTTGGACGACGGCCCGAAGTCGTAGTCCCACACGCGGTCGAAGATGACGTCGCGCGTCATCACCTGACGGGGGTGGCGGAGCAGGAGCTCGAGCAGGCGGAACTCCGTTCGCGTCAGCTCGAGGGGACGGCCGTCGCGGGAGACCTCGTACGTGACGGGGTCCAGGCGCAGGCCGCCGAAGGTGAGCGCATCGTCCTCGTCCGAGCCGATGGTGCGCCGCAGCAGCGCCCGGACGCGCGCGAGCAGCTCGGCAAGCGCGAACGGCTTGACCAGGTAGTCGTCGGCGCCCGCGTCCAGCCCTTCGACGCGGTCCTCGACCGCGTCGCGCGCGGTCAGCATCAGGATGGGCGTCCGGTCGCCGGCCGCGCGAAGGCGCCGGCACAGCTCGAGGCCGTCGGGCGGGGGCATCAGGACGTCCAGCACGATGCCGTCGGGAGGATGGGCGGCCAAGCGGTGCATCGCCTCCTCGCCGTCGGCGGCTTCGTCGAGCTCGTAGCCCTCGAAGCGCAGGGCCCTCCCGACCGCGTCCCGAACGGCGCGGTCGTCGTCGACGACGAGGATTCGCATGCTTCTAATGGTCGCCGCCCAACCTTAACGCGCCATGAACCCGGGTCCGGGCAGGTGGCGGCTCCCGCTCAGGAGACGACCTTGCCGAAGCGAACTCCGCGCTCGGGCACCCGGACCAGCTCGCCCCTGCGGTCCCGGACCAGGTAGGTCCCGGCGGCCTCGTCCCACTGCTCGAGGTTGCCCACCACCTCGCCCACGTAGCCGTTGGGCAGCTCGTACTGGAACGAGACGCGGCGGCCGAGGTCCTCGGGACGGACGCCGTTCTGGCGGGGGTTCACCGCCCAACCGTAGCCGCGCCGGACTCCCCGGACAACCGCGAGTGGACCTTGGGCGCCCCGTCCGGCTAGATTGCGGTTCGCGTCCGAACCGAAGCGGGAGGAGTCGACGATGATTGCCCTGGACGA
>Ga0335082_10005412_pt1 | contig 13967 bp, 11 predicted proteins | sample Lox_Sample_41_FD_206718 | JGI IMG/M metagenome (GOLD analysis project Ga0335082, IMG submission 206718) | Soil microbial communities from Loxahatchee National Wildlife Refuge, Florida, United States - Lox_Sample_4.1 | ecosystem: Environmental > Terrestrial > Soil > Wetlands | place: USA...
CCGCCGCCGAGGCGATCCGACCGTCCAGTGTCGCGGCCCACTTTGCCAGGACGAAGGGTCGGCGCGAGGAGGCCCATTTTCGGAACTTTTCGTTCTGGCGCTCGGCCCGATCCCGCCAGGCCGGCGGCGCGAGAGCGACCCGGATACCCGCCCTCCGCAACGCCGCGATGCCTCGGCCGGACACGAGCGGGTTGGGGTCGATGGCCAGGACGATGACGCGCGCGACCCCGGAGGCGATCACCGCCGGGACGCAAGGGGGAGTTCGCCCTTCGTGAACGCACGGCTCGAGCGTGAGGTAGAGATCCGCTCCCCGCGCCGATCGTCCGGCCCGGCGCAAGGCGACCATTTCCGCGTGCGGCTGCCCGGCGCGCCGGTGAAATCCTTCGCCCACCACTCGTCCGGCTCGGACCACGACCGCTCCGACCATCGGGTTGGGCGAGACGGAGAGACGCCCCCGTTCGGCGAGCTCCAGGGCGCGATCGAGAAAGCGCGGATCGATGTTCCTCATCGGACGGCCGGGCCGCGGATCAACCCTCCTCCAGGAGCGCCCGGGCGTATTGCGCCGCGTCGAACGGAACCAGGTCATCCAACCCTTCCCCGACCCCGACGAACGAGACGGGCAGGCGCAGCTCACGGTAGATCGCGAGCACGACGCCTCCTCGAGCGCTGCCGTCGAGCTTCGTCAAGACCACTCCGGTGACCCCCGCCGCGTCGACGAACCGACGCGCTTGCGCCAGGCCGTTGCCTCCGGTTGTCGCGTCGAGAACGAGTAAGACCTGGTGGGGCGCACCGGGCACCTCCCTGCCGGCGATCCGGCGCATCTTGGCGAGCTCCTCCATCAGATTCCTCTTGGTGTGGAGCCGACCGGCCGTGTCGACCAAGAGCGTCTGCGCACCCCTCGACTTCGCCGCCGACAAGGCGTCGAAGAGCACCGCCGACGGGTCGGCCCCCTCCTTGTGCCGGACGACGGGCAACTTCAGGCGCTCCCCCCAGATCTCGAGCTGCTCGATCGCCCCCGCCCGAAAAGTGTCCGCCGCGGCAAGCAGGACTCTCTTACCCTCCGCCGCCGCCAGGCGCGCGAGCTTGGCGGTCGTCGTGGTCTTGCCGGAACCGTTGACTCCGACGAGGAAGATGACTTCCAGGGGCGGCGGCGCGATCGCGGCCGGGCGCGGAGCCGCGGCGAGCACCTTTTCGATCTCCTCGACCAGAAGCCGGCGCAGCCCCTCCAGGTCCTTGCGGTCCGAGGCATCCGCGCGCCGCCGCAGCGCCTCCGTGAGCGCCGCCGCCGTCTCGGTCCCCACGTCGGCCTCGACCAGCGCTTCCTCGAGCGACTCGAGCACGCTCTCGTCGAAGCCGAGCCCCTTCTTGACTGCTTCTCCGAGCTTCTCGAGGATCTCGGTATGCGTCATGAGGAGGCCTCGCCGGATCTTCGCGAACACTCCTCCCTTTCGGCCTGACGGCTCCTCGGGAGGCGACGCCTTGCTCACCTCGTTCATGGGAAGGGGAAAAATATCCCGAGTTGGTCCGGAGAAACGACGCGGCCAGCGATTCGACCGATACCCGAGTCCGGGATCAGCTGGCCTTGGGGACGACGGGTTTCTCGCAGGGGGGCGGTGTCGATTCGAGCACCAGCCGGGCCTTGGTTCCCACGTCGCCCGTCGGGTCGTTCTCGACCGCCCGCTCCAGGTAACGGCAGCCGAGAGGTCCTTTCTTCAGCTCGAGCAGTGTGAGCCCCAGGCGCAGATTCGCCTCCGCGCTGTGGGGCTGCAGCCGCACGGCGTCGAGGTAGTCCTCCGCGGCTCCGGCCAGGTTCCCCGCGCCCTCTCGCGCGACACCTCGTCCGAGGTGGGCGGCAAAAGAACCAGGGTCGCGCGCCAGCGCGATCGTGAATTGTTCCTCGGCGCCCGCGTAGTCCGACTGGATCTGATGCAGGCGCCCGCGGTTGATGGCGGCGGCCAGCCGGTCGTCGGCATTGGCCGAGGCGTCGGCCACCCGAAAGTCCTCTTCGGCATCCGAGTAACGGGCGATCGCGACGTAGGCGAGCCCACGATTGATCCGGAAGCTCGCCTTCTTCGGGGAAATCTTGATCGCTCGGTCGAACGCCTCGACGGCCTCCTTGGCCCGTCCCTGCATGAGCAGCGACGAGCCAAGCCCGTCGTACAGGTCCGGGTTGTTGGGGTCGTCCTTGAGCACCTCGCGGTACGCGCGCTCGGCCTCAGGGGCCTGGCCCTCGCGCAGCAGCACCGCCGCCATGCGCTCGTTGAGCAACACCTCCGCCGAGGTCTTCGGCTTGGGGGGCGAATGCGAGCATCCGGCGGAGGCCCCCGCCAGCAATGCCAGGACCGCGAGAAGCGCGCGGCGAGCGCTCAAAGAGCCCGCCGCAGAGGAGCGACGAGCTCCTCGGCCGGCTCCACGATCTCCTCGCGCGGCGGGGGAACCAACTTCCCCAGGGCGCATGCACGCAGAAACGCTCCGACCACGACCGGATCGTATCGAACTCCGGAGAAGCTCTTGATCCGCTCCACGACGTAGCCGATCTCCATCGCCTTCTGGTAGGGACGCGTCGTCGTCATCGCGTCGAAGGTGTCGGCGACCGTCACGATCCGGGCCTGCATCGGAATCTCCTCGCCGACCAGGCTGTCGGGGTACCCGCCGCCCTCCCACTTCTCATGATGATGCTTCATCCCCGGAATGACGTCGGCGAGCTGCGGAATCGCCCCCATGATCGCGGCCCCCTTGGCCGGATGGGTCTTCATGACCTCGAACTCCTCCTCGGTCAGGGCGGTCGGCTTGCGGATGATCCGGTCATCCACTCCGATCTTGCCCACGTCGTGGAGAAGAGCGGCCAGGCGTACCTTCTCGACTTCCTCCGCCGTCAGGTCCATCTCCTCCGCGATCGCCGACGCGTAGCGCGCCACGCGCTCCGAGTGTCCGCGGGTGTAGGGGTCCTTGGCGTCGATCGCCTCGGCAAGCGCCCGGATCGAGGAGAGGAACAGTTCCCGGTTCTCGCGCGCGGCCCGCTGCACTTTTTCGAACGCGTCCCGAATCGACACGCTCATCCGGTTGAAGCTCGCCGACAGCGCGGCGATCTCCGCGGCTCCTCCCACTACCACCGTGGCTCCGTACTCTCCCTCGCTGATGGCTCGGGTCGAGGCCGCCAGCTTCGCGATCGGCTCGGAGAGACGCCGCGCGAACACGATACCGAGCAGGAGGGCGCCGGCCAGCGCCACGGCGCTCCAGAGCACGGTGTCGCGCACCATGAGGCTGACGGAGGCGAAGGCAAGATCCAGGTCGCGTTCGAGGAGGACGCCCCAGTCGGGTTCCCCGACCGGCGCGATCGAAGCGAGCACCGCGCCGCGATGCGTCTCTTCGGAGCGGGTCACCCGAGCCGGGAAACGGGTGAAGTCGGCCACCAGGGTCGACGGGTGGCGGCGCGCCTGAGAGCCCGGCGCGAAGGGGAACAGGATCCACCCTTGGCGGTCGACCAGCGTGGCGCGCACCTCGCGGCGCGCCTCCCCGAGGAACTCCTGCAGGATGGGTCCCCACGAGACGAGCGCCTCGACGACTCCGCGCCGGACTCCCTCCGGGCCCGCGACCGGCACCGCGAGGACGGCGACCGGCCCGAGCGACGGCACCCAGAACGGCTTGCCGGAGTAACGCTCGCCGCGCCGGGCGGCCTCGAATCCACGCCGAAATTCCTCGTCCACAGCCTCGCCGCCGATGTCGGGGCCCGCAAAGCTGCCGAGCCCCGCCAGGTTGACGCCGCGGAGCGCCAGAAGCGATTTCTGCCCCTTCAGCACGGTTCCGAGCATTCGGGGCCCGTCGGCGGAGGTGAATGGATCCCGGCCCGTCAGCTGGGCGGCCAGCCGCATCCCTTCGGCCGCGCTCGCCAACTGCGCGGAAGCCGAGGCGTAGTAGGCGGATACGCGATCCGCCAGCGCCGAGGAGGAGCGCGTCAGGTACTTCTCCTCGAGCGTCTCGAGAGCCCTGCGATTGCGCCGGATCAGCACAGCGTCCGAGACGAGCAGGGGCGCAAGCGACGCCACGACCAGGGCGCTCGAAAGCAGCACAAAGAGGCGGATCCGAGACCGCCCTCGGGGTTTGTTCACTTGAGAGACATTATAGCCGCCGCCGCCAGCCACTCCGAGGCGGGTACCGATTCCACAACCCGCGCTCGCCCGACCGATTCGAGGAGGACCGCGGCGATCCCCTTGACTGTGGCCTTCTTATCGCGCGCCAGATAGGGCTCGAGCTCCCTGGGATCCCGCTCCGGCTCCGGAAACGGGCCCAGGCGTGCCAGGTCCGCCCGGATGCCTTCCGCGTCCGGATCGGGTAGCCCGCAGCGCCTCTTGGAGACCTCCAGGGCCGCGAGGATCCCCCAGGCTACGGCCTCCCCGTGACGAAGCGTCCGGAAGCCCCCTGCGGCCTCCACGGCATGCCCGAGTGTGTGTCCGAAGTTGAGCAGCCGCCGGCGGCCTCGGTCTTGCGGGTCAGAGGCAACGATGGAAGCCTTCACGCGCGCCGCGCCGGCCAAGAGATCCAACAGCGCCTCCTCCTCGCGCGCCAGGATCCGGTCGAGCGAATCCGTAGCCCGCCGTGACAGGGCCACGTCCGCAATCCAGGCGGCCTTGAAGGCTTCCACCAGGCCGGCGCGAAAGTCGCGCTCCGGCAGCGACGAAGCCGCGCGAGGATCGATCAGGACGACTCGCGGGGGATGAAAGGCCCCGAGCAGGTTCTTGCCGGCCGGGTGGTCGACGCCGGTCTTTCCCCCGATGGCGGCGTCGGCCATCGCTCCCGTGGTCGTTGGCACGGCGTTCCAGGCGACCCCGCGCAGGAGAATGGCCGCCGCGAACCCGGTCACGTCGGAAGTGACTCCCCCTCCCACGGCAACGAAAGCGTCGTCGCGGCGGAGTCCCGCGCCGAGCGCTCGGTCCGCGATCCCGAGGACGGTCTGGAAGTTCTTCGACTCCTCCCGGTCGTCGAGGGCGATGTCGGCGATGAGTCGGTCTCCGAGGGCGAGTCGGATCGCGGCGGCGGGATCCGAGGCCGACGGCGGCGAGACCAGCAAGAACCTGCCGGAAGGAGAAAAGAGGCGGCGCCCCGCCTCCGCGAGCAGGCCCGGCCCGATCCAGATTCGCGTGTCCGAGGTCGGCGGGCCGGCCGTTTGCAGGTGAATGGACTGCGGCTGCCCCGCGGTCACGACGGCTCGGACCCGGGCGCCGGCTCGACACCGAGCTCCTCGAGCTGGGCGCGCGGCACGCGGGCGGGCGCCCGCGTCATCAGACAGATCCCCGAGGTCGTCTTGGGAAACGCGATGACTTCCCGCAGCGAAGCCGCGCCCGCGGCAATCGCGCAGATTCGGTCGAGCCCGAGGGCGATGCCGCCATGGGGCGGCGCCCCGTAGCGCAGAGCGTCGAGGAGGAAACCAAAGCGCTCCCTGCCCTCCTCCTCCCCGATGCCGAGGCGGCGGAAGACCCTCTCCTGCACGTCCGCTCGGTGGATACGAATCGAGCCGGAGCCGAGCTCCCACCCGTTGACGACGACGTCGTAGGCGCGGGCCCGCACTCGCCCCGGATCGGTTTCGAGAAGCGGCAGGTCCTCCTCCCGGGGCGCCGTGAAGGGGTGGTTCATCGGGAACCAGATGCCGGCCGCCTCGTCGAAGCCCAGCAGCGGAAACTCCGTCACCCAGCAAAACGCGTAGCGCGACTCATCCACGAGCTTCAGCTCGCGCGCGGCGGCCGCGCGCAGGGCCGCCAGCGCGGCGAAGGCAGCCGATTCGCGATCCGCCACGACGAGCAGGAGATCTCCTTCGCCCACTTCGGCCTTCTCCAACATGCGGGAAAGCACGCCCTCCGGAAGGCTCTTCTTCGCCGGCGAGGCCACCTCTCCGGCGGACTTCTTGAACCAGACGAGGCCTTGGGCTCCGTGCTCCCGGCACAGACCGGCCAACGCATCGAGGCGGCTCCGGCTGAACACGGCTCCGCCCGGCACCCGAAGTCCTCGCACCGTTGCTCCGGTCGAAATCGCCTTTTCGAACGGAGGAAATCCGGATCCCGACGCCTCCGCCGTCAGATTGACCAGCGGCAGGCCAAAGCGCAGGTCCGGCCGGTCCGTGCCGTAGCGCTCCATCGCCTCGGCATAGGTCAGCCTGGGGAAGGGCCGGCTCGCCGAAATCCCGGCCGCCGAGAAGCCTGCCTCCAGAAAGGCCTCCACGACCTCGAAGATGTCCTCTTCCGTCGGAAACGACATTTCGAGGTCGATCTGCGTGAACTCGAACTGCCGGTCCGCTCGGAGGTCTTCGTCGCGGAAGCAGCGCGCCAGTTGATAGTACTTCTCCAGGCCCGAGATCATCAGGATCTGCTTGAAGAGCTGGGGCGACTGGGGCAACGCGTACCACTGCCCTCGGTGAACCCGCGAAGGCACCAGGAAGTCGCGCGCGCCTTCCGGGGTCGAGCGTGTGAGCATCGGGGTCTCGATCTCGAGAAACCCTCGCTCGTGCAGGGTCTGGCGGACTCGGAACGCGATCTCGTCGCGCAGGCGCAGGTTCCTCTGCATCACCGGGCGGCGCAGATCGAGGTATCGATACTCCAGGCGCAGCTCCTCGGTCGCGTTCGTGCGGTCTTCGACCAGGAACGGCGGCGTCTCCGAGCGGGACAGGAAGACCAGCGACCGTGCGACGACCTCCACGTCTCCGGTCGGCTGATCGGCGTGGCGCTGCGCCGGCGCCCGGAGCACGACCTCGCCCTCGACCTCGACCACGTCCTCCGAGCGCGCCTGCCCGGCCGCGTCGACGGCCTCGCCAGGGCAGCGGGCGCGGTCGAAGAGCACCTGGACGATGCCGCTGCGATCTCGCACGGTCAGAAAGATGAGCTCTCCCAGGTCGCGTCGCCGCCCGACCCACCCCTGCAACCTCACGGCGCGTCCGGCATCGGCCGCCCGCAGATCCCCGGCCGGCTGCCGTTTCGCGGTCATGCCTGCCTCCCCGCGCCGACGCGGCGCGAGAGTTCCCACCGCGGGAAGGTCTCTTGCTCTCCGGTCGCCAGGTTCTTCCACGTCACGGTCCCGGCCGCCTTCTCGTCGGCGCCGAGCAGCACGACGAACATCCGTTCCCGGTCGTATCCCCGCGCTACCGCTTCGTCGTAGATCAGGCCCGCCCTCGAGAGCCCCTTCCGGAATCCGCGTGCGAGCAGGTCGACCTCGACAGAGCTTCCCGGCGCCGCGAGGCGGACCTCCGCCGCAACCCGCAGCGCCTCGGAAAGCTCCTCCGGGCCCTGTGGCAGCACGAGCACCCAGCCCGCGGCCGGCGGTCGGAATGGGGCGACCTGAAGAAGGCGGTCCTCACCGATCGCAAAACCCACGGCCGGTAGCGCCGGTCCGCCCAGCGACTCGACCAGATTGTCGTAGCGCCCGCCACCCAGGATCGCATCCTGGGCTCCCAATTCCTTGGAGAGGACCTCGAAAACCGTGCGCGTGTAGTAGTCGAGCCCTCGCACGAGCGAAGGGTTCTCCTCGCAGGGTATTCCGGCTTCCCCGAGAAGCCGCAATACCTCCTCGTGATGGCGGCCCGACTCCTCGTCGAGAAAATCCCGCGGCGTCGGCGCATCGGAGAGGAGGGCCCGCACCGAGGGGTCCTTCGATTCGAACAGGCGCAGCGGGTTCTCCGAGAGGCGGCGACGGTCCTCCTCCGAGAAAGCCGCCGCGTGTGCCGCCAGGTGCCGGCGAAGCGCCTCCGAAAATGCCGAGCGCGTGGCCGCCGTTCCGACCGAGTTGATCGACACCGAGAGGTTGACGAAGCCCAGCGCCTTCAAGAAGGCAAAGAGCATCTCGAGCAGCTCCGCCTCGCCGGCGGGGCCCGCCACCCCGAAGAGCTCGGCTCCGATCTGCCCGAACTCGCGGTAGCGCCCCGCCTGCGGCCTCTCGTACCGAAACTGGGGGCCCACGTAGTAGAGGCGCAGCGGCATCGGCCCCGTCGCGATTCCCTTCTCGATGACGGCGCGCGCCACACCCGCGGTGTTCTCCGGACGCAGGGTCAGCGAGCGGCCTCGACGGTCCGGAAACGTGTACATCTCCTTGTAGACGATGTCGGTCGTCTCGCCCACCGATCGGGTGAACAGCTCCGTGTGCTCGAGAATCGGCGTGCGAATCGGCCCGAAGCCGTGGGCCCGGAACACCTCCCGGCAAACCGATTCGGCGGCCGCCCAGCGCTCCGTTTCCGGAGGGAAGAGGTCACGGGTCCCCTTGACGGCGCGGTACTGCGGCGTCATCGCGCCCACTTCCCGTCGATCCGAAAGTATTCCTCTTTGTAGCCGAGGTAGTTCCGGTGGTAGTGCTTGAGCTGCTCGGCTTCCGCCTCCGAGAGAACGCGGACCTGCCGGGCGGGGGCACCCAGCCACAGGGAACGCGGCGGAACCTTGGTGCGCGGGGCCACGAGGGCTCCCGCGCCGATCAAGGCGGACTCGCCGACGTCCGCGCCGTCGAGCACCGTCGCCCGGATGCCGATCAGCGCTCCCTTGCGGACGACGGCCCCGTGCACGATCGCGGCGTGCCCGAGGGTGACCTCCTCTTCGAGAACCGCGGGATAGCGCTCCACCGTCACGTGGACGACGCAGTTGTCCTGGATGTTCGAACGGTCGCCGATCCGAATGAAGTGGCAATCGCCGCGGACCACCGAGTTGTACCAGACGGAGACGTCGTCGCCCAGGACGACGTCTCCAATGATCGCCGCGGTCTCCGCAAGGTAGACGCGCTCTCCCAGTCGAGGCCGCTTGCCCGCATACTCTCGGATCAATCCCATAGGGACCGCGAGTTTATGGTCTAAACCGCCTCAGGGAAAGGCTGCTCCGGAGGCTTCGGCGCCAGCCCGTTGCGCGCGATTCAGAGCCTCGCGGCCATCCGCGGCCACTCATAGGCGCCCGGCCGAAGCACCGCCGGCGGGGCGGTGGTGGCGTCGACGACGGTCGAGGCCTTCCCGCCCGGAGTCCGTCCGCCATCGACGAGCCAGTCGATGTTTCGGCGAAACAGCGCCTCGACCGCGTCGGGGTCGTCCAGAGGAGGACTGCCCGAGCGGTTCACGCTGGTGCCCGTCACGGGGCCCAGGCTCTGCAGCAGGGTGCGAAGCATCCGGTCCGCCGGCATCCGGACCCCGAGTTTCTTGATCCCTCGCGAGGCGGCAATCGGCTGGCGGATCGAGAAGACGACCGTGAGCGGCGCCGGCCAGATCTGAAAGTAGGGCTCCAGGATTCCCGGCGGCGCGTCCACGCCCAGCCAGTTCAAGTGCTCTCGCGTCGCAAACAGCACGGGCAGCGCCTTCACGTCGTCGCGTCCCTTCATCTCGCAAATGCGGCGGACACCCGTCTCGCTTAAGGGATCCGTCGCCAGGGCGTAGAAGGTCTCGGTCGGCAAGGCCGCCACCCCCCCCTTGCTGAGCAGCTCCCGGAGGCGGAAAGTCTGCTCGCGCGAGGCCGCGAGGTCCTCGATCCGCACGCGTTGCATCGTGAAGAACCTACCTCCCAACGTACTTCGTGTACAGGCCTTTTGCTCTCACCGGATCATCCGTCCCGCGGACGACACACCGACCGTCGGAGAACAGCGTCAGATGAACACCCTCGACCTCGGCCGAGAGCAGCTGCGGCGAGCGCCGGACCGGCCCCAGGCGGGCCAGTCGCTGCTCCAGCGCGTCGAAGTTCGGACGCTCCCGTCCTCCAGGAGCCACCTGCACCGACCGCCGACCGCAGAGCTTGACGACTTCGGAGGAGCCCTCTCCCTCGAGCGCCGGAAACCGCGTGCCCGCGCATACCGGGCAGGCGGAGGAGGGTCGAGCGCCCGCGAGGAGCCATTGGCTGGAGAGCTCGTTCTTCCAAACGTCGATCCGCCAGAGGCCAGCGCGTAGCGGTTCTCCCACCGCAAATCGGAGCGCCTCGGTCACCGCAGCCGCCGCCACGAGCACGGGCAAGGTGGGCACGACACCGACGGTATCGCAGGTCGGCCCCTCCCCCACCGGGGGGATGGCCTCCAGGTAGCAACGCAGGCAGGGAGTCCGCCCGGGGATGGAGACCGCCACCAAGCCCTCCGATCCCACGCAAGCCGCGTAGATCGATACCGACGCCAGAGAGCGCGCGGCGTCGGAGACGAGCAGGCGCGTTTCGAAGTTGTCCGTGGCGTCCAGCACCAGATCGTGCCCCGAGAGGAGGGAACGGGCATTGCGGTGATCGAGATCGGCCACGACACCCTCGACACGCAGGTCCGGTGCGATCTCACGCAGGCGCCGCGCCGCCGCATCCGCCTTGGGCGCGACCGCCGCGGCATCGGCGGCGTCGAACAGGAACTGACGCGAGAGGTTCGACTCCTCGACGACGTCGCGATCGATGAGGGTCAGCCGACCGAAGCCCGCGCGCGCGGCCGACTCCGCGGCCACGGCCCCCACCGCCCCCACACCCACGATGGCCATCGCCGAGCTCCTGAGGCGTCGCTGGCCCTCTTCCCCAATCCCCGGAAACAGAATCGAGCGCGCGTAACGGTCGGACGAGTCGCTCATGTGCGAGCCGCCTGCAGCAGCGCCCGCGCATGCTTGAGAGCCGTGTCCGGAACGGTTTCACCCGCCAGCATTCGGGCGACCTCGACGACACGCTCGCGCTCCGCGAGGAGACGCACGCGGGCAACCGTGCGCCCCTTCTGCTCCGACTTTTCCGCCAGAAAGTGGCGATCGGCGAGCGCGGCGATTTGCGGAACGTGGGTGACGCAGAGAACCTGGTCCTCTCGGGCGAGCTCGCGTAGCTTTTTCCCCACGACCTCCGCGGTCCGCCCTCCGATGCCGGCGTCCACTTCGTCGAAGACCAACGTACGGGCCCTCGACTCCGGACCGGCGGCCACCGACCGAATCGCAAGCTGCAGCCGGGAAAGCTCGCCTCCCGAAGCGATGCGTTCCACGGGCTTCTCCGGCTCGCCCGGGTTCGGAGCGACCATGAGCGACGCCGCCTCGACGCCGGAGGCGCGGGGTACTTCGGCCGGAGTCTCGGTCAGCGCCACCCGAAAACGGGCCTTCTCCATGGCGAGCGCCCGCAATTCCCTCTCCACCGCCGAGGAAAGCCGGCCGCTCGCGGCCCGGCGCTTGGCCGAAAGGCGCGCCGCGGCTTGGACGTAAGCCGCTCGGGCCTTCTCGACTTCCTGCTGGCGACGATCCAGAGCATCCTCGATGTGGGAGAGCTCCAGACGCTCGGTCTTCAGTCTCGCGAGCAGCGCGGGCAGCTCGTCCGCCGGCACGCCGTGGCGCCGCTTCAGCCGCGAGATCTTCTCCAGGCGCGTTTCGACCGCCGTCAGACGGTCGGGGTCGGCCTCGATGCTCGCCGCGGCGTCGCGGGCCGCCGCCGCGAGGTCCGCGATGCGCCGCTTCAAGTCTTCCGCCTCTTGTCGATGCCCGGTCTCCCGCGGGTCGATCTCCGCAAGGTCGGCAAAGGCACGGACGACGGCGCCCAACCGATCCGCCGCAGACCCTTCTCCTTCGGATAGCGCGACCAGAGCGGCCTCCCCCGCCAGGCGAATCCGGTCGGCGTGCAGGAGCCGCTGCCGATCGGTCATGAGCTCCTCCTCCTCCTGCTCGCCGGGGGAGACGGCTTCGATCTCATGAATCTGATAGTCCAGGTGCTCCAAGCGCCCTGCCCGATCGCTTCGGGCGGCTTCGAGAGTCTTCAGATCCTCCCCCGCCGTCCTCCACGCCGCCGCCGCGGCCGCCACGGCTTCCCGCTCCGCGCCCGAGCGGGCGAAGGCGTCGAGCAGCTCGAGGGCAGCTTCCGGCTCCGTCAGTTCGAGCTCGGAGTTCTGGCCGTAGATGCGGACCAGGCGCTCTGCCAAGCGCGTGAGCGTGCGAAGAGCAGCCGGCTCGTCTTCCACGAACGCCCGGCCCCGCCCGTCGGCCGAAACCTCGCGCCGCAAGAGCAACGTCTCCGAGACGGGAAGTCCCGCCTCGGCGAGGATCGAGCCCACGCCCGGACCGCCGTCAAACTCCCCCGCCACGACGAGCTTGGCGGCTCCTTCCCGGACCAGGTCGGATGATCCTCTCGCGCCGGCCAGGAGAGCCAACGCGTCGACGAGGATGGACTTGCCCGCTCCCGTTTCTCCCGTGACGACCGTCAAACCACCTCCGAGCTCCATCTCCAGATCCTCGACAATCGCGAGGTTCTTGACGAGGAGCCGGCGCAGCATGCCGGTAGTGTAGCCGCCAACGCCGGGGATTCCTCTGGCGGCGCGGCGATGCCTACGTTCGGACCTTCTTCTGGCCGATCGGCTTGGCCGGGATCCCGGCGACGATGACTCCCGGGCCGACATCCTTGGAAACGACGCCCATCGAGCCCACCAGCGCGTCGGCCTCGATCACGGCGCCCGAGAGAACGACGGCGTGGTAAGTGACGCGAACGCGATCGCCGATGACGGTCTTATGGAGGGTCACCTCGTGGATGTCCTCGACCGCATGAGAGTGCGAATAGATGTTGGCGTAGTCGGAGATCGAGGCGTCGTTTCCGATCACGACCTCGCCGCGGTCGTCGATGAGAACGTTGCGGTGAATCGTGACGCCGTCGCCGACCGACAGGTTGTAGCCGAAGGAGAGCTCGACTTCGTGGAAGATGCGCACGCCCTTGCCGCAGCGTCGGAAGACGCGCTGGGCGAGCATGTATCGCACTTGAGTTCCCAGCCGGACGTTCCGACCGACGGGCGAGTGGTCGAACATCTGCCAGAACCAGAGCAGCGGCTTGACTCTGGCCCACTTCTCCAGATCGATCTCGCGGTAATACTCGGCTTCGAGCGTCCCGTTGCGCGGGTCGAAGGAGGCAAGCAACGCCTTGCGGGCGAGAGAGACGCGCGAATCGGAGAGCTCCCGGTCGAAGTCCGGAACCTGCCCCAGGTAGAGTGTCGCAAGCGCCTCGCGCGCCACGACATTCCGATCGAGCTTCGGGTCGTCGAACCGTTCGGCGAGCTCTGCGACGAATCGAGGATAGACTTCCTCACCGACCGGCCCAACCGGGAATTCACGCAGCGGCATATGAAAACGCGCACGCTAACAAAGCGCCCCGGCGCAGTCAAACTCTCCCTCCTGGCCCTGCTCGCCGCCGCGTTCGCCGCGGCGCAAGATCCGGCCGAGCCGCCGAGCGGCAAGCCGCAACCGAGCATCATGCCGCGACTCTCGGGGTCGCTCTCGCGAGACGCCGTGGACGAGAAGGCGTTACGCGCGACCGTCGGAGAGCTCGTCGAGTGCGGCACGCGACACTCCCTATCTTCCTGGGACGACGGGAAGCGCGGCGTGGGCTGCGGACGGGACCGGATCTTGGCCCGCTTCGAGGCGATCTCGAAGGAGTCGGGCGGCCGCCTCCAAGTGTCCGTGGACCGTTTCGAGGCGACTTCCCCGCGGACCCACGACCGGCCCGCGCGCCTGGAAAACGTCCTGGCGTTGCTCCCGGGGAGCGATCCGGCGCTCGCCCGGACGGTTTTTCTCGTCTCGGGCCACTTCGATTCGATGCCGTCCTCCGCCCTGGATCCCGACACCGACGCCCCGGGAGCCGACGACGACGCCTCCGGTGTGGCGGTCTCGATCGAGAGCGCCCGGCTGCTGGGCAAGGGCGTGTACCGCGCGAGCCTGCTCTTCGCCGCGGTCTCCGGCGAGGAGCAGGGGCTGCTCGGGGGAAAGCGGCTCCTCGAGTATCTGAAGCAGAAGGGTTACACGGTCGGCGGATTCCTCGACAACGACATCGTCGGAGCCGATTTCGCCCCTGGCGCGACCCACCGCGTCCGGGTCTTCTCCGGAGGGGGCCCCGACGGCATCGACTCTCCCTCGCGAGACCTGGCGCGCGCCGTCGAAGAGATCGCCGGAAGGGACGCCGTGCGCCTCGTCTTCCGACTCGACCGGCTCGGGCGCGGCGGCGACCACCGCCCCTTCGTCGAGGAGGGGCTGCCGGCGGTTCGCTTCACCGAGCCGCTCG
>Ga0335082_10005413_pt1 | contig 13963 bp, 8 predicted proteins | sample Lox_Sample_41_FD_206718 | JGI IMG/M metagenome (GOLD analysis project Ga0335082, IMG submission 206718) | Soil microbial communities from Loxahatchee National Wildlife Refuge, Florida, United States - Lox_Sample_4.1 | ecosystem: Environmental > Terrestrial > Soil > Wetlands | place: USA: Florida...
CTCCAATGTTTGCTGCTTATGTTGTTTCCTGCGAGTGTTGATATACATCGACCGATAACACCGTTCGACCCTCCCTGAGTATGGCCATTTCACTGCCAAGTTACGTCTGCCAGAATATCAAAAGAGTCCAAAATCCCGGGCTGATCTCGTTTTACCAAACTTGCGATTCCGGTAATTATTCTTCCCAATCCCAATAGGCCACGCCCCGAACAATGCGCCAGTGCCTTGATTTACGGGCATAATTTTTGTGGAATTCCCCGTATTGAACGGTTTTTGTTTCCAGGGAGTTGGCGCGTTTGCCAGTCCTGGATTCAAATCGGAGCAAAGCCGGCGCACGTCTCCAGATTCACTACGATGGGGGGTTTTGCGTTCTAACATCGAAAAGTCGGCTCAGACGGAGTTGAACCAATCCGGGGCACAAGTGCTCCCCCGAAGGGTGTGGTTTTATGGATGCATCGACACGTAACGAGATAAAGAAGCTTTTTGATGAATACATTGAAATGTATGCGTCGAGAAATGACCTGCTTACAGACAAGTTCAGTTCAGACTTCTCCGGATTCGCGGGCGGCGGTAACGTCCTTGTAAAGAGCAGGGATGAATGGATCGCCGTCACCCGGCATGATTTCTCTCAAGTCAAAGAGCGATTGCACATTGATATAAAAGATATCGCGATCCAATCGTTGACCGAGAATGTCGCTGTTGTTACCAGTTTTTTCACGATCAAGCTGCCGATCAAAGACGATTACTTCTCGAGAGAGACCGTACGGCTTGTCTTGATTTTTCACAGACGAGAAAGGAAATGGGAGATCGCGCACAGCAGTATTTCTGTTCCTTACGGGCTGGTAGGCAAGGGGGAGATTTATCCTCTTAAGGGCTTGGAAGAACGAAACAAATTGCTTGAACGCATCATTTCGGAACGGACGAGAGAACTAGAAAAGGCAAACTCGGCGCTGAAAGATTCGGAGCTTCGTTATCGCCGGCTTTTCGAGGCGGCGAAAGATGGGATATTGATCCTCGATGCCGAAACGGGAATGATCGTGGACGTTAATCCCTCGTTGCTGAACATGCTCGGTTGTTCGCGTGAGCAGGTCTTTGGTAAAAAAGTTTGGAGTCTTGGATTTCTAACGAAGATCATTCCCAGCCCGGATGATTTTCTTGAATTGCAGCAACAGACGTACGTTCGTTACAAGGATAGGCCCTTGGTGACCAGCGATGGCCGGAGAATCGAGGTGGAGTTCGTCAGCAGCGTGTATGAAGTCGACCAACAGCGTGTCATCCAGTGTAATGTGCGCAATATCAGCGAGCGTAAACAGGAAGAGCAAAAAGCCGCACACCTCGCCGCCATCGTCGAATCCTCTGACGAAGTCATTATTAGCACGGACCTTGACGGCATCATAACAAGTTGGAATGCAGGGGCAGAGCGAATCTACGGATACAATCAGAATGAGATCGTCGGCAGACCGATCTCTATTCTTTTTCCTGCCGAGCGTACAAACGAAATTGCGGAGGTGCTCGGAACGATACGATCGGGGAAGCGATTAACCCGCTTTGAGACGGTACGCCGCGGAAAAAGCGGACAACTCATGGAAATGTCGTTGACCGTCTCGCCCATCAAGGATACGGAAGGCAATATCACGGGTGTTTCGACGATCGGAAGCGACATCAGTGATCATAAGCGCGCTGAGAAGGCACTGCGGGAGAGCGAAGAACGGTTCCATCGTTTGTTCGACGTGTCGCCCGATGCGTTTCTCGTCTTCGATCCATTCAGCGATCCCACCGACTGGCCGATCGTGGACTGCAACGAGAGCGCCTGCAAGATGAACGGATACACGCGCGAGGAATTGATCGGCAGGTCCATCTATCTGCTTGATCCTATTCAGGAAACTCCCGAAGGGCGTGCTGCATACCTGAGCGCTATCCGACAGGGAGAAATATTGCGTTTTGAATCAACTCATCGTCATCGCGACGGACATGTTTTCCCGATTGAGGTCTCCAATTCGATCATGACCTTTCACGGGCGCCAATTGGTTTTGGGCATTGACCGTGACATTACTGAACGGAAACGGGCAGAAGATGCGCTGCGTGAAAGCGAGCAACGGTTCCACCGACTGTTTTCCGCCTCGCCCGATGCATTGATGCTGCTCGATCCCTCGTATGCTTCCGATAACTGGCTTATTGTGGACTGCAACGAACGCGCGTGCCAAATGAACGGATACACGCGCGAGGAATTGGTTGGCAAGCCTATCGCATTTCTCCGCGCCCCCGATGCGGAGGCGGAAGACTGTGCGGCCTATCTCGAGCGCATCCGACGTGAAGGCGTCGTGCATTTCGAAACATCTCACCGACATCGCGACGGACATGCCTTTCCGATCGAGACGTCGACGTCGATGATCACGTTTGGGGGACATGAATTGATTTTAGGTATTGATCATGACATCACCGAAAAGCGGCGAGTCGAGAAAGCGCTCCGCGAAACCCAACTCCGCTATCGTGCCGCGGTTGAACAAAGTAACGATGGCATAGCGATTGCGGACCTTGAGGGGCAGTACATCATGGTCAACCAGGCATTCTGCAAAATGACAGGATACACCGAGGAAGAATTGCTCCGGATGCATGTGAGCGACCTGGTTCCGAAGAGAACTGCCATCACGTTATTCAATCAGGTCGTGAACAAAGAGGATCTCAACTACCGGGAAACGGAATTATTGCGCAAGGACGGAACGACATTTGTTGCCCTTATCACTGGTTCCTCGATAGAAGTGGGAAACACGCGCTACGTGCAAGGTATTGTCCGGGATATCACCGACCGCAAACAGGCTGAGCAGGCGATCACCGATGCGTTAGAATACAGCAAGACGATTTTCGAAGCCTCACCCATCGGCATCATCACTTTTAAGGAGAGCGGCGAAGTGATCTCTGCGAATAACGCGGCGGCGACGATCCTGGGCGGAACGATCGAACAATTGCTGACACAGAATTTCAGGACACTCGAGTCAATGAATCAATCCGGGCTCCGTGCAGCCGCGATAGCCGCTCTTTCATTGGGACATGAACAGAATGTTGAAGTCCATCACATCAGCACATTTGGCAAAGACCTTTGGCTGTCGGCGCGCTTTGTACCATTCTCGCATCAAGCACAGATCCAGCTCTTGCTTCTCATCTCTGATATCACCGAGCGGAAGCAGGTCGAAGAAGCTTTGCGTCACGCTCAGAAACTGGAAAGCATCGGAACGTTGGCGGGGGGCATCGCCCATGACTTCAATAATCTCCTGAATGCGATGCTGGGTCAGTCAACGCTCGCAATGGGCAAGTTACCAAGCGCAAGTCCGGCCAGGTATCACCTTGAAAAATCGATCCAGGCGGCGGACAGGGCGGCCGATCTGACGAGGCAGCTCCTTGCCTACTCCGGTAGAGGCAAGTTTGTCACAGAGACGATCGACCTTAACCGGATCGTGGAGGAAAATGCGCAGCTTTTGAGAGTCTCCGTCCCCAAGACCGTGCAACTGAGGTCTGAACTCGATTCGGCTAACCCGAAAATTCATGGAGATGGCGGTCAAATTCAACAAGTGATCATGAACCTCATCATCAATGCCAGCGAAGCAATGGGTTCTAACCCCGGCTGCATCACTGTGCGCACGGACCATAAGGAATTGAGCGAGAATGATACAAGCTACTCCAGGTATACCAACGAACCCCTGCCCGGCGGCAAGTACGCCCTGCTGCGGGTAGAAGATAGCGGCGGGGGCATGTCTTCAGAGACGATGGCACGCATCTTCGACCCGTTTTTCAGCACAAAGTTCACAGGACGAGGGCTGGGCCTGGCAGCTGTTCTCGGCATCATCCGGGGACACAAAGGGGGCGTCCGTATCGAGAGCGAAGTGGGAAAAGGGACGACGTTCGAGATACTATTCCCCCTTCTCGACGATGCCGCAGCTCCCGAGAAAGAGGAGATAAAAGAGAGAGAGAGGTTCAGTGGATCGGGAAAGAAGGTTCTTCTGATCGATGATGAGGAACCGGTGGTAGAATTGTTGGCAGATGTTTTCACCGACGCAAAATTTGACGTGCTCCAAACCATGAACCCTGTCGAAGGCATTGAACTGTATCGTGCGCATCGGCAGGAGATCTCTATCGTGATTCTTGACTACTCAATGCCCGATATGGACGGCAAGGCCGCATTCGAAGAGTTGGCGAAGATCAACCAAGACGTCAAGGTTCTGCTTTGTTCGGGCTATACGGAGGAGGAGATGCAATCCGGGTTTGGAAAGATCCGTCCGGCCGGATTTATCAAGAAACCATACAGACCGTCAACCCTGTTGGCTCAGGTTGCGAAAATTCTTTCCGAATAGAAGATCATCATTCCATTCACCGTCCATACCAGTGCTGCCCGAAGGCGCGGATGCGCATGCTTATGAAAATACTCTCTGACAACGTGTTGAGCGAGGCGGGCACGATCACATCGGCCTCCGCAGCCTTGGACCGATACCAGACATTCCGGTATTCTCACACACGGACTGACGAGTCCCTGCTCTCCTTCTCATACATCCTCAAGGCCTCAGCAACCGCCATGAGCACCCTGTAGTGCGTGTCCGGTCCGTTCCCCTCCAGGTCCAGAGCAATCGTCACCACATGGAGTGAAGCGAGTACCCAATCTCTTTAACCGAAGGTAAAGTCGCCGACCCCCCCGAAAAACTGAGTCTGGAAGCGAGGGGGGAAATCCTTCAACTATAACACTGGCAAAAAATTTATCCTGTTGAGAACAAGACCCTTTTTCGCTATATTATACAGCGTCACAGACGCGCCAGTAGCTCAATCCCCGCATGGAACGCGGGATTTCGCTACCGGCAGTTTCTGATTTTGTAATAGCGCCAGTAGCTCAACTGGATAGAGCATCAGCCTACGAAGCTGAGGGTTAGGGGTTCGACTCCCTTCTGGCGCACAGATACCTCCATTGATCACCCTGTCGGCGACTCCTTGGTCACCGCTCGATGACTCAACAATTCGATGCCTCCACAAATTGTGGAGGCGTTTTTATTTCTATCCAATCGAAATGACTGCCAGTTTTATACAACGGACGTTACCAGAAAATTTTCTCCCTCTACCAGCTCCTACCTCCTTTCGCAAAACGGAATTTCCATCTCTTGGCCGGGCGGTCGCTCCAGCCCGGACTTACCATCCGGGCTGTTGCTTTTGTATTTGATTAGCAGTAGTTTTGCACCAGAGATTCCGCGAGGGGGCCCTACCGGACGATCCCTCATACCATCATCTCCCGCGGGGTACGGTTTATCAAATCAATACCAAGCGCACGCCTGCGGCACACAGTCCAATCATCCTAAAAAGACCCACATTGATGACCTCATTTCCACACTAGTTAGTTACCATTCCCAGCTCAGTTGGAAAAAAAGGAGGAACCACTATGTTTACTCGACAAACTTTTTACTGCGCTCTTCTCGTCAATCTGTTATCGGGATTACTTTTTCTCCCGAAGGTTCAAGCGAACGTAAATGCACCGGCAGGAGTAGTGGCGTACTACGCCATTACGTTAACAAATAACCAGGTTACCGCAACCCCGACGAATTTCCAGCAGATGCTCACCGTTGATTGGACGGTTTATGGTTCCAACCCTAACTCGACCGTCACAAACGTGGAGTTCTTCACGGCAGACGGCACAATACTAAAAGCGTGGTGCGAGTCCAATGCCTCCTCCGATTCGACGTCTTCGATCGTCTGGGTGAACCTTGGCGCCAATACAATTCCGGCATCGGGTACGTTGACGATCTACATCGGCTTCCTCGATACCGGTACGAACAACATGGGAAATACCGGGACATCTGTATGGGGAGAATATCCCACGGCCACCGGAACCTACGCAGAGTACGACAACGGAGCGAACGTTTTCAACAACTACTGGAATTTCGCGGGCACATCCCTGTCAAGCGGCTGGAACACCGGTGAAACTGTCGGCGCCACAGTCAATAACGGGCTTTCATTCAGGGGGGCAAATGCCGGAAGCGGCGTCAGCGAGGGGAATGCGCAGCAGATAGAGTGGAACACGGCCATTGCGAGGCCGTTCGTCTTGGAGGACTATGCGTCGGTCGGAGGAACGTATGTGTCACTCGGACTCACCTACGGCGATAATCTCGGTTCTCCGATCTCGAACGGCTATGGGGCGTATTGGGCGACCGGATATGGCTGGTATCTGGAGGATCTTGGGTATTGGACGAGTTGCAATTTCACCGGAGGGGCCAGCAACAATCTGTTCCCGCCGGTGACATCGGACCATGTTTGGTCCTTTTTTGCGGGCCCGAAAGGGGGAACGATGCAATCTCAGATCAACTATGGCGGCACGCTGCCGACCTTAACGTGGACGGACACAAAGTGTTACGACAGCGGCTACGTGGGGATGAACACTTTTTGGAGTGACAAGTGGCTCTATGTCACCTGGGCCCGCATCCGCGCATACCCGCCTTGCTGTGTCATGCCAGCGGCCGTGTTGAGTGACCTGGCCCTCGCCGTGGAGGCAACGGCCTTCAGAGCGACTGCGGATCTCCGGTCAGTGACGCTGACCTGGACGACGAAGACCGAGGTCGATAACGCCGGCTTCAACGTTCTCAGGAAGGAGCCCGGTTCGCCGATATTCAAGCTCATAGCCAGTTTCATTCACAACGACGATCTGAAAGGGCTCGGCACCAGCTCGGTAGGGAAACCGTATGCCTTCAGCGATAAGAGCGTAAGCTCCGGCGCCACATATCAATACAAAGTGCAGAGCGTATCGACCAGCGGAGAGGTCAAGGACCTGAGCACCTTGACCGTGGCCGTTGGTGTGCCGACGAATTGTTCGCTCTGTCAGAACTATCCTAATCCGTTCAACCCGGCAACGACGATCTCTTTTGCAATCCCGTCACGGTCGCGTGTTTCATTGAAAGTTTTTGACGTATTAGGAAGAGAAATATCAACAATTGTAGCTGAGGAATTACAAGCGGGAAGTTACACCCGGCAATGGAATGCGGCGGCTTTCTCCAGCGGAGTTTACTTCTACCGTTTGGAGGTCGGCGGTTTTGTGCAAACGAGGAAATTAACGGTACTGAAGTGACTTTCATAATTGTATGGCTAATCATATACAGCCCAGACTCACCTCTGGGCTGTTGCTATTGTATCCTATTAGCAGTAGTTTTGCCGCAGAGATTCCGCGAGGGGACACTACCGTCTATCCCTCATACCATCATATACCGCAGGATGCAAGATAGTAATCGGAAACTAGCCCATACCTCCAATAGGCAAATTAGCCTTATTAGTCCGGAACACCCGACTTCATCATTTGGGAGGCCTCAATGAATACGTATTGCAAAACGATCTTATTATTTATTCTCCTTTTCGTGAACGGATGCGTAACCGTTCCATCACTTCGTGTTTCGCAACCTTGGGTGCGCTCTTTGAAATCAAATCAAGTGATCGACCCGACAAAAGCTGTCAAAATTGAAGTATCCGGGTCTACATCTCCGCTCCTGGGAAATGAACAATTGACCTCCGAACAGCTCAATTCTTCTCTGACTCATTTGATCACACGCCGCGGATTTACCGTTAATAGCCGTGCATATGACTATGTAGTAAAATTATCTTACAAGATCGACAGAAACGACAAGATGAGACTTTCTTCTACCGTCACGTCAGCACATTCTCAAGCGTACATGATTTCCACAACTGCGGGCGTTGGCACATCATCAGGGCTTGGGGTGAGCATAGCCAGAGCAATTGGCGCACTGGCGTCCCGTTCGTCAACCGTTGCCAGCCAATCCGCTGATCAAACCCCGTCATACACGCACACAATCGCGATCGAGCTCTCGAACAGAGATGGGGCAATATTGTGGAAAGGGGAATCTACCTGGGATTCAGAAGAACTGAATTTAATAAGCGGAATTATTCCGGCGTTGCAGTTGATTTTGAGCAACTTGCCCGCCGATAGAAGTGTGCGACCTGAGATTCCTGAAGTAAAAGAGACCCACGTAAACAATTACTATAGATTGGAGTGTGTCGATGTGTGGTTCACCTGTCCTGCATTGCCCTACAGAATTCTGTTCGCAGACTTTAGTTCGTCTTCGCCTTATCGGGGTGCCGTCCCAGACAGAGTCCTGAATCAAAATGCGTTTGCAACGTACGTTGACCTCATTCAAACATCAGAGTACGCCTTACCAGACGGAGACGAAAACGATTGGAAAGATCCTTTGGATGTGTCGTTATGGAAAAAAGTCACACTAGGAGGGCAATACCTTCTCGGACCTCAGAAAACACCAGTGAACATTATCATCGAACTAACGGGGCAGTCAGACGGCTATTATATCAATAGATGCAAAATTGCCACTGATACGGAATATTTAGTATTCAGTGCAAAACTAGCACGATGGCGTGAAATATTGACCAATTATTACGATTTCTATCAAAAATAAATCTGCCTGCGGCTCTGCAAATCGCAACCAGCCGTATTCTGTGGGGCAGCAACAATTACCACCTGAAAAAAATGAGAGGAATCCTTCCAGCCCTCCTAGGTCCTGCGGTTTGGATAACCAAATCGATCGTTTACATCGTTGTCTTTCGTATTCGAAAGATCCCTGCTACGACGTTAAGCTGCTTCATCATTGCCGGAGCGCCGTATCTCTTGAGCATGATCCCCATTCCGCTCTTAGGTTTTTTATCCGTTCCCGTCGCAATCGGGCTGGCAGTGTATTTAACGATGCATTACACTCGTGTGGAACTCATTCCTGATGGGCTCTTTATCCCATTGAGCATAGAAGTCTTTTTCAGGATCAGTCTCTGGGGGATCCAGGAATTGACCTCTCTTCAATGAATGGGTTGATGGATCTTGTTATTATCTTCGGCTGCACTGCAACCGGCCATCGACGAACTGGTTAGCGCGCATCAGTACTTCTGGGCTCACGTAAGCCTAATGTAACGAGGCGGTCATGACTTTTTTCAAACGCACTTTCTGCGTTGTGTTTGTTTATGCTTCATGCTGCTATTCCCAGATAACGCTTTCAGGCAGATTCGTTCAATTAGATGAGAGCAATTTCGACTCCGCGACCGTTGTCATAAAGGAACCAACCGGGGACACTGTTTATGCAAGAGCCTCGGCGTCGAAAGACGGTTCATTCTCCCTGAAAACGAGCAAATCCGGAATGCTTTTGGCAGAATTCAGCCGTCCTCATTTTAGGAGTCTGAAAGCAGCTTTTCTTTCCGACCGCCCGGAACAAATAACCGTGGATGTCACTTTATGGGATAAATCTGGCCCGTTCGACAATTCAAATATTGTTTTCCATGATTCGTCATCGCTCCTGGCGAGATATGCCTTACTGCAGTTCAAAGGCAATTACCGTTTGAATGGACCGACTGCTGATGCAATCAGCTGGAAAGCTGTGACTCGGACCATTGAAGAGGCACTTGCAACAGAAAAGGAACCTCTTCTTCGTCAGGAATTGATCCTTCAGTATGTTGAATCAAAATGGGCTGGATCCCCCAGCGCGTCGGAAGATAGTACCGAAAAAAAGTATTTGATTGAAATTCCGCCAACTTCTCCCGTGTGGGTATATCATTCCAACATTGCTCTCCTTTTGTCTAGAGGTAACCGTGAAGAGCCATATAAGTTGGCGAATGAAATCTTCGCTCATCATCCGAATATGTACTTTGTCAGGTATCTTTACAAATGTGCTCAAGGAAGATTTGGATTAAAAGCTAACGTCTCCTCACAATCAAACTGGGCATCAGGAGATCGCCCCTTCATCCCAACCGTCCGAGTGGGAGACCCGGTCCCTCATTTCGCCTTGCGTTCAATGGATGACACGTTGAAGATTTTCTCAGAGAGAAGCATGATGGGGCAAGTCTATTCGATCGATTTCTGGGCAACATGGTGTGGGTCTTGTGTTTTTGAGATTCCGTATCTCGAGAGAGCATTTGAACGGTTTAAATCCCAAGGCTTTACGATCCTCAGCGTGTCGGACGATGATTCTGCAAGCACTGTGTTGAGGTATCGAAATCGCGAAGGAACAATGCACTGGGACAATGTGCTCGCAAGCAGTCAATCAAAAGAATCAATTATGTTGTCATTCGGAGTGTCCGGGATCCCGTTCCCTGTATTGGTCAGCGCGCAAGGAACGATTCTTGCACTGGGTGATGATTTGAAGGGCGATAACCTTGAACGCACTCTCGATAAATTCATGCCCAACTAGATCATTGCTCATCGCTATATCCTAAAAAGGCGTGAACGCACCGGCTCACCAGCGGTTCAGGCCCCGGGGGATTCTTTGGAACTGACAGAACCGATCATCAGCGATTTGGTTACGCAGCAGGAAAAAGTCATTGAGCAAAGAGCGATATCCGTTCGACGGTACGGCAACGGCGGGAGAGGATCATCGGGCAATCATCGATGCGTCACAATTTGCAAGCGGAATCTATTTCTCGCGTCTAGAATTTGGCGGGAGAACACAGATTAAGAAGTTGCTGCTGTTGAAGTAATAGATCCCCATCGGCTATCCAGAGCCCGGGCCATACCCAGGGTTTTTATTTGCGTTTGGCGGATGGAAAGGGTAGATTTGCCACAACGCCGGATGAGCAATCCGGTATCCGATCGCCGGTCAAGGGGAAGAATGTGAAGGCCGCAACTTTTCAGTGATCGTTGCCGTAGTGGATTTGAACAACTAAGCATGATTTCAACATTTTCCTTTCTTCAAGATATCGCGGTCCGTCCGCTCGCGGCGGCAGAAGTGCGCCGGCTCAATAAATCCGGAGTTCCGTTGGCCCGCACGCTCGCGACGTGCATTGATCAAGCGTTCCATGACCGATTGAGCGAAGCCGAGCAGCGGCTCATCGGCAGGATTCAATCGCGCCGCGCAATGCTGGAGCATTCAAACGAGCAGATCACAATAACCGACTATGGAGCGGGAAGAAAAACGAATGGAGGAGATGGCGCGCACAGTATCGGCAACGTGGCAAGAAATTCGAGCAAACCGCACCAATGGGCGATGCAGCTCTTCAGGCTCATCCGCTCTTTTACCCCTCTGTCCTGTCTTGAGCTTGGCACTTGCCTTGGCATTTCCGGAATGTACGAGGCGGCAGCTCTCCAATTGAATGCAAAGGGAAAACTGGTCACGTTAGAAGGCGACGAATCGCTCGCGGAGATGGCCCGGCGGAACTTCTCGGAACTTGGCTTCACCAATGCCGAAGTCGTTCAGGGAAGGTTTCAGGATACGCTGGAAGCCGCCGCCAGGCGAATTTGTCCCATCGATTTTGTGTTCATCGACGGACATCATGCGGGGGAGTGGATGACGAAGTACTTTGAGATGGTATTCCCCTTTCTTTCATCGCATGCGCTGGTGTTGTTTGACGACATCCATTGGTCGAGGGATATGAAACGAGCCTGGGATGCGGTGAAGCGCGACCCGCGAATCCTTCTGAACTCGGACCTCTACCAGCTTGGAATTACCATCGTCAACAAGTCAACGCAGTGCACTTACGGCGGCGTGAATGCGGGATAAAAAATCAGGCCGTTCACATTAAAACAATATTAGAACGCTTATGACCGATGAGATGCAGATATCGCCAGCTTCCCCTTCATTGCTTCGCCGCATTTTCGTGGGCCCCGACAACATCCGCGCCGGCTGGAGCATCGCGATCTTCTTTCTTCTGATGGCGCTGTTCACAACGGTCTTCTTCTTCCCGACGAAGGTCCTCCTCGAACATTTCAAATTCCGCCTCGACGACTCGCAGCCACTCCCCGCCTGCGCGGCAGAGACAATGGCATTTCTCGGCGTGCTGGGCGCATCGATGGTCATGGCGCGCATCGAGCATAAGCCCCTTGTTTCGTACGGGCTGGAAGGAACAGGCCGGCTCAAAAATTTTCTTGTCGGATTTGTCTCTGGGTTCGCGGCGCTCTCCGTTCTCGTCGGAGCGCTGAAGCTCTCCGGCTTCCTTTCGTTCGACGGACAGAATATTTTCGGATGGCAGGCAATCATGTACGCCGTGGCCTGGCAGGCGGTCTTTTTCCTTGTCGGAATCTACGAAGAATACATGATGAGAGGATATATCCAATCGACGCTCTCCCGCGGCATCGGTTTCTGGTGGAGCGCGTTCATCCTTTCCGCGGCGTTCGGATGCTTACATTTGTCGAACAAAGGAGAGTCGTCGGTGGGCATCTTTTCGGCTGCCTTCGTCGGCTTCATTTTTTGCATCAGCCTCTGGTATCTGAAGAATCTCTGGTGGGCGATAGGGTTTCACGACGCATGGGATTGGGCACAGTCGTATTTCTGGGGGACGGCCGACAGCGGCAAAGTTTCAGCGGGACATTTGTTTTCCGTCCATCCGCAGGGCAGCGATCTTTGGAGCGGCGGCTCCACGGGCCCGGAAGGAAGTCTGATGATCCTCTTCCTTCTCCCTCTCATCGCCCTGCTCATGTGGGTGGCGTGGAGAAAAAGAACCAACAACGGAACGGAGATGCAGACAGCTCCATCGGCGTGATCGGGCCTGGCGCAGCGCTGTGGTTTTGTGGTTGACGGGTTCTCCTCGTTCAAGAGAATTCCATGAAAACTCTTCCCTCCTCCGGTTCGTCAACGGGAAAACGGCATTCCGGCTTCCTTCTTTCCAAGTGGTATCTCGATTGCATTGCGCATGACGGCACAACGTTCGTCGGTTATGCCGCTCAGCTCCGGTGGAAATCGCTCTCCCTTCGATATTCAAGTCTCCTTATTCGGCGCGTTGACGGCAGCCTTCACTCTGCGACGTCGTTTCTTCAGGCTCCGCTGCCGCACCGGGAGGGGGCGGTCATTCGCTGGTCCCCGCGGCCGTTGAAAACCGACGGAGAATGGAATTGTGTGCAGCCTTCCGTCGAGAGGGAATTGTACAAGAACCACGCCGGCAGCATAACATGGTCATGCTGCTCCCCGATGACTCGCACGCGCATCGCCGTAAACAAATCCACACTAATAGAGGGAATCGGCTATGCAGAGCGATTGACGATCTCCATCCCCCCATGGCAGCTTCCGATCGAACTGCTTCGATGGGGACGGTTTCACTCGGAAAATGATTCGCTCGTGTGGATCGACTGGCGCGGTCCGGTCTCTCAAAGATTTCTGTTTCACAATAGCGAAGAGGTCGCCGCACCGTCGATTGCAGACCATGAAATTGAAGGAGCGAAAAACCTTCGCCTCTCTCTGAAACGAATGGCGGTTCTGCGTGACGGTCCGATCATCTCCGATACGCTCGCGATGATCCCGGGAGCAAAAAAGATCTTTCCGCAGAGCATTCTGCAACTCTATGAATCCAAATGGTTAAGCAGGGGGGAAATGTTCTTCGACAATTCTTCGTGTGGTTCCGGATGGGCGATTCATGAGCTGGTGAGTTTCCGATGAACTCTTCATTTCAGGAGGCTGCCATGAAATTCCTGTACGGTTTTTTGTTCGCCGCTGTGCTTCCTCTCCTCCTTGTTCTTTGGGCTGTCGGAACTGAAGCTTCCGTCCCTTTTACGATTATTGAATCCGATACGCTTGGCACCGCACTTGCAGCGACGGGGTTACTGATGGTCTTCATCGGGATGACTTCTCTTGTCGTGCATGGCAAAGGCCTCCCGATGAACGCATTCCCGCCGGCGGAATATGTCAATAGAGGAATTTACCGCCTTATTCCTCACCCGATCTACACCGGCTTTTGCATCTGCTGTTTCGGAACTGCCCTCCTTTGCCATTCGCAGAGCGGCTTCTGGCTGGTTTCTCCTCTTGCAACGCTCGGATGCGTTTCATTGGTGCAGGGGTATGAGAAACAGGATCTGTCGGCCCGATTCGGAAACCGGGTACAGAAAAGTTACATCTCCCTTCCTCTTAACGAAGAACGAAGACCGTTGCTGAGCGAACGTCTCTCGGTGTACATCCTCGTCCTCGTCCCATGGGTTCTCGCATACGAAGCGTTCGTCCTCCTGGGACCGCCGGAC
>Ga0335082_10005414_pt1 | contig 13962 bp, 26 predicted proteins | sample Lox_Sample_41_FD_206718 | JGI IMG/M metagenome (GOLD analysis project Ga0335082, IMG submission 206718) | Soil microbial communities from Loxahatchee National Wildlife Refuge, Florida, United States - Lox_Sample_4.1 | ecosystem: Environmental > Terrestrial > Soil > Wetlands | place: USA...
CTCCACCCCTGCATTTTCAGGGATGAGGGGAACCTGCCCCTCTGACGGGCGACGCGCACCGGGGATGAGCCGGGCTGATCGGCCCGGGACAGGATGAGACCGCCGCGGGCCGCTTACGCATGGCGGCTCTGCGGGGGCGCGCGTGAGGACGCGGTGAGGATGGGGTGCGCAGGCGACACGCCGTAACTTGGGCGTGCTTCACCTACGAAGGGCAAGCATGCTACGGTGTTCACACCTCCTTGTGGAGCGCAGCAAAAAGCTCGGCCCCGCTTTCTGGCGGGTGGCGAGTCAGGACGGTGACAGAGCAGGTCGGCTAGCTGGTTGGGGAACCTTGAGGGCCGATCGCTCAGGATCTGGAGTTGTGTCGGGCGCTATCCCCCGAGTGGGGACGGCGCCCTTGGCGTCTAAGTCACAGGAACCTCCGTAGAGTCGCGTTCCATCATTCCAGCTACCGGCGGGTAAGGGCAGCAGGCACGCCGGCCCTCAGGTCAGGCAGCGTGTCGCCGCTCACAGCCGGATACCGGGCTTGCCGTAGGCATACCGCTCGTACTCAGCCTGACGACGGTCCCTCTCGCAGGACGGGCAGAACGTCACCGCCTCGCCCGGGTCGGCACTCTCCTGCGGGTACTCCACGCACCACCCGATGCTCTCTACGCGCTTCAGGACGATCCTCAGCCGGTCATCGCGGGTGCTGTCCTCCGGCACTAGGAAGTCAGCCTCGAAGGCGACCTCGCATCCTGGGCGGTCACATCTGGCCCCTAGAGACCACGGAGTGCCGTTCATCGCTTGCTAGCCCTTCTCTCGGTCTGCTTGTCCTGCCCGGTCGCATCCCTCACCGGCAGTCGGCGTGTCGCCGGGTTCAGCCGTAAGCACGCCACTCGCGAAGCAGCGCGGCAGTCCTCGCCTCACACGCCGCCTCAAGATGCCCCGGCGCGAGCACAGGATCACCCGTCCACCAGTCACACGCGCCGCAGTAACCTTCCAGGTCATTCGGGTTGTGCGACACCATGCCGCAGCACGGACACCTGAAGGCCGGGGCGGTCACGCCTGCCGCCTGGCACGGCTCAGATGTCATGCGCTCTCCCTAAGGTCTGCCGCAGCCGCAGCTATCAGCCGCCGCGCTCCATCACCCGTAACCGCCTCAGCCATCAGCTCATCGGTGATCTGGGCGTACTTAGGGGACTCCCTGACCGCGATCGTGATAGCCGAGGTGAACGTCTCAACGATCGTGGTGGCATCCGCCATCAGGTAGCCGACCATCGGCGCCACGGGCAGATCAACGCCGGGCGGGATGATCCCCAGCTTGACGTTGCTGTACTCCGATACGGTCGCCACCCGCTCAAGCTGCGTGAGCATGACTCGCGGCGGGCACAGCAGGTAGCGCAGCGCCGCCTCGGTGATCACGAACTCGAACCGCTTAGACGTGTCGTACAGGACCTGCCCCCGCGCCATGCGCGCCGCCACGGCAGCGTCCACGCTGTCCGCTGGCGCACCATGCAGCCTGACGGCCTCAAGCGCCCGGTAGCGGGCGTAGTCCGGCGTCTGGAGCAAGCCGGGAATGAGCATGAGCTCGAAGTTACGTATCCGCTGCGCCCCGCGGACGAGCGCGTCGAACTGCCCCTGGAGCGCGGCCTGCCCTTCGCCTAGCCGCCACTGCCGGTAGACCGTCTGCGCGTCACTCAGCAGCCTCAGCAGTTCGGGGATGGAGTCAGGCTGCCCGCACGCTTCGGCCCACGCCTTGATGTCAGCCTCGGTCGGCATCTGCCGCCCGTTCTCCAGCTTCGGCACCTTCGAGCGCGGCCAGCCAAGCTGAGCGGCGAGGCGGTCCCCGGTCAGCCCGGGGACCGCCTTCCGCAAGCGCACAAGACGCTCAGCGAGGCCCCCGGGCCGATTCAGCAATTCTCCAGTCGGTCGCAAGGCAGTTCCTCGGTCAGGCGGCGGCTATCTTCTCCGCCGGGGTGGCGTTACGGACTGCCAGGTCCCGCCAGTGAAGATGCCGGGCGACGATGGCCGGGTCATCGGTGAGTGTCTTGCGTTCGATCGCGCCGTCTTTGGTGAACTGCATGAGGATGACGCGCTCGTCGTCGAGCAGCCACCAGTCCTGCTTTTCCAGCAGGCCGAGTTGCCGGGCACGCCACTGCGGCATGTACCGGATGTCCTCGCCGGCCTGGGCGTGCCACGGTGCGGCCCACAGTTCCCACCGCTGGTACGCGGTAGGCGGATGAGCCAGCACTCGCACGCGGCTTACCGTCTTGCCCTCGCGGGCGAGCCGGGTGATCTGCTCTAGCCAGGGCTGCCACCAGTCCACCTCGGGCGGCGGTGTCGGCGTCCCGGCCAGGAACCGCTCGAACTCCTCGCGTTCGTAGTCGAGCGCGTAGGAGCGGCGCGTCTCCAGCCGGAAAGCACTCCGCTTGAACGAGCGCAGCATGACGCCAAACTCGTCCTCAGTGATCGTGATCGGGCGACTGGTCATCGGGCGTTCTTGATCCGGTCGATGACGTTGGCCGGGACGAACACCGCCGTCTCGCCGCTGCCGAGGTCGCGGAGCTGGGCGCGGGTCTCGTCATCGAGCAGCTTGCCCTGGATGACGTAGCCGCCCGGGGCCTTGTACATGGCCGGGCAGTTGCCGACGTTTGAGGCGTCATCCTTCCACATGAACCTGATCTCCACTTGCTGGACTCCTTTCGTGAGCCTGGTTCCGTTCTTGATTGTTCTCTATGTGGGGCCGCCGCGTCCAGCCTGCGGCGGCCCCACGGAACCTGGCCATCCCAGTGTAGACGGTAGGCGAACGTTCTTGACTGTTCTACGAACCTAGTTTACCGTGGTGTCAGACAGCAAGCCAGCAAACGAGATTGCTGGCACACCGGGAAGGACTCGCTACATGCCATACGACGTGCGGCTGGCTACCCGGATCACCACAGCAGTTGACCGGCGGCTCCGCATGCTGGCCCTGATCAAGAGCCAGCCTCTCAGTCACGTCCTCGTCAGCTTGCTCGACCAGGCGCTTCCCCCTGCTGATGAGCTTGCTTCCCTGCTCGGGGATGGCGGCGATGAGGTGGCGGCATGACCGAGATCGCGACCCTGAACGCCCGTAAGCGCTTCGCTGACGGCTCCCGCCGAACCGCTGCGTTCGCCATCCACGATGACGGCACGATCACCCGCCGTATCACGTCGGTAGACGGGATACCCGAGGAGAACAAGCCCGCGCCGTTCCGGGTGCTGACCGAGGACGAGCGCCGCCACTGCGCTGACGCGATGCGCGCCCGCCTGTGCCTCGCCGACGTCGTATACGCCGAGGGCTGGACGGCGACGCAATGACTCCGCTGATCTGCTTCCGCTGCGGTCGCCCCTACGCCGCGTGCTCCTGCTGGGGAGCCGTCACCCGCGTAAACGAAAACGCGGCAGGTGTGCTACCACCTGCCGCGCTGACAAGCCACGACCCAAACCGCCTGGAAAGGACCATGTTCCATGGGCGCTGTAAAACAGCTTCACCCCCGCGACCCGGACACCACACCGGACCCGGACATTCCCGTCGTGGCACGCTGGCTCTTCTCCCGGGGATGGACCGGCCAGGACGCGTTCCATGCCGGCTTGCCGGTCGACTTGGCCGCCGCGATCTTCATCCTGGAAGCGTCATGCCCGGCCTGAGCGCGCACCGGATCGTCATCACGGTCACCGGGAACTCCCACGACCTCGCCGTGTCCTGCACCTGCCTCCGGGACGGAGACCCGATCGGGGTCCGCCACAGCTGGGACGCCGGCGAGGCGCGCGCGGCGTGGCTGGCGCACGTCGAGCAGGCAGAGCCGGCGGTGGCGTCATGAACTGGACCGTCATCGCGCTCGTCATTGTCGGTTGCGCCGCGTTCGGCACGATGATTTTCGTCATCGGCCGGAACACCCGGAGGCCCCGGTGAACCCCTACGGCACCCTCCGCCTGTACGGCGAGCCCCCGGAATCCCCCGACGGAGCCGCGCTGGCATGGATGGGCCGCGCCCTCTGCGCCGAGGTCGGCGGCGATTTTTGGTTCCCCGAAAAGGGCGGCTCGACCCGCGAAGCCAAGCAGGTCTGCCGGACCTGCGAGGTCCGCGCCGAATGCCTGGAATACGCGCTTGAGCACGGCATCCTCTGCGGGATCTGGGGCGGCACGTCTGAACTGGAGCGGCGGCGGCTGAGGAGGCAGGCGGCATGATCCCCGAACTGACACCTGCCGAGGTCGCGCGGTACTACAGCAAGATCCGCATCGACGGCTGCGGGATGCTCTGGGACGGCCCGGTCAACAACCATGGCTATGGCCGGTTCGAGATCTACCGGGTCCTGGGGAGGAAGCCGTGAGCGCCCCCGTCCAGGTCGTCATCGCGTTCCTCGTCCTGCTGGTGTCAGCGCAGACCCGCGTCCCCGTGGCGGGCCATCAGATGCCGGTCCTGGCGCTGGCCGCGCTGGCGGTTGTCCTCGCGCTCGCCGCGCTGGTCCTGTGGGTCACCCGGCTACTGGTACGCGACGGCTTCCGCCTGTCCCCCCACCCCCGGATGACCACCTAGCTGGAGTATTGCCGTGAGCGAGCACCCGAACCCCGATGATGCGCCGGAAGCCCGGGAGGCACCCGGCGGCGGCGACGACGCCATTGAGGGCACCGTCGTCCCGTTCCCGGGGCGTCCCGTTCCCGCCCCCCAATCCCGCCGCACGCCCGGCCAGCCCGGCGAACTGCGGGACATCATCCCGGCGAACCTGCGCTCATGGACCGCGGTCAGGAAAGAAGCGAAACGGCATTACAAGCTGTGGCGGCACCACTTCCTGTACCACCTCGTCCGCTCCCCGAAACGCCTCGCGCTCACCCTATGGTGGGCCGCCGTCGGCCTCGGCCGGCTCGCGTTCATGCAGATCTCCTGGTGGTGGGTGACCGAGCAGACCTACCTGCGCTTGCAGGCGGTGACGAACAACGACCCGCGGACATGGGAGTCCCTCCACAAGCGCAGCCGGGAGGCCCGCCTGGTCCGCGGCGTCCTGCTGCTCGCCGAGGCAGGCGGCATCGCGCTGGCCTGCGGGGTCGTGACCTGTTACGCGGCGTGGGCATGGGTGCCGATCCTGTTCGTCGTCATCCCGCTGCTGGCCTGGACGGGCCGCCCTGCGGACATGCCGATCCTGGATTCCGCTGTCGTGCCCGCGGCGTACGAGCGGCTGTCAAGGGAAGTGATCCTCCGCGCTCTGGGCGCGCTAGGAATCGGCGAGCTGAACAAGGCCCTCACCAAGGACCCGGATGGCGCGGTCGTCCTGATCGACCCGATCTGCCGCGACGGGGACGGCTGGCTGGCCCGCCTCGACCTGCCGCACGGCGTGACCGCCGCGCAGGTCTCCGAGAAGCGCGAGGAACTAGCGTCGGGCCTCCGCAGGACCATCGGCTGCGTGTGGCCCGAGACGATCCGCAAGCGCCACCCGGGCGCCCTGAGCCTGTACGTCGGCGACGAGGACATGACCACGGCCGAGCAGCCCACGTGGCCGCTGGCGAAGCGGGGCGCGGCGGACATCTTCGCGCCGCAGGTATTTGCCACCGACCCGCGCGGTCGCCGCGTGTCGGTCACGCTCATGTACGCATCGGTCGTCATCGGCGCGATACCGCGCATGGGCAAGGCCCTGAGCCTGGACACTCCAGTCCCCACGCCGTCGGGCTGGACCACGATGGGCGAACTCCACGCAGGCGACACCGTGTTCGGCGCGGACGGCAAGCCCTGCACTGTCGTGGCGGCTCACGATGTCCGGTACGGGCGCCCGTGCTACGAGGTTGAGTTCTCGGACGGAACCGTGATTACGGCCGATGCCGAGCACTTGTGGGAAGTCGAGACGCGCTCGGATCGCGTCAACCGTACGGGGCGTCGTCCGGTCCTGACCACTGAGGAGATGCTCAACGCGGGGGTGCGGTGCGAGGCGGAACAGCGCGCCCGCTATAGCGTCCGCGTGGCCGCGCCGCTGGCTTGCGAGGACGCAGACCTTCCGGTGGCCCCGTACACGCTTGGCGCATGGCTGGGCGACGGTACGGCCATCCACGGAAACATCACCAGCCGCGACCCGGAGATCATCACCGAGGTCGAGGCGGATGGCTACCGGACCAGGATGGTTCCCTCGTCCACGGTCGGCGGGAAATGCCCCGTCTATCGCGTGTACGGCATCCAGCCGAAGTTGCGGGAGATCGGCGTTCTCGGCGACAAGCACATCCCCGTCGCCTACCTGCGGGCGTCCGAGACGCAGCGCCGCGCACTGCTGGCCGGACTGCTGGACACGGACGGCTGGTGCGAGAAGTTCGGAGTCATCCTGTTCGGGGTTAAGAGCGAGCGACTGGCCCGCGACGTGCGGCACCTAGTGTCTGGCCTCGGATACAAGTGCACCCTGCGCAGCAAGCCCGTCCGGCTCAACGGGAAAGACTGCGGGCTGTCGTGGATGGTCACCTTCACCACGGACGACAAGGTGTTCCGCCTGCCCAGGAAGGTCGCCCGTCAGGTCATCCGCACTAAGGCATCTGCCGGGCGGCGGTACATCACGGACATCCGCCCGGTTCCAAGCGTGCCCGTCAGGTGCATCACCGTGGACAGCCCGGACAGCCTCTACCTCGTCGGCGAGACGTGCATCCCCACGCACAACACGTTTCTGCTCAGACTGCTGTTGCTGATCTGCGCGCTAGATGTCCGCGTTGAGCTTCACCCCTATGACCTGAAAGGCACGGGAGACCTGTCGCCGCTACGCCCGGTGGCACACCGCTACCGGGCCGGGGATGAGGACGAGGATATTGAGTACCTGCTCGCCGACTTGCGGGCACTCCAGGCCGAACTCCGCCGCCGCACCCGGGTCATCCGGGATCTGGCCGAGAAGGACTTCGCCCGGTGCCCGGAGAACAAGGTGACGCCCGAGTTGGCCAGCGACAAGCGGCTGGGCTTGCACCCGATCGTCATAGCGCTGGACGAGTGCTTCCCCGCCGGTACAGCGATCGGCGGCCAGCCGATCGAGAGCCTGACTCCCGGAGATGTTGTGCCGTCGTGGAACGAGGACACACGCTCGCCGTGCGATGGCGTGGTGACGCACCTGTTCAGGTCCCGGCCATCTGCGCTCGTCCGGGTCTGGTGGAACGACGGATCCTCCCTGATCTGCACGCCAGGGCATCCGCTCATGACCGACAGCGGCTGGCAGCAGGCCGGTACGCTGACCCGATCCTCAGGAGTTCTTGCTTATGGGAGCCAGGAAGCCGCCGGTCACCGTGCCCTGCACGGGCTGCGGCGCGGTGTTCACCTTGAAGTTGCAGCAGCGGGCGTACTGGAGGAAGGCCGGCAAGGCGTACTGCTCACCGGAATGCAGCCGGGCGGCGGTCGAGACGGCCAAGGCGACCCGGACGGTTTCATCGGAGCACCGCGCCGCCCTGTCGCGGCATATGACGGAGCGGAACCCCATGGCCGACCCGGATGCCCGGTCGAAGATGTCTGCGTCGCTCCGCGCTCGCGGGCATCAGCCCCTGGTTCGCGGCGGCAATGGCCGTGGCCTGTCGGAACCTCAGCGGCTGCTGGCGGAGCGCCTGGGATGGCTTACGGAACTCATCGTCCCGACGGGGAATCCGACCGTAGGCCCGTCCCGCGTACCGGGGCTGCCGTCGCACTACAAGCTGGACATCGCGGACCCGGAACTGATGATCGCCGTGGAAGTGGACGGCGGGTCGCACTGCTCGCTGGAGCGCAAGGCGCAGGACCGGCGCAAGGGCGAGTGGCTTACTGGCGAGGGGTGGACCGTGTTGAGGTTCTCGAACCAGGAAGTGATGGCCGATACGGCGGCCTGTGCCCGGACGGTCATGTCTACAACATCGAAGTCGCGGGGACACACTCCTACCTCGTCGCCGATGGCGTCGTAGCCCACAACTGCCAGCGGGCTTTCGAGCATGAGAAGTACGGCGCGGAGATCGAGAAGATCGCGATCGACCTCGTGAAGCGCGGTCCGGCCCTGGCGATCATGCTGCTGCTGGCCACCCAGCGACCCGACGCCAAGTCGATCCCGCCGGACATCAAGGCGAACGTCGTGCTGCGGATGTGCCTGAAGGTCATGGGCTGGCGGGAGAACGACATGGTTCTCGGCGACGGGATGAACAAGGCAGGCATCACAGCCGTCATGTTCTCCCGCGAAGATCTCGGCGTTCTCTACCTCTCCGGGGAAGGGGTCGCACCGCAGATCGCCCGCAGCCAGTACATTGACGGCCCGGCCGCCAAGGTGATCATCGCCCGCGCCCGCAGGATGCGCGAGGAAGCCGGCCGGCTGACCGGGTACGCGCTCGGCGAGGACCAGGACACCGAGGTCCGGTCGTTCCTCGCTGATGTCCTGGCTGTATTCGGCGCTGACAAGAACCTGTGGTCGGAGACCATCGCCGCCCGGCTCGCAGAGTCACTCCCCGGGGTGTATGCGGATATCACGAAGGATGCTGTCGGGAGCCAGCTCCGCAACCTGGACGTGACGGTGAAGCGGGTCCGGGAGACGGGTAAGGATCCGCGCTGGGGCTGCGAGCGTGCGGCTGTCCTGGCGGCCATGAGCGACCAGGCCGACACGTCCGCCGTCCCGCCTTCCGCACCGCTGCAGCCGGCCGCGGACGAGGCCGGTGATGCTGCGGGCATTGACCTGGACCTGCTCGCGCAGGCCGCCGAGACGGTGATCTCCACCCAGTTCGGGTCGACCGCGATGTTGCAGCGCAAGCTCCGGGCCGGATGGGAGGAAGCTAGCCGGCTGATGGCGGCGCTGGAGTCGCGGCGGATCGTCGGCCCGGCTGACGGGACGATGACCCGTGACGTTCTCGTCGCCGCAGACGATCTTGAGGAGACGATCCGGTCGATCCGGGAGGCGGGTCATGCGTGACGGTTGCCCGGATCTGCGTTCCGCTAGCGGAACACGCCATGACCTGCGGTTTTACCTGTCGGCGGAACAGGCGGACACAGGATCCGCACGCCCTGGCCTGCGATGTTCCGATGTTCCGGAACAGATGGCCAGATGCTGGTTCCGCGCTGCCATGGGGGTCGGGCTAGATGTCGTGGACGCCGCAACTGAACGTCGTCTGCGGTCGCTGCGGGAAGCCCCGCGGGCTGCGGCACGTGTGCTTCAGCAACAGCCAGCGCAAGGCCACGGCCAAGCCGCAGGTCTCGTTCGGGAAGTGCGGCGTGTGCGGCAAGCCGTACGGCGGGAACCCGCTCGCCCACGTCTGCAAGCCGAAATCGGACTTCAAGCGGCGCAAGTCCGAGGCGGCGAAGCCGGGCCGGGCGCAGAAGCACGACTATCAGGCGTGCGCCGACAAGGACTGCCCCAAGCCGCTGTGCGTGGCGTTCAAGACGGGCCGTCGGCTCGGCTACCAGGACGGGTTCGGCACGGGGTTCGATGCTGGCCTGGCATCTTGTCCCGGCCCGCACGGCGGATGAGGAGGACCCGGTGACCCAGATACTTATCGTCTTGGCGTTCCTGCTGGGCTATGCCGTGTTTGCGCTGGTAAAACCCAAGAAGCGGTGCGGGAAGTGCAACGGGTGGGGTATCCGCAGGAAGCGCATGCGCCGCCGCTCCTCGCCTTGCAGGCGCTGCGGCGCGACTGGGCGGCAGTTCCGGCCCGGCGCCCGCCTCATCGGCAGGGGCGCGGCGCTGGCTATCAGATATCTCCGCGAGCGTGCTGAGCAGCGGCGGGAGGCCGGGTGATGGCCTGTTCCGGGGTTCACTGCGCCGGCTGCGGCGGCGGGGCCAGCGTGCCGCCCGTAGCGCTGACCGCCATCTTCGGGCTCGCGTGGGTTGCCGGGCACCTGGCTGAGGTGATCGTCGTGTCCGTGACGTGCGGCGTCCTGTCCGTCGCCGTGGTGGTCGCGCTGATGCGGTGGACCGAGCGCCGTGAAGCACGGCACGCGATCGGGCACCCGTTTCTCATCACCCGCGCCGAGGTCGTCCCGGTCGTAACCGCGAGGGTGATACCGCAGGTCACCGGGGGGACGCCTGCGATCGAGAACCACTATCACGTCCATTTCGGTCCGGCTGACCGTGAGGCCGCCGCGATCATCCGCGCCGCGCTCCCCGGAACGGCCGGGGACATTTCAACAGGAAGGAAGTAACCGATGGCACTACCGACTATGACCCCCGAGCAGCGTGAGGCCGCGCTCGCCAGGGCCGCGCAGGTCCGCGCCCGGCGTGCCGAGGTCAAGGCCAGCCTCAAGCGCGGGACCGTCACGCTCCCCGACGTCATCGCCGCGGGCGCGGACGACACCACGATCGGCAAGATCAAGGTCGCGGCGCTGCTGGAGTCGATGCCGGGTGTCGGGAAGGTCCGCGCCGCGCAGATCATGGACCGGCTCGGAATCGACCCTTCCCGCCGGGTCCGAGGGCTCGGCGCGAACCAGCGTTCCGCACTGGAGCAGGAGTTCGCCACCGCGTGACCACCTGTCCCGCCAGCCGCGTCCGCCACTGTGGCACGGCTGGCGGGACACGACATGGCAACGACAGGCGACACGTCCGCATCAACGAGCGACACGACAACCGGCAGAGGACACGATGACGAGCATGACGACTCACAGGCGCAACTGGCGGCATGCCACGGCAGGAACCGAGTCGCGGACCTATCCGTGGCCTCTCCTGCTGATCGCGGCTCCCGCCGCGGTGGCTATCTGGTCTGGCTGGGTTGGCTTGGGCGGCATGTGCGGGTTCGGCCCGGTGAACCTGCTGCCCGGCATCGGCGGCGGCTTCCACGTCAACACCGCGATCACGCTTCCGGTGGGCGTGGAGGCATATGGCACGTATGGCCTGAAGGTGTGGCTGAATCCAGGCACACCGGACGGGGCGCGGGCATGGGCACGCCGGTCTGCGCTCGGCGCGCTGATCCTCGGTGCGCTCGGCCAGGTCATCTATCACCTGCTGGCCGCCGCTGGCGCGGTTAGGGCACCGTGGCCGGTCGTCGTGCTGGTGTCGTGCATGCCAGTCGCCACGGTGGCGTTCGCTGCGGCACTGTGGCACCTGACGCACGCCGGCACTCCGGCCATGGCGGAAGCCGTCGTGGATGCCATGCCGGAAGCCATCGAGGAGCCAGCCGCAGAGGCCATGGCGGAAGCCGCTCCGGTGCCTTCCGGGGAGCCGCTCGAGGTGCCGCCGGAGGAGCCGTCCGAAGTGGCCGCCTCGATGCCAGAGGAGAAGCCCGCCAAGGAGCCGCGTCCGCGGGCCGTGCGGATCTCGGAGGACCCGGAAGCCAAGCGCGCCCGCTCTGAGTACCGCAAGTCCGTGAACCAGGGTCAGCCGCTCTCTGACCGTGCTCTCGCAGCGAAGTTCGGGCGGTCGCGGACATGGGGGGCGAACCGCATCGCCGAGGTTGAGGAAGGCCCTGCCCTGACCGCGCAGGCGCGCTAGTTGCGATGAGTCAGCCGTTGCTCTACCTCGTCCAGGGTGAGTGGCCGGGTTACCGCTGCGCCCCGGGCCAGTCGGTAGGTCTCAAAGTCGGTGGCAAGCGGGTCGCGGCGGCGGGATTTGTGCAGCTTGTAGCCCTGCCGGGCGGCCATGCGCCGGAGCTTGTTCTCTCGGACTTTCTGCTCTTGATCCATGCTCTCCAGCATACCGCAAGTGATGCTAGATGGTATGCTGGAAGCATGGCACCGACTCGGGAATGCACTGACTGCGGCCGGATCTTCCGGGCGACAAACTTTAGGTGCGAGGGCTGCCGGGCAATCGATCGTGAGTGTGTGACCTGCGGAAAATCATTTCGTGGCGTCAGGAAAAAGTGTCCCCAGTGCGCGATCCCGGTCCGCATCTGCCGTGGTTGCGGACGGACCTTCCGGTCCAATACGACTTTCTGTGCGTCATGTCGAGCCGTGGAGCGCGATTGCGTGACCTGCGGGAGACGCTTCACTAGCTGTAACCGAGAGTGTCAAGCCTGCCGGGTGGGCCGCCATGCTCGGGAGGAGTGGGCCGCCATGGTCCGCCGGTATGGCAATACGCGCCGTGCACGCAAGCTAGCGGCACAGGTGGCTGGCCCGATCCCCTTCGCTGTGTATTTGGCCATCATCAAGTCTGGCCCCTGCGTCTACTGCGGAGCGCCTGCTACTACGGTGGACCACATCCGCCCCCTGTCGAGAGGGGGTTGCGAGGTGCCGGAGAACCTTGTCCCAGCGTGCCAGTCCTGCAATTTCTCCAAGAATGACGGGCTCTTGACCGAATGGCGGCCGGATCGTGTGGCTCGCGGCATAGCCACCTCGCGCCTGGTCCGGGCCGAATATGAGCGTCAGTTGAGTGACCCTCCGCGTGTCGTACCTCTGGATGACACTGAGAGGGCGTATGTGCCAGCACGGCGACGCACGCCGGCGCATGACAGGGCGACGGCTGTCCTGCGAGCCAGCCCTGGCCTGAGTAACGCCGAGGTGGCGAAGCGCGCGAAGGTGGGGCACAGCACCGTCACGCGCGCCCGCCGCGAACTCAGTCAAGGAGCAAAGCCATGACCGCGATTCCCCGCTGGCTGGAGTTGCAGGCGGAGATCGACTACCGGATATGGCTCCTCAATGAGATGCGCCGCGAGGTCGAGGCCGAGGACGAGCGCCTGACCCCGCTCGAGCCCAAGGCCGTATCGCCGGGCTAATGCTGAGACCTGTGGCAGCAAAAGGTGCGCCGCCGCCCGCTGCCGCGCCAACTCTCCGAAGGGAAACGTTGATGCCTGACCAGGAATCTCCTGCTCTGAACCTAGGCGGCCCCTACAGCCCGGCAGCAACGCTCTACGCAGCAGAGCGGGTGGCCGAAGTGATTCGCTATCTGAACCACGCCACGATGCATCATGAGGCGCTGGGCGACCCGTCTGAGGCGTACCGTCTCCTCCGCGACGTGATCCTCGCCGTGCAGCGTCTCCCGCAGCTGCTGGTGCAGGATGTCCGCTGGGTCGAGGCGGAGCACGCTGCGGGCCGGATCCTGGTTACGGGCGGGGAATGGGAAGGTAACCCGGGCGCGGCGGTCCTGGACCTGGCCGTGAGACGGGACGATGCCGCCGGCAAGGCGGATGTCCTGTGGGAGGCGCTTGAGTCGATGGCGTCCATCCTCGGCAACCTGGCAGCGCCGGACACGGGAGAGGACGGCACCGGTGAGTGACGCTGACGTCAAGGCCCTGCGCGCCAAGTACGTGACCGCGTGCGCGCTGGAGCCTTGGGGGGAGGCCGCCGCTGTCGTGTCGCTGCTGAAGATGCTCGCCGTCCGCGATCCGCGCCAGGCCGAGGTCGTCTACGAGTCGATGATGGCTGTCCTGGATGGGAGACTAGGCGGGTGAGCGGAACCGGGGACGACCGTCTCGGCGACGCCTACCTGGCCTTGTTCGAGAGTGAACAGCGAGACCTGCCCGCAGTTGCCGGGCATCTCGTCTGGTGCCGTGGCTGCGGGGCGTTCTGGACCGAACCTCCCGACCCGCGCCCGCTCGGCCCTGACCCTGACGACGATAGTTGTGCTTGTACGTGCACCGACGACACGGATCCGCATTACGAGGACTGGTACCCGGTCGTCTTGCCGTACCGGCGGGAGCGTAGTGATGCGTGACGAGATCCTCGAGGCCGTGGTCCGTGACGAGCTCCGCGAGCTCGGCATGTGCGAGTACGAGGTTGATGACGCCCTGGCGACGATGCGCGACCAGGGGATGTTCGGCGTGCCCGACTGGGATGCCGTGGTCACGCTCACTGAGACGCTGAGCGAAGAGAATGACACCGATCCTGACCCCCGGAGTGATTGGCATGAACCAGCCCGTTAGTGATCTGACCGAACGTGACCGGCAGACCATCGCCCGCGCCCGCGAACTGGCCGACATCAAGGGCACCGACGCTATCCGCAACTACGCGGACGAGGACGATCCTTACTTTGCGGTTACCGCCGCGTTCGGCACAGCCCAGGAGCTTCTCTGGCAGCTGGCCAGGATCGCCGAGCGACGCGATGATCACGCGATGCTGGACGGTGAGGTATTAAAGCCCGG
>Ga0335082_10005415_pt1 | contig 13962 bp, 29 predicted proteins | sample Lox_Sample_41_FD_206718 | JGI IMG/M metagenome (GOLD analysis project Ga0335082, IMG submission 206718) | Soil microbial communities from Loxahatchee National Wildlife Refuge, Florida, United States - Lox_Sample_4.1 | ecosystem: Environmental > Terrestrial > Soil > Wetlands | place: USA...
GCGAAGATTGACCAAGCCCTCTGGCAGCTTGAGTCCGACCTCTACGCCCCGCTCTACGCTGCCCTCAAACGGCTCAACGCCGTCACCGCCACCATTCGCGCAGTCATAACCTCGCTGGGCCTGCTCGATCGCTCCCTTCTCGTGCAGTCCGTAGAGCGGGACTGGAAGTCGATTTGGCGCGTGCTGATGAACAACGGGACACTGCCGAAGCCCCTGTCAGTGGATCCCACGGCGCAACCTCTGCACAAAATTCAGACGGATTTCGATGAATTCGTCACGTCCGGAACCGGCACCTTCGCTGACTCTAACCAGGCACTTGACCAGGTGTACCAGGATGCCTTGACGCAACTGCAGTAACGACGATCGCCATAGGAGCATGACCCATGGGCAGTGGACTGGTAACCAATCCTCCGGACGAAGGAACGTCGCTCACCCCCGCGGCCGATGTCCCGCCGGAGTCTTTCCTCAGTGCCCAGGACGTTGCCAACGGTGCCATCGGCACGGCGCAGAAAGTCCTCAGCGATCCGCTCATCCAACAACTCCTCGGTCTTGCCAAGACCTCGCCGCAAGTGCAGATCCTCGTGTTTGTCGCTAAGAACCTTGGTAAATTCCTCGAGGTAATCATCCAGAACGCCGCGCCGGCCGTCGCGGAAGAAGCCAAGGCGCTTGTGGACGCCACGACGCCGCTCATTGCCGAAGTCTCCGATGTGTTTGGTGTGCTCGCCAAGGCATACGTGGGCGAGATCTCGCGCCACTACTCCATGAACAAGGGCGCCGACACCACGTCCACCGGCACGACTACGGGCAACGCCGCAAGCTACGCCTTCGATTCGATCGTTGCACCGATTGCATTCTTCAGCTCCGGCTCCGATCCAACGCAAGACGGCGCCGGCATGCGGAATATTCAGCAAACCCTTGGAGTCATCGTCCAGGTGCACCTGGCAACGTGGGTAATCAACGTGGTGTCCAACCTAACCGGCGTGGGTGCCCTCAAATTCATGAACTCCTTTAACGAGGTGATCCTGGCCGCGCTCAACGCCCGCGCTCTTGGGCGCCTGGCCATGAAGCCGTACATCAACACCATGATCACCGAGCCCGCCACGGCAGAGCTCAACGAGAAGTGGCCCATCAAGAGTCCCGCGGCAAGCTCGGACATCAAGCAATACATCCGCAGCGGCATCTCCTCCGACCAGCTCCAGAAGAACCTCTCGCGGCTGGGTTACAGCCCAGAAGTGGTAGCGCAGCTCCTCCTCGACACAGCGCACCTCATGAGCCCGGACGACGTCGGCTTTGTTGTGCGCTATGGGATTTGGTCGTTTGACCAGGGCGTCACCTACCTACAACAGCAGGGCTACGCCTCCGTGGACGCAAACGTTGTCCTCTTTCGTGCAGTGAATTCCATCATCTATGCCAACCTCACGCGCCAAGCAGATGCCATGGGTGCACACTACGCCGCAGGCGACATTGAGGAGGATGATTATGTGAGCTTTCTGCAGGCGCTCAAGTTTAATGATCTCGAAGTGGCGTCATATAAGCAGGTTTACGGCATCGAACGCGAGTTTAAGAAGAAGCTCACGTATTCCCAACTTCAAGCTCTCTACAAAGCCGGCCTGGTGGATCTGGATTTCGTCCAGACATGGTTAACCAAGAATCAGAACAGTGACAGCGATAGCGCCCTCCTCATTCTCCTCGACTTCACGACGGCTGACGAACTCAACGCGCGCAAAGCCGCTCTGGCAGCAACCGCCCGGGTCCAAGCGGTCAAGGAAGCCGCCGAAGCCGCCACCGCCACGCAAAAGGGTGAAGCCGCCCTCGCGGCCGCGATCCAGGCGCAGTCAGACGCCAAAGCCGCCCTTGCCGCGAAGTACGGCAAATAGCGGCCGCTCGGCGCCGGCCGATTTTTTGCTCCAACCCGGTTAAGGTCTCACTCCAATTTGGAAACTCACGTCGCGGGGCTTGGTCGCTGGCGATCGCTTCAAACGTTGAAACACGGGGGTGGTCCTCTGCCATGGCAAGTGTCGTAGCGTGCCGTGCTGTTGGCACACAGCAGCCTTGGCAAACGCGTTACCGGGGTGAGGCAAGCCGGCATAAGGGTGTTGCCGTTTGCGCGTGTCCTAGGTGGAAAAGCGCCGCGAGTTTAGTGGTTTTTTGCCACTGGTGGGATGCGGTTTTGCTGAGTGGTGCACGGCAAGGCGCGATCTTGGGGTTGGGCTTTTGCTGAGCTACTGACTTGCAACGGTGTAATCGGTGCTGGCGACACTTGGCAAGAATTGTGGCGGTAGGCTGGGCTTATACCCTGGCTGGAATTTGAAGATGAAGTGATTCCGGTCATGGAATGACGCAAACATATCGTAGCCCATGTACTCGCAGACAACGGCGCCAATTTGCTGCGCCTGCGCGGGGTAGTACTTGGGAAGGAGATCCATGTAGAGCACGACCTGACCCAGTGTGCGTGCACCTGGCCGCGGCTCGATTTCTATTACCCAGGTTTCGCCTGGCCGCTCGGCTACCACGTCGATGCGCTTTGTGGTGACGGATTTCCACATTGCACGCATCGAGTCCGAGGCATTCGGACCTGGATCAAGACCCTGGCCGACTCGCACGTTGTACTGAAAAGACGTGAACTTGTCCTGGTATAGCTGTAGCCACTGGCGATAGAGGGCGATCGCTATGTCGTTGAGTCCATCGAAGTGATTGTTGGGATAGTCCGACTCGCGCATCACTTCCCCACTTTGGTTAGGTTGCCGGTGGATCTGTCTCGGACGTATACGCCCGGTGGGAGATTTCCGGAAATGGTAAGCTGGCGATCGTCCGTCGCGGGCTTTGCATGTCTCCGGAGGGCCACGACGAACCATCCGACAATCAGAACAGGTAAGCCAACGTACCAGAGCCAGCGGAAGACCACGCTTACGGCATCGGCGGCTTGCATGGCCGCTACGGTGTCGCCTCCGGCCGGATGCTGCATGAACTCGTGAACCAGAAACATGGAGCCCGCCACCGCCACCGCCCACAGCGCACTCAGGATGATCATCAGGACTTTCATTTATCCTTCCTCCTCTTCCTCATCTTGTGCGTCATCTTCCTCCAAATCGTTCTCGTAAGCAATCTCCTCTTCGTCCTCCTCAAATAGCCGATCGATGTTGCGGGCCTGCACGGGCGCCGGCTGGAATCCTTGTCGGTTGGTTGCCATGGTCAAATCACGCTCCGTCTGTCACGTCCACCGCTCGCAACACCATTTCGCCGGGGTGCCGTTCCTCGTATGCCCTGACGGCCTCACCTCGCGTGTGCGCGGCCTCAAGGATGTCGCGGCCGGTGTCCACAGTGAGCATCCAGACCTTTACCGCCGGCCCGGTGTCAGGCTGTGGTGTCAACACGTCGCTAGCTTTCGTCCACACCGTTGCGCTCCTGTGTGATGATCATAGCCGCCAGCACGCTGGCAGATTCAGCAAGGCTGATACAGGCAAGCCGATACGACCTCCATCCAGTCTTTGCGTAGGATGGGCTAGTGAATTCCTCACGGGCTTGCCGCGCAATCTCCAGAAGCTTGATCGGGTCCATCTCTCACACCCCCACATTCTTTGCTGGACTCGACACCAGGTCGTAATCGGTGCCGTTCAAGTCAACATTTAAGGCCGTGCCCCAGTCCTGCAGCATTTGCCGCGCGAACCTCGAGGGAAGATTCAGCGTGCGGATATATTCGATCACGCTGTACTTTTTGGTTGGATCCATAAGGGCGATGGGTAGCGTTGACACGGTGCTAGCCATGCAGCACCGCCTTGCCGTCCTCCTTGAACGTGTACGGTATGGCCTTCGCGTCGAGATCGACCATCAGCGCTGCCGCGTGGTTGGCGCACAACCGCGGACTGATGCTACATAACGTGATCCGCTCCATCACGATTTCGTCGTAGCGATCGCATTCGTCACCCACAACACAACTGCTCGTGGCCGCGCCCGCGCACCCTTCGGCAAACTTCTGTTGTTTGTTCTTTGGCATATAAAAAGCGGGGGACGATCACTACCAGACCGCCCCCCCATGGAACTACTACTAACCGTGCGCCTTGGATCGTGCTGGCCCACGCTTGATGTCCGCGGTGTCGGAGATTCGCGGACGGAACTTGCATTTAAGATAACTAGTTACCTTTTCAATCTGGCAACTATTTCTTTGGAGCCGCCGGCGTCTGTCCCGGTATCTTCTGCAGCTCGTCGGGATGGCGCAACGCCAGAGATCCATCCGGACGCTTGATCACGACGTAGGGTATATGGGCCATGCCCGGCCTACTCAAGACTGATGGTTTGGACTCCGCCACTTTGCACCTCCACGATGCCGCCGGCTACCGTGTCGTACACTTGCTGGCCGACGAAGAAGTTAAGACCTAGGAGATCGTGAATGATGCTCTCGGGCGTATCGACGGCGCCAAGCTCCGCCTGCAACTGCGCCGTCATAATTTGAGCGTTCAGGATCAGATCATCGATTGCCAAGACGCCTCCTAGAGGATAACCACCAACTCACGATCTTTCGATTCCGCCAGCATCTGGCGCACGTCCGCCGGCATCACAATACAGCCCTCACTCCCCATGCGTGGCGTGGGCGTGTCCGCGTGGATGTAAAAACCGCCGCGCTGAAACATCTCGTTTTCCGGCCACGGAATCAGCGGCATCGCGCATGGTCCAAGGTGCGTGTGGTCGATCGCCCCACCAATGGTATAGAAGCCGGTGGGCAAAGGACCGATGTTGTGCACGTCCTCCATCTCCGGATTGTTGATCCCCTCCGGATTGCGCCCGCAATTCCCGCCGGCGTAGCCCGTTCTAACCGTCTGACCATCGGCACTGGACAAAATTCCGGAACTTTGGTGGTAGGTCCACATATTGGCTCAAGCCCTCCATTCGAGCGGTAGCACAGATCAGGCAATACCAGAAGTGATCATGCGTGGCGATCATCGGGCGCCCGCACTCCTGGCACTTCGGCCGCGGATGAAACAGGCGAACCCACCAGCGCGGCATCAGCAATCCCACGGCGTAGATCGCGAGAATGAGTAACAGCGAAATGATTTCAAGCATCATGCCTCACCCAAACGGTAGACCTTGAGGTTGCGAGATCCAGCGGTTGTACTTCATCGCCGGGCCCCTAGTGAAGTGCGAGGGACGAACCGCCCGTGTCTCCGTCGTGGAAAAATACTCCAAGCATCGAACCGCGTGTGCGCGGCCGACGATCACCAACCACGCCGCATCGAGTTTGAGCCACGCTCCATCACGATCGCGCCATTGCGTGTGAAACCAGACAACCATGCGCCTGGCGATCGCCGCGGCCGTGAGCAAAAGTGCATAGGTGACTTGGCCGTTGAGTAGAACATAAGGCGGATCGAGGATCACCACGTCAAAGCTCGCGTCTGCAAAGGGTGGAAGCCATGCGTCTCCGATCACGTCCGGCCGCACCAATGGGTCAATATCAAGCCTGGTGCCGAAGTCTGCCTTCCCGCCAAACAGGTGCAGTATGCTCATACCGGCAAAGTCTACCTGCAGCTTGTCAGAGATCCCCTTCGGGAATGCCCAACCTTCGCGGCTGGACTTACCCGTGTGATGCAGCGAGATCACGCCAATTTCCGGGCGTGGCATATCTACACCGTGTCCTTCGCCGCTTCCATCTGCGCCACACCCGCCTGTCGATCCAGCACGCGCCGGCACGCGGAGTGCTCGTACACGATACGCAGATCCCACGGCTCCTCACTAGTCCCACAGATCCAGCACTTCATGGGGTTGGGTGCGGGCGCGGCCGGCGCGGGCTGAGGTAGGCCAGCGTCACCCTCCACTACGACGGTGTCCGGCCGCGCATTGTACGTCTGCACCCAGGTGGCAACAGTGTGGACTGTCGCACCGTCCTTACAGGCAAAATGCAAAAGGTATTTTCGATCGCTCTCGCGCTTGCACTTGTTCAGCCATTGTGCGGCGCCAAGCGTGATTTGCTTGTCCACCAGGGCCTTCAAAACGTCCGTATCTCCGGCAAGCAAATTCAGTCTGCCCTCGACGTAATCCCTTTTTTGGCCGATGTGGGCGCAGAGGGCGTCAACATCGTTTCCAAGCCCTTCCATAAGCTCTGCGAAATACGCCGCTTCCTCCGCGGGCGATAGCTCCTCGCGGTAAAGGTTCTCGTTCGCTTTCCAGGCTTCATCCGAAGCCTCCTCTGTAGTGCGGAGGATACAGGGAATAGCCACGAGTCCGGCGATTCGACAAGCGAGAAGTCGTCTGTGTCCATGGATCACCTCATAACCCGTGGCGATCTTCTTGACGCCGATCGGCACTACAAGACCGTTCACGCGAATGTTCGCCGCTAGATCGTTAAGCTTCACTTCATCGAACTGCGCCCGGATGGGATTCGCCGGCGGCACGATCTCTGCCAGCGATAGCTTTACCAGCTTCATATTTTATCTACCTCAAAATCGGACGCTCGAAAACACCGCACACTCGCTTTGGTTGCTTGGCTGGGTATCGGGGTCGTTAGCCCTTAGTGCGGCCGTTTCCCCCGTCCTCGAGCGTCCGTCCCGTTGTCGGCGCCGGTTCGCCCGGCCGCTTCAGCAGCTCCGGATGCTGCCGGCTCCAACGCATAAACTGCACAATCGCAGCACGCACGCGCTGTAGGTGAGCCTGTGAGCATCCGTCCTCTTCGCACAGCGTGACGTACTCCCGCAGCGTGACCAGCGAGAGCCAATCCCTCGCGCGAAGCACAAAGACCGGCTCATCGTCAGGAATTGCCCGTCCGGTGTTACGGTTGACGATCGCCCCGCCCTCGATTTTGTATTTCAGGTCGTTCATCATAGTTACGCTCACAGCGCCTTCAGCCTTCACACTTCATACTTCATACTTTCCGTTCACGCTTCTCCGTGCGCTTCTTCCTGCTGGACGTTCACCGACCGCACTTGCGGAGTCCAGCCGCTATCCCGTGCGCGCTCGACGCACATGGTCTTGCCCACCAGGTACACTACAACCTCGCTGAGCTGACCGAGCCCGAGCTCTTTGCAGATGGCGCTCGGGATGACGACTTTGAGCGAGTGCCCGCTGCGCGTGGTCTTTTTCCTCCAGACGCACCCACGGTCATCGGGTGGGGTGCCGGGGGGGGTGTAATTTGGCTTCGACATAAGACCTCTTCCATCTCCTTCTTCCACTCTAACCACGCCGCGCGACGTTCCATCTCGAACGGCGTCAAGGGCACTTCCTTGGGCTTTAACGCGGCGCCGGCCGCGGTCGGAGGTACAGGCGGAAGCTTGCGGTAGACCTTCTCGATCTGCCCGCGCTGCGCCCGCATCTCCTCGAGTTTGTGGAACACGGCAGAGGGCGTATCGATGTTGTGCTCCCGATCGAAGTCGATCCGCGTCTCCGTGTAGGTAATCCGATGCGTCAAGGACTTGTGCAGAGAATCCAGAAATTCTCGGTACTTCGAGTCACCGTGGGCTTTCCCGAGCCGCTGCATTTCGCGGTAAAGATCGCCCATTCCGTAGTAGTGCTGTGCTGTCTTGGGCATCAGAATCCCTGTTCCATGACTGAGCTCCTCAGAGCTCTCATCGACACGGTGGAGGGTTATCTATAACATAACTTATCAGACACCCACCGTATCAATAGTAGGCAGAGTAACCACTTACGATTTTACTGTCAAGAGGAATCTTGCGATCTGCTGAATTAAATTCACACCACAACCTGTAGGGGGGCGAAGATGCGGCGAATAAATACAGAAAGGCGTCTTGTGGTGACCCTCACGGGCTTCAAATTCGCTGACCGCCGCTGTGTGACTTGGGAGGACACACACGCTATAGCTCCCCCCATACGGGGGGGAGCGATAGCGTAGTGTGTGTTCGTCCTCCTGTCAAGATCACCAATATATAGTAGTAGATACTTTTTAAACAACAATAGGTTGTATATGAAGACTTGGACACCCTAAAAACCTCAATATCTAGTGCATTTTGTTGTTGACACCACTATATCTTGTGGTGTCTAATCCGACCCAACCCCTACCTATAGGGGTGGGAGGCATTTCATGGCAACGACCGTCAAGGACATCAGCGCCATCGCGTCGAAGTGGTCGCAGCGGGCCAACGCCGCGGGCGCCGACTATACGAACGGAGTCAAGGCCACAACCAAGGATTGGGCGGGCCTGACCGCCGCGTCCGCACCCGCATGGGAAGCGGGCGTGCAGACCGCGGTTTCCAACAAGCGATTCGCCAAGGGCGTGCAGGCAGCCGGTACGTCCACCTGGCAGCAAGCCGCATCCACCACTGGCGCACAGCGATACCCGCAAGGCGTATCGAACGCCGGCCCGGCGTACACCAACGGCTTCCAGCCGTATCTTCAGGTCATCGCCGGCGTCACGCCGCCCCCGCGGCAACCGCGCGGCAATCCCGGCAACCTGCAACGTGTTTCCGCTTACGCCGACGCGCTGCACGCGAAGAAGCTCTCCGGCTAATCGTCGCTCTCTGCCCTTCCCTCGAGGGGCACGCCACCAACCGACCTTTAACCAAGGAGGCTCGAAATGAAAGTGCGTGATGTTGTATTGGTCAACGCGAAAACCGAGTCGGACTCCGGCTCGGACACCTGGCAACTGCCGAAGCCGGCAAAGATCCTCAGTCTGCGGATCATTGAGAAGGCCACCAACGGTGCCACGTCCAACACCGTGGGCAAGCTCAAACACTGGCTCTCGAAGATCCAGGTGGTAGACGGCTCGTTCGCCATCGCGTCCCTCAGCGGCCGCGAAGCGTATGCGTCGTATTGCTTCTGCAACGGCGTCGGCTCTTTCCAGGATCTCTCCGGAGGAGCGGGAGTAGTGATCACAGATGAAGTCCCGATCATGTTCGGGCGCTTCATGAACGATCGCGAGTATTACCTTGACACCTCGCAGCTCGTTAACCCACAGCTCAGCTTGACGTGGGCCAACACCGTTTCCGCCACCGCGGGAATTGCCACGGGCACCACATCGTTTTCCGTGATCGCTCGGGTGATCGAAGATGGAGCCGTACCGTACAAGGGCTACCTGATGCGGAAGGAAGTCCTCAGTTGGACCACCGCGGCCAGCGGCGATCAGCATTGCACGCTGCCGCTCGATTTCCCCTACATGGGGATCTACGTGGCTGCGCTCAAGACCACCATCAGTCCGGACACGATCATCACCAACTTCAAGCTGTCCCGGAACACTGACCAGTTCATCGACTTCAACATCAGTGGAACCCAGGCGTACTCGAAGAACGTCCAGGACTACGGCTACTTCCTGCAGAAATTCCGGCCGCTCGTGGACACCGCGGCCACCTGGCTGGGCGATCTGTACTACCAGACCGGTGCGTATTTCAGCCGGCCGGGTGCAACCGCCAAGTCGATTACCACGGCCGTCGCGGCTGAATCCGTTACCACCGTCGCAACCACGGGCGGTACGGCCGACCTCACCGAGCTGACCCTAGCCGGTCAAGCTCCCGGCGCGGCCGTCTACCTGCCCTTCCATGCCGGCGATCCCTACAACCCGCCCCAACCTGATGACTTCCTCAATCCCGCCGGACTGGGGATTCTAGATCTCATCATGACCCAGGGCGTGGTCTCCGGCGCCGGTACGGTGGTGGTCGAACAGGTTCATCCGTGATCTGTGCAACTGACGTGGGGAAGCGGTTAAGCGCGGCCGCTTCCCCGGAAGTACGATCGCGCGGAGGTGTCTCGTGGGTGATCCCCTCGACGTAGCCAAGGCGGCAGTCCAGGGCGTAGAGCAAGCCATGGAACAAGCGGACGCCGCGGCGCCGGCGCCATCTCCGGCCGGCGACTTCCTCACCGATCCGAAGCTCGTTAATCCACGCGTCAAGAATTTCTGCGGCGCTTACAATCGCTGCCAGAAGTGCGGCCTGGTAAGTCTTGAGGCAAAATACTGCCCTTTCTGCGGTACGGAGATGGAGCATGTGCCGCCATCCCGGCGGTGCTCGTCATGCAAGGAACAGGTTGCCTTTGAAGGCGCGAAGTATTGCGCCTGGTGCGGCAAGCCCTTGGAGTAATCGTGGACCTCACAAAACCGCGTAGTGAGCTGTTCTTCCGCATCGACGGTCAATCCAACGCCGGAACCGCCGCCTTGGTCCTCACGCCGCGCTGCCCGGTGGATCAGCTCTGGAAACCGGAGTTTATCTCCGTGCAGAACGCCACGGGTGAGTCACTGACCACGCAATTCGTGTTGGTCACCAGCTCGTCTACCATCCTGGTGTCCGCTAACTCGACGCCGGGTGACGGCACGGCCGTGGGCACCAATCAACTGCCGCTCGTCGGACCTGGTGAGGCGATCGGCGTGCAGGTGACGGGCACGGCGAACAAAGCCGCGGTGCACCTGGTGGTCACCGGCTGGATTTACCACGAACGGCAAGAATGGTCCGGACCACCGCCTGCATATGTGCACCCGGCAACGTAACGGAGGCTCTTTCCCATGGCTGCACCGCGCGTGAAAATGCGGCTCTTGAACATCTCGGCGCCCTTGAACGGCACCGTGACGCTGCAACTGAAGTGCGCGTATAACGATGCCGTGCAGGAGGACCAGAACATCAGCGCGGTTTTTCCGGACGGCCAGATCACCTTGACCTGCAAGGACGCTCCCACGATCGCGGCCTTGCAGATGGGCGCCGCCTACTACGTGGATTTCTCGCTCGCTGCCGTGCAGCCGGCGAACATGCTGGGGCTATGATCTTTGTTTATGCGATCACCACACCGGCGAACACTCCCGCATCGGCGCCCCTTATCACGACGCTTTTGCTCGACGCCGGCACCATCACGCGTATTGACCTGCAGTTTCCCCTTGGTGTGTCGGCCGTCGCTCACATCCAACTGAGCCAAGGCTTAAATCAGGTATTCCCCACCAATCCGGACGGCGCGTTTGCCACCTCGAACGAAACAATTACCTGGAATGAGGATTACGACCTGGATCAACCGCCGTACCGCCTCACGGCAACGACCTGGAATACCTCTTCGACGTACAGCCACACCATCACGGTGCGCATCGTCATGACGCCGGCGGCGCAGCCTGGCTCTGACCTCAAGTCGCAGATCGAATCACTGTTGGGCGTAGGAGGTGCCTAGGTGGGCACGGATTTTGCCGATTACACCATCGGGTTTGTGGGCGTAATCTCCGTGCCCAACGGTGGCACGGGCCTGAATAGCCTTCCGGCCGGCACGCTCCTCTATGGCAATGGCACCGGCAACGTGGGCACCTTGACCACGGTAGCGGCCGGCGAGGTGCTGCTCTCCCAGGGACTCAACGTTCCGCCCGCGTGGGGCACGGATCTGGGACTTACCACGCTTTCCGTGAAGGGCAAGACCGGCGCCAACACCTCTTTGACCGTCATCACTGCCAGCGGGCAGACAGGTGATGCCATGGTGGTTGGCACGAATACCGCCGGCCAAGTCCTCGAGATCGCCGCGGACGGCACAATCACGCTTGCGAATCTTACCCTGTCGTCAGCTCTTACCGTGCCCAACGGCGGTACCGGCGCGTCATCCTGCACGGCTGGACAGATCCTCACGGGAACGGATAGCAACACCGCGGCCTTCAGCACGCCGCCGGGCGCCCGCGTCTACAACTCCACCAGTTTGGCGATCCCGGCCTCAGCCGCCACGGTGCTGACCTTTGACTCCGAGCGTTTCAACAATGGCAGCGTGCACTCCACCACAACCAACACGTCGCGGCTGACCGCGCCACAAGCCGGCGTGTATGTGATCTCCGCCCATGCCTACACGGCAAGTGCCCAGGCGGGCACGAACACCATGAACATCCGCCTCAATGGCTCCACGACGCTGGCATACACCCAGGACCAGGGGACCTCCACTGTAAACGCGGTGCTCAGCATCTCGACGGTTTACCACCTCAGCGCGGGTGACTATGTGGAAGCCGTGATCTATCTGCCCAAGGTGGGCGGTTCGACTGTCTCGCAGATCGGCAACTGGACGCCCGAATTTGCCATGCAGTGGATTGGGCCCTAAGGAGAGCCATGGACATCAAGTTTGATGCGGTGCACCTCGAGTGCTTACGCCAGATCAAAGGCTACGCGGATCTCAAGCAGCGGGAGCTCGACGCGGCAACCCGCACCGCCGCGGACGCCCGCACGGTTTTGCAGCAATACCTGCAGATGATGCTGAAGATTCACGGCCTCGAGGGCAAGCAGGTACAGATATTGGAAGATTTTAGCGGCTTCCGGATGGCCGATCCGCCGCCGGCGCCGCCAAACCCTGAAAAGGGGGATAGTACTGCCTAGCCTGCCTCGAGATCTTTGATCGTGGGGCATCCAGGCGCGAAATTTGGGGGTGATTTTACCCACCTCCGGAAAGGAGCGAAAACCATGACCGTGAACGATGGATTGAATATCGCCAACCTTGGGTTGGCACTGGCTCCCACGGTGGTACAGGCTGTCGAGCAACTTTTCGGCAAGAAGCCCAAACCCACCACTCCCGCGGAACAAACCGCGCAGAACTCAGCCAAGGCGCAAGCCGGCCTCAATATGGCCGTCGCAGGAATCACCGCGGCCCTGCAGGTTGATCCGAGTGCTTTCGGAGATCCCGAAAAGGCACTCATCACCGCCGTGCACAATGACGTAGTGGCGTACTTCAACGCCAAAGGCTGGCCCGTAACGTAGGTACAAACGATGGACGAACTCATCAAGCAGGCGGCTCCTCTGGCTCCACTGTTGTGGCCCTTTATCCTTACCGCGCTCTGGCATCTTGACCGCCGGATGCGTGGAATCGAACAGCGCCAGGCCGCGCACACCGCCATGCTGGAAATGCTCGTCTCCAACCACCGAATGGTGAACGGGGAGAAAAATGCCCCTATACTCTTTTCCCCCGATTGACCTGCCGGCTCCGCCACCGACGGCGCCCGGCACGGACTTTCAAGACTTCACCACGTCGCAGCTCCAGGGCGTGGATGACAATGACGCCAGTGTGTCGGCCGGCCTATCGCTGGCCTCCGGCTACATGACCGGCGATATGGCCGCGGCCGATGACCTGGTGTCCGGCATCGATTCCGCGGCCGCGGAACTTGCCGCGATCCTTTCGGACGCGGACAGTGAGGATCTCACGCCCTACGTTCTCGCGGCCGCGGCAACCGACCAGGGCATCGGCTCGGTCCTCAGTGACGTGGCGTCCGGACTCGGCAACGTGCCCGAGCAACTAATCAGCGATATTCTCAATCTGTTCCAGGGCACCATTCAGGACTTCGAGTCCGAGGTACAAGGGTTGGTCAATGAGCTGGAATTCGAGATCACCACTCTGGTAGATTCCTTCCTTGGTGGTAACTCGCTGATCGGCTGGCCCTACGTCTGACCTGGACGAAAGGAGTTTTTATGGCTGCACCTGACCTATCGACAAAGATCACGGGAGTGGCACCGACACTCTACAAAGACCCCTCTAACCAGCTCGTTGCCGGCTTTGCGGTAACGTACATGGTTGGCGCAAACGGTCCTTACACCGTCACTCTGCCGGCGGCCGGCTTCACCGCGGCCGCGGCCAAGCAAGCCGTCGAAAAGATGGCCATGGAGATCCGAGGGACACTGAGCTAAATGGACATCCTTGGTTCGATATTCAACGCGGTGTGGGGCACGCTGGGCAAGCTCGGCCGGTGGCTGGCCAACTCTCCCTTTGCCACCATCTGGCAATTCATGCAGAAGATCTTCGCCCGCGTGCACCAGGTGATCCAATGGATCAACAAGTACGTTCTCCAGCCGTGGGAGAAGATGAGGCAGCAGCTCATTGCCCTCTACAACCACTACTTCGGCCCGATCATCAAATTCATCGACACGATCCGCTCGACGGCGCGCATTCTGGCTATCTTCGATCGCAAGCTCGCGGCGAAGATTGACCAAGCCCTCTGGCAGCTTGAGTCCGACCTCTACGCCCCGCTCTACGCTGCCCTCAAACGGCTCAACGCCGTCACCGCCACCATTCGCGCAGTCATAACCTCGCTGGGCCTGCTCA
>Ga0335082_10005416_pt1 | contig 13961 bp, 12 predicted proteins | sample Lox_Sample_41_FD_206718 | JGI IMG/M metagenome (GOLD analysis project Ga0335082, IMG submission 206718) | Soil microbial communities from Loxahatchee National Wildlife Refuge, Florida, United States - Lox_Sample_4.1 | ecosystem: Environmental > Terrestrial > Soil > Wetlands | place: USA...
GGTGGCACCGGGATCGGCGCCGCGACCGCGCACGTGCTCGCCGAGCACGGGGCCGACGTCGTCATCGCCGCGCGCACCGTCGAGGAGCTCGAGCGGACCGCTGCCTCCGTCGAAGTGGCCACCGCGAAGCGCTGCCTGCCGGTGCGGACCGACGTGAAGGTCGAGGAGCAGGTCGTCGCGCTCGTGCAGCGGACCGTGGACGAGCTCGGCCGCATCGACATCCTCGTCAACAACGCCGGCGGCACGCGCATGGGCCCGCTGTCCGCCCTTCCCACGAAAGCCTGGGATGCGAGCTTCGATCTGAACGTGCGGTCTGCCTACTTCTGCACGCGGGAGGCGGGTCGGCATTTTCGCGCCCAGGGCTCGGGCGTCATCGTCAACATCTCGTCGGATGCGGGCATCCACGGAGTCAAGGGGGGCGCTCACTACTCCGCGTCGAAGGCGGCGCTCCAGATGTTCACGAAGGTCACAGCGGCCGAGTGGGGTCGATGTGGGATCCGCGCCAACTGTCTCGCGGTAGGCGCCATCGCCTCCGAGCGGTCGGTCGCAGCGTGGCAGGTCGCCGGCCTGGACCAAGCGGCGATGGGCGCCGCCGTTGCGCTCGGTCGGGTCGGCGAGCCGCGCGAGGTGGCCCACGCGATCCTCTTCTTCGTCAGCGACGCGTCCTCGTACATCACGGGCCAGACGATCTCGGTCGATGGCGGACCGAACATGGGCGGGATTTCGGAGACGTAGGCGGTCCGCTCGGGACGAGCCGAAGCTCCGTGCAGCGGACGGCGAAGCTTCGGGCTTCGACGCGGGCGAACACCGAGGCAGGACTCGAACCTGCGACCCACGACTACCGGCGAGGAGTTGACACAGATCCTTTCACAGCACCTCGATGACGGCGCGTGTGTCGGCGACTCTCGCGAGGCGCGCATCCGTGGTCAGCAGCGGTGCCTCGAGGGTCTCCGCGAGCGAGAGGTAGGCCGCATCGTAGGCCGATGCGTTGTGGCGCAGCTCCCAGATCCGGTCGAGCAGCACGTCGTGCGGATAGCGGCTCAGATCGAGATCGCGGAAGTCATCGAGTGCTTCGCGCGCGCGCTGTTCGCCGATCTGCCCGCGCGTGACGTATCGGCGGAGTACCTGCGCCACTTCGAGGTCGATCAGGTGCGGCGCGTGCAGGGATTCCTCGCGCGGCGCGATCCGCTCGGCAACCGAGCGCCCCTTGTCGGTGATCAGCAGCAGCTCGAGCACCGCGGATGCGTCGAGCACGATCACCGGCGCTTGCGCTCCGCTCGGACCGCATCCGCAGGGCCGGGGCGCACGCGCGCAGGAGCTCGCTTCGAGAGCCGTCGCAACAGCTCGTCTCGAGTCGGCCGCTCGAGAGAGCGCCGCAGCTCCATCAGGAGGAATTCCGACACCGACATCCCCGCCAGGGCGGCGCGGGACTTCAACTCGCGATGGAGTTCGTCAGGGACGTCTCGGATCTGGACCATCGGCATGCGAAGCAGCATAGCGACATGTGAATTGAATGACTACATGCGGTTCGCATGCCCCCCCCCGGGCATGCTCGCTCCGAGTGATTGGCTCCCGATCGTCCGATCCGAACCGCGGGACGAGCCTGAGCTCGTCCGTGGCGCGGATTCCCGGCATTGCCTGGCATGCGGGGCAGCGCGCTAAACCACCGCCACGAACAGGAGCGCGCCCGCGGCGATGCCGATCCAGCGGTCGCGGCGCAGCTTCGCGCGCGTGAGCCCCCTGAAGCTCTCGACCGGGGAAGCTCCCGCGAGCGAGCGCCGGATCACGGGAAACTCGGTCAGGCTGGCGCTGAACCCGAACGCGAACGCGCCGCACGCGAGCCCGGCGCGCCCGGGCGAGTCGAGCGGCACCCACAGGAAGAGCAGCACTACGGCGGCCCAGTGCGCGAGGTTCCCGCCCACGCTCATGGCCTGGAACGCGCGCACGGGGCTCTTCTGCATATCGAGCACGAAGATCGGGAAGAGCTGCGTGATCTTCGTGGTCGGAGCGACACCCCCGCCCCAGCGCGCGCCGGCGAAGTGGCCCCATTCGTGCGCGAGCTGGTCGAGCACGAAGCCCACCGCGAAGCCGTCGAGCACCGAGAGCAGCGCGGCGGCTCCGAGTCCGGTGGCGGAGTGCCACGCGTCGGCCGCTGCCCAGAGCGAGAGCGCCGCGAGGGCGATCCCGCCGTCGCGCAGCGCGAGCCGGGTCACCGGCGTGACGTCGGCGTCGGTGCTTACGCCCGCCAGCTCTTCGGCATGCGCCGTGTGCGGGGCCGCCGCTTCCGCCATCTCGAAGCCTCCTCGGTTCAGTTCCTCGGCCCCGACTCGGTTGCCGGCTCGATTTCGATCGGTACGCCGCTGTAGAGGGCCATGCCGCCCAGCGGGTCGTAGTCGTCGGCGCAGGTCAGGAAGTTGACGTTCGCATCCTTGTGGCCGTGCGAGATGGAGGCCACACCTCTACGCATGGTCGGATCGACCACGGCGGTCAGGAAGATCTCGCCGGCCTTGTTGTAGACGCGCACCTTCTGACCGTCTTCGATCCCGCGCTCGGCCGCAGTCTCAGGATGGAGGATGACGTCCGCAGCGGCGCCCAGGAAGTCGAGCTGGCCGTTGAACTTCCTACGCTGCCGGCGCGAGCTGTAGACGAGCGAGCGAGGCTTCCCGAGGTTCGCCTCGTCCTGGGCGCGCATCTGCTCCCACTGGCCGACGATCTCGGGAACGGCGAGGCGCCAGCCGCCGAGCCGCTGGAAGTGGCGCTCGACCCAGTCGGCCGGAAATTCGAGCGGAAACTCCACGTAACGCTTCTCCACCAGCTCTTCGAAGCTGCAGCGCGCATTCCGCATCAGCTTCTTCAGCATGAACAGGTCGGCCTCGGGGTCGAGGTCGCTCGCCGGCACATACGACGGCACCCGCAGGCCTGCCCGCCTCATGAACTGCGAGATGATCCACCAGGCCGAACGGCGCTCGCCGAGCGGCTCGACTAGCGGCGGGCTGTACTGCAGCGAGACGTTCCAGTTGAGGAGGTCCCAGCGGGTGAATTCGTGGCGCTCGAGGCCGTACTTCGGAGGCAGGACGTGCGTCGAGAGCGCTGTGCTCTCGTTGTGCGCGATCTCGGTGTCGACGTTGAGCTCGAGCTTCTTCAGCGCGGCGATCAACGCGTTGGTGTCGGGGAACGAGCGGATGATGTGCCCCCCGAAGTTGAACAGGGCCCGGATGTTGCCGGCTTCGATCTCGGTCGGGAGCGCGGCGCAGGGCCACTCGCCGAGAATGCCCTTGGACTCCGGACGCGTCTTCGGACCGGGTGAGAAGGCGCTCTCCAGGATCGGAAGCTCGACCTTCTCGAACTGGTTGAGGAAGCCGGGATGCATCCACGCGCCGCCTCGAGCGTTCATCGAACCGGTCAGCACCATGATCGTCCAGGCGAAGAACTGGGTCATGTTGCAGCCGGCGGACATCGTGATGCCGGTGCCGGTCTCGATCGAGCAGCGGCCGCGGCGCCGGATGGCATCCAGCAGCGCCTGGCATTCTTGCTCGGTCACGCCCGCAATCGCCGCGGCCTTCGCGCGGGTGTAGCCCTCGAGCACCGCGCGCAGCCGCTCGAGCCCCTGCACGGGCTGTTTGGGTGTCAGCGGACCGTTGTCGATCAGCTCTTTCGTGATCCAGGCGAGGATCGCGTAGTCCTTGCCCGGAAAGGCGGCGATGTGGCCGGCGGAATAGTTCACGGTGTCCGTCCGCACCGGGTCGATCACCCAGATCTCGCCGCCGCGCTTGTTGATCTTCTTCAACCACATGCCCGGATTGAACATGCCAGTGTTGTGCGCGTGGCTGACCATCGGGTTGGTGCCGACGTAGATCATCAGCTCGACGCTGTCGTAATCGGTCTTGGGATTGATGGCGAAATTGCCTGCCATCGCTCCCGCGAGCATCGCCTTGGCGGTGCCGTCGTTGGTCAGCGGGCTGAACTTGGGCGGCGTCCCGAGCGCTCGGTGGAACGCCTCCATCATCGCGTAGCCCGAGGAGTCGATCCCGAGCCCGCTGCCGAAGTACATGCCGATCGAATCCGGGCCGTAGCTGTCGATGGTCCTGCGCAGCTTCGCGGCGACATCATCGAGCGCCTCGTCCCAGCTGACCGGGACGAGCTCCCCATGTTGGCGCATCAACGGCTGAGTGATGTTGTCGGGCCGATGCCGGACCTGGCCCATGGAGCGGCCCTTGGGGCACGTGTAGCCCTTGGTGATCGGGTGATCGAAGTCGCCCTTGACGCGGAGGATCCGGTCGCCCTGCACGTCGACGGCGACACCGCAGATCGTCGTGCAGACCCGGCAGTACGTCTTCTTCGTGACGACGGGCAAATCGGCTTCGACTGTTTGCGTCGCCATGGCGCCTTCTCCACGCTTCCGCCCGGTCGCTTCGGCTCGAGCGACCGGACGTTCCCGATCACATATACGGTAATCCGAACGAACGGGCTCTTGGTGCCCCGGCAGGACTCGAACCTGCGACGCACGGTTCAGGAAGCTCATCGGGGAGCCGTGTGGACGCGTCTCGTTGCACGAGAGGGCCCGGGAACGTGGCAAAGCATGGCAAAGTGGTCCTGGGTGGTCCTCGCGGAAGCCACGCCGGAAGCCACAACGACGCACGAGTGCCCGTCGACGCGACCCGATCACAGCTTCCGGTCGATCAGGCTCACTTGATCGCGACGCTCGTAACGAATCTCGATGGATCGCTCATGGCTCAGGACCGCGAGGCCGGGGTGAAGCGGACGCGAAGCGTGCGCGGTCCCGAAATGAAGGTCGAGGAGAGCCACTCCGGCTCGCCCGCCAGCTCGAGGCTCTCGAGCCTCGTCAGGATCTCGCGCAGCATCGCGTCGATCTCGACCCGCGCGAGCTGAGCGCCGAGGCAGAAGTGCGCGCCGGTCGCGCCGAAGGCGACATGATGATTCGGCGACCGCGCGACGTCGAGCCGGTCGGCGTCGGCGAAGACGGCGGCGTCGCGATTGGCAGAGCCGTAGTAGAGCACCACCTTCTCGCCCGCACGGATCTTCTGGCCTGCGATCTCCGCGTCCCGCGTTGCGGTGCGCCGCATGTACACCACGGGACTCGTGAAGCGCAGCAGCTCCTCGCGGGCGGACGGCAGCAGCGCGTCGAGTCCGGCGCGCAGCCGAGCCAGTTCGGCGGGGCGTTCGAGGAGCGCTAGCATGCCGCCGGCAACCAGGTTCCGCGTGGTGTCGCCGCCGGCATCGACGAGCAGCATGAAGAACAGATGGAACTCCATGTCCGTCAGGCGTCGGCCGTCGATCTCGGAGGCGAGCAGCCGGCTGGCGAGATCGTCGCCGGGCTTCCTGCGTTTCTCCGCCACGACTCCCGCGGAGTAGGTGAACATCTCCAGCCCCGCCGCGGCCTGCGCCCCCGCCGGCAGCGATTCGCGCGCCGAGTGAAGCGTTTCGGTCAGGCGGTAGAGGTTGCGGCCGTCCTCGAGCGGGATGCCAATCAGATCAGCGATCACGAACGAAGGCAGCTCGCCCGCCACGTCGGCGACCAGATCGCACGCGCCGCGCTCGACCACCTGGTCGACGATCTGTCGCGCCAGCTGTGCAATGCGCGGCTCCAGCGCGCGGGCGGCGCGCGGCGTGAAGGCGCTGCTCACCAGCCGGCGTAGCCGGGTCTGTGCCGGCGGGTCGCACATCAGCATCATCTTGTCCGGCATCCGCGGCAGATCCGGATCCGCGATCATGATCGAGGGCTCGTTCGAGAAGATCGCGTGATTCCGGCTGACGCTGCGGATGTCGTGGTAGCGGGTCACGGCCCAGAAGCCCGGGCCGTCCGGCTCGGCGTGGCGATGCACCGGATCGTTCTCGCGCAGCCAGAGGAACTGCGCGTGGGGCTGGCCGCCGTCGAAGCTGGCAGGGTCGAGGAGAGCGATGCGCATGCGCGGTTCGGGCCCGATGATACTTCGTCCCCTCCGGCCGGTTGGCGTTCGTGATCGACCTGGCCGACGGGCTAGAGAAACGACTTGTCGGGCGCCCGTAGCCCAATTTAGGATCGTCGCCCATCAACCGGGTCCCGTGTAGCCTGGCCGATTGGGGGAGCGATGTCGACGAAGATGCTCCTGGCTGCAGTGGCATGGCTCGGCTTCGCGGCGCAATCACAAGCCGTTCCCATCGAGATCACCCAGACCTTCAGCAGTGTCAGCTGGTACGACTATGATGTTGCGGGAGGCGTCGGCTACGGGCAGACGCCGATCGGTGACTGGGTGTTCTCGGGCTTCGTCGACTCGGACGCCACCGATCTCGCCCCGGAGGCGAACATCGGAGTCTTTCAGGCGGCGAGCATCACGCTGACGCAGGCCTCGCTGGGACTCGAGGAGATCGGCATCAGCAACATGTCGTACCTCTTCTTCACTCACGACCGGTTCGGCTTCAGCGAGGACGTCACCCTGGGTGCGCCCTGGACCCGAGTCATCTATGAACCGAATCATTTCCTCGGCGCGCAAACGCCGGGGCAGTACCTAGCGCTTGCCACCACCCCGGCGGTCACCAACCCGGAGGATGGTTTTGGCCCCCAGTGGGACGGATTCGCGCTGGCCGATGGACGCCGGCTGCACGGCTGGGGATTTGCAGCCAGCAGCGCGGTAGCGGTCGTGAGCGTTCCCGAGCCGGGATCGCTCGGCCCGCTGCTGGGCGCATTCGGCCTGATGGCCTGGCGCCAGCGCCACTGCAAGGCTCGCTAATACGCTTCATGCCGCCGAGCGCCGTTGCGCCGAACAGGAAGCGTGTGCTCCGGTGACCGATCCGGCCGAAGGGGATGCGCTCGATCACGCAACGACGGATCGCGACGATCGGCGCTTCTCGCGAAACTTCCTGGTGACCCCGGCAGGACTCGGCCCTGCGACGCACGGTAGGAAGCTAGTCGGAACGCTGCGCGGGCACAGGCAAGGTCGGCGTCCGTTCAGCTCGCCTCCTTCATCGTGACGGCAAGTCGGAACCCAGGGCGTCCAGCAGGGCCTCGAAGCTACGGTCGCGAAATGCCGACCGAGCGGTCGATTGCGACCTCGTTCAGGCCTTCGGCCACTTGCGCAAGCGGCTCGGGCGAAGCCCTGGCAAGCCCCCGGCCGAGTCGTTGCCGAACTTCACCCAGGATCGCTTCGGCAACCCACGCGCCTCGAGTCCCAGTGTCAACCGGAATCCTGCTCGCTGCGGCTGACTTGAGCGCCGGCGCGATGCCCGTGCCCGAGCGTGTGCACGATTCAAGCCCCCGCCAGGCGTCTGAACACGCTCTCCGGTGTGTCGGCGGCCTCGGCAGTCGGCAGCCCCGCGAGAGACCGGACGAGATCGCGGCAGATCGAGTCCGCGTCGCCGATGTCGCGCGAGCGCAGCGCAGCGGGCAGGATTCGCTGGACGACCACGCTCATCTAGCTCGCCGTCACCGAGCTCGCGTCGAGGCCGGCCTCCTTGAGCGCGATGCGCACGGTCCCGCGGGCCTCGAGCCGGGTCAGCGGGGTCCTGCGCTCGAGCGTCTCGGAGACGTGCGTGAACGAGCGCGCGTCGGACGCGGTCAGGCCTGCTGCGGGGCGCTCAGCCAGTTGAGGTACCACCGCGGCGGCATGAAGCAGAGCACGTTGCAGGCGCTGTTCACGAGCCCGAGCACGCCGACGGCCAGGGAGAACCCCGCGCTCTGGAGCGGATTTTGGCCGAGGAGAACGGTGATGCCGGCTGTGATCACGATCGCGAGGAAGCCCGACGACGCCAGCGACCACAGCAGGAAGCGATTCGAGACCGAGGCCTCGATGAGTCCCAGCCGCAGCCGGCGCCGCGAGCTCAGGTAGTACCGGAAGGACTCGAACGCCGTCCAGGCATAGCCGCCGAGCGCTGCTCCCACCGCGAGGGCCACCCAGACGAAGCTGCTCTGGATCCCCGCATCGATGCCGTGGAAGCCGATGTGGACGGCGACCGCTCCGATGGGCGCGGCCAGCATCCACACCCCCAGCCCGCAGAGCACGACCGCCCAGGGTTCATCGGGCCTGAACACGCGCCAGGTGAAGAAGTAGTTCATGGATACGCCCGTCATCATCACGGACGCGGCCAGGAAGAAGAGCGGGGCCACGCCCGGCAGCCCCCCTCGCTCGAGCCCGATGGCCAGGAGCGCCAGGGGATAGCCGATCACGGTCCCGAGCAGCGTCGTGAGGCTCAACGCGAGCTCGGGGAAGCGACGCGTGCGGCGCGCGATCGCCGCCAGGCGAAGCCCGACGACGAGGCTCACGATCGTGTGGAGCCCGAAGCCGAGGAGCGCGATCGACTGCATGCCCTGCCCCGCCTCCCGGCCTACTCGTCCGAACGTCGCCGAAACTGAACTGCGTCCCCCCGGGCGCGGCGCCCCGCGGCGACTCCTTCAGGCCACCGGCTCGAGCGCGATGCGTTGCCTCCCGCGCACGAGCACGGAATCGATCATCGCAAGCTGCCCGATCGGCGCGCGCACACGCGGCAGCTCGGGCACCAGCGCCGCGAGCGCCGTGCGCGCCTCCAAGCGGGCGAGCGAGGCGCCGAGGCAGAAGTGCCCACCGAGGCCGAAGCCCAGGTGCCCCTTCGTCTCGCGCGAGAGATCGAACTCGTCCGGGTTCTCGAAGTGGCGCTCGTCGCGGTTGGCCGAGCCGAGCAGCACGATCACGCGGCCCTCAGCCGGGATCGTGGTCCCCGCGATCTCGACGTCCCGTGTCGCGCGGCGCACGATGAACTGCACCGGTCCGTCCCAGCGGATCGTCTCCTCGACCAGATTCGGGACGAGCTCCGGCATGGCCAGCGCGCGCTCGAGCTGGTCGGGGTTGCGCAGGAGGGCCACGATCGCGTTCCCGATCAAATTTGTCGTGGTTTCGTTGCCGGCGATCAGGAGGATCAGGATGAGCTGCATGATCGCTTCGCGGCCGAGCGTGGCGCCGCGCGCCGGATCGACCAGCACGCTGATCAAGTCATCCGCTGGCGCGCGGCGGCGCTGCGCCACCACGCCGTCGATGTAGCGCGACAGCTCGGTGAAGGCATCGAGCATCGCCGGTCGCGCGCGCTTCTTGTCGCTCGACGAGACGCCGGAGACGATTGCGTTGCTCCAGCCCTTGAAGTCCGCGAGCCGTTCGGTCTCGACCCCGATCATCTCGGCGATCACCACCATCGGCACCGGGATCGCGAGATCCTCGACCACGTCGAAGCGCTCGCCTCGGCGCAGCTTCGCCATGCAGTCCTCGACCACCTCGCCGATCCGCGCGCTCCAGCCCTCGATCCGGCGCAGCGTGAATGCGCGATTCACGATTCCGCGCAGCTCCTCGTGGCGCGGCGGGTCGACTCCGATGATCGAGTCGGCCGCCCCGGTCACGAGCATCTTCCAGTCGACGCGGGCCCGCACCAGGAAGCGCGCAAAGGCGACGAGATCGCGCCACCCGATGTCGACCGCGATCTGGCGGAGCAGGACGTCGAAGGCGGTGGCCGAGGAGAAGATCTCGGGGTGCCTCAGCGCGAAGATCACGTCGTCGTAACGCGAGAGGGTGTAGGTGTTGGAGCCCGCTGCATGGTGCACCGGCGCCTCGTCGCGCAGCCGGCGATACGTGGGGTACGGGTCATCCCAGTTGCGGGGCGCCAGCGGATCGTAGTCGATGGCCGGCATCGGCCGCTTGCTCCTGTGCCGACCGCGATCGAAGCGCGGGCCTGGGGGTGGATCGGATGGAGTATCGGCGCGCGCGGGCCGCGAGATGAAACAGATCTGTGAACGCGAGGGATCTCGGCCCCCATCCATGCAGGGGAGCGCGCGCCGGATGTGCAGCAGTGCGGCGTAGCTAGCGCCCGAGCTGCCGGGTCGCGAGGGGCGGAGATCTCGACAGCCCGCAGATCGCAGGCCGGGTGGGCGGGCCGATGGACGAGGGCGTGGCCCCGGGAACGCTACGGCGTGACGCTCGACGGCGACGACGACGCGTGCCGGTAGTCATGCGGCAGCGGGCCGTCGCCGCGCCACACCTCCTGTGATGGACAAGAGCGACCGGCGACCCAAACGGTCACTTGCGACGAAGAGCCGGACACCAGCCTGTGGCAGCGATTCACCGCGGGCTTCATCGGCATGCTCCCGATCGAGGGGCAGCTATGAAACAGGCCCGCGAGCTCACGAAAGGAAGCCCGATCGCGTCGTGGCGATATCGATTTCGTGGTGCCCCCGGCAGGACTCGAACCTGCGACGCACGGTTTAGGAAACGGGTCGGAGGGCGCTGAGGATGCGCCTCGTTGCCCGGGAGCTCACGGAACGTGGCAAAGCCTGGCAAAGCGTGTCCTGGGTGGTCCCGCGCAGAAGCCACGCGAGAAGCCACACCTGCTATCTGCGTACAAATCAGGCACGCGGCTTCGAACCGGACGAGGGTCGCGAGCTCGGCTCGCTCGCTCTGGCGAAGCGCTTCGCATCGGCCCTCGCGGTCCATCGCGATCGAGCTCGGCCGCGGCCTCGATCCGCGCCACGGCTTCGACGAAGCCTTTAGCGAAAAGCGCACACTTCCGAGCCAGACGTGGTGCTCGATCGGCGAGTATGTGGCGCAGCGTCAGATCGACCGCGCCAAGCGACTTCTGGCCACCGGAGAAGGCATCAAATCGACGCTTACGCCAGCAGATTCGCATCGCAGTCGGGCTTTTCCAATGCGTTCCGGCGGGCCACGGGGCGCGAGCTTCGGGTACGTCACTAGCCCGAGGATCGGCAGCTCGAGGTGAGCGAGCTCAGAATTCCTCTGGCCCGCTGCGCTCAGCGCTTCGGAAGAGCATCAGCGCAAAGTCAGATGGCTTCGACGCGGAGCCGTGAAATGCGCAGCGTCTTGATTCGCCAAGCGCCGTCGGTCTTCACCCAAGTCTCGTGGTAATAGCCGAAGCCCGTCATCAGCGAATACGGCGCGCCGACTGGCAGATAGAGTCGATCTGTCATCGACCAGATCGCGTCGGCGCTGTTGTCGCCGGTGAGCGTCACCTCAGCGTTGTGGCTGTGGTGCACGCTGACGATCCCGGCCGACGATAGTGCCGATGACGTCCAGGACGCGCTGCCCCGCATCACGACGTTCATGGCTGGAAGGAAGTCACGCCCCGACGCCGGGTCTACACAGCAGCCGTTGTAGTCCAGAACACAATCGTCGGCGAGAACACCCTTTACCAACGCGGTATCAGCCGTGTCGACGCCGCGAAAATAACGTGCCTTCGCCTGTTTGATCTCCTCGATGGCGATCAAGCGCTCGATCTCGTTCATGACGATCGATCCTAGCCGATGACGGGATGGCATAATCGGTCGAAATTCCGATTTCGCGAATGTCCTGCCTGTGCATGACCGGAACCCAGACTGTGGGGTACGCAGCATGGAATTCCCCAGCACCGCCGAGCCCGACTACTTCACCAGCAAGTCACTGGTCGCTGATCCGTATCCGTACTTCGACCGGTTGAGACGAGAGAGTCCGGTACGGCGGGAGCCGCATCACGACGTGTTCATGGTCACGGGCTACGACGAAGCGGCGGCGATCCTGGCCGATCCCAGTGCATTCTCGTCGTGCAATGCGCTGAGCGGACCGTTCCCCGGGTTCCCGGTGCCGCTCGAGGGCGATGATGTCAGCGAGCTCGTCGAGGCCCATCGCGACCAGCTGCCCATGAGCCGTGAATTGACGGCCATGGACCCGCCCAGGCACTCGGCGTACCGGGCGCTCGTAGCGCGCTACTTCACTCCGAAACATATCGGCGCGACCGAGCCGTTCATGCGCAGACTCGCGGATCGTCTGATCGATGCGTTCATCGGCCGGGGCGAGTGTGAGCTCTTGATGGACTTCTCCAAGCCATTCTCGATGCTCAATATCTGCGCGCTGCTCGGCGTTCCCGAATGCGACCACCCGGCACTCGTCGACGAGCTGCTCGGCCCGGATCGCGTTCTCCTCGCCGGAAGCATGCGTGGCGCGATGCCCGCGGATCCCTTCGCGTTCCTGCACGAGCGGTTCCGGACGTACATCGAGGATCGTCGGACAGAACCTCGCGACGACGTGATGACCAGCCTGATCAGCAAGCCGTTCCCGGACGAGTCGAGGCCCGAGCTCATGGACGCGGTGCGGTTGGCCTCCCTTTTGTTCATCGCCGGGATCGACACCACCGCCGGCTCGCTCGCCAGCGCGTTCCAGCTGCTCGGCGAGCGCCCCGATCTCCAGCAGCTGCTGCGGGACGAACCCGAACGGATCCCGAACTTCCTCGACGAGATGCTGCGGATCGACAGCCCGCTCAAGGGCACGTTCCGGCTGGCGCGTGTCACCAAGACGATCGGGGGGGTGGAGATCCCGGCCGGCTCCACGATCATGCTCGTCATCGGCGCCGCGAACCGCGATCCGCGAAAGTTCGAGTGCCCGGACGAGTTTCGCGTCGACCGCAAGAACGCGCGTCAGCACCTCGCGTTCGGGAGCGGTGTCCACACGTGCGTGGGCGCGCCCCTCGCCCGGGCTGAGAGCCGCGTTGGCGTCGAGCGCGCGCTCGCGCGCCTGCGCGACATCAGGATCTCAGAACGGGTGCACGGCCCGGTAGGGGCGCGCACCTACAAGTACGTGCCGGGCTACCTCGCTCGCAGCTTGCGAAACCTCCATCTGGAGTTCACGCCCGCCAGCAAGTAGCGGAACCTCGCCGCGAAGCGGGAACGCCAAGGCGAGTCCTCGCTCGGCGTGGGTTTGGAATCGCAGCAGCGGAAGAAGCCACACGCGGCCAGACGTCAGAACATCAGCGCATGCCAAGCGCTCGATGTCGCATCAATCTCTGGTGCCCCCGGCAGGACTCGAACCTGCGACGCACGGTTTAGGAAACTGATGCCTATCCGACTGCCTCAGCTCGTGACCGGGGCTGTCACGCCGTAGGGTGACGCTGCCTTCTGCCACGCACGGTTTAGGAAACTTGTCGGGAAGCTCTGCGCACGCTTCTTGTTGCACGAGAGCTCACGGAAGGTGGCAAAGCCTGGCAAAGCGTGTCCTGGGTGGTCCTCGCAGAAGCCACGCGAGAAGCCACAGGCGAGGTCGGGACCCGTTCAGCTCGCCTCCTTCATCGTGACGGCGAGTCGGAAACCCAGAGCGTCCAGCAACGCCTCGAGGCTCCGGAGCTCCGGATTTCCCTTCTCGGAGAGCATCCGGTAGAGGTGCTCGCGGTTCAGGTCCGTCATTTCGGCGAGCTTTGCGACACCACCTCGCGCTCGGGCGACATCTCTGAGTGCCAGGAGAAAGACCTCCGGATCTTTGTCCTGAAGGCAGGCGTTCAGGTACGCCGCTGCCTCGGCCGGATCCTGGAGATCCTCGTCGAGCACTTCCTCGTAGCGCCGTGTCTTACGCATGGGATCGACTCCTGTATTCGCGCCAGTACTCGTGGGATCGCCGCACATCGCGATCCTGGGATGCTTTGTCTCCGCCACAGAGCAGGATCACCACGGCGTCATCCCCTCGACCGAAGTAGACGCGGTAGCCAGGCCCGAAGTGGATTCGAAGCTCCTGCACACCTTCTCCTACCGACCGGGCATCGCCGAAGTTGCCAAGCCTGATTCGAGCGATGCGTTGGCGGATGCGGCTGCGTGTTACCCCATCGCGAAGTCCTCGGAGCCACTCTGTGAACGCTCTTGGCCGTCCGAGCCTGCGTAGATTCGTACCTCCAGCTCGGTCGGCATTTCGCGACTGTAGCTTAAACCCTACTCGCGGGCGATCGCCGCGTGGCCGCACGACGCGCTGGTGCCCCCGGCAGGACTCGAACCTGCGACGCACGGTTTAGGAAACTACTCGGGTGGCCCTGAAGACGCGTCTCGTTGCACGAGAGCTCACGGAACGTGGCAAAGCCTGGCAAAGCGTGTCCTGGGTGGTCATGATCACCGCGCGGAAACGCGCCTTGCCTTCGTAGCGCGCTCACTCGGCTTGCCGCCGCTGCGACCGCTGAGGTTCCGTAGGGAATTGCCAGATCGG
>Ga0335082_10005417_pt1 | contig 13961 bp, 14 predicted proteins | sample Lox_Sample_41_FD_206718 | JGI IMG/M metagenome (GOLD analysis project Ga0335082, IMG submission 206718) | Soil microbial communities from Loxahatchee National Wildlife Refuge, Florida, United States - Lox_Sample_4.1 | ecosystem: Environmental > Terrestrial > Soil > Wetlands | place: USA...
GAGTGAGCGCGGGGCGGGGGTCGCGGGCGCGGTCGGGGTCGGGGTCGAGGTCGCCGTCGAGGTCGCGGTCGGGGTCGCCGTCCAGGTCGAGGTCGCGGTCGCCGTTCAGGTCGAGGTCGCGGTCGGGCTCGCGGTGAACGCCGAGCGCGCAGAGCGCCGGGAGCGGCCCTGCCCCGAGGAGCGGAGCGCATGCGAGGGCTTGCCGCCTCCACTTCGGCCCATGCGGTAAGGAGTCCGGCCAGGCAGCGAGCACCGCGCGAGTGCCGGCGGAGCCCCCTGCAGCGGTTCCGGGTGCTCGCAACGGTTCCGGCCATCGGAGACGATCCCCACGCACTGCGCGCAGCGACGAGGGACAGGGCCGTCCCGGCGCGAGCGGCGCTCGGACGAACAGGGGAGCGGCGCAGGGAGCGAGGTCGGGGTCGCGGTCGGGGTCGCGGTCGCGGTCGGGGTCGCGGTCGGGGTCGCGGTCGGGGTCGGGGTCGCGGTCGCGGTCGCGGTCGCGGTCGGGGTCGCGGTCGCGGTCGCGGTCGCGGTCGGGGTCGCGGTCACGGTCGGAAACGCCACCCGTCCCTTCACCCAGGGTACATCCCGACCGGCGACAGGTCCTCCGGCGGCAGCGCGGCGAGGATCTGGACCACCGTCCTGCCCGTGCACGGCACCACCAGGTCCGGGGCGAGGTCGGCGAGCGGCTCCAGCACGAACCGCCGCGACACCATGTGCGGGTGCGGCACCACCAGCCCCGGGCGCCGGATGACCTCGTCGCCGTAGAGGAGCAGGTCGAGGTCCAGCGTCCGCGCCGCCCAGCGCACCGGACCGCGCTTCCGGCCGGCCGCGTCCTCTACCTTCTGGCAGAGGGCGAGCAGCCCCGTGGCGGTGAGGTCGGTCTCGAGCTCCAGCACCGCGTTGAGGTAGCGCGGCTGCGGCGGCCCGAGCGGCGCGGCGTCCCAGACGCGGGAGGCGCGGAGCACTGCGACGCGGGAGGCGGCGCGCAGGCGACGCGCGCCGAGCGCGAGGTTCGCCCAGCGATCGCCCAGGTTCGAGCCGACGCCCAGGTACGCGCGCACCGCCCCGGTGTAACGCGGCGCGTCGCCTCGCGCCAGCGTGGCGCGGTCGCCTGCCCTCGCCGCACGCCCCCCGAAAGGAAGGTTTCACACCACCGGGTTCCGGAGCACGCCCACGCCGGAGACCTCGACCTCGACCCAGTCTCCGCGCCGGATCGGGCCCACGCCCTCCGGCGTCCCGGTCGCCACCACGTCGCCCGGGAGCAGCGTCATCACGTTCGAGATGAACGCCAGGAGCGCGAACGCGTCGAAGGCCATGTCGCGGGTGCAGCCGCGCTGCCGCTCGGCGCCGTTCACCCGGCAGACCACCGTGGCGTCGAGCGGATCGACGTGCGTCTCGATCACCGGGCCGATGGGGCAGAAGGTGTCGAACCCCTTGGCGCGGGTGAACTGCTTCTCCTCGCGCTGGATGTCCCGGGCCGTCACGTCGTTCAGGCAGGTGTAGCCGAACACCGCGAGGCGCGCCTCGGCCGGCGTGGCCCGCGTCAGGGTCCGCGCCAGCACCACGCCCAGCTCGGCCTCGTGGTGGACCTCCCTCGAGACCTCCGGGCAGCGGATCGCCTCCTGCGGTCCGATCACCGACGTGGACGGCTTGATGAAGAAGAGGGGGACCGCGGGGACGTCGTTCCCCAGCTCCTTGGCGTGGGCCCGGTAGTTCCGGCCGACGCAGACGACCTTGGAGGGCTGGGCCGGAGCGAGCAGCGTCACCTCCGCGAGCGCGAGGGCGGGCCCCTCGGCCAGCCCGCCGGCCCACGGCGCGGCGGTGAGCGCGCGGACGGCGTCTCCCTCCACCAGGCCGTAGCGCTCGTGCCCCTGGTGGCGGAACCGGCAGGTCCTCATGGCGCGCGCCTCAGGCCGAGCACGTCGGCCATGTCGTGGAGCCCCGGAGCACGGCCCGCGATCCACCGCGCCGCGCGCACCGCGCCGCGGGCGAACTGCTCGCGCGAGGTGGCGCGGTGCGTGAGCTCGAGCCGCTCCCCCTGGCCGCAGAAGAAGACGGTGTGCTCGCCGACGACGTCGCCGCCGCGGAGCGTCTGCACGCCGATCTGCCGGGGCGGGCGCTCGCCGATCATCCCGGCGCGCTGGTACGCGAGGTCCTTCGCCGGGTCTCGACCCAGCGCCTCGGCCGCGACCTCGGCGAGCCGGACCGCCGTGCCGCTCGGCGCGTCCTTCTTCTTGCCGTGGTGGAGCTCGACGATCTCCACGTCGTACGCGTCGCCCAGCACCCGGGAGGCCTGGCGCACCAGCTCGAAGAGCACGTTCACGCCGACGCTCATGTTGGGGGAGAGGACGACCGGGATCCGCCGCGCCGCCGCCACCACCCGCGCGCGCGTCTCCGCCGTGAACCCGGTCGAGCCGATCACCAGCGCGACGCCCTTCTCGGCGCAGATCTCCGCGTGGCGCGCCGACGACTCGTGGCTGGTGAAGTCGATGGCGACGCTCGCGCCGGCGAGCGCCCTGGCCAGGTCGTCGGAGATGGCGACCCCGAGCGCGCCCAGTCCCGCGGCGGCGCCCGCGTCCTGCCCGGCGGCGAGGCCGGGGCGCTCCACCGCCCCGGTGAGCTTCATGTCCGGCTCGGCCTTCACGAGCCGGAGGATCTGCGTCCCCATCCGCCCCGCGGCGCCGGTGACCACCACGTTGATCATAGGCCCTGCGCTAGCTGGAGAGCTTCAACCCGAACCGGACCATCGCCTCGCGCACCTTGGCGAGGCTCGCCTCGGAGACCGGCGCGAGCGGCAAGCGCAGCTCGCCGCTGGCCTTCCCCAGGAGCGCCACCGCCGCCTTCACCGGCCCCGGGCTGGTCTCGACGAACATCATCCGGTTCAGCTCCGCCATCGCCACCTGCCGCTGGAGCGCGCCGCCGAGGTCGCCCTTGCGGCAGGCCACCACCAGGTCCTTCATGGCGCGCGGGATGACGTTCGCCACGACCGAGATGACCCCGTGCCCGCCGCAGGCGATGTACGGCAGCACGGTGAAGTCGTCGCCGGAGAGGTAGGCGATGGCGTCCCGCCCCACCTTCTCGACGAGCTGGACCTGGCGGTCCATGTTCGCGGTCGCCTCCTTGATGCCGACGATGGCGCCCGCCTTGGCGAGGCGAGCCACCGTCTCCGGGAGCATGTCCACCGCGGTGCGCCCCGGCACGTTGTAGGCCACCACCGGGAAGCGCGTCGCCTCCCAGATCGCGAGGTAGTGCCGGTAGAGCCCCTCCGGCGTGGGCTTGTTGTAGTAGGGCGTCACCACCAGCGCGGCGTCGGCGCGGAGCTCCTTCGCGGCCTTCACCGACTCGATCGCCTCGTGCGTCGCGTTCGATCCGGCGCCGGCGATGATCACGGCGCGGCCGCGCGCCTGCTCGATGGTGGTCTTCACCACCGCGTACCGCTCGGCGGCGGTGAGGGTGGCGCCCTCGCCCGTGGTGCCGCAGGGGATGATGCCGTCCGTTCCCTCGGCGATCTGCCACTCGACGAGCTCCCGGAGCGCCTTGTGATCCACCGCCCCGTTCGCGAACGGGGTGACGATGGCCACCATCGAGCCTTCGAGCCGCGGCATGGGGACTCCCGTGTCAGGAAAGGTGGTGCTCCGAGGTTAACCGATCTCGAGGCGCGGGGCGACCCGCGCCCTGCGGGCCTTCCGGCGCCCGCCCGCGCGGGCCGAGGGCGGGCGGGCGATCCGCTCCCGGCGCGGACGCGCCTCCTCGCCGCGCACCAGATCCGGGTACCTCTCCCGCCGCCGGGCCAGGAGCGCGTCGCCCCCGTCGACCAGGACCTCCGCCGCGCGCGGCCGTGCGTTGTAGTTGGAGGACATCGCGAAGCCGTAGGCACCGGCGGAGCGGACGCAGAGGAGGTCTCCGGGCCGGGCCTCGGGCATCCGCCGCGACCGCGCCAGGAAGTCGGACGACTCGCAGATGGGCCCCACCACGTCGCAGACGATCTCCCGCTCGCCCGGCCGCGGCGGCCCCACGCGCTCGATGGAGTGGTAAGCGCCGTAGTAGCTGGGCCGGACGAGGTCGTTCATGGCGGCGTCCACCACCACGAAGGTCTTGCGGCCGTGCCGCTTCACGTGGAGGACGCGCGTCAGCAGCACGCCGGCGTTCCCGACCAGGACCCGCCCCGGCTCGAGGTAGACCTCGCCGCGGAAGGCGCGCAGGGCGCGGGCCACGGCCGCGCCGTAGGCGTCCGGGTGGGGCGGCTCCTCGTCGCGGTAGGTGATCCCCAGGCCGCCGCCCACGTCGATGTGCTCGATCCGGATCGCCTGCCGCTCCAGCTCCCGGACCAGGGCGCGGACCCGCGCGATGGCGTCGAGGAACGGCTTCACGCTCGTGATCTGCGAGCCGATGTGGCAGGCGACGCCCTTCACCGCCAGGGCGCGGTCGGCGGCGGCGATGGGGTAGAGCCGCCGGGCCTCCTCCACCGACACCCCGAACTTGTTCTGGCGGAGCCCGGTGGAGATGTACGGGTGCGTGCGCGCGTCCACGTCCGGGTTCACGCGCAGCGCGATGGGGGCGCGGGCGCCCATCTTCCGCGCCACCACCGAGACGCGGGCGAGCTCCGACGCGCTCTCGACGTTGAGCACCCGGACCCCGACCTCGAGCGCGAAGGCGATCTCGTCGTCGCGCTTCCCCACCCCGGAGAAGACCACCTGGTGCGGGTCGCCGCCCGCGCGGATGACGCGGTACAGCTCGCCCCCGGAGACGATGTCGAACCCCGACCCCAGCCGCGCGAACAGGTTCAGCACCGCCAGGTTGGAGTTGGCCTTCACCGCGTAGCAGACCACGTGCCGCAGGCCGCGGAGCGACCGGTGGAGCACCTTCCAGTGGCGGGTGAGCGTCGCCGTCGAGTAGACGTAGACCGGCGTGCCGAACCGCCCGGCCAGCGCGTCCAGCGGGACCTCCTCGGCGTGGAGCACGCCCCCGCGACGCCGGAAGTGGTTCATCGGCAGGTCTCCTGGCCGCCGCCCTCCTCGCAGGGGACGGGAGGCGGCGGCTCGGCAGTCGCCGGCGCGGCGCCGGCCGGCGCCGGTCCGCCGGCGGCGTGGTCGGGGGCGAAGACGCCGAGGTCCGGCGGCGGCGCGTGCTCCGGCGCGCCCGGCGGCCGGGGCGGCGCCTTCACGCCGCAGGCGAGGAGGAGGAGGACTGCCCCGAGCGCCTTCACCGCTTCACCCCGAGGGCCTTCTCCCATCGCGCCAGCTCGCGCGCCACCTGCCTCGGCCCCGGCGCGCCGGGAAGCTCGCGGCGCGAGAGGCTGCGGCGCGCGTCGAAGCAGCGGAGCACGTCGCGCTCGAAGGCCGGGTGAATCGCCTTCCACTCGGCCGCGGTGAGCCTCGCCAGCGGGCGCCCGGCGGCGCCTGCGAGCCGCGCCGCCTTCCCCACCGCCTCGTGCGCCTCGCGGAACGGGACGCCCTTCTCCACCAGGTACTCGGCCGCGTCGGTGGCGAGCGCCTCGCCCGACCCGAGCGCCGCCTCCATCGCCGCGGCGTGGAAGGTCGCCGTCTCGACGGCGCCGGCCACGGCGTCGGCGGTGAGCTCCAGGGCCTCGGGCCCGCCGAGGAGCGGCCGCTTGTCCTCCTGCAGATCCCGGTTGTACGAGAGCGGCAGGCCCTTCACCACCGCCATGAGCGCGACCAGGTCGCCGATCGCCCGCCCGGCGCGGCCGCGCGCCAGCTCGCCCACGTCCGGGTTCTTCTTCTGCGGCATGAGCGAGGACCCGGTGGCGAACGCGTCGGCGAGGGACATGAACCCGAACTCCCGGGTGGTCCACAGGACGATCTCCTCGCCCACCCGGGAGAGGTGGAGCGCGGCGACGGCGCAGGCGAAGAGGAGCTCGAGGGCGCTGTCGCGATCCGACACCGCGTCGAGCGAGTTGCGGGTGACGCCGCGGAGCCCCAGGGCGCGGGCGGTCGCCTCGCGATCGAGCGGCAGGGTGGTGCCGGCCAGCGCGCCCGAGCCGAGCGGCGAGATCGCGGCGCGCCGCCGGACCTCCCCGAGGCGCTCGCGGTCGCGGCCGAAGGCCTCGACGTGCGCGAGCAGGTGGTGCGCCAGCGTCACCGGCTGCGCGACCTGGAGATGGGTGTAGCCGGGGAGGAGGGTCCGCTCGTGCCGGCGCGCCTGCGTCACGAGGGCGCGCTGCAGCCGGGCCAGCGCTGCGTCGCACCGGGCGCACGCCTCGACGACGAAGAGCCGCTCGTCCAGCGCCACCTGGTCGTTGCGGCTCCGCCCGGCGTGCAGGTAGCCGGCGTCCTTGCCGACGATCTCGCCCAGCCGGCGCTCGACGTGGGTGTGCACGTCCTCCAGCGCCGGATCGAAGCGGATCCTGCCGGCGCGGAACTCCTCCAGGACCTGGTCGAGGCCGGCGACGATCCGCCGCGCGGCCGCCTTCGGCACGATGCCCTGCGCCGCGAGCATCCTCACGTGCGCCTGGCTGCCGCGGATGTCCTGCCGGTGGAGCGCGCCGTCGTCCTGGATCGAGACGGAGAGGGCCACCAGCCGGGGATCGGCCTCCCCGGCCAGCGCCGCCCGGGAGACGGGTTTCGCCTTGGTCTTCTCGCGCATGCGGGGTCGGGGACGCTAGCACACCCCCGCGCACGCCGGAATGCCGGCGTGCGGGGCGGCCCGTCCCCGCTCCCGGCTCAGAACTTGATGGCGAGGCCGGCGCGGAGCGCGTTCGCCCGCGAGAGGTTGCTCTTGGCGTTCGAGTTGAACGCGGAGAGTGGCTGGAAGAGGCCGTAGTCCAGCCAGCCGGTGAAGCCGTCACCGGAACCGTAGGTGAGCATCCCGTCGATCTCGAAGCCCAGCGGCTTGTAGGGGTGGCCGGTCTCGGCGCTGGGCGTGGAGGAGGCGTAGATCGCCTGCGAGTAGACGATCGCCGCCTGGAAGTTCAGGCCCGGGAGGATGTCCCAGCGAAGGTGCGGGCGGAAGTACCAGGCGTCGGTCACGTTGCCCATGATCTCGCGCCAGAACACCAGGTCGACGCGGTAGGCCGGGTTGAAGCGGAAGTTGTTGATGGTCCGGTCGCCGTTCTTGCCCCACTGCGCCCCCTCGATGTCGCCGGGCTGGACGAGCGCGCCCGGGTTCCGGTCGGGGACGTTCCCGAAACCGGGGGCGGCGTCGCCGCTGGCCAGGCCCAGGTCTGCGCCGAACGAGAACTTGTTGGGGAGCGCGTCGTAGTCGGTCTGGAGCGCGCCGCCGTACTGCCGCAGCAGCAGCTTGGGGAGGCTCTTGACGTTCGGATCGAGGCTGGGGTTCGCGACGTTGCCGTAGATCCCCGCGAACTCGGCCTCGACGCGCAGGCGGGGCGCGCGCCAGCGGAACCAGAGGTCGAGGACGTGGGCGTAGGCGTCCCGCTTGATCCACTGGGTCGCGTCGGTCGGATTGGAAGTGCCGCCGGCGCCGCTGGCCAGCGTCGGGTCGTACCAGGGCGGGAAGAGCCAGCGCGCGGTGCGGTAGGTGTAGTAGGCGCCGAAGTTGACCGACGTCTCGCCGCGCTCCAGCTTGCGGCGCAGCTCGTCCTCCGTGTCCAGGCGGACCACCTTGATCGCGTACCCTCGCGCGTCGTCGCTCTGCTCGGCATCGAACGGCTGCCCCGCGCCGGCGCCCTGCTGCGGGTTGCTGTTCAGCACGCCCTCGGCGTCGAAGTCGAGCATGGGCACGAACACCACGTTGCCGATGGGCGTCGGCACTGGCGCGACCGCGAACTGGAGCCGGTCCACGGTGTCCCCGAAGTCGTCGTCGATCCCGCCGCCGGCGTTCGCGAGGATGCCGAGGCCCCACGCGTTCGGCATCCGGCCGAAGCTGAGCAGGCCGACCGGCGTCTGCACCTCGCCCCAGACGCGCTTCGGCAGGATGGGCGCGCGGTCCGCGGTCGGGTCGTTGGTGTAGAGCACCCGCGTCGACTGCCAGAACGGCACCGGATACGGGCTGCCCGACGACAGGTAGCCCTTGCTCGCCGACGAGCCCAGCGCGTAGTTGTCGAGGATGTCGAACTGCGAGCGGATGCGGACCTGCTCGGAGATGTTGAGCGTCGGCTCGATCCGGAACCGCATGTTGGCGGTGGCGAGCGTGTGGCCGCCCAGGGCCGGGAGCGGGAAGACGTAGAAGCCGGAGGGATCGGCCGGGCGGCCCAGGTCCAGCTCGTAGAACAGCTCCGGCCGGACGCGCAGGTAGCCGTGCACCTCGAAGAACTCGAGCTTGGGCCCCTCGCTGACCGTGCCCATGAACTCGGCCGCCGACTGCGCTCCCTGGAGCTCGGCGCGGACCTCGTTGCGGATGTCCTCCTTCGCCTTGTCGATCGCCGCCTGGATCGCCGCCTTGGTCTTGGCGTCGAGCTCGGGCTGGGGCGGCGCGGCGGGGGTGGGGGCGGGCGCGGGGGCCGCCGGGGTGGCCGGCTTGGCGTCCTGGGAGAGCGCGGGGAGGGGCGCGAGGAGGAGCGCCGCGAGCGCGGCGACGAGCAGGCGGAGCATGCGTCGGTCCCTTTGCAGAGGAGCGGATCGGCCCCCTAAAGACCACGCGTCCCCCGGGCGGTCAAGGACGGACCCGTGCGCCTCGCGGGAGGCGCGCCGCCGTCTTGCTCGCCGGGTTCGGGCCGCCCAGCTAGTGCGAACCGCCCTGCTTCAGCTCCACCAGCACGCCGCGGCTTCCCCTGGGATGGACGAACGCGACCCTCGACCCGCCCGCGCCCGGGCGCGGCTTCTCGTCCAGCAGCGGGGCGCCCTGCGCGCGGAGCGAGGCCATCGCCTTCTCGATGTCCGGCACCGAAAGACACACGTGGTGAAGCCCCTCGCCCTTCTCCTGGATGCGCCTGGCGAGGCCCGACGCTGGATCGGTCGGGCAGACCAGCTCGATGCGTCCCAGGCCGGTCCCGAAGATGGCGACGCGAACCTTCTCGGTCGGCACCTCCTCGATCTCGTGGAGCGGGAGACCGTAGACGTCGCGGTAGAGCTTCACCGCGGCGTCGAGGTCGGAGACGAGGATGGCGATGTGGTCGAGTCCGGTCATGCGGTCTCCCTTCGCTACGGCTTCACGTCCACGCCCACCACCCGGAGCGCGCCGAGCAGGCCGACGGTGTCCACCTGCGCGCCCGTCCCCAGCGCGACGTGCGTCGCGTCCGCGACGGGTTGGCCGAAGGTGGGATCGAGCGGGATCCACTCCCCCGCGCTCTTCACCTCGACCCAGGCGTGCCAGTAGAGCGCCGGCACGCCGTCGTCGTAGCGGGCGTAGACGAGGCCGTGGACGCCGCGGGCGGGGATTCCCAGGGCGCGCGCGAGCGCCAGCAGCAGCACCGAGTGCTCGGTGCAGTCGCCCTTGCCGGTCCGGAGCACGTCGCTGGCGCGATCCTGGCTCGCCCCGTAGGCCTTCTCGAGCCGCCGGTAGACGTGCTCCGAGAGCTTGAGCGCCGCCGCGTAGGTACCGGGCACGTCCCCCGCCACCTCCTTGGCGAGCGCGCGGATCTCCGGGTCGTCCGAGTCGATCTGCGGCGTGGGCTCGAGGTCCTCCGGGCTCGCCTGGACCCGCGACCGCGGCGTGTCCCGCCCCGGGTCTGCCGCGGCGGGCACCCGCGCGCGGACCGTCACCACCGTCACGGCGCCGCCGCCGGCCGCGAAGCTCTGCCGCCCGTCGCCCTTCTGGAAGGTCCGTGGCAGCCCCTCCACCCGGTAGACGATGGTCAGCGGCACCGCGTGCGAGAGCTCGCGCGGGACCGGCACGCGCGAGAGCGCGAACAGGTCCACCTTGTCGAGGCGCTTCGCCGTGGCCTCGCCCTCGGGCTTCGCGACGATCGCGTCGCCGAGCTTGATCTCGACCACCCGCCCGTCGTCCGCGAGCTTGTACTCGGTCGCGAGCCGGTCGCCCACCTCCGACTCCTGGACCACCGACACCTCGGTCTCGACCCCCGCCCCGGCGATCTTCTCGCGCCGCAGGAACACGTCCTCGACGGTGCGGATGCGGAGCTTGTCGAGGTCGAGCTGCGGGCCGCGGATGGTGGTCCGTCGGGCCGCGGCGAGCCGCACCCCGTCCGCCTGGTCGGCCGTCTCCGGATCGGCGGGCAGGTCCTTCACCTGCTCGGTCCCGTCCTGCGACAGCACCGCGCGGCACCCGGAGGGCTGGCAAGAGCCGTCGAGCGACCGGGACCCGCCGTCGCCGGACCACTCGGCGTGGAATGTGAGGAGGCGCCCGCCCGCCTTCGCCTCGTAGACGCGCTCCTCCCTCTGGACGCGCTGCACGCTCTTGCCGCCCACGGTCGCCGAGAGGGCCGTGTCGCTCCGCGCCACGAGCACGTCGCGGCCCCCGCGCCGCTCCCGCGTCACCTGGACCTTCGTCCAGCCTGCCTTCTTGCCCACCAGGTACAGGCCGAACCACTCCGGCTCCGCGGGGCGAGGCACCGTCAGGACGTCCAGGGGCGGCTTCTCGGAGGACAGCCTCGAGGAGGCGAGGGCGCCCTGCGGCGGCCGCATGCGGGGCGTGGCGGGGATGGCCTCGGGACAGCCGGCCAGGGCCGCGGCGACGACGAGGAGGATGGGCTTCTTCATGCCGTTGGGTACGTAACGCGCGTTTGTACCAAAAAACTCGCGTCGCGCGGTGGGAGTGCGACGATCGCGCGCCATGGGCGCGATCTGGACCCTGCTCCTGGCCATCGCGGTCGTCGCGGCGGCCGTGAACGGGAGGATGGCCGACCTCACCGCCGCCGCGTTCGACGCCGCCGGCAAGGCGGTGGTGCTCTCGATCGGCCTCACCGGCGTGCTGGCGCTCTGGCTCGGGCTCATGCGGGTCGCGGAGGAGGCCGGGCTGGTCCGCCTGCTCGCGCGCCTGGCGCGGCCCGCCATGCGGCGGCTCTTCCCCTCCGTGCCGCCCGACCACCCCGCGATGGGCGCGATGCTCATGAACTTCTCGGCCAACCTGTTCGGGCTCGGGAACGCCGCCACCCCGTTCGGCATCCGCGCCATGCAGGAGCTCGACGCGCTCAACCCGCACAAGGGCACGGCCACGGACGCGCAGGCCCTCTTCTGCGCGCTGAACACGGCCTCGGTCCAGCTCGTGCCGGCCACCGTCATCGGCCTGCGCGCCGCGGCCGGATCGCGGGCGCCGGCGGAGATCCTGGGCGCGTGCGTCCTGGCGAGCGCGTGCGGCGTCGCCGTGGCGATCGCCGCGGCGAAGCTGCTCGGCCGGCTCTTTCCGCCGCCTGCGCCGGCTGCGCCCGCCGGCGGGGAGGGGTGACGTGTTCCGGGCCGTCGTCGAGGCGCTCTCCACCTGGCTCGTTCCGATCCTCCTCGCCGGCATTCCGCTGTTCGCGCTGGCGCGCGGCGTGAAGGTGTATCCGGCCTTCGTCGACGGGGCGAAGCAGGGGTTCGAGACCGCGGTCCGCATCATCCCGCCGCTGGTCGCCATCTTCGTCGCGCTCGCCATGCTCCGCGCCTCCGGGGCGATGGACGCGGCGACCCGGGCGCTGGCGCCGGTCACCGGCCGGATCGGCATCCCGGCCCCGGTCCTGCCGCTGGTGTTCGTGAGGCCGCTCTCGGGCGGCGGCGCGCTCGGGGTGGTGGGCGACGTGCTCGCGTCCTCCGGGCCGGACTCCTACGCCGGACGCCTCGCGTCGGTGATGGCGGGGTCGACCGAGACCACCTTCTACGTGCTCGCCGTCTACTTCGGCGCGGTGGGCATCACCCGCTACCGCCAGGCCCTCCCGGCGGCGCTGCTGGCCGATCTGGCCGGGTTCGCCTCGGCCGTGGTCATGGTCCGGTTCCTCCTCGGCGGGCCATGAGCCCGCCGGCGGGCGTCCCCCGGATCGTCCCGTCGCAGAACGACTGGTGAACGGGTCTGCGCCGACCCCGATCCTCCCTTCGCCGGTCTGGCGTCCACCCGCGCGACCCCGTACCATGCGTGCGTCATGGGGGAGAGGGGACAGGGCCCCGGGCCTGGTCACGGCGCCGCCTGCGTGCAGCGCGGCCGCGTGCTCGTCGTGGACGACGAGCCCCACGTTCGCAGCACCATCCAGCGCCTCCTCGGCCGCGAGCACGACGTCGCGGTCGCCGCCGACGGCCGCGAGGCGCTCGGGATGCTCGACGCGGGCGAGCGCTACCACGTCATCCTCTGCGATCTCGTCATGCCGCACGTCTCGGGCGTGCAGCTCTACGCCGCGCTCCGGCAGCGTGGCCAGCCCTGCGCCGACCGGATCGTGTTCATGACCGGCGGCGCGTTCACCGACGAGGCGCGCCGGTTCCTGGCCGAGGTGGCCTGCCCGCGCATCGAGAAGCCCTTCGACATCCACGCGCTCCGCGCCCTGGTCCGGGAGCTGGTGGACCGCGCCGCGGCGGGTCCCTAGCGCGCCGGCGTCCCGGCCGGCGCCGGCTCCCGCGGTGTCCAGCGCGTCGCGCCGCGCGCCAGCTCCTTCCCCTCCTCCTCCGAGACGATCGCGTGCGCGAACCCGCCCTCGCCCGCGGAGGCGAGGCGCGAGAGCACGGCGCTCCCGTAGCTGCACTCGGCCAGGAACTGCACCTCGACCGCCTCGACCCGGCATGTCCTCCACGTCTCGCGTGGCACCGCCTCGAGCGCCCAGGCGAGGTAGCTCGTATTGGTGACGTGCAGGTTCCCGTCGATGTCCTCGTACCGCACGTGGAAGCGCTTCTGGAGCTCCCACCGCTCCAGGGCGGGCAGCTTCCCGTCGGCGAACTTCGCGACGGAAGGGGCGCGCGCGCGCGGGAGGCGCGGGTCGAGGAGCCGATCCGGCCGGACCGGCCTCCGGGTGGCGAGGTTCAGGACGAACCAGCCCGTCGAGGCGCGTGCCACCACCTCGCCGGCGCGCCGCACCTCGAACTCCCGCGTGGCGGAGAGCCGGTCGATGCCGGAGGGCCAGGTCGCGATCTCCACGAGGTCGCCGAGGCGGATGGGGGACGGCATCTCGATCCGCTGCCGCGCCAGGACCCAGGTCAGGCCGCGCGCCATGAGCGCGTCGAGGCCGACCCCCAGCGCGGTGGCGTGGGCGCCGGCGATCTCCTGGAGGAAGCCGGCGAGGGCCGGCGGCGTGAGCGACCCGAAGGCGTCCACCTCGTAGGTGTGGACCGTGAACGTCTCCCGCCGTGGCTCCATGCTCGCGTCCCGTGTCGCCGCTCAGAGCGTCGCGCCGAAGCGGACGGTGGCGAGGATCCGGTCGAGCGCCTCGACGTCCGCGTCGGCGAACCCCATCTTCGTCACGTGCACGTTCACGCAGAAGCCGTCGCGCGCCACCCATGCGTGTGCGTTCGCCTGCCGCGCCTCCCGCTCGCTCTCGGGCGGCGTGACGTAGCGGGCCCGGGCGACCTCGCCGCGCTCCTCGAGGGTGAGGCCGGTGAGCCCGGCGATCCCCTGGATGCGCAGGAGGTCGCGCGCCCGGCAGGCGCGCGCGTCCGCGGCGCCCTCGCCTTGCCGGACCATCACCGAGGCGATCACGCCCGCCTCGTTCCGGGCGAGCACGATGACGCCGGAACCGGACGGCAGCGTGCGCGGCCGCGCCACCTCGAACCCGGGCAAGTCCACCAGCAGCGCCCAGCCGCGGCCCGGGGGGCCCACCTGGAGCGGCACGGTCTCGATCGCCGCATCGCCCTCGAAGGCCTGCGGGGGGATCGCCTCGTCGGACCCGCGGACGTCGCGCGCGTGCTCGAGGGCGGCCAGAACCGCGGCGCGGTGCGGCCCGGGCGCGTCGTCGAGGAGCGTGAACGCGACGACCAGGCGACCGGTCGCCAGCGCACCCTGCATCACGTTCAGGAACTCGTCCTCCGGGACGGGCTTCCCGACGAGCTTCCTGTCCGTGGCGTGGAACCACCAGCCTTGCACGCCGTCGCCGTTCAGCGCCTCGAGGACGAGGTCCCGCTCGGCGGCGCCCTCGAGCGCCTGCAGGCGGGCCCGCTCCGCGATGCGACGCGCCGCGTCCGGGTCGGCCC
>Ga0335082_10005418_pt1 | contig 13958 bp, 17 predicted proteins | sample Lox_Sample_41_FD_206718 | JGI IMG/M metagenome (GOLD analysis project Ga0335082, IMG submission 206718) | Soil microbial communities from Loxahatchee National Wildlife Refuge, Florida, United States - Lox_Sample_4.1 | ecosystem: Environmental > Terrestrial > Soil > Wetlands | place: USA...
GACGACTGGCTGACCCGCGGCGGCTGGTAAGCCTCAGGGGCGGGCCGGCGGCGTCGCCGGCGTCGCCGCTGCGGCCGCGGCTTGGGCGGGGGAGTAGATCTCCAGGTCGTTGCCTTCCGGATCGGAGAAGAAATAGGCCCCGGCCGCCACCTTGCCGGTGTGCAAACCCACACGCACCGCGAGCTGCGTCCCCGCGAGGGTGGCGTTCAGCGTCTCCATCGTGTCGACGATCGCGAGGCCGGCGCGGATCGTGCGCCCGGGGTCGTCTTCGCGCGCCGTCGGCCAGCCGAAGTGGATAAGCAGCCCATCGCCGAGATTCTTGGCGACGTGGCCGCCGAACTTTTCGACGGTCTCGGTTGCGGCCCGTTGGTAACGCGAAATGAGGTCGCGCCACTCCTCCGCGTCGAGTTGCTGCGACAGCGGCGTCGAGCCTTCGACCGGCGCATCACGACGAGGCCTGTGCGCGTTGCGAGCCGTAGTCATCCGCGTCCTTGGACCCATGGAGCCGACGGGCTGGCCACACTGGGAGCGCGGACAGCACCGCTGACCTCCTACCTTGGCCAACTGCTTCATGATCACCGTGCTGAACGCCGCGAGAATGTACCTGTAGGAATTTTCGGGAGGGGCAACCCCGGATGGAATATTGGCGAGGCACAGGATCTTACCCAAATCGATGCGGCGATATCCGCGCCAGCGTGCGGGACTTCCACCGCTCGTAGAGCACCGGATAGACGATCAGTTCCATGAGGAACGAGGTCGCTAGACCACCCACCATCGGCGCAGCAATCCGCTTCATCACCTCCGCGCCGGCGCCCGTGGACCACAGGATCGGTACGAGGCCCAAGAACATCGTGGCTACCGTCATGAACTTGGGCCGGATACGGCGCACCGCGCCCGCGAGCACCGCCTGGCGCAAATCCGCATACGTCTGCATCCGGCCCTCCGCTACGCGCTTATGCCAGGCCAAATCCAGATACAGCACCATGAATGTGCCGGTTTCTGCATCCACGCCCAGCAGCGCAATCATCCCCACCCAGACCGCCGGACTCATCGGGTACCCCAGCAGGTACAGGCTCCAGATCGCACCGATCGCGGAGAACGGCACCGCCAGCAGCACCAGGCCGGTCTTCGCGGCCGACCGGGTGCTCCAGTAAAGCAGCACGGCGATACATATCAGCGTCAGCGGCACAACCTTAAGGAGGCGCAGGTTGATGCGCCGGAACGCTTCATACTCGCCGCTCCACCACAGCGTGTACCCCGCAGGCAGGCTCAGTTTCTGTGTCAGTACCTCCGCCGCTTCGACGACGTAATCCTCAGGATCGCGCCCATCGAGATCCAGGTACACGTATCCGGTCAGCATGGCGTTCTCGTCGCGAATCATCGCCGGTCCCGGCACAATCCGCACGGTGGCCAGTTGTCCCAACGGCACCGGCTCGTCGCCGCCGCCCGATCCACCCACCAGCACCTGGCGTAGAGCATCCAGATTGTCGCGCGAGTCCCGCGGCAGGCGCACATTCACCGGGTAGCGCGCCCGCCCCTGAATGACGGTGGTGACGTTGTCGCCGCCGATCGCGTTTTGAACCGCCGTCTGGGCCTCCTCCATCGATATGCCCGCGCGCGCCAGTTCGCCACGATCCCATTGGATGTCGATGTAGCGGCCGTCGTCGATCCGTTCGGCAAAAACGCTGCGGGTGCCGCGGACGTCCCGCAGCAGTTCCTCCACCCGGATTCCGAGATCCTGAATTCTCTGCAGGTTCGGCCCTGCAATCTTCAATCCCAAGGGACTGCGCATACCAGTAGCCAGCATGTCGATCCTCCCCCGGACCGGCATGGTCCAGGCGTTGGCGACGCCGGGAAATTTCATTGCCGCGTCGAATTTGCCGATCAACTCCTGCTGCGACAGCCTGCGTGGCCACTGCTCGCGCGGCTTCAGCACCACGACGGTTTCGAGCATCGAGAGCGGCGCCACATCTGTGGATGTATCGGCTCGGCCAGCCTTGCCCAGCACCTGGGCGACCTCCGGCTGGTTCCTTAACTGGGCGTCGGTCAACTGCAGCAGCCGCTTTGCCTCGGTGATCGAAATGGCGGAGACGGTGGAAGGCATATACAGCAGTACACCTTCGTCGAGCGGGGGAATGAACTCGGCGCCCAGGCGGCGATAAACCGGGACAGTGCTGGCAGCCGCGATCAGGACCACAGCCGCTACGAAGCCCTTGTGGCGCAGCGCGTGCAGCAGCGCCGGCTGGTATGTGCGGATCAACAGCTGGCTGAGCGGATGCTGTTCTTCCCGGCGGATCTCGCTGCGTAGCGCGGAGTTCATCAGGCGGCCCCACCATCGCCGCCCCCAGTCGTGGCGCCCCAGGCCAGCCATGGTCAGCCGCAGCGCCGGGTCCAGCGTGATCGCCAACAGCGCCGCGATGAGCATGGTCAGGCTCTTGGCGTAGGCCAGGGGATGGAACAACCGTCCTTCCTGCCCTTCCAGGGCCAGCACCGGGAGGAAGGCGATGGCCATGATCAGGAGCGCAAAGAACGCAGGCCGGCCGACTTCCTTCACCGCGCTCAGGATGACGTCGTCCGCATCGCCCTGGCTTCCTTCCGTCTGCCACTCCTCCAATTTCTTGTGCGTCTGCTCCACCACGACGATGGCCGCGTCCACCAGCGCGCCTGCCGCGATGGCGATTCCGCCCAGCGACATCACGTTGAACGACAGTCCCATGAGGTGGAACGGCACAGCCACCGTCAGTACAGTCAGCGGAATCGTCAGGATAGGGATCGCCGCGCTCGGCGGATGCCAGAGGAACAGCAGGATCACCAGCACCACAGTGAGGACGATCTCGAGCAGTGTAGAACATAACGTATCGATGACCCGTTGGATCAGCTCGGAGCGGTCGTAGACCGGGATCACGCGCACCCCCGGCGGCAGTCCCGGGGCGATCTGCTTCAGCTTGAGTTTGACGCCATCGATGACGTCGACCACGTTCGCGCCCTGGCGCATTACGATGATTCCAGAGACCGTCTCCCCGCGCCCGTCGAGGTCGGCCACCCCCCGGCGCATTTCCGGACCGAGCGTCACCTTGCCGATGTCCTTCACGCGCACGATCTGCGATGTCCCGCCGCCCGTTACCACCGCCTCTTCGAGCTGACGCGGATCGTCTAGATAGCCGCGCCCGCGGATCATGTACTCGGCGCCGCCGAATTCCAGCAACCGGCCTCCGGTCTCGACGTTGCTCCGCCGCACGGCCTCCACCACGGCGGCGAACGGGATGCCCAGACCCCGCAGGCGCGCCGCATCCGCGGTGACTTGGTATTGCGGCACAAAACCGCCCACTGAAGCCACTTCCGCCACTCCAGAAACCGAGCGCAGGTGATAGCGCAGGAAGAAGTCCTGCGTGGTTCGCAGTTCCGCCGGAGACAGCTTCCCGGAGTCGTCCGTCAAGGCATATTGAAAGACCCAGCCCAGGCCAGTGGCATCCGGTCCAAGTTCCGTCCGGACTCCCGTCGGCAGAGTGGAGAGTACTCCGGCAAGATACTCCTGGATTCGCGACCGCGCCCAATACAGGTCGGTCCCATCCTCGAAAACCACATACACGAAGGAGTAGCCGAAATCGGAAACACCGCGGATCGCCTTGACCTTCGGCGCCGCCAGCATGGCGGTGACGATGGGATAGGTTACCTGGGCTTCGATGAGGTCCGGGCTGCGATCCCAGCGCGAATACAGGATTACCTGCGTGTCGCTGAGGTCCGGTAGCGCATCCAGCGGAATTTGCCGTATACTCCACCCGCCCCACATCGCCAACGCCAGAACCAGTCCGATGACGGTGCCGCGTTGCCGCGCCGAAAGCTCGATCAAGCGGTCGATCATTGCATCCGGGGAGCTGTAAACTTCCGCTCGCAAGACTCTGAGCCGCTAGTCAGTCGCACCCCTCCAGTCCAGGCGTCGCGCGGTCGATCTTCTGACAGCACTCCGGTTCGGCCACTTCGGTCGCGGTGTTCTTCATGCGGCTTTCCGAATCGAGCAGGAAGGCGCCGGCGGTCACCACGCGTTCTCCCGCCTTCAGGCCGCCGCGAATCTCCACACGGTCGCCCTCCTGCCAGCCTGTGTCCACCTCGCGCAGTTCGTACTGCCCGCCGCCCAGCGCGACGAAGACGCGCTTCTTCGTTCCCGAATCGATCACAGCATCGGGGTGCACAGTGATGGCGGAGCGCGCCGGAGCGTCGAGGTCGACGTCCACGATCATACCTGGAAGCAGACTGCCGCGCGGGTTGTTCACTTCGAGCCGCAGCCTTCCGGTACGTCCCTGCTCATCGAATTGCAGAGGAGCCGGCGCGATCTGTGCCTCCAACGGTGGCAGTCCTTCCACCCGGATCCGCGCCCCCCCGATGCTACCCAGTAAAGCCGCATCTCCCCGGTGGACGTCGGCCAGAACCCAGACGCGTTCGAGATTGGCGATACTGTAGAGCAGTTCGCCCTTCATGAACCGCTGACCGACCGCCACATGGCGCTCCAGGATCTGGCCATCTGCGGGCGCGGTGAGATCGAGATCGAAGACCTCACGGCGAGTCCGGCTGAGTTCCTCCATCTGCGCCTCACCCATCCCGACGAACTCGAGGTTATCGCGCGCCGTGGCCAGTTGCTGCTTGGCCAGGGCCAGTGGATCGGCCGGAGGCGAGGGCATCTGCTTCAACCGTTCGTAAGATTCCAGCGCGTAGACATAGGCCTGCTGCGGCGCTGAGATGTCTTTGCTATAAAAGGCCGCCAGCGCCTCGCCGCGCTTCACCTGGGTTCCGGTTCGATCCGAGAACACGCGGCGCACCCAGCCGTCCACGCCAGCCGAAACACGATATGTCCGGGCTTCGTCCGGCGCCACGCGGCCCACGGTGTGCACCCCGTGGGTGCTGGGCGCCACCTGCACTGTCTCGGTCTGCAGACGAACCGCCTGTTCCTGCTCCGGCGTCAGGCGGACGCTGCCGGGGCTCATCGCCGCGGGCTGTACCGGCCCACCTTCGGCGTACACCGGCTCGAGATCCATCCCGCAGTCTGGTGCTTTTCCCGGCCTATCCGAGCGGTAGGCCGGATGCATCGGATCGACATAATAGAGTACTGGGCGCGCAACTGCACTTGTCTCCGGCACCGCGGATGGACGCGAACCGCGCCCCGCAACGTAGGCGGCGCAAACCAACGCTGCTATGCCCAGGCCAAACATCCAGCGCCGACGGCCGGTGCCTTCGCCCGGCCGAGGCTGAAAGGGGTTCCCGGTTTCGGACACTCTGGAAGCTATTTCATCGCGATCCCGTGGGGACGGGCCGGGCCAGTGGAAAAGGCCGTGTTGAAGTCGAGTACAAACCGCGTGTCCTCGGTGAGGGTATCGTGCGTGACCTTGATGACGTGGATCTTGTGGTCGCCTTCAAAGTGAATGATGCCCGCGGAGTCCTCGTTGAGGAAGTAGTCGGAGACCACCAGGCGCTTATCGTCGCTGCTCAGCACCAGGTTGTGCGGTCCGGTGTTCTGGCCGAAGCTGACCACTGACATCTGCGTCAGGTTGGCGCGGTCCGTGGTGTCTAGCATGCCCACCTGCCCGGCCATGAACAGGGCGAAGATCAGCCGGTCGCCGCTTTGAGGAGTGGCCAGGATCTGCCCCATTCCGCCGGGCACCGGCGTGTCTACGTGAGGCGTCACGGTGACGCAGTCGAAAGCCGCGACGCCTGTGCCCGCGATGGGATCGATCAGGTAGATGTGACCGTCGAACATTCCCGACACGTATCCGTAGCCGCGCGGGTCCTTGGGCAGCATCTTGACGTCCATGGTGCCCAGCGCGGGACCGCCGTCGGGCGAGTTCAGTTGAATGGTCTTGGTAATCTTGCGTGCGTGGTAATCCCAGATGCGCACGGAACCTCGCAGGACCGGCCCCGCCGAACCCATCAGCGTGCTGGTGGGCAGGATGAAGTCCGAGGTCATCATCAGGTTCAGATCCGGACGCGAGGAAATGCCGTGGGGGTTGAATCCGTCCAGCGGCGGCCTGGAGGGCCATTCCTGGAACATCGACAGTTTGCCGAAGTGGTTGGCGACGAAATGCAGACTGCCGTCGAATTCGGCCACGCGGCCGGGCGCCGAGCCGTCGGCAGCACCCATCTGCGTGATCAGAAAGCCACCGTTCTCGATGGGCAAGAAGTCGTCGGTGATACTCGATTTCAAGGCTTTGGTGGAGAACAGAAACCGCGGGTTCTTCGCAGCGGTCACGTCAAAGAAGAAGATCCCGTTCTGATCCCTCAAGAGGCTGAGCAGACCCCCGCATCCCAGGATTGTCTGGGACGAATTCAGGTGGCAGTGGTGCGGTTCGTTGCCGATGTTGCCGGGAGGCGGTATCGGTACGGTTTTGATCACCTCGCCGTATTTGGAAGACTGCTCGTCAAAATCGATCACCGCAAGGAAATCGGGCGCGACGTGGGCTTGGTCCTGCGCCCAGATATACAGCACTTTATCTTTGTCTTTACCTCCGCCGTGGCCGTCATCGGCCAGCGCGATGGTCGATGCGCCGATCACCAGCGCGGCGGTCAGGAAGAACTTCGCGATCGTTGCTTTCATGTAAACCACCCCGTCAGACCAGAGAGTTACATCAGGCCGTCCACACACTGATGGTCGTTCTTACTGCAGGGCCCACCGTGGTACGGACCGCCAGGCACGTACGGCAACGCCCCCAAATAGTTGTCGAATGAGTGGTTCTCCTGCATCACCATGATGATGTGATTCACCTTGTGGAGATCGCCTTCGGCGTGCGCGGTCGCCATCCACATTCCGAACGCGGCGAGCAAACAAATAATGTGTCCCGCTACGATCGCTGTATCTCATGACCGCACGCGAAAGCTGCTTCATAAGAAAACCTCCGAGTCAGATTTGTGCACACACCGTCCCCCTGACTAGCAAACCACGTGCTGGACCTCCCTCTTCCCTGTCCGGAAGTGTCGGCATGCCATACCGCTTATGAAAAGGGACACTCCCAGCGAGTGATGTCCGCTGGCGGTGCACCGGCGCCCGCTCGCGGCGTGAACCGTGTGAGTGTTGTCGCGCCCGCGTCTCGACGGCCGCTCCCCCTTGCCCTTGCTATTCCAGGGGTCCGCTCGCATCGTCCTGCAATGCTGCTTCTCCTCAAACTCATCGTCTGGGCCGTTCGCGCCCTGGCACGCTCTCGACAGGCACTCGTCCTCGACAATCTCGCCCTGCGACATCAGCTTGCCACCCTCGCTCACGGTGGCCGCCGTCCACGACTCGTACCGGCCGACCGCCTTTTCTGGGTCGCTCTGCGCGCGCTGTGGACCGACTGGATCAAGGCCCTGGCGATCGTCCGACCCGCCACCGTGGTCGCCTGGCACAGACAAGCGTATCGCGCCTGTTGGCGCCGCATCTCGCGCCAGCCAGGACGGCCCCGGAGCGACACCCAACTCCGTGCCCTCATCCGGCTCATGGTCACGGAAAAGCGTTGGGGCGTTACGCGCCGCATTGACGAGCGTCGACACCTCGTAGGCGTCCATCTCCGCGGCCGGGAATGGCGCGAGCAAACCCGGGAGGACTCCTCCACGCCCAGCCGTACGCGCCCGTAGGAAGCACGGGATAAATGCCGGCACGGCGCAGCATTCTGCTACGCGCGCCCGAGCAGCTGTCCACACTGTGGACGGGGACACACGCCTCCCGGAACGGCCTGCTTCCACGCGAAGGCCGAGCTATCGCGCCGTCCACAATGTGGACAGCAGCTTGTACCATCATCCAGCGCGTCCAGCGCGCTATGTACGCGCACGAAGAGCCCTTAACAAAAAACCCCCAGAGTCGAAGAAAAAACGCCTCGAACCGAGCGGACACCTGCCAATGCCCCGGACTTGTGCACGCCTCAGAACCAGCCAGGCGCATCTCCGGCGACTACGTCGCCTCCGACGCGGCAAGTACCCCAGCCGAAACCCGCCGTTCCAGGCGGGTCAAAATTGGGCGCCGATCGTGGGTCAATTTTGGACGCCGATTGACATGCGGCAGCGTCTGTCCGTCGGCTAACTCACCTTACGCCTCTCCAGAAGGCGTACCGTCGCCCTCTGCACGGGCGCGGCGCTTCGCCTCCTTCCGCGCGGCCCGCCTGGCCTCATCGGTTCGCGCCCGCGCCTCGATCGACATCACGACTTCCGGTCGCTCCCTACCGAACCGCTTGACGTAGAGATGTTCGATGAACTCCGGCAGCGGCGCCTTCCAAGGCTCCTGGCGGTGGTTGTCGAGTTTGCCAAGCTTCTTCGGGTTCATCCCGAGCTCGCGCGCCATCTGCACGTGGGCGTGCGAGAGGTGAAAGCGCGTCCGTACCTGGATCCAATCCCGGAGGTTTTGGGCGAGCTGTCTCGTTGCCATGGGTTCATCCTTCGCCGAACCGGTGGCGGTATACCCCGATCCACTGCAACTCACACACGGGCAAGATACCGCCGGCACGCGGCCGGACTGATCTGCCGCAGCCGCTTGCGCGCTTCGATCACACCCACCGATTCTCCCACGTAGCGCCGGCCGCCGGCATCGAGCAGGTACCAAGCAAAGGCCCCCATGAGCCGTTCCCAGGTTTGCTGCAGCGAAGCCGGCCAGCCGTCGCAGCGGCAGCGCGCCAACGCCTCGATGTCCGTGCGCGCCGGCGTGCCGGCCTGCTCGAGCACAACTGCTAGCGTTTCAACCGCAGCCTGCCATGGCTCAGGAGCAGCCTCGACCGCTGCCCGCAGGTCCAGACAATCCAGGGCTTGCTCAAAGCGGATCCGTGGAATGTGTGGTCCGTGGAAGAGCGGGAGGTCCGAGGTGGCGTCGCTCATCGGACGAGGCTCATGCTCGGAGTATCTCAACCGTGAGATAGACGCGGCTCATCGCTCTCCCCAGCTCTCCCTCTCCTCGCGGATCTGTCGGTCGATGTCCTCTTTGGACCGGGACCCGGGCGGCAGCCTGGCGATGAAGTCGAAGATATCCTCGTCTTGCCCGTCGGTCTCGGAGGGAACGCCACGAAGAACCACGTCTACCGGCCCCTCCAGTTCGGTCACTGCCTCGTCCAGCTCAATGTGCTGGGCGTCCGTGAGCTTTCCCCGTACGACGATCGCTCGTTCCATGGCTTGCCCTCTCGGGTGATCTCGGTCATCGGCTTCACGGTCACGCGAGGGAAGATCGTCGAAATGGACATTCTTCTCGATCCCGCGCGCCTCGGTCGCCTCGACGTGTCGGGACTCGAGGACTGATTGCCCCCACCCATTTCATATGGAGCCGACCTGACAAGGAGGAATTTATCATGTTCGCTTTTCCGCAGGTGTTTTCGTTGCCGGCTCTAGGCTTGGGCGTTGGAACCATTGAGTGGCCTTGGCTGGGAGCGTTCTTCGGGTGGCTTGTCCTTGCGCCACTGGTTGGTGCAACACTCGCTTTCCTGCGAGAACAAACTAGCGGCACGTTCGCTTCGACCAATCGGCCCCCGAAGGATGTCTTTCCGAAGACGACCGGCCGCATCGTCAGTCACCGCCACCGCGAAGCCGCCTGAATCATGGACGATCTCAAGCAGGAACTCGCCTGAAGGAGACACGATGGCGAAACAGACGTTACCGACCCGGGCGCTGCTGGCGTGCGGTGCCGTGGGCGGTCCGATGTACGTGACGGTGACGATGGCAGAGGCGCTGACCCGCGCCGGCTTCGACCTGAGGCAGCACCGCTTCTCTTGGCTGACCGCCGGGGACCTCGGCTGGATCCATCAATCGAACATGGTGCTGGTCGGGGTGCTGACGGTGCTGCTCGCGGTCGGCGTGCGCCGCATGCTGCGGACGGGCCGGGGCGCGGTGTGGGGGCCACGGCTGCTCGGGCTGTTCGGGGTGGCCTACATTATCGGTGGCCTGTTGAGAGCGGACCCGGTGGCGGGCTTTCCGCCCGGCACCACAGCGGAGATGGTGCACACCACCTGGCACGGAGCCGTCCAGAATGCCTCACGAGGGGCTAGCTCTCTCTCCCTCATCGCGACGAGCCTGGTGATCGCGATGTGGTTCGCCGCAAACGGGCGCCGGGGCTGGGCCTCGTTCTACGCTACCGCCATCCCCACGGTGTTCGCGGCCCTGACCGCCGTCGGCCTGGCCATCGGCGGCAACCCCGTCGCCTTGGCCTTTCTCATGACGCCCTGGATCTGGGTGACGGCGCTGGCCGTACACCTGTACCGACGCGAGGCAGAGCGACGCAATGCCGTTCCGGCGGGCCAGGGCATGAGGAGTACGCCGGTAGCAGGTCACGCTCCGCTCTCGTGACGGTACGGAACAACATGGACGATCTCAGGAAGGAACTCGCCGACCGGCGCGCGCAGAAATCGACAGCCCCCGGTGAGAAAAATTGCGCACAACGGTTCATTCCCAGACGGCACGCACTTCGACGCACCCCGGGATGAAGCGCAGCCGCCTCGCCCACTCGATGGCTTCGTCCATCGCTGCACATTCGATGATGTAGTAGCCGCCGATGGCTTCCCGCGTTTCGATGTAAGGGCCGTCGGTGACCACGACCTTACCATCAGGCAGGAGACGAACGGTCTTGGCCTCGGCACTCGGTCGTAGACGCTGGGTGCTGACAAACTTCCCCTGGGCTTCGAGTTCGCGCTGGACGGCAACGTGTTGCTGCATGATTTGCTCTTGTCGCGCGGCCGATAGTTGATCCCAGTCGCCCGCTACATCGGTTAAGAGCAGCATGAACTTCATCGACGTTCTCCTTCCTCGGTCGAGGAAGGTACCCTCGACTCCCATCTCTAAGTCGAACGGTGTGCGCCGAATCGACACAGCCGCACCACAGCCTGCCGCGGCGCGGCCAGACGGGTTCAAGAATCGAAGGCCGTGGGGTCAGGTCTGGAATGTTGAAATTCTGGAATTCGCTCCGCCAACTTTCCATTTTCCAGACCTGGCCCCAATGCTCCACTCTACACCGTGGGCGACGGCTTCGTGGACGCGGCGCAGCGAGCGCCGGCAGAGTGCGAGCCCATAGCCCGGATAAGCTGCGAAGTTCAACAGAAGGTCGAGTATCGGACGTCGCGATGGGGCTCCCTGAGGGCGTGCGGGCGTGCTCCGGGACGGGAGGAGCGCTCGGGAAGGACCGCAGTTGGCGATGCGGGGCGGTGTGCTCGAGCGCGAATGGCGCTCGGATGTGTGCTCAGAAGGGCGCCCGCATCGGACAGCGCACGCGGATCGGACTCACTCGATGGTCGTGACGTCGAGGTCGCTGTTCCGTCCTTCGGTCAGGTACGGAAACGACGCGACCGTGGCGCGGACATCCTTGATCTTGCCGCCGTGGTCGCCCCACTGGACGATCACGGCGGTTCCGATCTTCGAGGCGTCCAGGTCGATGCAGCCCATCGAGAGCACTTCGCGGAAGTAGTAGCTGTAAATCGTGCCGGAAGAGACGCCGGCCGGGCGGCCGTCCTTCAGGATGTGATCGGCGTGCGCCTGCGGCACACGTTCGGCGCGTAGGGCAGATCGAGCGGCTTGTATTCCTCGCCCGGGCGCAGCAGCGAGGCGTAGATGTCGATCACGTCTTCGCGATTCCAGCGCAGGGTGACCACGGTTCGCTTCGGCTGAGCGACCTCGGCCTCGAGCGCCGCACGGCCGAGGAAGTCGTGATCGAATTTGCACATGCGGTGCCAGCCGACTTCGACGGGAGTGCGATAGCGCGCGCGCGCAGGTCGGCGGGATCGACGCTGCCCGAGATCTTGAAGAACCGGCCCATGAACGCCCGCGCCATTTCGTCGGGAATTCCCGGGGCGGGAACGAAGGTCTAGGTGATCTGCGGGAAGCCGCCTTCGACGTGATTCACCAGATACGTCCCCCAGCCCAGCCGCTCGATGCCGAACTCCTGGCCGGCGCGGTACACCGCGTCGTAGATCTCGGGGGCGTCCTCGCTGGGGCCGTGCAGCTCGTAAGCGAGGTTGCCGCTCATGCGCGCCGATAGAACGCGCCGCGCTTCTTTTCCTTCAATCCGTCGAAGCGACGAATCTCATCGAGCAGATCCGCCAGTGCATCGAGAGCCTGTTCTCCGGCGTGTTTCATCGGCGCGTCTCCACGTGATTCCTCATAGCGCATGGTTACCGGCCAGCACCAGCAATTGCTCCTAATGCCTTGCCGGCGAAACCATCGCCGGGTCTCGGCTTCTCATGGCCAAGTTGGTCGGCGGGTAGTCCGTATAAACGGGGGCGGATAGTCGGCATTAACGGCCAAGTTCACAGAACCCCGAGGTATCAGACGTTGCCCGTTACCCCCCACCTTAACGTTCCTGGCCATCGTCGGCGGCGCGCTGGGTTGCCTGCTCGCCTTGCCGGCCGACGGTATGACCGCGGCGGCCATGGGCACGACGTTCGGGGAGATCGGGTTCGCTTTCCAGATCAGCGGGACATCGCTCGTGGTGGAAGTGGGGCTCGCGGTCCTGATGGGTGTTGCGGGCGGCGTTGCCCGCGGTCCGCGGCACGGATGCCGATCACGTCGGCGCTGAGAGACGCCTAAAACATTCCGCGGCCCTCCGCGAACACTGCTCTTTACGCCTCCCAAGCTGGAGGTCGCCGGTTCGACCCGGTCGCCCGCCCTCTCCGAACCTCGCTTTGTAGCGGGGTTCGCCTTTCGCTCGTTACACCTCAGTTCCCGAATGGGATCGTCAGTTCCGTCTCGTTCGTGTCCACCACAAACACCGCCAGGAGCTTGGCCGGCTTCGTCTTGCTGGCATTGGCGCTCACGCCGTGGCGGTCGCCGGGCAGCTCAGAGAAGCTCTGTCCGGTCTTGTAGGTCGTCACCGGTCCGTCGTTGACCTGACTGCGGATCGCCCCCTCGAGCACGGTCGCGTAGATGAAGGCGGATGTGGGATGCGTATGCCCAGGCGAGTAGCCGCCCAGGCCGTATTCGACGAGCACGCCCTTGATGCTCTTGCCGGGAACGTTCGGCAGCTCGTGCTGGTAGACGAGGGTCACCTTGGCGTTCTTCTCCTTCGGCGTATCGGCGAGGGCGCCGGCGAACGGCAGGGTGGCGACAAGCAGCGAACAGAGGATGCGTTTCATGGAACCCCTGCTTCGGTTGTTCGGATGCAGGGTCAGGCTCTTGCCTGTGAGCGGCGAGCCATTCGTCCAGACCGATGCGGCCGAGGCGCGCTTCGCCCAACGGCACCAGTGAGCGCTCCTCGACCCGTCCGCCAGAGTATCGGGCCTCGGGGTCGCTCACGACCACGCGCGGGTCGCCGACCGCCTTCAGATAGTGGGCGACGATTTCGTTGAACAGCGCTCGTTCCGGGCCGGCGATCTCGACGATGCCGCTTCGCGGCGCCGCGAGCGCCACATCAGCAACGACGGCTGCAACGTCGTCGGCCGCGATGGGCTGGAACAGGCCGGGCGCAAGCCTGACGATGTTTCCATCCGCAGCTGAAGCGGCGATGGCGCCGAGGAATTCCAGGAACTGGGTCGCGCGGATGATGGTGTAGGGGATGCCGGACGTCTCGATCAGTTTCTCTTGCGCGACCTTGGCGCGGAAATAGCCATTGTCGGGCGACCGCTCGATTCCGACGATGGAGAGCGCGACATGGTGTCGAACGCCCGCTGCGGCCTCCGCCGCGACAAGGTTGCGGCCCGAGGTGTGGCCAGTCGTGGCCCCGCCGGCCACTTCTGGCCCAGGTGAGACCATGCATCGACCTGGTTGTGACCGCTGAAAAGCCGCGCAGCTACGCGTTCACTCGCTCCAATCACGTCTGGCGTACCGCTTGCGAGTGAGTCGGCAAGGGCTCGCAAGAGTGCTAGCCCGGAAAGGAGACAGCGATGTCATCGGTGAACGTCAAGGTGGTTGAACCCCACACTTCCCAGATCATCACCTCGGAGAGTGACTGCGAGAAAGGAGGAAAACTGATGTCCCCCCACAAGCTCTTGCAAATGGCCTTGGCCGTATTCGGTGCAATCTTCCTGTTGATCTATCCTCTG